>JAAUYK010029837.1_pt1 | contig 11451 bp, 13 predicted proteins | sample 7278021 | NCBI WGS metagenome assembly JAAUYK01 (sample SAMN14350223, study PRJNA611818) | marine sediment metagenome | isolation source: surface marine sediment (1.8m) | place: French Polynesia: Moorea | collected 2018-08
GTAGAGCCGCGGCAGATAGAGCATGCCCGCCATCCAGGCGATCACGCTGATGACGTGCAGCGCCTTGATCCAGAGGTAGGCCCCGCCGAGAAATCCCTCCATCCCTGCCTCGTTCCTCGCCTCTCGCCGACGACGTTCCGGATCAGCCGCCCATCGCCTCACGGCAGGCGCAGCGGCCGAACTCGGCCGGGCAAAGCGGTCGACCCTCCACCGGCGCCGTGACCTCATCCTTGCCGTCTAGGGCCCGGCGGACAAGCTCGGCCAGGCCCGCGACGAAAGCCGCTCCGGCGCCGACCGTCGGCACTCTGAGGTAGAGCGGCACCGAAGCTTCCTCCGCCAGCTCGCGATACTCGATGTCGAGCTCGACCAGGGTCTCGGAATGCTCCGAAACGAAGGCGATCGGCACCAGGACCACGCCGAGCCCATCGGCCCCGGCCCGGCGGATCTCGTCCTCGGTGGCCGGCCCGATCCACTCCAGGGGTCCCACCCGGCTCTGGTAGCAGACCACCCAGTCCAGTCCCTGCGCCCGCTCGCCGAGCGCCTCCACGACCGCCGCGGTCGACTGCTCGACTTGCCACTGGTAGGGATCGCCTCCGGCGACGATCTTCTTCGGCAGGCCGTGGGCGGAGAACAGCACCCGGACTGCTTTGCCTTCAGCCCCCGCCTGGTCCAGCGACTTGGCCAGGAGCGCCGCGGCCTCGGCGACGAAGCCCGGATCCCGGGGATAGCAGCAGAGGGTCCGCGTCGGGACCTTCAGGCCCACCTGGCGGGCGGCGCGGAACCAGTCCTTGGCCGAGGATCCCGTGGTGGTGGTCGAGAACTGCGGATAGAGCGGCAACAACAACACCCGGTCCGGCCCGAAGTCGCGCACCGCGCGCGCCGTCGCGTCGCTCATCGGATGCCAGTAGCGCATGGCGATGAAGACCTTGGTCGCGTCGTCACCACCGCCGTTGGCAAGCGCCTGCTCGAGAGCCGCGGCCTGGGCCTCGGTGTTGGGCAGCAGGGGCGACCCGCCGCCGAGGTGCGCGTAGATCTCCTGGGCGACCGGGGCCCGGCGGCGCGATATCAGCTGCGCCAGCAGCCAGCGTAGCGGCTGCGGCAGGCCGATGATCGCCGGATCGTTGAAGAGATTGAACAGGAAGGGCCGGACCGCCTCGGGTCGATCGGGGCCCCCCAGGTTGAACAGCACCACCGCGGTTTTGGTCATCGTCCGTCCTCTCCCTGGGGCCGCAGGGGCGGCCTAGCTTCGCGTCCCGCGGATCCGCGCGACCAGCTCGCCGACATGCTCGGGAGGGGTTTCGGGAAGCACGCCGTGACCGAGATTGAAGATCAGCCGCTTCGGCCCCAAGGCTGCCAGGATCCGGTCGGCCCCTTCTGCGAGCGCCGTGCCGCCGACCAAGAGCTTTACGGGATCGAGGTTGCCCTGGACCACGGCCTTCGGCTGCAGTCGCTCGGCTGCCCAGTCCAGCGGCAGGGTCGTGTCCAGGCCGAGCGCAGCGAACTCTCCGCTGTCGGCGAAGGCGGCATAGCTCAGACCGGCCCCGCGCGGAAAGGCGATGACCGGCACGCCGGGACAGGCCTCCCGGAAACGGCGGGCGATCTCGACCATCGGTGCCAGGCTCCAGGCCTTCAGCTCCGGCTCCGGCAACACGCCAGCCCAGGAGTCGAAGATCTGCACCACCTCGGCCCCGGCCCGGACCTGGGCGACCAGATGTCGAGCGACCGCCTCGGCCAGGAGAGACAGCAGGTGCGCAAAGGCCTCGGGCTGGCCGTAGGCGAAACGCTTCAGGCGCGCGAAGTCGCGACTGGTCTGGCCCTCGATCATGTAGCTGGCCAGGGTCCAGGGGGCGCCAGCAAAGCCGATCAGGGCCTTGCCGGCCGGCAGCTCGGCGGCCACGGCCTCCAGGGTTTGGTAGACCGCGGCCAGCTTCGGCTCGAGGTTCCCGGTCGAGAGCGGCTCGAGGTCCTTGGGCTCCCGGATTGGCTCGAGGCGTGGACCATGGCCCTCTTCGAACCAGACCTTCTGACCCAGCGCCAGAGGCACGACGAGGATGTCCGAGAACACGATGGCGGCATCCAGGTCGAAGCGCCGCAGGGGCTGAAGGGTCGCCTCCGCGGCGAGGTCCGGACGGAAGCAAAAGTCGATGAAGTCCTTTGCCTTGGCTCGAACCTCCCGGTATTCCGGGAGATAGCGCCCGGCCTGGCGCATCAGCCAGATCGGCAGGCGATCCGCCTCCTGCCCTGCCAGGGTCTGCAGCAAGGGCTTGTCGTCACTTCGGGCAGGGACGTCGTCCACGGTTCGTGACCTCCGGATGGCAATTACACTTCAAAATAAGAATCTAAAGGAATCAGGGAAGTGGTTGTTGGGCCTGTGGACAGCGGGGATCATGTGTTATCCACGCAGGTACCCCAAGCCACGGGTCGGGTCACGCTTCTTTGCACTGGTCTGTCGGATCACATTGTGGAAAAGAGTGCCCGGGCCCCGGGGTTTCCGGGGTCCCAGAACCAGGGAATCCTGGGGAAGGTCCGGATATCGCTGTCGGCGCGCCTTGTCCGGCGGCGGTTTTCCCCAAGGCTGTACGAAGCGGCGGCGCAGGTCGCGAGACCTGGATAGGAGATCGGTGAGCCTGGACGGAATCTTGGCGGTACCGTCAAAGGGGGGAGATATCCCCATCTTTGATCTTTCGCGGTGAACAACCGAGGCAGAGCGATGACGACCCATCACCTTCACCTGGTCTCCGACGCGACGGGCGAGACCATTCACTCCGTCGCCAGGGCCTGCCTCGTCCAGTTCGAGGGGGTGGAGCCGCTCGAGCACGTCTGGAGCCTGATCCGCACGCCGGGTCAGATGCAGAAGGTCGCCGCGGCGATCGAGGACAATCCGGGCCCGGTGCTTTTCACCCTGGTCAACGACAAGCTGCGTTCCAGCCTGATCGATGCCTGCCGGCGGATCGGAGTCCCCTGCATCCCGGTGCTCGATCCGGTGATCCACGTCCTGGCCGCGACCTTCGAGGTCGAGATGAGCGGTCGGCCCGGCCTGCAGCACATGCTCGACGCCGAGTACTTTAGCCGCATCGATGCCATGAACTATGCCCTCAGCCACGACGATGGCCAGGGCGTCATGGGCCTCAACGAAGCCGACGTGGTCCTGGTCGGGGTCTCGCGGACCTCGAAGACGCCGACCTGCCTCTACTTGGCCAACCGCGGAATTAAGGCGGCGAACATCCCGGTGGTCCCCGGCTGTCCGATGCCCGCAGAGCTGCTTGCCGCCGACCAGCCGCTGATCGTCGGCCTGACCAAGGATCCGGCCCGCCTGGTCCAGGTCCGTCGCAACCGGCTCCGGCTGATCTCGGGTCCCGAACACCAGGCCACCGACTACGTCGATCCCGACACCGTGCGCGAGGAGGTCGCCTTCGCCCGGCGGCTCTGCACCAAGCACGGTTGGCCGGTCATCGACGTGACCAAGCGCTCGATCGAGGAGACCGCGGCCTCGATCCTGACCCACCTCGGCACGCATCAGGAGCAGGCATGACGACCCGGTGGGAGGCGAGGCGGTAATGACGACCACGCTGGTCCTGGCCTCGGGCAGCGCATCACGCCGGCGCTTGCTGGAAGCCGCGGGCGTCCCCTTCGAGGTGGCGCCGGCGGCGGTCGACGAGGACGAGGTCAAGCTGGCGATGAAGGCGGAAGGGGCGGAGGCCTTCGAGGTCGCCGAGGCCCTGGCCGAGCTCAAGGCGCAGCGGGTCTCGCCGCGCTTTCCGGGCGCCCTGGTGCTCGGCGCCGACCAGATGCTGGTCTGCGAGGGCGCCTGGTTCGACAAGCCGGCCGATCTGGCAGGCGCGGCCGAGCACCTGCGCCGGCTGTCCGGCCGGCCGCACCAGCTGCTGACCGTGCTCTGCCTGCTGCGCGACGGGGTTCGTATCTGGCATCACCGCGACCGCGCGGAGCTGACCATGCGGGCGCTCAGCGAGGCGGCGATCCAGGACTACCTGAGCGAGGTCGGCGAGGCGGCCCTGGGCTCGGTCGGCGCCTACCAGCTCGAGGGCCGGGGTATCCGGCTCTTTCAGTCCATCTCGGGGGACTTTTTCGGCATCCTCGGGCTGCCGCTGCTGCCGCTGCTGGACGTGCTGCGAAACAACAAGGTGATCCAGGAATGATCCCCAGCGCGAAGGCTCGCCTGGCAGGCGTGCTCGGCTGGCCGGTCAGCCACTCGCTCTCGCCGCGACTTCACGGCTACTGGCTGCAGCGCTACGACATCGACGGCGCTTACCTGCCCCTGGGGGCACCGCCAGCCTCCTTGGAGCGGGTGGTTCGGACTCTGGTCGACCTCGGCTTCCGGGGCTTCAATGCGACCCTTCCGCACAAGGAACCCTTGCTCGCAATCTGCGACGAGGTGACCCCTGAGGCGCGGCGGATCGGGGCCGTCAACACGGTCGTCATCGACGGCGATCGCCTGCAGGGCGGTAACAGCGATGCCTTCGGTTTCGCCGAGAACCTCCGCGCCGGGGCAAGCGACTGGCCGCCCGAAAGCGGTCCCGCGGTCGTGCTCGGCGCCGGCGGCGCGGCCCGGGCGGTGATCGCGGCCTTGCAGGACCTCGGCGTACCCGAGATCCGCTTGGCCAACCGGACCGAGACCCGTGCCGTTGACCTGGCCGCCGCCCTGGCCGACCCGGAGCGGACGCCAATCCGGGTCTTGCCCTGGGCGGAACGCAATGAAGCGCTGGCCGGGGCGGGTCTCTTGGTCAACACCACCGCGCTCGGCATGGCCGGAAAGCCGGCGCTGGCCCTGGCGCTCGACGCGCTGCCCGGCGGGGCCTTGGTCACGGACATCGTCTATGCGCCGCTGGAGACGCCCTTGCTGGCCGCGGCGCGGGCGCGCGGCAATCCGGTGGTCGATGGCCTGGGCATGCTACTGCACCAGGCCAGGCCCGGTTTCGAGGCCTGGTTCGGGCGGGCGCCGGAGGTCACCGACGACCTCCGTACCTTTCTGCTCGGAGCCTTAGGCCGATGGTGATCCTGGGCCTGACCGGATCGATCGCCATGGGAAAGTCCGCCGCCGCTGCGGCGCTGCGGCGTCTCGGCCTGCCGGTCCACGACGCCGATGCCGCGGTGCACCGTCTGCTTGCCGAGGATCCGGTCACCATCAAGGCGGTACGCCGGGCATTCCCCAAGACGGTCAAGGCCGGCCGGGTCGACCGCAAGGCGCTGGGCGCGCGGGTCTTCGGCGATCCGGCCGCGTTGCGCCGCCTGGAAGCGATCCTTCATCCCAAGGTCCGGCAGGCCGAAGAGGCCTTTCTGCGCCGTCAGGCCCGCCGCCGCGCGGCGATGGTCGTGCTCGACATTCCGTTGCTTTTCGAGACCGGCGCCGAGATTCGCTGCGATGCGGTCTTGGTGGTCTCCGCCCCCGCCTTCATCCAGACCCAGCGAGTGCTTCGCCGGCCCGGCATGACCCCAAAGCGCCTGGCGGAGATCCGGGCGCAGCAGCTGCCGGACGCCGAGAAGCGCCGCCGCGCCGACTTCGTGATCCCGACCGGCCTGGGCAAAGTCGAGTCCTTGCGCGCCCTGCGGCGGGCGGTTAGGAAGATGGCGGGTCGCGAGGGCCGCTGTTGGCCGCCCGCGCGCCGCGGATCGGGGGGAGCCAGGCATGCGTGAAATCGTTCTGGATACCGAGACCACCGGCCTCGATCCCGCCGCCGGGCATCGCATCGTCGAGATTGCCTGCCTCGAGCTGGTCAATCACGTCGAGACCGGCGAGCAGTTCCAGCGCTACATCGATCCGCAGCGCGACATGCCCGAGGAGGCCTTCCAGATCCACGGCCTCAGCAGCGATTTTCTCTCCGGGTTTTCGCCCTTCGCCGACGTCGTTGAAGAGTTCCTCGCCTTCATCGGCGACGCCGGTCTGGTGATCCACAACGCCGAGTTCGACATGAAGTTTCTGAATGCCGAGCTCGAGCGCCTCGGTCGGCCGCCCTTGGATCGCAGCCGTGCGGTGGACACGGTGGCGATCGCCCGCCGCAAGTTCCCCGGCAGCCAGGTCAGCCTCGACGCGCTCTGCCGGCGGTTCGAGATCGACAATTCCCAGCGCACTTTGCACGGCGCCTTGCTGGATACCCAGCTCCTGGCAGAGGTCTATCTGGAGCTGGTCGGGGGCCGGCAGCCGGGGCTGGCGTTGAGCGAGCAACGCGGCGGGCAGAGCGAGAGCCCGCGGCCCTCGGACAAGGTCGTCCGCCCGGCCAGGCCGCATGCCCCGAGTGACGAGGAACGGCGCGCCCACGAGGCAATGCTGGCCAGGCTGAAAGATCCGGTCTGGCTGAGTTGAGGTCGCCGGTGGCGAAGGTCCGGCTCAGTCGGCCGTTTGGGGGGCCGACTCGGCGGCCGGCTGGGCTGCCTCCTGGCCCTTCTGCGCCTTGTGATGCTGGTACAGCTTCCTAAAGTTGATCGGTGCGAGCAGGATCGGCGGAAAGCCGCCGTCTCGGGTCGCGGAGGAGATCAGGTCACGCGCGAAGGGGAAGAGAAAGCGCGGCGCTTCGACTAGTAGAAGAGGCTCCAAATCCTCGGGACTCACCTCATCCGAGACCTGAATCAACGCGGCGTACTCGAGCTCGATCAGGAAGCCCTGCGTCCCATCGTACTTCGCGTCCACGTTGGCCGTGAGCACGATCTCGTAGATGCGGCCTTCCAGCGACCGCGCATTGACGTCCACGGTGACAGAGATGTCGGGCTGCTGGTTCAGCTTGGCATAGATCGCCGGCGCGTTGGGGTTCTCGAAGGAGATGTCCTTCAGGTACTGAATCCGGATGTCGAAGCTGGTTTCTTCGATGTTTCCGCCAGGTTGCGTGGCAGGCTCGGCGTCCGGCGTCGCGTCGCCCTGATCGTCCCCGGTCATGTATATCTCCAGATTGAAAGGCCCAGACAGTGCGGGCGGGTTTGGCTAGCATGGATGCCGGAGCGAGACAACCGGGCCGGCGGGTCCAAGCCGGCCGCCTCGATTCGAAACGGGATTCTAAGGCTTTCCGCCTCGTCGCGGGAGGGGGTCGTGGTCGTCCGGCACCTCGCGAAACTCGCCGTCGATGATGGTCGACGATCCCCGGCCGCCGTCCTGTCGCATCCGAACCTCGGCCCGCATCCGGATCCGCTGGGCGATGAAGTGGCGCAGCAAGCGGCGGAAAGCCGGGACGAACAGCGCGAAGCCGACCGCATCGGTGACGAAGCCTGGCGTCAGAAGCAGCGCGCCGGCGATAATCAGGCAGAAGCCGTCATAGAGCTCCTGCGCCGGCAGCTGGCCCTGGTCCATCTGCTGCCGGGCCCGGGCCAGGGTCGAGAGGCCCTGCGCCCGCAGCTGCCAGGTGCCTAAAATGGCGGTCAGGAGGATCAGGCCGAGCGTCGGCAAGAGCCCGATCAGGCCGCCAACCTCGATAAAGACCCCGATTTCGATCAGCGGGACCAGAAGAAACAGAAGAAAGAGGACCAGACCCATCCTTGCCCTTTCACCGGCAACGGCTTATTTACTTTCACGATGGTGTAGTGAAACCAGCACCCGTCGTTTGGACCAGCCCGAAGATGGGCCGGATCGAGTCGCTTTTGAGGGCGACGGCATTATATGTATGTGGAGATCCCCGCAAATGCCACTATCGCACGGACGTGGGTCCAGCGATAGGGTGGCCGCGTCGGTCCGCTACGAAACCCATACTTGATGGATAACGGATTGCAATTTTTCGACATCATCCTCTTTGCGGCCCTGGCGGCCTTCCTGGTGCTTCAGCTGCGACGGGTCCTCGGACGCCGGACCGGTCACGAGCAGCCGCGGGATTTCGATCCTTTCCAGCAGCGCTCGCCGGAAGACTCCGGCAACGACAAGGTGGTGACCCTGCCGGACCGCCGCGGCGAAAAGCGTGACGACGAAGCCCAGGGTGCCGCAAACGGGGCTGCCGAGGATCCGCTGGCCGGCGGCCTGATGCAGATCAAGCTGGCCGACCGCGATTTCGACGAAACCGGCTTTGCCGAGGGCGCCCGCGCCGCTTTCGAGATGATTGTCGGCGCCTTCGCCGAGGGCGATGCCAAGTCCTTGCGGCCGCTGCTGTCGGATCACGTCTACGACGACTTCGCCGGCGCGATCCAGCAGCGCGAGGCCGCCAATCAGACCCTTGAGACCACCCTGGTCGGCATCAAGGAGGCCGGGATCGAGGATGCCGAGCTGCAAGGCCGGACTGCCTTCATCACCGTGCGCTTCGTTTCCGAGCAGATCAACGTGGTCAAGGACTCGGAGGGCCGCATCGTCGAGGGCGATCCCAGCGATGTCACCCAGATCACCGATCTCTGGACCTTCGCGCGCAACACCCGCAGCCGCGACCCGAATTGGACCCTGGTCGCGACGCGCAGTCCGGACTGAACGACCCCGGCACGGGAGCAGGGTTCTTGGCCAGACGGCAGCAGCCGAAGCGGCTTTCCCCCCTCAGACACCTTGTCCTGGCCGGCGCACTGCCGCTGCTCCTGGCCACCGCCTGCGAGAAAGCCCCGCCGCCCGAGGCCCCGGCGCCGCCGGAACCGCCTGAGCCCGCTGCCCTACTGGAGCCGGTTCCTTTCGAGGACCTGCCAGGCTGGGAAGCGGATGCCATCGCCGATGCCCTGCCGGCACTGCGCCGCTCCTGCCGGCGCATCCTGCCCAGGGCGGACAACAAGTCCATCGGACCCAAGGCCGTGGCCGGCCGGGTCGCCGACTGGCGGCCGATCTGCGAGGAACTGGAACGCCTGGCGGTGACCGACGACATCTCGGCGCGGCTGTTCTTCGAGACCTGGTTCACGCCCTTCCTGGTCAGCGACGACGGCGACAGCGAGGGCGTCTTCACGGGCTACTACGAGGCCGAACTGCGCGGCGACACCAAGCCCAACGGCCGCTACCGCTTTCCCCTCTACACCCGGCCCGCCGACTTGGTCTCGGTCGACCTGGGGGATTTCCGCGCCGATCTGGAGGGCGAGCGCATCGTCGGCCGCGTCGACAAGAGACGCCTGGTGCCTTACTTCAGCCGCGCCGAGATCGAGAAGGGCGCCCTGTCCGGCCAAAAGCTCGAGCTGATCTGGGCCGACGACCCGGTCGACGTCTTCTTCCTTCACGTCCAGGGCTCCGGCCAGGTCCGGCTGCCCGATGGCCGGGTCAAGCGGGTCGGCTTCGCGGCCTCCAACGGGCTGCCCTTCTATGCCATCGGGCGTGCCATGATCCAGGAGAAGGTCCTCGACGGCGGCGACGTCTCGATGCAGTCGATCCGCGACTGGCTGCGCGAAAACCCGGAGAAGGCCCAATCGATGATGCACCGCAACGGGCGGTTCATTTTCTTCCGCGAGATCGAAGGCGAGGGGCCGATCGGCGCGCAGGGCGTGCCCCTGACCGCCGGCCGCAGCCTGGCGGTCGACCCATCTCACCTGCCGCTCGGCGCGCCGATCTTCCTCGACACCACCTGGCCGGCCAGCGACCGGCCGCTGCAGCGCCTGCTGGTCGCCCAGGACACGGGCAGCGCGATCAAGGGCGTCGTGCGCGGCGACTTCTTCTGGGGCTCGGGCGAGCCGGCCCTGGCCGAGGCCGGCCGCATGAAGCAGACCGGCCGCTATTTCCTCTTCCTACCCAAATCGGTCGCCGCGCGGCGCGCCGCTGCCAGCTGAATTGCACCGCCGTCTGGTGTAGACTGCGGCTTCTAGGCAGCAGAGGCAGTCAGACATGACCGAAGGCCGGACATCCTCGAGCGGCCCGGATTTGGACCGGCTCCGAGCGTGGCTTGAGGCGCGCTACGCCGAGACGGCTCAGGAAATTCGCGGCTATCCGGCGCCGATTCCGGCCTGCGATCAGCACTACAACCATCTGCTCGCGCGTCGGCGTGGCTACGCGCATGCGCTGCGCGCGCTCGACCGGACGCGATCGCTGGGCGCCGACCCCGCCGCCGCCCTCGGCGAGCTGATCGATATCCTGCGCGATTCCGTATCCTTCTCAGACACCGAAGCCCGAGCGCTCGCCGATCATGTGATGCGATAGCGCTCCTGTGACGGTTGCTATCGGGGCGAACTGCCCTGGCGTTCCGCGGCCCTCGCTTGCTTTTGCTGCTGCGCCCGCGCATCCTTGCCGCGACGGACGAGGGCCCGACGAGAAGAAGAAGGCGGGGAGAGATGAGCCAGGATAGCGCCGCGCGCGGGCCGAGAATCGGCCTCTTCGTGACCTGCCTCGTCGATCTTTTCCGGCCCTCGGTCGGCTTCGCCGCGGTCAAGCTCCTGGAAGACGCCGGCTGCCGGGTCGAAGTGCCCCGTGCGCAGACCTGCTGCGGCCAGCCGGCCTACAATTCCGGCGACCGGCGCGACGCCGCCGCCATCGCCCGCCAGACCATCGCCGCCTTCGAGGGCTTCGACTACGTGGTGGCGCCCTCGGGCTCCTGCGCGGCCATGATCAAGGAACACTACCCGGCCCTGCTGCAGGACGACCCGGATTGGCGGGCGCGCGCCGAGACCTTGTCGGGACGGACCCACGAGCTGGTCTCCTTCCTCACGGATGTCCTGAAGGTCGATTCCGTGACGGCCAGCTATTCCGCACGGGCGACCTATCACGATTCCTGCTCGGGCCTGCGCGAGCTGAAGGTCAGGGCGCAGCCGCGCCAGTTGCTCGCCTCCGTCGCCGGGCTTGAACTGGCCGAGCTTCCGGAGGGCGAGGCCTGCTGCGGCTTCGGCGGGACCTTCTGCGTCAAGTATCCGGCAATCTCCAACGAGATGGTCAGCGCCAAGGCCGACTGCATCGAGAGCACCGGGGCTGAGCTGCTGCTGGCCGGCGACCTCGGCTGCCTGCTGAACATGGCGGGCAAGCTGAAGCGCCGCGGCAGCAAGGTGCGGGCCCGCCACGTGGCCGAGGTCCTGGCCGGCGACAGCACCACGCCGGCGATCGGCGAAGGGCAGGAGGGCTAGACCCGGATGCAGTCGACGGCACACAGTTTCCCCGACAACGCCCGCGCCGCGGTCCAGAACCCGCAGCTGAAGAAGGCGCTGGGTCACATCAAGGCCGGCTTCATTGCCAAGCGGGCCAAGGCTGCGTCCAAGCTGCCGGAGTTCGAGGTGCTTCGGGACGCGGCGCGCGACATCAAGAACCACACCCTGGAGCATTTGGACCTCTACCTCGAAGCCTACGAGGCGCGGGTCACCGAACAGGGCGGTCAGGTTCACTGGTGCGGCACGGCGGCCGAGGCCCGCGACAAGATCCTGGAGATCTGCCGCAGCGTCGACGCCAAGACGGTGACCAAGGGCAAGTCCATGATCGCCGAGGAGATCGCCCTCAACGATCACCTCGAGGCCAACGGCATCGAGCCGGTCGAGACCGACCTCGGCGAATACATCATCCAGCTGCGCAAGGAGCCGCCGAGCCACATCATCGCCCCGGCGGTGCACCTGACCAAGGACCAGATCGAGGCCGACTTCCGCGACCAC
>JAAUYK010183905.1_pt1 | contig 11449 bp, 14 predicted proteins | sample 7278021 | NCBI WGS metagenome assembly JAAUYK01 (sample SAMN14350223, study PRJNA611818) | marine sediment metagenome | isolation source: surface marine sediment (1.8m) | place: French Polynesia: Moorea | collected 2018-08
GCTATTGAAATATTGGTCACATTGTTCTCAAGTTATTAATGTTACCGCTGTGTCTGGCTCTTGTCCAATCAGAAGTGATAATGTTTTTTGACCCCATCCTCCGCATTGTACGTACGCACGGATAAAAAATGAACTAATCATTTCTAGGACGGGTGCAACCTCGTTGTGTACGACGCGAGCAACAACCTGCCCAGGGCGCAGAACTTCTTTGTAGGCAGAATCGGCGGCGCTGAATGTCCCGGCATCAGAGTCGCAGAGACCAAAAACGGAAACCTTGTGGTCAGGAGGCGACCTGGAGGCGAAATCATCTGGCAGTCGAACAAATATTAAAACTCGATTGTGATCATCATCACTTTCGGTCGGGACGAAATTGAATTTTAATGGCATATATACCAATTCCTCAATTAATCTGCTTTCGGCACAAGCACCTGCACTATGCATACGAGATAAAAGAATTCTTGCTTTGGACCTGCAGCCGATTCATCGCGGCCAATCCCGATTTTCATTTTGCCGCCGCCTAGACAGTCGTGACAAGTTTATGCATCGTGCGGACCCTATACCCAATTAAGAAGACCCTACGTCACGATTGAGATATATCCGTTGCGATTATCTTCGAATAGTTCTACTCAGGTCTCTAGATCTGTAACCCTTCAAAGGTATTTTTTTTTCCTCAAATGTTCCGAGCAACTTGGGTCATTCAGCTGTCATCTAACCTCTACGTCGTGGGCGGGCTCCAAAACTTTGGCGAGGGCGGAGAAAAGGACGTCTACAAGTTTGACAACGCTGCACAGGAGATGGGAGAAGATTGGCCCACCGGCTGTTTTGAACTCCCCCAGGTATTATGCTGTCCGGCTTTCTAGTCCGGTCCGTGGAATTAGAGTTGTGATTTAATGTCAGTTGAAATGTAGCAAAAAGAGGGCAAAAAATTACATTTTATTAAGTATTCGCAGGGTTATATGGAACATAAGGAACAAGAGAAGATGACCTCTATAGATTGGCATCGAAAGCTATGGTTCTATGCGAAAGAGACATGGCACTCATGGGTCATGGTGTCCACCATGGGTATGGTGTCCACCATTGGTATAGGGTCCACCATGGGTATGGAGTCCACTATGGGAATGGGGTCCACCATGGGATTGGGGTCCACCATGGGTATGGGATCCACCATGAGTATGGGGTCCACCATTGGTATGGGGTTCACCATGGGAATGGGGTCCACCATGGGTATGGGGCCCACCATGGGAATGGGGTCCACCATGGGTATGGGATCCACCATGAGTATGTGGCCTACCTTGGATATGGGGTCCACCCTGGGTATGGGGTTCACCATGTGTATGGGGTTCACCATGTGAGTGGGATCCACCATGGCCATAGGGTCCACCATGTGTATGGAGTCCACCATGTGAATGGGATCCACCATGGGCATAGGGTCCACCATGTGTATGGAGTCCACTATGCTCATGGGGTCCACCATACGAATGGTGGACCCCATCCACTTTGGGCATAGACTCCACTTTGCGTGTGGCATACGCTTGTTGACGAAGGAGAAATTCCCATCTGAAACAAGCAATTGTAGACCGGCGTCTTCGACGCCGGTTAAAAAGGTCAGATGTAGAGCGGTGTCTTCGACACTGCTAAAAAGTTCACTTATACATAGACCGGTTTCCTCGACACCGGTGATAACAACTATTACGTCCAGTCTACCATATGTATAGGGTCCACCATGGGCATGAGGTCTTACTCCACATTAGGTGTGGACACCGTTGATAATCATCCCTGAAGTTTGAGTGGTTTGGCCGATTACTAACACCAATCACTTTTTGAGCGAGCTTTAGTTTTTGCCCCAGACTTCCTTTCGCGTATCTCTGCTTCGATTGGTGGGCAAAATAAATTACTCTTTGTTTCCTTAGAACAACATAAACAATTTAAATGCGGAATTCACACGTATGGAGAATGAACCGAATAGGATGAATGAAGACAACGATGCAAACTACATGAGGCATAAGCATTTGGATGGAGAACAGCGAAGGTTATCGGATTACGCACCGCTGAGACAACCATAAAAGAGTTCCGACATGTATATGATGTATGTTTATATGTAGGTGCAAATAATGTCATGTAATAATGCTAATACACATTAAGTTCGACCCTATTAGGAAAGTCAATGGCCAATTATAATTGTGGCTAGCCACAAGATAACATTTGCCTAACAAATACTACTATTCTGTTTACTTTACACCTGGCAACCTTGTAAAACCTTTGTCTTGATAGTTTAGCTTTTAGCTGACCGGCATCTATGGGTAATTTATCCAGCGCTGTTAAATTTTGAAAGAGTATAGGTGTCAACCTTTTTTGTAGTCCTCATTACCAAGGCAGAGGGTCACTTTCAATTCCCCATATCCGGTGGTACTGTCTCGGTGACTTGGGAACTGACTGGAGAGAAGAAAGGGTAGGATGAAGCACTGAACAGTCAGTCAGGGAGAAAATCCCAACATGCGAGGAGATTAGCAAAGTCTCCTCTCTCCGCAGAGACTTAAGACCATCATAATCCCGACCTTCTAGAGCCAGAGGAGATAACCAGCCACATCAGGTGGGGCTTAGGCGTCATCGGCACCATTGTCGCAAGTAGGTGTATGCATATAATCTATCTGCCCCGTTCTCCGCCGCCGCCGATATTGGGCCGCCGATAACGGCTGCCACAGCTCCAACCAGGTCGCCTGCAGCTTCCCCGCCGTCGTCGCCGTCGTCGTCCGCACCGCACAGAAGATCATTTTCTCGAACTATGCAAAAGGTGCAAGTTGGCGCACGCCGCTTCAAAGTTGCTGGCCACGTCCTGCAACCAGCGAGCATCATGGCCGGCTAGGAGAGGATCAGGGGTGAGGACACAGCGACCGAAGATTGCCTTGAAATAAGTGAATATGTCAGGGAAATGCCAAGTGAAAGTGCTCATGAAGGTATGCCTTGTATATGTATGCCTGTTGTACGCAGTTCCAGAAGGGAACCGCAGCAACGGGGGACAGCGAAGCAAAATGCCCATAACACGCTAATTTAGCGTGACAAAAATGATCATCGGAAATTTCCTAACTGCAAATCGCTCGCGAAATTCAGATCCGTTTTGTTGGTCTTGGATCTCTGATCAAGACCACCCTTCCTAAGGAGGACTCCTCTGGAGCTTCTTGAATAAATGTTTGATTCGACTGACTTAGCTTTCTGCTGACGTCTTAGCATTCTTTCTCGCTCCTCGCGCTTACTTCGAAGGAGGCCGACTCCAACGATGCTCACCACCGCGTTCTGCGTGGTGGTCACTTCGTCGAAGCCGAACGTCCTCAAGAGCGTCGCCTACTCGGACCTGAAGGAGTTCGTCGCGTACGGCAAAGACGTCATTGCGTCCAGGGAGCAGGTACATCCCAGCCGGAGAAGAATCTGATTCGAACGACGACTGGGACGAAGTGCCGCTCTCGGCTTATCAAAGCAGAGACCTTGACGATGAACTCGAGTCGCCCTGGGGAAGACCGCTGCCGGCCAGGAGAGGCCGACCCGAAAAACCGAAGGCCAAGAAGGGGGACAATTACGACGACGGCCTTTACACTTTCAAGAACTCTAACCCGACGTTCAGTGAGTTCTAGGTGGACCACTGGTGCAAAGCGAACTACTGCTTGGAGCCGGATGTGAAGGAAAAGAATGAGATTATTTGCTTGTATTCCTTCTGTGTAACCTGGCGGGCAATGCATTCATCCAATCATAGCATAAAAAAGTTACGTTTTAATTGTGAAAATGAGGAAATAGCTCTATGGACCGGCGTCAAAGGAAATGGTTCAGTAAACAGTAGAGATGACACTAAAGGTATGGGGTCCACCATGGGCACGGGATTGACCGTGGGCATGGGGTCTACCATGGGCATGGGGTCCACCGTGGGCATTGGGTCGACCATTGGCATGGGGTCCACCGTGGGCATGGGGTCTACCATGAGCATGGGGTCCACCGTGGGTATGGAGTCCACCATAGCAAATGGGGCTCACCACGGACGGGTATGGAGTCATGGCAAGAGGGTCCACCGTGGGTATTGGGTCTGTTGTGATTAATGACCATTATATATTGGAGACTTGGCAAAACTGAGAGATAATTGAGCTAAAAGAAAAAGGCTGGGGGAAAATGGAAAAAGTCACTTATAGACCGACGTCTTCTTCTAAGAGGCTTTTTCTCACTCAGTAGTCAGTAGGCTAACTTCAGTCTTCAAGTTGCAACACATTGTTCTTGTTGAATCTCAGTGAGCTTGGTTATGATCTCAATGTTAAACTCTCCCAGGCGATAGTCGCTAAGAAAGCCTTGTTCTCTTCCTCCCATATAGAAACTTTGTTTGGGAGACAAACGCTTCCCAACCATCTTGTGGGCAATGTCCAGTGGGGTCCTCCCGGCGGCATCCTTGACGCTGAGGTCTATGCAGCAGCTACGCAGGTCGCGCAGCACACTGACTGCCGCCAGGTTTGCGCCGGTGACCGCCGCGTGGAGCACAGTCCCGCCTCCTAGCTCGGCAGGCCTCTCCCAGTTCACGTTGACCCGGTCCGGCCAGGTGTTGAGGAGGTAGCGCAGCGACTCCCCGCTCCAGTCGTATCTGGCCGCCACCTGGAGGACACTCAGACCGTTGTCAGCAAGCTGATTCAGTGGACACTGTTCCTGCTTCCACTTCAACAAGTAGTCCATGGCCAGGTAAGCCCCATTGCCAGCAGCACTGTGCAGAAGTGGAAACCCGCCAGTGTAACGGCGAACATCGAAGTCAAAGTCAGGCCTGTAAAGAATAAAAGAAGTGATGGGATAGTATACTGAAGAAATACGTAGTAAGAGTTTTAGACATAGCCCATTTATAAAATGGCCTGTTCAGCTGTCCTCACCTTTGTAACAAGGCCTTGAACACTTCCCTGACATGGCTGATGTGGTACCTAGGAAAAGCCTGCACGATGTATGGTGCCTTGATCTTTTTGCTGTCCCAGGGGCTGTTCACATCCAACTCCAGACAGTTGGCGAGGATAGTCGTGCAGCTGGGCAGTGGTGCAACCTCACGTCCGGCATGGTCTACATACCAGCTAAAATAGTGAGAGGGCTCCTTTTGGCAGAAGTGTTGGTGGACCCAAATGTAAAGACAGCCAAATTCTCGGTGATCTGCAACCAATACAAGAGGAAGTGGCCTCTATAGTAGACTGGGTGTCGAAGGCAATGTTTCTATGCACAATGGGGATGGCACTCATTGTGTTGGGTTCACCATGAATATGGGATCTAGCATTGGTATGGGATCCATCATATGATTTAAGTCCACGCTGGGTATTTATATGTATGTAGTATACAAAGTGTGCGAGCATAAGTACTATACTAAGTTGCAAACATGGCGATGATAAAGAAGATGATAAAAATTTCGTGGGAGAAAGCTCTTATAGAGCGGTGTCTTCAACACCGCTAAAAAAAAGTAGATATAGAGTGGCGTTCTTCGACACAGCTAAAAATCGTTGAAGGCAATGGTACTATGCACAATGGGGAGGTCCCTCTTGCGGTTGGGTTCTTCTTTGCGGTCAGAATGTTTACATTTCAAAATGTTTGCAATTAAAGTTATTAACGATTTTCAGTTTTCTAGCTACTCAGATTTTTAGCAGTCAGGTATGCTCTACTGTGTACTTACAAATTTTTCGCCTCCTTGTCATAATGCTCTCCCTGCCCAGGATCTCCTCGTGCATGATGTTTTGGCACAAACGGCTAACTCTGGAACAAGGACCCAGGTCCATGGGATGCAACTCGAAGAAGATCTTTAAAGAGGAAATACAATGTTAATGAAACCTAACACCTATCTATTTTTGTATACTCACTTGAGCAATAATTTCCCTAGGGAGGGACAAAAAACATGTGATGGTAGCCATGGCTGAGCTGAACCTCCAGTGACGGTGTCCTAGTAAGAGTAGACCGGAAAAGGAATAAACTTCTTCTCATCTATAAACACAGCTGTAAACTCAGCTGTTTCGAAGTTAGCCCTAGAAATAGGCGTTGAGTTTTCTTGAGTTTTAACATCCAATTCCCTCTTGGTCTTATAGTTTTTAATAGTTTGAAATTGGGCATGAAATTGTTAAGGAAACACTGTTTCACAGGAACTAACTTTATTTACAAATGTGACATTCATTTTTAAGCTCTTTAATTATTTGCTTTGCATTACCTTTCACTTCATTGACAGACTCCAGAGTGCCACTAGAAATTCCATAGACAAATAACGAACACCTCATCAGATTGTTTGTAATTAATTGTCATGTACATTCCATTTGTACTGTACACTCTTAATGATGCATAAAAATGCCCTTTTGTTTCTGTTGATTTCTTTACCCGAATGCATGACTCTGTTATACACTAATGTCCTTATGGTGAACTTCGGTGACCTGCCACCGATATATCGGATACCCGTGCTACCTGAGCGGCACCTAGAGGATGGAGAGGAAGAAGACCATCTGCCTGCACCACCCGCCCTGCTGCTAGGAAATTCAAGCAAGCTAGAATGCCATATGTTTTAGCTCTAGGTTCTAACCGACGGCGGCGGGGTGTCATTAGTCGTGACTGCATACTGGGCCTTCCTTCTTTTACTTACCTCTGACGGCGTCAATGCAGAAGGCCGCGAGGATGGCGAGGAGGTGTAGCCCTAGTGTGGTGTGCACCAGGAGCAGCAGGGAGAAGGAGGAGCGCCAAAGAGCCATACCAATGGTGGGCTCCATACCCATGGTGGACTCAATACCCATGCTGGACTCCATGCCCATGCCACCCCTTACCCCCATATCTCGTACCATTTGCCGTAGCCTTTGCCATAGGTCTATACAGATTCCGCCACAAGTTTTGCGGCACTCAGACATTTAGCTACTAAATTTTTAATACCCATTCCTCAACTTTCCAACTAGGCTCATTTTAAAGGGGCAATATATGTCCTTTTTGTATCAAAATATCAGCTTTTGAAACCTACGGTTGTAGATGTAACAGCTTCCAAAAATGGGTGGAGAAGAAAGCGACTGAGCGCACCTTAGCATTAAATGAAAAATCAGTTGGATTTTTTTCTCCATTAAATATCATATCTAAGTACATCATTTTATTTTATTTTTACGCTGATTTCAAATCTGTTTGAATTTTAAAGATCGGACTAGTATTGACAGAGTTAGAATGAAATCAGCGATCATGATGTAAATGTTCTTAGGGAAAAGTACGCTCAGCCAAAATTTTGGACCAAAATGTTGACATTCAAAACACATGTTTCCTCTCAAGGAAATCAAATCAAATTTTTATACAACATGGGTACTTGGTGTCCAATACGTAATGCAAAATATGAGAAAGATCACTTTGAAAATGTAAAATCGATAGCTAAAGTGTTAGATGCCGCAAAACATGTGGCGGAATCGGTAGAGCCAGTTACTCTTTTTTACCGGCGGCAAAGCCGCTGGTCTACAATCGACAATTTTCATTACCCCCCCTAAAATTCATTAGGATCATTAAGGTCGATGCTCCCTTGGGACCTTCTTCATGTAGTCTCTGGACCCCTTGTCCATGGTTGAACTCATACCCATGGTGGACCCCATACCCATGGTGGACCCCTTACCCATGGTGGACCCCATACATATGGTGGACCTCATACCCACGGTGAACTCTATACCTATGGCTGACTATACTATTAGCAGATGTCAGACTCACATTGAATTCCATTAACCCATTTCCATAGTAAATTTGTACAATAGCCTTTGCCGCCGGGCTATAGAGCCATTAACTCTTGTTTAGGTTTACGACAACCTCGGGCACATGGTTAATTTACGAAAAATTAGATGAGACGATGAGTGGCCGCAAAGACTTAAAGGGACGCGCGCATCCAGTCACTGAATCAGGTCCAGCCCTCCACCGAGTCCAGCTCGATTGATTGGTTATTAGTGTGGCGGCCGGCTTTTACGCCGCGGCTGCGTTTACGACGCGATAAATGAATTTTCTCGACTCACGTACTGCCCATTTGAAGGTACAATCCCAACTGCCCGAGTTGGTTGTTCTTTATTCTCTTTCCTTGTACGGCGAGTTGTTCTTACAGCAACGGTCGTTCGCTCGGCCGTTAGCCGCAAGCCTCCCAAGCATCGTGCGGCCACCGCTCCGCTTCCTTCGTTTCGTAACTCTTTCTTTGTTCTCGTATTTCGCCCGCCGCCACAACTTCCCCGTTTCAAGCCTCAGAACCTCTGGGCTGATCTTTCGCGTCATCGAATGGCGGAGGGCGATCGAGGAAGCGGCGATCAAGGCTTCCTATCGAACCAGTGGTAGCGATCAAGACCTTCTGGTTAAATAATTCCGAATTGGGTCTGGCAGCGATCGAGGCCGACCATCGAAGACGTGGCAGCGATCATGGCTCAACGTCTGGGCATGATTCACACTCCGCCGCTCCTAATTTTAGACATCTACGTACATCTTATCGCGCGAGCGGTCGGATTTCAATCGCACACAGCCTGGTATGTACACCGTTAGTAATGAGACTGTTTCACGCATTCTTCATTTGCTATCACACTCATGCGTCGGCTTTCTTCTTTTTGCCTGGGTGCCTCGGGTGTCGGGGGGGGTCAAGTTTGCCCCACTCTCGGGCCGTCGCTCGTATCTGACGGTTGCCTCGCTTCTTTATCTCCGGACTTCTCCTCCCGCTCGTGTTGGTGTCCCGTCAGCGGCTGCAACTCGTCCTCGTCCGGTGCAGTCCCGCCATGGCTCCGATCGTCTGGCCGGAGACCACGTCCTCCTCCCCGGAGGCCGCCTCCTCGGACAACGCTCCCGTCCTTCCGATCCTGATGCAAGGCCAGATTGAGATTCTTATAGGGGTGGCGAACCTCGTGGTTTCGGTGGCGCGCCTCTGCGGGCTGGGTCGCTGGTACGCCGGCTGCTGTCGGCGTTCATCGCGTGGGTTCTAGGCTGCTTCGTCTCCGGCCGCGCGGTTGACGAGGTGCGCAATCACCTCCAGGAAGATCGAGGGGAAGAAGACGCTCAGGACGGCGCAGCAGCCACCCTTGTTCTTCCGGATCGCTCTCAGGCGGACGCAGACTCCCACGAACCAGGCCAACATGTGCATCGCTAAGGCGGCGAGCGACAAGAAGCTAAGCAGACCGGCGTGCTGCTTCACCCAGTCCATGAACAGTGCCCAGAACTCCCAATTCTCCTTGACTTCCGGAAACATATCTCCGACTCTGTATTCAGACCCTGATCTCACTGGTAACGTTTGGTCGAATAAAGTAACCATCATATCCCGTTCCATGTTCCGTCGCTGCATGTACGCATCTTGTTCGTGCAGGTATTCCGCGTCGTACAGCCCTCAATTTCTTCTTGACTTCTTCGAGGTCCGGCAGGTGGATGTCGGGCGGATCACCCCCTTGTAGAATGTGTGGTTATAGGCCCATGATGAGTCTCGGCTTGACCTGGATGTACTGTCCGAGGGCGTTCTTGTACATGGGTGCAAAGTGCTGCCAACAAGGGACTGGTGTTGCCGTGGTTATGATCCGATGCGTCTTCAGTTCGAGATAGAAAGTGGCATGGCGCAACGCCTCGTTCCACCGGTGGGCCTCTGAGGCGTTCATGCGGGGCCCGGGGTGGAACATCCTGGGAGCGATGTAGTGGCCGCGGTCGGCGGCCGCAAGGTCAACGGGCAACGCCGAGTAGCACTGAGCTTCATCCCTGCTGACGGCTTGGATCTGCTTGCAGGAGTAGCGATACCACACCTCTCCTGCGGCGGTCGCAAATGATCCCTTCCCCATGGCAGCTGTGTCGCCGTCGACAACGACGCGCTGTTCTGCCGCGAGGCCAACAAAATATGACCCCTCTTGTTGCCTCTGGTGCTGGCACTCTTGTTTCAGGGCTGCGACGAATGCGGCCTCGACGTACTCGTGCCATTTGTTCCGCAGATATTCGTCCTGCACGTTGGTGTACGTCCAGTCAGACACCTCGTCAAAGTGTAGAGGCCTGTTGAACAGGGCGACGTCGAGCTCCTCGGAAAGGACAAGCTTCTTGTAGTTGGTCTTGATGATATTGTGTCCGGAGGCCGAGCCGTGTCCTCGATGTACGAACCGCAGGAGTGAGCTGTCCTCGGAGACGAACACCTTCCCGTCCTCGGACTGGGCGTTCACCCCCGTCGTGACCCTGGTTTTGAAGTAGCGGCATCGCTTCTGCGCTGGTATCATCTTCCAGGTGTAGGTTCCGGTATGCGAGGTGCAGCCCTCCTCCCTCAGGGGGCAGGGCAGCTCGACCGCGGGGTCCTTGACGAAGATGACGTCGTCATCGTTGACTATGAGGTCGATGTCTTCCACCAGGACCTTGGCTTCGGTATAGATGTTGACGCCCCCTCGGGATTCTTCCTTCCAGTTCGTTCTACCGCCCTCGCTGGTGACGTCGGAGTCAGTGTAGTAGGTGCTGCCCACAGCTTCTTCTCTCAGGTGATTCACCTGGTTCAGCTCGATTCGTCTCCACTTCCCTCGTGAGTCCTTCACTCCCTTCCTCTTGTACATTTCCCTGCAGGCCGCTGGGGAGATCTCCCTCAGCTCCCCGAAGCTGCTCATATTGGGAACGAAAGTTTGGTGGCCATAAGTGCCGCAGAAATGACCGACTCTGGTCTCTGAGACGTGGCAACTGATCCCCTTGATGCATGTGTAATCGGCCTGTTGGAGGACCACGTAGGTCTTGTTTTCCGTGGCCTGTGCGGGCTTGACGGCTGAGCAGTCCTTGATCTCGTCGAACACGACAGCCTGGCTGTTCTGAGGTTGTGAGCAGTCCAATCCCTTGAAAATCCTCTGTTCGGTACCCAGTCTTTGGCCTCCAGTAGTCGCAGCTGTGGCAAGGATCGCCAGTAGAAGGATGTGATGCCGCTGTAATCAGTCACGCTCACATTCATATCACATACATACTATACACGGTCATGCTATCGCACAAAAATAATAATGGGTCCCTCCCCATTTCAAGCGTCTGCGTCCCGCGGACACTTGGGATGTGACGGGTGCGACTTCAACTATTTCTTCTGTTCTGCTGCTGCGGCGCCCTCGGCTTTGCCACCCATAGGTGGAGGCTCGGCGTCAGCTTCCTCGATGGCTGGTGGTTCCAGCTCAACCTCCGCAGGGCCCTCGGCTCCACCGTGGTCGTCGCCCCGGCGATCCGGGTCCTCGTCCTCCGGTTCGTCGTCTCCCCGCGGCGGCGGCGGCGGTGCAGGTGCCGGGGGTGGCGGTGGCCCTCCCCCAGCGACGGGTACCGGGCCGGGCACCTCCGGTTGAGCAGGAACGAGTTCGGCGAACACGTCGTCGTCGAGAGGGTTCAGGCGGCTCGGCGGCAGCTGTCTCTGGTGCTCGGCAGGCTCTCTGTAGGGCTTCAGCCTGTCGATAGAGACGGTTTGGTCGGGTAAGAGGGCCTTCATGTCCGCGTGAGGGGTGATGCGGTACAGGAC
>JAAUYK010063786.1_pt1 | contig 11448 bp, 9 predicted proteins | sample 7278021 | NCBI WGS metagenome assembly JAAUYK01 (sample SAMN14350223, study PRJNA611818) | marine sediment metagenome | isolation source: surface marine sediment (1.8m) | place: French Polynesia: Moorea | collected 2018-08
CTTTTCGATGGTTTGTGCGTGCTCGGCAATTAGCCTGGCCCGTGTTTCATCATCATAAATACCACAGGGGATTTCGCAATGGGCCACAGCTTGTGGTGCCGTAACAGCGCCAATAAGCATCAGCATGATGAAAGTTATCAATTCTTTTTTCATAGTTGGTTTCCTCCTATGACTGAAATAAAATGAAAAAAAGTCTTAGAAAAACCATAGCGCCAAAGAGGGGCTTGTCAACCTCCAGAAAATTGTTTTGAATTGAATTGACAAATAATTATCTAAGGCAGATGTTTCTAACACATATAACGGGCATAAAGCTTGATTGATCAAACCGCTATTGGAGCGTGATCATGTTTAAAACTGTTAATGGAATTCGCCTCAATTACGAAATCTCCGGCCCTCAAAATTCTCCGGTTGTTATGCTGAGTCATTCATTGGCCACTACATGGAAAATGTGGGAACCGCAAATACATTTGCTCGAATCAAAATTTCAAGTCCTTCGTTATGATACCCGCGGACATGGGCTTACCGATGCGCCCGAGGGGGCTTATACGCTGGAACAATTGGCCACGGATGTCATCGGTTTGCTGGATGAACTTGATATTCAGAAAATTCATTGGGTGGGATTGTCCATGGGGGGCATGATTGGCCAATGTCTGGGGCTGAATCACGCCGATCGAATTGAAAGTCTATCATTATGCGACACAACCGCCGTGATTCCCGATGATGCCCAACCGATCTGGCAGGAACGCATTGATATGGCGCGAGAGCTCGGAATGACAGCCCTGGTCGAGTCAACACTGGAAAGATGGTTTACCACCCCTTATCGCCAGACCAATCCACCAGAGGTTCAGCAAATTCGGGAAATGGTTTTGCAAACACCGGTAGCCGGTTACATTGGCTGCAGTAAAGCCATTTGTAACCTTAATTATTTACCCCGATTGCACAAGATCAAGATTCCTACCCTAATTATGGTAGGCGCGGACGATCCGGGAACACCGGTGGCCGAGTCTCAAGCAATGCATGCCGCGATATCCGATTCGAAGCTGGTGATCCTTCCTTCGGCTGCGCATCTATCCAACATTGAACAAGCGGAAGCATTTAACAAAAATCTGGTTAGATTTTTAGAGTCACAATGATTCGTATTTACGTATCCATAAAAAACAAAAGGGGCTGATTATGGCACTTATCACGATTACACGCCAAATTGGTAGCGGCGCTATGGCAATTGCACGGAAGGTTGCCGAAGGTTTGGGACTTGAATTATTTGATGATGAACGCCTTCAACAAGAGGCTGCCCAAGCCGGCATGGACAATATAAATTGGGGCCATCTAAATGAAAAGGCACCGGGCTTCATTGATCGCATCTTAAGTACAAAGCCTGATATTTATTTAGATTTTATGGAAGCGGTCATTTATAACGTTGCACATAAAGGCCAGGGGGTCATCATCGGTCACGGAAGTCCGCTGCTGCTGAGAGATTTTGATTGCGCCTTGCACATATTCGTGCATGCATCCGATGATACCCGTGTTCAAAATTTAATGCAGCATCAAGATCTATCGCAAGAAGTGGCGAAAAAACTTATCCAAAGAAACGATAAGGAGCATAACGGCTTTTTTCAGTACGCTTTTCAGATGGATGTCCATGATCTTTCCCTGTATGATCTTGTGATCAACACCGCCAAACTGGGTATCAATCAAGCCGCGCAAACCATTATGAACGTGGCCACATCTAAAGTGATTGACGCCTGCAGCCTCACCGCTCTGGATGCCATGAAACGGCACGGTCTGCACAAAAAAATCCATGCGGAACTGCTAAAACACAATATCACTTTAAACCTGCTGACCATTGATGTTCCGGCAACGGGTGTGGTCCACATTAGTGGTTTGGCTTTTAACCACGAAGATCGCGAATTGATCCCCAAAATCTTGGCAAAGATTCCGGAAATTTCTCAAATCCAAAACCATGTCTCCGTAAGACCGACCAGCGCGTCTTGAATTGCGCCGTGAAGTCGGCAACGCATTCCTGCAATATCTGTCTAAAAAGAGGCAATAGCACTAAAATATCCAATAATTTCAAATAAATTTGATTTGGTGGGCCCCTTGACAAGAACCGATTTGCGCTGATAGGTTAACCTCCGCTTTGAGTGCAGCAACAGCATAACATTAAGTATCAGGATATTCTAAGGTTGGGGTTGTCAGCCCATGGATTTTAATCCCTGTATGAAACATAAGGTCGTGCGCAAATTTGTGCGGGACTTCTCTGAGACTGAAATTGCGCCCCTGGTATATGACCTTGACCGTGAAGCTCGCTTTCCATGGGAAATCATTGAAAAGATGCGACCCCTCAATTTTTTCGGCCTCCAAGTGCCCAGAGCATACGGGGGGGCTGAAGTAGACAGTATAAGCTATGCGATCATCATTGAAGAGCTTTCCAGGGTTAGTGCCGCCATTGGTCTGTGTGTCTCCGTACACAACAGTGTCGGTGCCTATCCACTCGTTAAATTTGGCACCGCGTCACAAAAAAAACGATTTCTGCCACCATTGGCCCGTGGTGAACAGATCGGTGCATTTTGTCTAACCGAAGCCAACGCAGGCTCTGATGCCGGCGGTGTGGAAACACATGCAGCCCTTATAGAAGATCACTATGTCATTAATGGCACCAAAATTTTCGTTACCAACGGGGGCGTCTGCGGTACGACCTTGATCTTTGCCAAAACACCGGCTGAAGATCGTCGCAAGCAAAACAGCGTTTTCATCGTCGAACAAGGGACGCCCGGATTTTCAGTCGGTGAAATCGAGGACCTTTGCGGCATGCGGGCCAACCCGGTTTCATCTCTTTTTTTTGAAGATTGCCGGGTGCCAAAAGAAAATTTACTAGGCCACCTCGGCGATGGATTAAAAATCGGGTTGGATGCGTTGGACACCGGTCGAATCGGAATTGCAGCCCAGGCTTTGGGTATTGCTCAAGCAGCGCTGGATGCCTCTGTGAAATACGCCAAAGAGCGCCAACAATTTCGCAAACCAATATCTTCTTTTCAAACCATCCAAAACTATCTTGCGGACATGGCCACCGAAGTGGATGCCGGCCGGCTGCTACTGTATCGCGCGGCGGCGTATAAAGATTCAGGCAGGCCTTTTGGCGCCGAAGCGGCTAAGGCCAAACTTTTTTGCAGTAAACTGGCCACGCGTGTCACCAATTTAGCAGTCCAAATTCACGGTGGTTACGGTTACAGCAAAGAATATGACGTTGAACGGTATTTCAGAGATGCCAAAGTTACTGAAATTTACGAGGGCACCAGCGAAGTGCAACAAATGGTTATCGCACGTCATTTATTAGCAGAGCCCACATAATACTTGGATTCGAAGTGATGTTCAAATTTATTGTCTGCATGAAACAAGTCCCCATGGTATCGGAACTACCTTGGGATTCACGCACGGGAAGACTACAGCGGGAACTGGCCGAAGGCATGATGAACCCCGCGTGCAAACATGCTCTTGAGGCCGCGCTGCAGCTCAAACATCGCCATGGGGGCCGCATTACCGCCATCACTATGGGCCCACCCATGGCTGAAGAAATTTTACGCGAAGCCGTGGCCATGGGGGCGGATCGCGGTGTATTGCTGACCGATCCGCATATGGCCGGTGCGGATACATTGGTGACTTCCCACACCCTGGCGCGCGCAATTGAAAAGGAATGTCCTGATTTTGATCTGGTCTTTTGCGGATGCCATACCAGCGATAGTGAGACGGCCCAGGTAGGGCCACAACTTGCTGAGGAATTGGGCGTTGCCGGTGTTGCCTATGTCGAACAGCTGGAACTAAACGGACGCACAGTGCGTATGCAGCGTGAATCCGATGACTTTCTGGAAACTCTGGAGATGGATCTTCCCGGTGTCTTGACACTAACACCCCATTATTACGTTCCCAGATATGCTTCTTTGGTTGGACTGCAGGACGCTTTTGAACAAGTTGGCGTCGATCTCCTGAGCGCCGACGATATGAAATTAAGCGCCAAAGAGATCGGCATCAAGGCCTCACCCACTCGCATTTTAAACGTCTTTTCACCCGTGGCCGGAAAGACCAATATCACTATAAAGGGTTCGGCCAAAAAAGTGGTTGATGAACTCTTTAACCGCTTTGGCGATCAGCTCAGCGGGGCCATCGGCAAAGACTTCAAAACCCATGACCATGATGAGCAAATTAATGAGTAATTTGAAGCCCAGCATCTGGGTCTATGGAGACTACCGCAACTACTTTCAAAATCGGGTGACCTTGCAACTACTCGCGCATGCCAAGGATCTGGCTCCCAAAATTGAGGCCGATGTCTGTGCGGTTGTTTTTGGTTATCAGGTGGACGAATATGTGGGCGAGTACATCGCCCACGGTGCCGTAAAAGTCTATGTCATTGATGATAAATCTTTAACATCTTACTGCACTGAAACCCACGTTAATCTGATGGAACGACTGGTATGCGCACATCATCCGGAAATCATTTTAGTCGGAGCCACTGATTTCGGTAGAGAATTAAGCCCCCGATTAGCCAAACGGTTGCGCACGGGCTTGACCGCTGATTGTATTGGGTTAAATATCAATGAGGATGGCCTGCTCATTCAAACCGCACCCGCCTTCGGTGGCAATCTTTTGGCCGAAACCGTAACCCCCGTGACCAAACCTCAAATGGCGACCGTCCGGCCGGGAACATTTCAAGAACTTCCCCACGACTATGAAGCGCAAGGCGATATCCTTCACATTGCCATGCCGCCTGATTTGCCTCGACCCAAAGTCAGGATGATTAATTGTAAGCGTTTGCCACAGCGCAGACAACGCTTGGAAGAAGCCAAAATCGTGGTCTGTGGGGGGCGTGGCATGGGCAGTAAAGTTAAATTTAAAAAATTATTTGAGCTCGCCCAACTCCTGGATGCTGAGGTTGGTGCCACCCGGCCAGTGGTATATTCAAAATGGATCGGTCACGATGCCTTGGTCGGTCAGGCCGGCAAGCATATCAATCCACAAATTCTTTTTTCATTCGGCACCAGCGGAGCGATTCAGCATACAGCTGCCATCCATGATGCTGAGTTGATCATTGCTGTCAATAAAAACCCCGACGCAACCATGATGAAAATGGCCGATGTGGCCATTGTGGCCGACGCCAATCAGGTATGCTCGGCGCTGATACGGGAGCTTAAGGCTCGTATTCGAGAGTGACGGCAAAAATCTGCCCTCTAGCCAAATCCCCTCCCGTTACATAACAGCGACATTTTTCCGGCTATCCAAGGCATGAATGCGCGGATTGTTTGTTTCAAAGAACATCTCCATTTCTGTTATGACAACTATTATTGGCGTGATTTTGCCACTCGCAACATGGGTTGCATGTTAAACGGGGATTGATTCATATAGACATGAAACCATATCAATCGGTCGAAAATGAGTTAACCCAACACCGTGCCGGATGGTGGAAGCGTGTAACCGCCCTGGTCCCCGAGCTCATCGATCTTGTCGGCACCCCCCAGCCAGCCAATTACCATGCCGAGGGCGATGTCGCCATCCATACGCAGTTGGCGGTGACAGCCTGTACTGAAGATGACGATCCTGATTTGCATTGGGCCGCATTGCTGCACGATATCGGCAAACCGATGACCACCAAAACAGAGGCGGGAAAAATAACAGCCCATGGGCATAATGCCATTGGTGCCGAAATAGCCGCCAAAATCCTACACCGGCTCAAAATGCCAAAACAACGCAGTGATAAAATTGTGTGGGCGATCCGGCATCACACATTTCATCTTTCCTGGAATCTTAAAAGTCCTGAAAAAGCATCTAAACGGCACAAACGCTTTATGGCCGATCCACGGTTTCCATTTCTACTAAACCTGCTTCGCATCGATTCCATGGCCTCATTGGCAAATCGCCAATCGATGCAGACCTATGAACTATATAAGCAACTGTATGAGAAAATAACGGGTGGGAATCAAAAATGAGTTAAGGGAATACGTAAATGTCATAAACGCTCGGATGGTAATTATTTTGATACTTTTGTTGATACCGCTTTGCATTATATTACTCAGTTACCAAAACACCTGAAAACTGAACGCCGCAACCTGAAACCTTTTTTTGATTACAACGGTCAACTAACAGCCAATTATTTAAGGGCCTGTGCCTGTATTGCCGTAATCGCCACGGTATTGACAATGTCGGTCACGGTACATCCCCGACTTAAATCATTGACCGGCTTATTCAAACCCTGCAGCACCGGCCCGATGGCCACGGCATTGGCGGAGCGCTGCACCGCTTTGTAGAGATTGTTGCCGGTGTTCAGATCCGGAAATACAAATACCGTCGCCTTGCCGGCCACCTCACTTTGCGGCAGCTTGGTTTCGGCCACCCCGGCATCCACGGCGGCGTCGTATTGAATCGGCCCCTCAATCTTAATATTCGGACGCCGTTCTTGCGCAATCTTTGTGGCTTGGCGCACCTTGTCGACATCCTGTCCCTTGCCGGAGATTCCGGTGGCGTAGGAACACATGGCCACGCGCGGTTCGATGCCGAACATCACCGCCGTTTCAGCAGCACTGACGGCAATATCAGCCAGTTGTTTGGCATTCGGGTTGGGATTTACCGCACAGTCACCGTACACCAACACCCGGTCAGGCATACACATCAAAAAAACACTGGAAACCAGCGATACCTCCGGAGGGGTGCGAATAATTTCAAAAGCCGGCCGGATGGTGTCACCCGTGGTGTGAACAGCGCCCGAAACCATACCGTCAACTTCGCCGGTGTGAACCATCATGGTGCCAAAATAGCTGACCGTGCTCATGGTGTCGCGGGCCCGTTCTTCGGTCATGGATTTGTGTTTGCGAAGATCATAATAAATGCTTGCAAAATCGCTGAGTCGACCGGACTGCAGCGGATCGATTACGTGAATGCCGTCTAGATTGAGGCCCAAGGATGCTGTTTTGCCAAAAATATCCTCCGGATTGCCCAACAGGGTCAGTTCGGCCACGCCCCGGCGCAGGAGGATTTCCGCTGCGCGCAAAATGCGCTCCTCACGGCCTTCCGGCAAAACAATGTGTTTGCGCTGGGACTTGGCGCGCTCAATCAGTTCGTATTCGAACATGATCGGTGTACGGCGGGTGGAGCGCACGATATCGATTTGCTTCTCAAGCTGGCTAAGTTCGACATGGGCTTCAAAGATGCCCAGCGCGGCGGCAATTTTGCGCTCGTTTCCCGGAGTGATTCGCGGGCGCACATCACTGGCATTCATGGCCGTTTTATACGTATCGGTCTGCACTTGAAGAATCGGAACCGCGGACGAATGCCGCAGACCCTCCAGCAGACAACGTATCTGCGGATCGGGCGCCAGCCCGCCGGTCAGCAACAGTCCGGCAATTTTGGGAAACGTATCCGATGCGGTAGCCGCCATGCTGCCCAGAATAATGTCGGCCCGGTCACCGGGAGTAATGACCAGGTCACCATCATTGATGAAATCAAGAAAATTGGGCAGTTTCATGGCCGCCACTTTATAGTCGTTCACTGATCGATACAGCCCTTCGGCTGCGCCTTGAAGTATCTGTGCATCCAATTCTTCCGCGATTTCTTTAATGGTTGGCTTCCCAAGGGTGGCAATCTCCGGTATAACGTAAACCGGGTTTTTACCGGGATGGTCGTTATCAAACCGTTTGGCGACGGCGTCTCTGTGTTGGGTTGCAACCCGGTTGACGATGGTGGCCACAATACTGCAGCCCTTACTTTCGAAAGATTCTTGGGCCAATTCGACCGCGGCGGCAATATCGTCAGTGGTTTTACGGCCTCCATTGACCAGTAACAATATTGGACTGCCCAAATTGTCAGCCACATCGGCATTGAAATCGAACTCAAACGCGGTGGATACGCCGCTAAAGTCGGTGCCCTCGCACAGCACGAATTGGCATTTGCTTTCAAGCGCTTTGTATTTTTCAACAATACTCTTGAGCAGCGAGTCGGTGGAGCGTTTGGCCACCATGGATTGAGCATCTTCATGGACACAGGCATACATCTCTTCGTAGGCCCAATTAAGGTTGTAGCGGTTTTGTATCAGCCGAATATTATTGTCAGGCAAAGTTTGTGAGGGGATTACCGGTCGAAAATAGCCGACCTGCCGCACCCGTCGCGATAATAGCTCCATGACACCTAAGGCCACCAATGATTTTCCGCTGCCGGGCTCTATCCCGGCGATGTATAAATTGCGAGCCATATGCCTCCTTTAAGGAAAATCGAATTACGTCTGGTATATAACGTTTTCAAAATGATGCTGCTTCACGTTAATAAAAGTGAATATGGGACTTTCTGAACTACCTGTCAATCGAAGAAAAGGATAAGGATATAAGTGGGTGATGGACAGTAAAAGATATCGTCGGACACATAACGCTGTTTCCAGTATTAAAATGATACATGCAAAGAAGTAAATATCGATGATTCGCCATCACAATCTTGGCATGCTGGATTGCATTCTAAAGCATACATCGATGAAGGATATGGGTTGCTGGCTCACCGTCTGAAATTAAATGTCTTGAGTTTCAGATTAAATTTACAATATAATTTTTTAGGCATCCTCCGTTGAGCTTAGAAGCTTTTGATCCGTTTTTTGTGCAGTTGATTCGTACAGGCTTTGAGTGAAATGCTTTGATCTCCTATCTAAAAAAATTCCCGCTAACCACCATACCGATGCTGTGCATTTGTGCAATTTGCAGTAATTTCTTCCCGGGCGCGCTTGCAGAGCCATCTTCTGTCTATGCACAAACAAAAGCGCTGAACGACCGGCCAGCACGCGAACAACTATTTTCCGAGCATGTAGATGATTTTCGCCAAAAACTCGTAAAAGCGCCGCAACATGCGTGTCTTAAAATTTTCGGCAGATATAACGCAATTATCGAAAATGAGCTTAGCATGGAAAAGCTTTATTTTATTGCCTACAAACACGTCGATACATTGCTCGATAAAGCGGTAAATGCATCAATCGATTCATTGACATTGTTTACGCATACGCTGTTGCAGGATCAAAAAGGTCCTGCCATCGTTTTTACCGGAAATTTGCTACATCAAATTAATACAAAGTATAATTTTCATGGGCTTTTTTATATTACCATTGCATCGACAGATGGCGGCCCAGAGGTCAGGATGAAATTTTTTGTCATCGGCCAGGGTAAGTTTATCGTCGCCTATGACAGAAATGCCAAAATCAAACATCCCGATTATGATATTGTCACCGGCAATTATGATTACAAAGAACTCTTTATAATGGATGCCAAAAAAGATCCAAATGGAAATCCCGGCCTCTTCAATATTAAAGGACTATCAAGTCCTACGGCGAAGCCAACGTGGATGAAGGGTCCCCTAAATGTCGATATCCACTCTTTTGTTATGACATTTAATGCCGACCAGCAGCCACAAATACTGATTGAATATGATTTATTTGGCATAAAGCATAAACGCATGGATCCCATCCCAATCGAAAAATTGTACGATGGCTAAAAGATCAAATTATAAGTACAAACAGGCTTTATGAATTTGAAATACGCGTGCGCAGACGCTACTGCGATGGACACAGGACGCCGGTGACGGTATTTAAATAGGATTAATCGGTTATTTAATCTGCTCGGCAGAGGCATTATCATGAACCATTCCTTAGACGACGGCCTTTATCGATACCGCAACTCATGGTGGAATTCCGGCTTTTTAAATCCGAACACCGAAAAAAGTTTTAAACATCAATTCGATACAGCCGCACTTCCGACCATTAGAGTCGCTTTGGGTATCATTCTCTTTTTTTGGTGCAACTTTATATGGTTTGATCAATTTCTTAGTCCTGCCTCAAAGTCCAACGTTTTGATGATTCGATTCGGCGTGATTACGCCGCTATTCTTGATTTTGTTAGCCGCCTCCTTCACCAAAGCTGCCGTCCGGTTTTTTCAGGCCCTGATTGTCATCACTGAGTGTTTAACCTTTGCCGCCCTTATTGTAGTTGCGGCTTTATATGATGATTTTGGGATTTATGTAACCCAACTTGGATTCCAACTGCCAATGCCAAATCAAGACGCCAAATTTATTTTCGTATGTGTCTGGATGATGATGGTGTTTGTGGCTTCGCTATCCATCAGAATTAGAACCAATGGAGCTTTGTTTCTGTCTGCCTGCTTGGTCTTGGCGGCCATAACCGCTCACGTTGTTTTTAAACCATCACTTGTATTGACGATATTTAGCGGTCCTTTTATTCTTGCTTGCATTCCGGCTGTATTTGTCGGTGCACTCAGGATGCAGCGCCTGGCACGTGCCAACTATCGAGTGACCAAATTGCTCGAAAAAAGTTCAGATGAACTCGAGAAATCATTCGAGTTTCTTAAGAAAATGTTTGGCCGTTACCTTTCAGCGGAGGTCATGGCCTCGCTGCTGGAAAACCCGTCCGCACTGGAGTTGGGAGGTGAAAAACGGCGGGTTACGATCATGATGACCGACTTGAGGGGTTTTACAGCCCTAACTGAGCGACTGGAACCGGAACAGGTCGTTCAAATGCTAAACGCTTATTTTGAGATTATGGTTGAAGTGGTCCTCAAATTTAAGGGTACCATTAATGAAATCATTGGCGACGCGCTGCTGGTAATTTTTGGCGCGCCGCAGGAAATGCCAAATCGCACTCAACAGGCCATCGCCTGTGCCATCACCATGCAGAATGCCATGGCCAAGGTAAATGCGCAAAACCGACAGCAAGGCCTGCCGGAATTGGAAATGGGAATTGGCCTCAACGAGACCGAGGTGATTGTTGGAAACATCGGTTCGAGCAAGCGGAGCAAATACTCCGTGGTGGGCAGCGGCGTCAACATGACCAGCCGTATCGAATCATACAGTGTGGGTGGTCAAGTGCTCATTTCTGAATCCGTTCGTTACGAAGCCGGCGATGTATTGAGGGTTGATTCGGAACGGGAAGTATTTCCGAAAGGGGCCGATGCCCCCTTGAAGATATATGAAGTGGGGGGGATCGCTGGTACATACAACGTTGTCCTTGAAGAGAAAGATCCGCCCCTTGTCACTCTGACACGTCGAATTCCGATTAAATATGTGGTACTTGTGGGCAAAGCTGAGCAAAAAAGTTCATTTGATGGATCGGTAATGCGATTATCTAAGAAATGTGCCGAGATTTCCACGGACAAGCCGATCGAGAAAATGACGAATCTCAAAATGAGCCTTAAAGATGTTGATGAGAATCTGGCAGTTAAGCTCTTTTACGGGAAAATAATTGACTATGCTGCCAACACTGAAAAAAATCACATTGTTCGTTTTACTGCCGTTCCGCCTGAAGTCGATGCCTATTTTCAATCGCACCGGCAACACTCCGCAGCATAACTATTAGATACGGCTTAAGCTCATTTAATATGGTTTCGATGTAGGGGATTATAAAATTGCCGAGTCACCGCGCCA
>JAAUYK010013688.1_pt1 | contig 11443 bp, 7 predicted proteins | sample 7278021 | NCBI WGS metagenome assembly JAAUYK01 (sample SAMN14350223, study PRJNA611818) | marine sediment metagenome | isolation source: surface marine sediment (1.8m) | place: French Polynesia: Moorea | collected 2018-08
GAAAGTGGCGGGACGAAAGAGCCTCCTTCATCTTTCCTCTCTCCACCATTAAGCTAGTCGCCACGGAAAGAAAGAAGAAGGAAGGCAAGTATGCGAGCGTAGGAGATCGAAGGCCCTCTCCATTTTTCAGAGCATCGCAAATGATTGCGTTGACCGCGCCCCTTCCCTCTTCGCCGATGTACCTACTGTGTATGCAGAGTGAGCCCAAAACGCAATAGAGCAAAGTGCTTTCAACGTTCGATCGACAAAAAAAGTTGCGTCCCGTTGTGTCCCCTCGATCCATCTCCTGCTAGTCGTAGGTTCAATCTTGTTCTATATACTATATGAAGGCGGAAAAAACTTCTCCTCGGCTACGGCATAGAAATCTTCGATCGAAGTAGGAAGCATCCTTGAAATATATCGGTGCGGTCTTTTCCCCTCCCAAGGTACGCACGCTTCGTGCGCGCACGTCCTCATCTCGTAAAAGCTTTGCCCTGGCCGGTCGGTCGGCCGGACGCTGATGGTTGACGACATCGCCGCCAGGTTCGCTCGCTCGGCCTTCTGAGTTTCCTCTCAGCTAGACCTGTACGACAATTCCCGTGCCACTCATAAATATAGCGCGGCCGTAATATTAAGTGAAGCGAATTCGGGATTGTGCTAGCTATATCCTTACGGGGTCGGGGGAGGAGGAATGCTTTCATTTCAATCTCACGAACAAAAGGCAGCGAGAGCAGCTAGGCAAAGTCGGGCTCTCAACTCGAGCGGACAAAATTGCCTTTTCTCCGGCGAAAAGTGGCTATTTCGAAGGCGGCCGCGGTCGGTCGGTCGCTTTCAAGTTCTCGAGGCGATTTCGTATGATGACGAGGGGAAAAGTTCAAAGTGCAATTCATCTTTGGAACGGGTTGAAATAGCACCTCCTGTACGCACCATAAGTCGGGAGGGAATAGAAACTCAACTGTAGACTGAGCAGATAGGCTTTTGATAAATGGCGCTGACTCCGACAGGCGGCCAGGCAGCAGGCGGCACGCCGGATTAGATTACGGCGACGCGGCCACCGGCGTTGTGTTCAGTCGCAAAAAAGACTAATGGAAAAAAGTTGGAGGACTGGAGGCAACGCGCGATCGACCCGAACCGATGATATGACCTTCACTTATGCCGTACGTAGGTTCAACAAAATGGACCGCCGCTGGCTACACCGCATCCTTCTCCTCCTCTGCATCGGGAGTCTGGCCGTTGCGGCGGAGGAAGGGAACGGCAGCGGCGGGGGCGACGACTCCGCCGGATCCACCTCTGGGCCCTCTCCAGATAGCGGCGAGAAGAAGAAGGAGGTCCTCGAGTGTATCTCGTGCAGGAACTGCAAGATCTTTGAGGTCACCAGCCACTCGATCAAGTGCGACGCGGAGAGCACCATGTGCATGGTGAATATATATACGGACTCTCGAATGATGGCCACCAGATAGTTGTAACTCTACCATTGTTTCAGAAAGGAGATCTTCCCTCGGGGGAAGTGGAGCGAATCTGCGCCACCGAGGACGTCTGCGAGAAGGGTAACTATCAGTTAATCCAATTTAGCAATGGGCCATGGGTAACATTTGCCTATGATTTTAGCAAAGACAAACTCGGCTGCGTACACCAAGGTGGAATGCTGCAAAGAGAGTTTGTGCAACGGCGCGATCGCGTGGACTGGCGAGGTCGCGGTGACCGCGGCGATCGCGTCCACGCTGATCATGTCGGCCTTGGGGAGGAGGCTTCCACTATGAAGAAACGGACGCGGACGTGGGGATGACCAAGAGTTGTATTAATGTAACTATAACCTCTTATACTATATCATCGGCGAAAGCGGTACGTTATTGCAAATGTCACAGTTTCCTCAATAAAAAGCGTTTCGAATTTATCGAGGTTTCGTCCAATCGCAGCATAACGTTGCGTTGTGGCTTGACTCGCAGGCAGCCGCCGTACCACGCTGCCTGGCTGCAATATACTGCCTGATCTACTGGCTTTCGCGCCCCGCACGGCTGCTGCCATCTTGCGATCGGTCGGGAACTCGGGGACGGCAGGCAGATCTGGCAGGACGAGATCGAGGCAAATAGGCGTCGAGCGAGCCGAACCGGCAATCCGATTCTGAATCTGAACGATCCGTCCGTCGGTCTGGCGGCCAAGCCAAAGAAACTGGTCGAGGCAGAGAGACAGAAAGACAGAGGCGAGGCTGAGGAGAAAAGAGAGAAGAGAGAGAGAGAAGGCAAAGAAAAGGAAGAGAAGAGAAGAGGAGAGGAGAGAGAGAGAGAGAGCGGAGGGAGCGGAAGGAAGGCGCAGCGGAGAGGAGACGATAGCCGATTACGAGTCCGACTCCGACGACAGCTCTATCGAGGGGACGGCGGCGAACGAAGTCGGCGGGAAGAGGTGAGGCAAGACCGAACCGATCGAGAAGGAGAGAGAGAGCGAGAGAGTGAAGGAGAAATCTCCCTGGTCGCCGTCTGCCTGTCTGTCACCGGCATCGTCGCCTCGAGAGAGACACTCGGAGTCGCGGACGAACTACACCAGAGAGGGACGTCCCTTCGCATCGGATCCGAGTCCCGAGACAGACGCGAAAACATGGCGGGACTGCCGAGGAGGATAGTCAAGGTAAGCGAGAGAGGGACATCGTTGTTGTGGCTCCAATGACCAACTTCCGCTTCGTAACGTAGGAGACCCAGCGCCTGATGCAGGAGCCGGTGCCGGGCATCTCCGCCGTGCCGGACGAGCAGAACGCCAGATACTTCAAAGTCGTCGTTGCGGGTGAGACCTGGAAAGGGACCTTGTTTTGGTGTACACGCACCCACACCACACATGTATTAAATTCCTTTCAGGTCCCGAGGGCTCCCCCTTCCAGGGCGGCGTCTTCAAGCTAGAGCTGTTCCTCCCGGAGGACTACCCCATGTCGGCGCCCAAGGTCCGGTTCATCACAAAGATCTACCACCCAAACATTGACAAGCTGGGGAGGATCTGCCTAGACATACTCAAAGGTATTTTTGTAGTAATGCTGTGTAAAATTGCGACATGCGCCCAACAGGTCTCTTCTTCCTTCCGCAGACAAATGGAGCCCTGCCCTTCAGATTCGGACGGTGCTTCTGTCGATCCAGGCCCTCCTTTCCGCGCCCAACCCCGACGACCCTCTTGCCAACGACGTGGCCGAGCTGTGGAAGGTGAACGAGGCGGAAGCGATAAGGAACGCAAAGGAGTGGACCAAAAAGTACGCCATGGGAAATTAACGGCAGGTACTTTCGTCGTGTTAAGAAGGCAAGAAAGACATGTGTAATAAGTCGCGTCTTCCTCAGAATTCGACGACCTACCCCATGCTCGATCTGCCCCTCTCTAACTATTGCTACGTACTACCTTCGTGATTTGAGCAGCGATCGACTTCACCACCTACGACGGCCTCGCCTGTAGTAATGCGTCGGCGGCGCCAACGGGAGACGGAAGTGAATGAATTGAAAGAAGAAGAAGATTAAGACGATACCTTTTATTTGTGATACGAATACCATTCTGAGGTCGCCGGCAAACTTGCGCACGAGGTTTTTTCCACCGTTTCTCCTCTCTTTCCTGCAACTCCGTAGCCATCCAGCTCACATACATAATCCATTGAAAAAAGCGAAGAATATAGTTTGAGATCCGTACTCGGGCTTGGTTGCATTTAAGGCTTTTGGCAGGAGTACGGTCGCAGTCGGTTTCTCCCGGCGAGAATAGTAATTGTTCTGTTAAAAGAACGGCGCCGCGCGCTTCCAATGAGGGAATAATGGAGCGCAGCAAAGTAGATACAGTAGACGTGCTCAATACCGCGTATCCGGCAAAAATATATATTTCCACTGGTGACGAGCAGCCCGTCAGCCCTTCCTACCACCCTCCATGCACTTTCCATCTTAAAAGTATTCTTCAGCAGGTATAGTTGATCGATCGAGTCTTCTCTCTTTATTACTACGGCTACCACCGGGTGCGTGTAGTGCGTGCATCTGGCCGGCCGGCTACATCGCCGTTGGCCGCTGGCCTCCCCTGCTCCACCTTGTACTACTGTCCGTCCCGGGCCCCTCCTCGTACTTGATCACAGCCGCCGTGACCGCCTTGGCCAACAGGTAGACGGCGGAGGCGAGGCCGCCGACCGCCAGACCGAACAGCAGCCGGATCTTCCAATGAAAGCGCGACGACCGCAGGCTCTCGTGGATGGCAAGAAGCTACATGTACGTATGGAGACAGAGCAATTATAATATGTTTTCAGGGGCCGGACTTGGTTCCCGCACCTGCTCCTTGGTGTCGTTCATGCTGCCCGAGTTCTCAATGACGAACTGCGCCATGGCGGCCTTCGCGTCGAGCGGCATCTGCGCATCGATCATCAGCTTCGACTCCCGTTCCGAGAGCTGCCTCTGCTCCATCAGACGCTGCAGCTGCAGATCCTCCTCGCACGTCACCACGATGATCTTGTGCATGTAGCCCACCATCACATCTGATTCGAAAGAGAAGAAATGAGCTTGAGGCCGACATAAATTAACGATATATAGAACAATATTCTTGCCTGCTTCAAAGAGGAGCGGAAGGTCGAGTACGACGTACTGGTGCCCTGCGATGGCGTGTTTGACGGCCTCCCAAGTCATCAGCCTGTAGATCTCCGGGTGCGTGATGCGGTTCAGCTTCTTCCTCTGCGCCTCGTCCTCGAAGATGATGCCGCGGAGGGCGGCGCGGTCAAGCTCGCCCGTGTGCGCGTCGAACACGTCAGATCCGAACTCAGCGCGGATCCTCTTCCAAGCCGGACGACCTGCGAAAAAAATTAGGACTAATTGCTTGGTCACCGTCGGATTCGTATCTGCCGGGCCTTGACCTGGCTCGACGATTCTCCTGGCGATTAGGTCAGCGTCGATGACCGGCACGCCGAGGTCCATGAACATCTTGCTGACGGTGCTCTTGCCAGTGGCCACGCCGCCCGTCAGGCCGACCAGGAACATGGCGGAGGCGGCGCGGCAGTGAGCGAATTAAACGAATCGAGGTCCTCCTCGGATCGGACGACAGCGCGGCAATTGCCGAGGAGCGCAGCCTCTGCCTCCGCTGTCCTTAGCCAGAGAGACCTCTTGAGGCCTCCCAGAGAGGGACAGAGTCGACAGACAGACACAGAGATAGGTTTAAGATAAGTCGATAGTGAGCTCGACCTCGATCGACCGACCGACCACCGGACCGGCCTATAACGAGCGAGCGAGCAAAGCCTGCAGCTTGCTGGACAAACGGGAAAAAGGCGACGGACGGACGGACGGACGGACGGAGGCGAGGGCGGCGATCAGCCGATGCAGACGATATTCACAAAGCAATGCGGGCCGAACGCGGCAAATTTAAAAGCAACGGACCCGAACACACACTTAAAATTGTCTCGTTGAATAATTAATGCAGGATAATTTAATTAGTGAGGATGTTCGGCTGGGCGTTGGTCTCAGTGTCGATATGATGTGGATGTGGGCACCTTCCTTGGGGCGCTCCCTCGCTCCGTCGGCCCGATCGAACGAGCGCGAACGGACGATCGAGAGCTGGGAGGCGGCCCCGACAAATTACCCACGTTCACATCACAGGATATGAGACCGGAAACGAGGATTTTTCTTTTTGGTGAGCTTCTAGATTTTGATGAGGCGAAGTGATCGCTTTGGCGGCTTCGAACCGATTGAGCCGTGCGAGCTTCAACTCGGAGCTTACGGGTAACAATCGACCGACCGGCTCTCCGCGCTTCATCCACCGGCGGCGCGAACGTGCGACCGCGACCGCGCGTGCTCACGTCCGCGCGTCCGGAGAACTAAATTAACGGTCCGCGAATAAAAGCCTAGCCGCAACTACGATATTAATCCCGAATTACGCACATCGCAAATTCTATCTTGCCATATGCTGTTCAGTTAAATTATCTTATTCCAATACCACGCGGCTCATTTGTGTGTTCCACCTATACCAGTATGTACTAAATCCTAACGTTATAAAAACGCGTACGGCGGACGCATATAACAATGGAACTATCGTAACAATCACACTAAGTACGTCTCGTGTAACAAATCAAGAAATCTAAGAAAATTAATCAGCTAATCTGAACGCAATATTAGAAGCGTATCAGCGAAATTCAACATGCATTGAAAGTTCCAAAATAATTGGACAGCGGACAATGGCTACAAGATCCATTTAGCACAATCAGCGCATATTCTTGCAAGAGAAATGCTCACTGCCGAAGCAAATTTCAAAATTAGCACGCCAGCTCACGCCGTTTTAAAAGCCCGGCTGGTCTCTAGCTCTCTCGATCGTCAGCGAAAGCCGATCTTCGTTATCTGACGGTTTTGAATTTCGATGATTGCGAAGTTGGGTGCACGATGGATCGATCGGACGGACGGCCGAAAGAAAGAAGGTCCAAGCAAAATTCCGCCGCCCGCCCGCCTTCCTAGTGACTGGCGTCTTCCCTTATCTTTTGTCGGAATCACGTTACAAGTTTGCAGAGCTTTGGTCGAGTCCGAGTTATTGTTCGTAGAAATACGCACGAATGATATGCCAGGGATGAAACTTATATATTTAAGTTAATTACGATTACGTACGGGTAGGTACGTGGACTGGACCTGGACGGTATAAACGGAATAAATCAACAGAGTAGCTGCAGCGGGATACAAAGCAATAGGAGATGCAAGTACGCAAGTTACACAATTACAAGACTGTGCATAAATCACGCATATATGTATAAATTATATACGTAGAGAGGTGTGGTTTGATTCGACCGTGTTTTCTCCTACTCTGCGCCGGCAGCGTCGGGATAGACGATGCCGTAGAGCTCCTTGAGCACGTTGACCGCGCAGGCCCTCTTGGCCTCTTTCTTGTTCTTGCCGTGTCCGTAGAACGGCCTTCCGTCGATGTACACGCTGAGGACGAAGGTGGCGTGCGGGTTCTCGCCGCGCTTCTCCACCAGCTCGTAGTTAATGGACCCACGGACCTCGTTCAGCAGCTGGACCGGGTGGCGGTCGGTCGGGTTGTCGGGCATCTTCTTGCACGCGAGCTGCATTAACGGCACGGGACCGCTGGACTCGTTCCCAGCACTATCTGCCGTTGGCTAAAAGAATACGAAAGAGGCAAATTGACACACACGCACCTGCCACTTTGAAACCGCAACCCGGAGCTTACGTTGGCTTTCGGCGGAGCCATGCCCTGGTTGTTGAAGTAGTCCGGCGCCTTGAACAGCTCGTTGGGCACGGCGTATCCCTGCGCCTGCCAGTCGTTGAAGAGCTTGAAGAGCGCGAGCGAGGCGAGCTGCGCCCACGGCGTCTCGTCCTGCATCTCGTGCGGCTTCGGCACCGCGGCCTCCCCGCCCTCCGTCGCCACCTGCACCCTTCCCCTGGCGGCCGCGCGCTTCGTCACGATGTAGCGGACGACCTGCTCGGCGCAGATGTTTTTCGCGATCTGCTTCGACGGGCCCGTACCGCTGAAGGCCTCTCCCTCGACCGTGCAGGTGGCTGTGAACAGCTGCATCGGCGGGCAGTTCATCATCGGCATGGGCGGGTGGCCGTCCACGAACGTGTAGATCACCGGCCCGACCATCTCGTTGAGGACCATGATCGGAGACTTGGGCACGATCACCTTCCGCAGGCGAAAGTTGATGCGCTTCTTCTTCACCGAGTTCGGGATGCTTTTCTTATCTGCGAGCAAATGTGCATTTGACTTAATGTCTACGAATATAATGCATCAGGTCATCATCAACACGAACCTACGCCGGCGAACTTCTTGCGAATCCCGCCCGACTTGGGAGCAGCCTGCTGCTGTTGCTGCGGCGGGGACGTCGTCGATGCCGGCGTCGTCATCTCCTCCGGGCCCTTACTAACGCCAGTCTGAGTACCGGCCATCTCCACATCCTGTACCTATAACACGTGGCGGGGTAGCAAATATAGTATCTTGTCAGGTAGGCATCGGCGACGGAACGTAAATTACGTAATGCATGCGCTAGAAAATTCTTCACCTTTCCTTAAGATATATTTCGCTATCGTGAAAATATACGCCTTTTTACAAAGGATGTAAACACAACAGGACAAAGTGAGAATCTCGATGACACGTGTACCAAGTTTTCTATCTGATCAGGGATCTCCCGAAGAAGAACTTTCTTTCTTTCTTTCTTTTGCATCGAAGGCGGATGGATCGGGATTCGGGACAATCGATTTTATAGCTAGGAGATGGTTTAGAAACGGTGCGATTGAATTGATAGCGTCGATCGTGCGCCGCGCCGCGCGAGTTCTGTTCCCTTCTCCTACGAGTAGAAGTTTCTTTTCGCGGCGGGCGATATAGTACGTAGGTAGTGCTGATAGATAATAATAGTTATACGTAATAGTGTCGTGGCGTCAATTAAGGTACTGAACGGTCGCGATCTCCACCTAGGAGTACGTACACACTGATTATATGTACAACGTAAGCTAACCGAAAAAGAAAATCGCGCTTTCTCCGCTCGCTCTTATGCTCTTATGAGGACGTCGGCCGGTCTTGTCCGGTGCCCGACCGACCCTCGCGCCCTCTCTTCCTTCGATGAGATCTGCTTCTCGCACGCTCGCTAGTCCCGCCATCCCAGCTGGCGGCGTACGTACGTCAGTTAAGGTCGCGGCCGGCCCTCGATATTTACACACAAGCACTTGGGATCGAGGGTTTTGAAACGGGTGTTCGATCCCCTCTCTCTGTTAATTAGTCTGTCTTGCTTCGTCGTATATCGAGCCGCCGCCACGATGCATATGGAGCGGACGTCGAGGATTGTACTTCTCTTCTTCTGCAACTGCTGTTCTTTAATTAACTTAGAATCGGGCGCGGATGTAGACGGCCGAGGTGTCGTGCTCGCCGTAGCCCAGCCTCTTGGCGTGCTTGAACACCTCGTTGGCGGTGGCGGTGAGCGGCAGCGGCTGCTCCAGCTGGTCGCCCATGTTCAGCGACAGCTTGAGGTCCTTCTGCATGTGCTGCAGCGGGTGGTGCGTGGGGAAGCCGCCCTCGATGATCGACTTGCCCTTGCGGACCATCAGCGGGCAGTTCAGGCTGGTCAGCTCGAGGATCTCGAGCACGTCCTTCTGCTGGAGTCCGGCGCGGTCGGCCAGCGCCATGCCCTCGGCTAGCCCTGCCAGCGCGACGCCGCCCATCAGCTGAAGAACCAGGTTCATCTTGGACGCGTTGCCCACCTCGCCCAGGTAGAAGCTGTTCTTGCCCATCGCCTGGAAGCAGGAGGCACAGTCGTCGAAGAGAGTCTTGTCCCCGCTGACGAGGAGGACCAGGGTGCCGTCGTTGGCCTGGTCCTTGGAGCCCTGAAGCTGCGCCTCCAGGTACCGGCCCGCCTTCAGCGAGATCGCCTCCGCGATGTCCTGCGACGTCTCCGCGTCGATGCCGGTCATCTCGACGTAGCCCTTGGTGCTGTTGATCTCGGAGAGGACCCCGCAGTTGCCGAAGACCATGTCCTTGGCCGCCTTGGGGTCGGCCACGCAGGAGAACGTAATGTCGGACTCGTTGATGACGTCGCCGGGAGTGATGGCCTGCTTCGCTCCAATCTTCGTGAACTCCGCCGCCTTTTCCTCCGTCCTATTCCACACGGTTACTTTGTGACCAGAGTTGAGGAGGTTCTTGACAATGCCGGCGCCCATGATGCCGAGGCCGAGGAAGCCAAAGTTGAGCTGCGACGGCTCGATGGCCTTGTCCTTCAGGGTCTGCGAGGTGGTCGTCACGTCCAGCCCCGGGGACGCGGGCTGGTAGATGGCCGACGGCCTGTCAAGGAAGTTCGCGACGGCCGAAGACGTGTTCTTCTTTGCGGAGGAGTGGTTCGACAGCAGGGGGGAGGACTCCCTCTCCAGGTTGTTGCTGTCAGTCTTGCGCGAGCGGGGCTTCTTGGCGCTGCTGGACGTGTCGCTGTCCGTCGACAGGTTCCTCTTCTTCGTGGACTTGGGAGTCTTCTTCGACTTGTCGAACAGCGCGTCGAACTCTGCGTTCATTTCGTCATCTTCCTCGGCGGCCGAGGCGGCGACAGCGGCAGCGCGATTCTCGATAGCGCTGACCTTGCCCGTGGCGAGGAACTCCTCGATCTCGTCAATGGCCTTCTTGAAGTTGCCGCTCTTCTTCGTGTTGAACGTCTCTTTGAACTCTTTGTAGGGCTTGAGGTCGTGGTCGAGGATCCAGGCGTAGTCGTGGGTGCCGAAGAAGAAGACGCAGTACATCATCTTCTTCATCGCGGGGCGCTTCATGCCCTCCTTGGGGATGTCGATCTTGCCGGGCCAGGCGGAGAATCCCTTCATCTTCGCCCAGACGGCGTCGCCGACGCGGAACTTTTGCTGAAAGGGAAGGGGGAAGGGAGCGAGCGTGATGAGAGAACCAGAAGTGTGCAATTCTTGCGATGATCTTGGCGACCAATTTCAATGGCAATGAAAGAGACAACAAGCGTCTCGTTGAAAGTGATCGTGAGTGTAGGAAAGAAATCCCCATCCTGAACGTATCAAACGGAGGCAAGGTTACAAAAAGCTCGGCCAGCGTTTGATACGTTCCTGGGTGCAATTCTGTTTCTCTCCTCATCTCTCAACCTTCCTCGCTTACTCACTAGTATACCTATAATCGCGCTCAAAGGAAGTGCATGCAAAAATGGATTTTCTTTTCTTACCTCCTCGTTCGCTGCCGCCATTGTTACGACTTCGGACGTTTCTTCTCGACCTTAATGACCGGTGCTTGGACAAAGGGCCTGGAAGAAAAGGCAGGGGTTCTTAATACTACTATTGTAATTATTCTGTCCGGCGAACCGGCCGGGGAGGCAATTGAATCCCTAAATATCTGGGTCATCTTCAACACCATCGAATCGACATTTATTTCGTCGAGGTCTTCGGACCCTATATGATTTTAGCTCAACGTCTTGAGCGTCTTTGGCGACGTCACTCAGTCCACCGGCGACGCCAATGGACTCCCCCACTTCCCAATCATCGCTTCTCCCGCCAACCCATCGATCTCGTTCTTGATCGTTATTCTTACCGTGTTAATCTATTTGATGACGCCGAGGATGTCTCTTGGTGTCGTTCGGGGGACCTGGCTGATGTGCAAGCACTGCGGGTCGCCGGTGAACTCCGAGTTGGGGCCGGACTTCTCGCTGTTGTCGCTTCCTTCCTTCCTTCCTTCCTTCCTCTCTCCTTCTTTCTTTCTTTCTTCTCTGCCGCGGTGCCGCCGCCGCTGCCGCCGCCGCTGTTCAGCCAACAATCATGGAGGAAAGAGGGGGAGACCGGGAGAGCCGAGAGAGGAGAGCTGGCGCGGCGCCTGGCGCCTGGCGGGCTGCTGGCGGAAAGAACTGTGCAGTGTGCACTCGGCCGGGGACGGCCGCGGCAAATCCCCGTCGGCGCGGCGGCGTGGCGTCGTTTGCACACTCAGCTGCAAAGGCAGCCAGAAACTGAACGGCAGATTCGGCAGCAACGTCTGGGGCGTCTTTGGCCAGGTGTGCCGAGTC
>JAAUYK010110851.1_pt1 | contig 11440 bp, 10 predicted proteins | sample 7278021 | NCBI WGS metagenome assembly JAAUYK01 (sample SAMN14350223, study PRJNA611818) | marine sediment metagenome | isolation source: surface marine sediment (1.8m) | place: French Polynesia: Moorea | collected 2018-08
AGATGGTGAGCGCCGGTCACAAGATGTTCCCGAAGGGCGATCGGCGCAAATCGCTGAAGCACCTTCAGGATGACCTCAACAAGGAGAAGATCGACAAGTTCACCGAGGATTTCCTGCGTGTTCTCGAACAGGCTAAAGGCGACGCCATCCGTATCGTCGACAAAATGCCCGGTAACGCACGCTTTCTCGGTCTGATTCACGTGTTGTTCCCCAACGCGACCATCATTCACGCGATGCGCCATCCTCTCGACAGCTGCCTGTCCTGCTACTTCCAGAACTTCGCGGAGCTATGGTGGAGTAACGACCTTCAGGTCATTGGCAAGGAGTACACGCTGTACCGCAAATCGATGGAGTACTGGCAGAGCGTCCTGCCCGAGGGCACGATCATCGACGTCCAGTACGAGAGTCTCGTCGAAGAACCGGAAAAGCACGCGCGACGCATGCTCGACGCCGCCGGGCTCGAGTGGGACCCTGCAGTGCTGGAGTTCTACCGCAAGAAAGGCGTCGTGCGCACCGCGAGTGTCGCCCAGACCCGGCAGAAAATTTACAAGAGCTCACGCGCGCGCTGGATGAACTATGCCGAGCACCTCGGCCCGCTCGTCGACGAGATTGCACCGTACCTGGAAGACGACCGAGAACTGCTGGCAGAGCACGGCATCGAGTTGCCGTCGAGCTCCGGCTGGCTCAAACGGCTGGTCGGCTAGTCGTCGACGTCGTCGACCTTGATCTGGCCCGTGATGCGGCGCCAGAGGTGTGACCAGGAAACGCCCACGGCAAGCACGACCGAGAGCGCGATCAGCGAAATCCAGGTAATGGCCGGCACGGTGTTTGACTCGAGAATTTTAAAGTCGTAGAGCAGCCAGATGAAGGCGCCAACGATGAGGCCGGCAATTACGGACCCGAAGGCGCCCAGTGCGCGCCAGGTGGCGACCAGGAAGACGGCCCAGCCAGCCGCCAGCACACCAATCACCAGCAGGTGCTCCGGGCCGAATTCGGCATCGGGGCCCAACGCCGTGCCGATCCAGTGCCATGCCGACGTACCCGTCGGGTTGTAAGTCACGAGGACCAGGACGAGGGCTGCGACGAGGCGCCACAGGAAGCCGATCGCGGTCATGCCGCTGGTTGCAACGTCGTGTTTCTTGTCTGCCATTCTCTCGACTCTTCCGGAATTTCAAACTTTAGTTTACCCGGGTGGTATTTGAGATAGTACCGGCGCTCTCAGGCGTCTCGGCGGTGATATGCTCTGGGTATCGGGGCGTAGGAAGTGACCTCTTGAACGCTGACCTGTTACAGGGTTTCTATCTCAGGGACCTGCTCATCGAGCCCGCCAAGGGGCGCGTAACGGGCCGGCAGGGATCCGAGCATCTTCCTCCCAAAGCCACCGAAGTTTTGCTGTGCCTCGCCCGGCGGCCGGGCGAGCTGGTTACTCATGATGAGCTGCTCGAGTGCGCCTGGGGCGAACGCCAGGGCAGCCGTGAAGCGCTCAGTCACGCGGTAAGCGAAGTCCGCAACGCGCTCAACGACAGCAAGGACGACCCGGAGTACATTCAGACCCTGCCGACGCGCGGCTACCGGCTGTTAGTCACACCATCATCGGCGGGCGGGGACACCGGCACGATTGTGCTCGGAGCGAAGGACGGTGTAAGCGCCGAGGAGCTCGGGCTCTTCGAGAATCTCAAGCAGCGCGGCGTGCTGGAGACCGGGCTTGCCTACCTGATTCTGGGCTGGCTGTTGATCCAGGTCGCGGACATTGTCTTCGACCAGCTTCTTCTGCCGCAATGGGCCGGGACTTTTGTCACGGTACTGGTCATCGCAGGCTTCCCGATCGCCCTCGTCCTGTCCTGGTTCCTCGAGATTCGCCACGGCAACGCCGTGCTCGACGAGCTGTCGCCGCGTGACGCCCGGCGGCGACGATTCAGCCGCACCTATGTGTCCGTCGTATCGGCGCTCGCGATTGCCGCAGTAGCGGTCTTCGTTTACGACCAGAGTATCGGGCTGCCCGTGGAAGACGCCCCCGCCGGAATTGCCACCGACCTGACGTTGCCGCCTGTGCTCGAGAACTCTATTGCCGTGCTGCCGTTTTTCAACATCGACGGCAGCGAGGAAACGCAGATCTTCGCCAACGGGCTCGTCGACGATGTCATCACGCAGCTCTCCAGGGTGCCCGGGCTGCTGGTCTCCTCGCGGGGAGACGCTTTCACCCTGCAACCCAATTCTTCGTCTGACGAGGTGCGGCAGCGGCTTCGCGTCGCGATGTATCTCGAAGGTAGCGTCGAGAGAGCGGACGACAAGCTGCGCGTCATCGTACAGCTCATCGATTCGGAGACCGGATTCCACATGTTGTCACGGCGGTTCGACCGGCCGCGGGACGATTTTTTCGAGGTGCGCGACGAGATCAGGGACCTGACGGTTGCGAACGTCCGCGTCGCAGTGCCTTCGTCGCAGCGATCATCGGCACTGCAATCCTCCGATCCACCAACACTCGACGCGTACCTGCTGTACCAGCGCGGCGTCAGCGTGGCTCGCGGCCCGGTTTCGGAGGAGAGTACCGAGGCCGCCGTTGAGTGGTTTGATCAGGCGCTCGCCGTTGATCCGGAGTATGCCGCAGCTTACGCGGGCAAATGCGAGCTCTATGTGCGCAGCTTCGGACATACTTTCGAAACTCCGCTGATCGAACTCGCGCAGTCGGCCTGCACGCGTGCGCTCGAACTCAATCCCAACCTGGACGTCGTGCACGATGCGCTTGGCCGACTCTATATCGCGACCGGGCAACTGTTGGATGCCGAACAATCGTTCAAGCGGGCGGCCGAGATCAACCCGGCGAGCTCGGAAGCTTACACAGGTCTCGGTGAAGTTTACGCACTGATGAACAGGCCAGCCGACGCAGAGCAGAGCCTGCGCCAGGCGATTGGTCTGCATCCGGGCGACTGGTCCGCCTACAACGAGCTCGGCAACTATCTGTATCGCCAGGGTCGCTACCTCGAGGCCGCGCAGCAGTACCAGTACGTGGTCGGCCTGAATTACCCGAATAGCGATGCCCATTCGAACCTGGGAACGTCCTACATGATGGCGGGCGAGCTCACGACGGCGTTGTCGGCTTTCGAAAAGTCGCTCGAGATTGATACGCGAGCAAACACTTATACCAACCTCGGGCTGCTGCACTATTATCTTGGGCAGCTCGACGAAGCGGTCGCCAATCATGCAAGGGCAGTGGAGATCGAACCCAATGACCACCTCGCCCGCTCGAATCTCGGCGATGCGCTCTGGATATCGGGTGATCACACTTCTGCGCGGGAGGCCTACGAGACTGCGCTGACGATGGCGCTGGAAGTCTTCGACGTCAATCCCAACGACCCGTTTACGATGATGGACCTCGCCTGGCTTCATGCGATGCTCGGCGACACCGGCGAGGCGCTGGAACTGATGGAGCGGGCAAGCACCCTCGCTCCCGACGATCCCTACACACACTATTACCATGGCCTTGTGCGCTTTCGGCATGGCGATACGGATGGCGCAATTGCTGCTCTCGGGACCGCCGTGGACGCCGGTTACCCGGCAGCTTTGCTTGCGGCTGAGCCGCACCTCGAATCTCTGCGTCTGGATGAGAGATTCCAGGAGATCATTGCCACAGAATAGTGCGCCGGCAGCCTGCGGGCGACGCACACAGGTACTATCCTATTCGGACACAAGAGAGGCAAAAAAATGACCAAGAAAATCCTTATAGCCCTGATGGCGGTGTTCATGCTCACGGCCGCGAAATGCAAAGACGGCCTGCCTCAGGACCTGGCGTTCGATAGCCCGAAGTGCGGTCCTGTCACCAGCTTCACGGTCAGCTATTTCAATTACGGTGATGGCGCGATGAACATCATTTCGCTCTCCGACGTGCGCGAAGGCGCCGTTTTCGTCATTGCGCTCGACCCTAACGACAACTACGACGACGCGACGGTCACGGTCGAAGGCGTCGGCCCGGACGCCAGCTGGATCGATGGTGAGGACACCTACAACGGTTTGCCGAAGGGTGCTTACCCGAACAAGGGAATGCTGGAAGTGGGCTGCGCTCCTGCTGCCGAAAACCCGCCCAAGGAATATAAGTACATGATCACCGTCGACAACACCGCGGCCGGGGTCAAGAACATGCTCGACCCGCGCGCCAGGGTAGTCAGCGTGGGCCTCGACTAGTCGAACAGGTCTCATAGAAAAGGCCGGGCTTGCGCCCGGCCTGTTTTGCTCGCCTGTACCTTTCGGGGGGAGAGAGAGGGGTCAGGCTGCCTTTAGTGCATCCGAGGCTGAGAGATATTCGTAGCCCAGGTCATGGGCGACTGCCTCGTGGTTTACATGCCCGGCGTGGACGTTGAGTCCGTTCGCCAGGTGCGGATCCCTGGTCAACGCCTCGCGCCAGCCGTGGTTCGCCAAATCCTTGACGAACGGCAGCGTCGCGTTCGTCAGTGCGAACGTGCTGGTGCGCGGAACGGCGCCAGGCATATTGGTGACACAATAATGAACGACGTCGTCGACCACGTAGGTCGGTTCGGCATGCGTTGTCGGCCGGCTGGTTTCGAAGCAACCACCCTGGTCGATCGAGATATCGACCATCACGGCGCCGGAGTGCATGTCCTTGACGTTTTGCGCGGAAACCAGCTTCGGCGCCGCGGCGCCTGCGATCAGCACCGCGCCTACGACCAGGTCGGCCTCCGGAATCAACTCGTCGATGGCATGCTTGGTTGAGTAGACCGTGTGCACACGGCCGCCCCAAACGTCGTCAATCTGGCGCAGACGAGGCAACGAACGGTCGAGGATCGTCACTTCCGCGCCCAGTCCAATCGCCATGTCCGCGGCATTGAATCCCGATACGCCACCGCCAATGACCACAACTTTCGCCGGCAGCACACCAGGCACGCCGCCGAGCAGCACGCCGCGGCCGCCATTGGCTTTTTGCAGATGGTACGCGCCGGACTGAATCGACAGGCGGCCAGCAACTTCCGACATAGGCGTCAGGAGCGGCAAGGAGCCGTCGTCCGCGGTCACCGTTTCATAGGCAATCGCCGTTGTGCCGGATTCGACGAGCGCCCGGGTCTGTTCGGGATCAGCGGCCAGGTGCAGGTAGGTGAACAGCACCTGGTCATCGCGCAGCATCGCGCATTCGTTCAATTGCGGTTCCTTGACCTTGATGATCAGGTCCGCCGTATCGAATACCTCTTTGGCCGTGCCCAGTACGCTGGCGCCGGCGGCTTCGTAGTCGGCGTCGGTCATGCCGATGCCCATGCCCGCGTTCGTCTCGACGAACACGTCGTGGCCGTCGTGCACAAGTTCGCGCACGCCAGCGGGCGTCATGCCGACGCGAAATTCGAGTGTTTTTATTTCTTTTGGTACCCCGACCTTCATGAGTCCTCTCCCGTCGCTCATGTTCAACTTAGTAGATTACGCTGCTGAACGCGCCATTCGCTTGCTACTAAGGTGCATATTCAACAGTTTTGTGGCATTTTCTGCCGCATATTTAACTTTTTGCGCAATTTTCTACGATTGTCATGGACCGCTACGACCGGCACATACTTGAAGCGCTGCAGCAGGACGGCCGCATCAGCAACAAGCAACTGGCTGAGAGGGTCAACCTGTCCGAATCGGCTTGTCTGCGCCGCGTTCGGGCCCTCGAAGACAGCGGAACCATCCAGCGCTACGTGGCGATGCTCAGCCAGGACAAGGTCGGTGTTTCCGGCGACGTGCTTGTGCATATCGGGCTACATCGGGAGGAACAAAGTGAGCTCGCCGCCTTCGAGGAGGCCGTACGTCAAATTCCCGAAGTCATGGAGTGTTATCTTATGACCGGAGAATTTGACTACTTGCTGCGGGTGGTTGTGGCCGACATGGCTGACTTTGAGCGAATCCACAAAGAAGAACTCACGCGCCTGCCAGGCGTGGCGCGGGTCAACTCGAGCGTTGCCATACGCAAAGTCCTGAAACGCACGGCACTGCCTCTGCGATGACCCTTACCGAACAGTTTCTGCAGGCGCGCAGCGTCATGCCGCGTCTTTGCGAGCGCCTCGCGCCGGAGGACACGGTTGTGCAGTCGATGCCCGACGTCAGCCCGTCCAAGTGGCACCTGGCGCACGTAACCTGGTTCTTCGAGCAGTTCATCCTGCGCGAGTACGACGCCGACTACAGGCCGATCGACGATCGCTACCACTACCTGTTCAATTCCTATTATTACTCGGCAGGCCAGATGCACGCGCGACCGCGCCGCGGCTTGCTGTCCCGCCCGACACTCGCCGAGATCCTCGCGTACCGCGCGCACGTCGACGAGGCCATGCAGCGGCTTCTCGAGACTTCGGGTGATAACGCTGATGTCGCTTTTCGGGCCGTGCTGGGCATTCATCACGAACAGCAGCACCAGGAGCTGTTCCTGACCGACATCAAGCACGTGCTGTCCTGCAACCCGCTGCAGCCAGCCTACGACGCCGGTCTGAATCGACGCGAGCCGGGCACAGTGCCCGTCGTGGATTTCGCGCCCGGTCCCCACGGTGTCCACCCTGTCGGAGCAGAAGGCGACGGATTCTTTTTCGACAACGAGACGCCGCGGCATGACACCCTGCTGCGCCCGCATAGCATGGCCAACCGGCTCGTCACCAATGGCGAGTATCGCGAGTTCATCGACGCCGGTGGCTACGGAAAATCGGACTACTGGCTGTCGGACGGCTGGGCGGCGGTGAACGAACAGGGCTGGACCCGTCCCCTGTACTGGAGCGAGGGGCTCGAGAGCGAATTCACTCTCGGCGGTCTGCGCGACATCGACCCGGACGCGCCGGTATCCCACGTGTCGTACTACGAGGCCGACGCCTTCGCCCGCTGGGCCGGGGCCAGGCTGCCGACCGAGTTTGAGTGGGAGCTGGCGGCAGAGTCAGCCGCGCGAGACGGCAACTTCATGGAGTCGGGCTATCTTCATCCCGTGCGCTCCGATTCGGACCAACTGTTTGGCGACGTGTGGGAGTGGACGTCATCGTCCTACGCGCCCTACCCCGGCTTCGAGCCGCTCGCGGGCTCGCTGGGCGAATACAATGGCAAATTCATGTGCAACCAGATGACGGTCCGCGGCGGTTCCTGCGCAACATCGCAGAGCCACATCCGCACGAGCTATCGGAGCTTCTTCTACCCGGACGCCCGCTGGCAGTTTCTGGGCTTCCGCCTCGCGAAGGACTTGCGGTCATGAGCGTGCGCAGCGAAGAGCTGGCCGAGATCCTGGCGGGGCTGAAGCAGCCGCAGAAAATGATTTCGCCGAAGTATTTCTATGACGAGCGCGGTTCACAGCTATTCGATGCCATCACCCATCTGCCGGAGTATTACCCGACCGAGACCGAGCTCGGCATCATGCTCGATAACATTGACGAGATTGCTGACCTCGTCGGCCCGAACGCCAGCCTGATCGAGTACGGGTCGGGCTCCAGCCGCAAAACCCGGGCGCTGCTCGAGCACCTGCACGAGCTGGCCGTATACGTACCGGTCGATATTTCCGAGGACCACCTCATCACAACGGCTCGCAAGATCCGCAGCGAGTTTCCGGACCTCGAGGTGCTGCCTGTGGTGGCGGACTTTACCCAGCCCTTCGCCTTGCCGGACCCGACCATCACGCCGCTGCGCAATGTCGTGTACTTTCCGGGCTCGACCATCGGCAATTTCACCCATGAGGCGGCGCAGGACCTGCTCGGCGTCATGTACCAGGAGGCCGGGGCGGACGGCGCAATGCTGATCGGCGTCGACCTGCAAAAGGACCACGAGACTATTGAGCGCGCCTACAATGACAGCGCCGGGGTCACGGCCGAGTTCAACCTCAACATGCTCACGCACCTCAATCGCGAATTCGGTTTCGATTTTGACATTGGCGCCTTCAAACACAGCGCCGTATACGACCCGGATGAGGGCCGCATGGTCATCGAGCTGATCAGCAACCGCGACCAGGTCGTGACTGCCGGCGGCGAGAAGATCGAGGTTGCCGACGGCGAGGCTATCCTGACCGAGTACTCCCACAAGTACACGCTGGACGGCTTCGCGGATATGGCGCAACAGGCTGGCTTCGCCGTGCGCAAGGTTTGGACGGACGCCGACCGGTTATTCAGCGTTCAGTATTGCGTCCGGGCCTGATCGGCTGGGCGGGCTGGATTATCGTCCACCAGGGTGGGCTCCTAAGAGTCGGGATTTACAAACTCATCAGGAACCGCGGAGCCGTCGCCGAAAAAGAACTTCTCCATTTCGGTTTCGAGAAACTTGCGCGCATCGGGCTCGATGGGCGTCAGCCGGTATTCGTTGATCAGGATCGTCTGGTGCGCCAGCCACTTCTGCCACGCCTCCTTGGAGACACTGTCGTAAATGCGCTGGCCGAGGTCGCCCGGGTACGGCGCATAGTCGAGACCCTCGGCGCCCTCGCCGAGCATCACACACTTAATGGTTCTTGACATTGATATCGCTACTCAGTGATTCGATCAGTTTTTGCACCGGCGCCGCGATACCGCCCGGAGGCGCATGATCCAGTCGGTGCCAGGTCGCGTCAAAGCTATCGGCGACTTTACGCGACGCGTCGGCGATGTGCACTACTACCGGCTGAATATCGAGATCGTAATGGCTGAAGCTGTGTCGCAGGGTGCTCCAGGAAACCGTGTCGACACCGGTTGCGTCCAGCCTGTCGCGGCACCAGTCGGCGACCTCTTTGTTCTCGAGCTCCGGCAGGCTCCAGAGCCCACCCCATATGCCTGTCGGCGGGCGCTTTTCAAGATAGACAGCGCCATCGCTGACTGCCAGCACCATCGTGGTCGTCCTTAGCGGCCGATCCTTCCTGGGCTTGCGGCCAGGGTATTGCTCAATGGATGCTTCTGCCAAAGCAATGCAGTCCGCGCGCACGGGGCACAGGTCGCAACGTGGCTTGCTGCGCGTACACACGGTCGCCCCGAGATCCATGATGGCTTGCGTGTAGTCGCCGACCCGTTTCTGCGGCGTGTTGATTTCGGCCTCGGCCCAGAGGGCTTTGCCAACTGCCGTCTTGCCGGGCCAGCCGCCGATGGCGCGGTGCCGTGCCAGTACCCGCTTTACGTTGCCGTCGAGAATCGCATGCCGCTGCCCAAAGGCCAGCGCCAGGACCGCGCCAGCCGTGGAGCGGCCGATTCCGGGCAGAGAACAAACGTCGTCGAAGCTGTCCGGAAACGCACCGCCGAAGTCATCGCGAATAACCTGCGCCGCCCTGTGGAGATTCCTCGCCCGCGCGTAGTAACCCAACCCCGACCAGTGCTCGAGAACGGCATCGAGCGACGCGTCTGCCAGCGCGCCGACGTCGGGAAAGCGCAGCATGAATCTTTCGTAGTAGGGAATCACGGCCCGGACCTGCGTCTGTTGCAGCATGATCTCAGATACCCACACGCGGTAAGGATCTTCGACCTGCCAGGGCAGGTCCTTGCGGCCGTGGCTGTCGAACCAGTCGAGCAGCCGATCCGCAAAATCAGTCATCGTCACCGAGGAGCTTGTCGAGCAAGCGCTCCTTGAGTTCCTCCTCGACCTTCTTCTTTACTTCGTCCTTGAGCATTTTTTCGACGTCCGGCGCGATCCTGGGGTCCGCCAGTGGCCCGCTGACCCGCAACGGAATCTCGGCCTCGGTGAAATCATCGAGCTCCTCGGGCGACAGCTCGCCGGCGAGTTCGGGTGTCCTGAGAATCTTGGCAACCAGTCGGTAGTCGACCTCGCCAGCCGCGAAGTTCACCCGACCCGTACCCGTCAGCCGCATGAACGGCAGCACGGCAACGAGTTCGTCGTTTCGAAACACGCCGTCGGTGACGGGGCCCGTCGCACGCACATTGCTGAACTCCGTGCGCGCGGGCAATGTCGGTTCGGGCGGCGTCTCCTGCCGGAACAGGGCGCGCGCTCGGCGCAGCTCGTACCAGACGTCGGTTCCTTCCCAGGCGCCGTCGACCAGTTCCATCGTTATGCTGCCATCGAGGTCCTGCTGGATCGCCGCCAGGTCGGCGCCGCGGCCTCCCAGGCGGAACCTGCCGTTGATTGTGCCCGTGATGTCTTGCTGGTCGAACATGGCCCGCGCCAACGCGCCCAGGCTCACGTCGCTTATTGTCTCGTCCACGGACATCGACGGCATATCACCAGCCACGTTGATGCGCACGTCGCCGGAGTAGCGTCCGTCGAACAAATCTGCCGCGATCGGATGCAGCCGCAGGTTGCCGTCGGATGCGTTGAGGCCCAGGTTCACATTCTCAAACTGCATGCCGCTGAGATCTGCGCGGGCAATACTCAAGGTGCCGCGCACGTTCAGCGCCTGTATCAGTTCCACAGGGATTTCGACAGGCACGGAATCGGCGCCGGCCGCCCCGGCGTCGCCCGCCGGAGCCATGTAGCGATCCAGGTCTATCTCATCGGCGACCAGGTCGATGCTAATCGTGCCTGCCGCATCGCGCGCCACCGACATGCCGCCTGCGAACGTTGTGTCATCAACGACCAGTTCCACGTTCTGCAGTGCGATGGCGTCGTCACCGATGCGCAGATCGCCGTCGAAAATGATCTTGCCGAGTGCATCCGGGTCGGCGGTAACCGGCGGTTCGATATTCAGCCGCGTCATCAGGGTCTTGAGCGAGAACGCATCCACCTGCACGTGAAAGTCCTTACCCTGGTCCAGGCCCGAAATGACGGCATCGATACCCACTGTCGAGATTTTCGCATCGCTCAGCATGATGCCGTCATCGACCGGCACCAGGGCAGTCTCGATCGAGAAGTCGCCCGCGAGGTCCGCAGGCTGCAACTCGAAATCAAAGTTGCTGCGAATATCGATGGGGTCGCCCCCGCTTATTCTCCCGGTCGCGAGGTTGAAGTCGGTAAGGCTGTAACTCTCGCCTGCCATGGCATCGGCATAACGCACGGCCGCGTTCGAAATATCGATGCTAGCCACGCTCAGTTCGACGTCCCCGCTTGCCTCCGCGGCCACAATCTCGTCCACGGGAACATCAGGCTCGGACTCCTGCGCGTCCTCGGCGTGTTCGGCCATGTCCTGCCAGTTGTTGCGACCGTTCGCGTCGACCGCCAGGTTGAGTTCGAACGAGTCGAGCACAACCGCGCCGATCTTGAGGCCCTCGCCGCGGATTAGCGGCAACACCTCGACGCTGAGCCGCGCCTCCTCAAAACTCAGGAACGGTTCATCGCCGAAACCGGGCGCATTGCCAAGCGTGGTCCTGCCTATATCGATCCCGAAAGTCGGGAACAATGACAGCCCGAGGTCCCCCTCGATCACGAGGTCTCGACCCGTGTTGAGCCGGACTTCCTCCGCGATGCGGTCGCGGTAGTCGTTGGGGTCGAAGAACAGCGAAATGGCGATCGCGGCCACGATGAAGAGGGCCGCGACGCCAATCAGGAGATAGAGAAGTTTTTTGAGCAGACCACCCATTGACGGCCTCCGATGAGAGGC
>JAAUYK010122546.1_pt1 | contig 11436 bp, 8 predicted proteins | sample 7278021 | NCBI WGS metagenome assembly JAAUYK01 (sample SAMN14350223, study PRJNA611818) | marine sediment metagenome | isolation source: surface marine sediment (1.8m) | place: French Polynesia: Moorea | collected 2018-08
ATAGCAGTCGCCAAAGCTATTAGGACATTTTTCTGTTCCCTGTTCCCTGTTCCCTGTTCCCTTAAAATATAATTTATGTGTCCTAACTAGCCTGTCTATTGCTATATTATTCAACAAGCCGAATATAAAGGGCAACTAGCAGGTATTTTGAGTGAATTAGAAACAATTCAAAATCAACCAGAATTACCCCCCAATATTCAAACCATTCTGGCAGAAACCACTGCCGATATACACGACGCATTACAAGGAAAAGAAGCCGAAACTATACAAGAAAATCTCTTAAATAGTGCCAACGCCTTAATAAGCGAAGCTAATGAATTACAAACAGAAATTACCAAATTCGACGCAGAAGAAGCCCAATTATTAGGTATATTAGAACAGTCTCAAACAGACCTACAAGGAGCAACCAAAGCCCTCTACGACGAGATTATTATAAGTCAGGAACTAGGAGAAGAAACTGATGAGATTAACCAAGAATACTTACAAGTTTTATATGAGATTGGTTATGCAGAAGGTGCGGTTGATTTATCCAGTGAATTAGCCAAGCAATCTAAAGACATTTTAAATCAGATTATTGATGGAAGAATACAAGAAAGAAAAGCCAGAAAGAAAGCATTTGTTAACGAATTATTAGGGACAGTTACCTTAGTTTTAAGTGTAGCAGCAGCAGTAATAACAGCAGGAGCATCTTTAGGAGCAGGGGAGTTAGTTCGCACCGGACTTAGTGTAACATTAAGTTCAATTAGTGCTGGAGTTAGTGCAGTTCAAGCTGCTTATAATGGTGATTGGAGTGCGGCTATTTTTAATGCAGGAATAGCCGCATTAGGTTTTGCTCATGTAAGTGAGGTTAAATTCCCTACGAGTCTTAAAATAGGTGGTGTTGATGACTTTTTAGATGTTCAAAATGTTGCCTCAAGTGCTTATAATGGTTATCAATCTTTTGATGCAGGAGACGGTTTAACTGGATTTCTCAATATAATTAATGCAGCTTTACCTATAGGATTACCAGAATATAATTATTTATCTCAAGCAGCTTTAAGTATTAATAGTGGTGTGCAATTAGCAGAAGAAGATGAATGGTTAGCTGCTACTTCTAGCTTTTTAAATGCTGTTGTAACACTAGGAAAAAATTTAGAGTTTATTGAGGATAATCCATTTTTAGAAGAAATGACAGAGATTCTTCGTTCTGTTGAATTATCAGTTAACTTAGCAGCAGGAATTGAAACAATAACAGATGATGGAAGTTTAGAAGGATGGTTACAAGGAATTCAACAAATAGCTAACGGTGCAATTAATTATATTAAATATGAGCCACCTAAACCTCCAAGTATTTCTCTTGAATCTATTGATAAAGACATTATCGAGAAATTAGCCCTTGATAAAATAGAAAATGACAAAAATTTATCATTGTTAAGTGCTGAAGAAGTAGAAGAATATTTGTCTAAAGTTATAGAGAGAATTAAAAATTATGATGGAGAAATACCGTCTGATTTTTCATCTAAAGAAGAATTTCAACAAACCTTTTTGAAGAATTTTATATTCAATCCTAAAGTAACAGCTACACAACTTGTTAAAGTAGAAAATTTGACTTTAGAAAAGTTAGGAGAAGAAGATATAACTGTTAAAGCTATTAAACAAAAATATGGAGATACTTATAAAGATTTCTCTGCTCATAAAACTGGAATAGCTTATTTACACTTTTTAACAGGTCAAACAACTGAAAAATTATCAGAATATTTACCAGGTTTAGGAATTACAGGAATTGTAACTGATAGTGGCTTTAACTTAAACATACAAGCAACTTTTAGTGATAAATGGAGAACAAGAACTGCTATACATGATATAACTGACACTCTTCAGGGAGTTTTTAAGAAAGAAAAAATTGATGTTGAAAGTTGGAATAAATCAGTTTTTGGAATTTCTAATAAAGTTTTATCCGCAATAGGAGGAGTTGGAATACCTGGGACGTTTGAAGAACTTTTTGATTTTGATTTAGAAGGAACAACTGGTTTAGTTGATATTTTATTTAAGTTAACCCTTAAACCTATCAATTGGGTTACAGAACAAATAGATCCTCTTATCATTGATTTAGATGATAATGGAATCAACCTCATTAATCTTGATAATTCCTTAATTCGGTTTGACTTTGATGCTGATGGTTATGCTGAAAACACCGCATGGGTATCACCCGAAGACGCTATTCTAACCCTAGACTTAAATCAAGATGGAACGATTAATAATATTACTGAAGTCTTCTCCGAATACTTTAACGATGGTTCCCCTAACTCTGGTTTAGACGCATTAGCAACCCTAGACAGTAACCAAAACGGTATTATTTCCGCAACAGATACCCAATTTAATCAAATACTCGTCTGGCAAGATATTAACCAAGATGGTATCAGTCAACCCGACGAACTGAAAACCTTAAACGATCACGGTATCACCAGTATTAACCTTAATGGGATCACTGAAGACATAATTTTGACGGGTAACGTTATCCGTCAAAGTTCAATATTCAATCGTAACGACGGAACAAGTGGCCAAATATCTGATGTCGCTTTCCTCGTCACCCAAACAGGTTTCAAAGTTAACCAAACCGACACAGGAATAGAAATATTAGCCGAAGATGACACAGCAGTATCCCTGTTTATCCATGAAGACGAAACAGGGTTAACCCTCAACCTCGCAGATAATAACCTACAAGTTGCCATAGGAAACACTGGTAACGACTATCTCTATACCACAGCAAATGATGATATCTTCCTCTCAGGAGAAGCAGGAGATGACACCTTATTAGGAAGTGACGGAAACGACTGGTTAGTAGGAGATGAAGGAAGCGATCGCTTAGAAGGTAACACAGGAGATGACTTACTATATATCGATGCAGAAGATACCTTTATTGATGGAGGAGACGGTACAGATATTGCGATCGTTACCACTATTGATGCTGTCACCCTCGACTTAGGAAACGCTAACCTAGAAATGGTTATAGGTAACGACGGAGAGGACACCTTTACCCACTCTGGTAACTACACTGTTGTCATGGATGGAGGAAACGGAAACGACAACTTAACCGGAGGAAGTAACGATGATGTACTCAATGGAGGAGATGGCAATGATATTATCACAGGGGGACTCGGTGGAGATATATTAACTGGAGGCAATGGTGCAGATATCTTTGTTTACAATACCCTAACACACTCTACTGTAACTAATCCTGACACTATTACTGATTTTGAGCTAGGAGTTGATTTGATTGGGTTAGAGGATGGTTTAACCTTTGGTTCTTTGACTTTAACTGATGTGGGTGATGATACTTCTGTGATGTTTAATAATCAGGAGTTGGCTATTCTTAAAGGTGTTCAATCTACCAATTTAATCAGTAATAATTTTACAGTCTATTAAAATATCGTTCAATTAATAAAATAGCAACAATATCATCGATAGGACGAGGAGGATTGCGCATTCCTTGGGGAAGCAGACGCATTAAACCTTGAGGGGGGTACATTTCCCAATAGCGATCGCGCGCTTCTAGGGTACTATTTCTTTCGTCTATAAGTTCAATGGGAACAGACAATAATAACTCTTTTTCTAACCGTTGTTTCCACTGTTTAGAGGTGGTTTGATTCCCCATGACTAACAAGTTAATAGAAAACTGTTCAATCAAGGTATTGAGGGTTAAAATAGCTTGAGAAGACTCAACAACTTGATGATAATAAATGTTTCCCTTATTATCAGTAATAGCCACACCACATTTATCCCTTCCTGGATCAAATCCTAATATTTTAGATAAGTTTTCTTGATTCATAATTCTCCATATGTTTCTACAATAATGTCTCCGTCTCGAATCCCTAATAACTTTAATTTGAGTGGTCCAATAGTTTTGCTATCTTCCACAGCAATAGCTTTTAATTCATCTAATCCATCCTCAGATTGCTTAATTTTTTCTATGAAATCCACAATAGTTTTCAGTCTACCATCTCCCACTTGAATTCCCCCCAAAACTCCAGAACGACGAGCGCGGAATTGAGTAGCAGAAAGCAGTAAATCTAACCTTTCTTGGATAATTTCATCGGTCAATTCTAAAGAGTCCATCGAAATAATAGCAATAGTTTCTCCCTGACTAAAAATTTTCTGATTGAGAGCAATATCAGCAAAAACTCTCACTTCTTTTTCTCCTTCCACATAATTACCAGCAGCAATAATTCTCACAACATATTCTTGTCCGTCTTGTAACTTTTTAACTAATTGTTGAACCTGTCCTTGAGTAATTTTAACAACTCTTTCATCCGCTTTAATATTCTCTTTTCCCACTAATTCTATGGCCGCTCTATTGGCCTGTCTTAGTAGTTCATCCACCACATCAGTCCCCGCTTTTGGTTCCACTAAACGCACTGCACCAATAGATAAAACTTGACCTCTAACAATAGCAATTTGTCTTTCTCTCAACTCCTGATAAGTTTGATAATACTGTTCTAAAACTGCCACTTGTCTTTGTAAATAACTAGATTCTCTTTCCAATTGTTTTAAACGAACTTCTCTTTCTCTAAGAGCCTGATCTTTTGCATCAATAGCTTGATCAAGTTTAGTAATTTCAGCATCTCTGCGATTAATTTCTGCTTGTAGGGTACTTTGTTGTTTTTCTAAACTTTGAAGGCGTTTTTGTCGTTCATTTAAAACACGAGTTTGTTCAGCAATTTGAGCTTTCCCTTTAGTTAATTCTTCATCCCTTCTACTAACTTCCTGTTTAAGTTGATTAACTTCTTGATCCAATTCTATTTTGTCTTGTCTCAGTTCCTTTCTTTCGTTAAGTAGGGTTTCAATATCGGCTTTTAATTGAACCGCTTGACCAGAAACCGATTTAAGTTGTTCCTTAGCTTGATTAAAATTATTATTAGTGGTTTGTAACTTTTGTTCAACGGTTTCTTGTTCTTCTTGTGTCTGTTGTAGTTTCTTTTCAACCTCTTCTTTATCAGTACTTAACTGTTCCAAATCAGCCTTAGCAATGCGTAATTGTTTCTGAATTTCATCTAGTTGAAACAACCCTTCTCTCAGGGATTTACTAAAAGCCAGCAAAATCCCAAAAGTCAAAGCCGCGATTAAAGTTCCTGTAAAAACAGTTACCACCACCGCAGTTTGTTTAGGGCGTAGATTACCGATAGTTAATCTTGCCTTTCCCACCTTGCTGCCCAAGCGATCGCCCAATGCTGCGATTAAGCCCCCTAAAATGAGAATCGATAGAATGAGGATATAAGCACTGGTCATTCGCTTTTCAAGTTAACAACAAGGTTAGGCAAATTGCTGAGAGAGGGCAACCGGGTTATGAACAGTGATTTTTTTCTTGTGAATAGAAATCATCTCTTCTTGGCGTAAATCTCCCAGAAGACGAGTCACTGTCACACGGGTTGAACCAATGGCCTCAGCGATGGCCTGATGGGATAATTTTAAATCAATGCGAATCCCTTCTGCAGTAGGTACCCCAAAGTCTCGACATAAAATTAACAAAAAACTGACCAAACGCGATCCCATATCTCGGTGAGCAAGGGTTTCGATCATCATTTCTGTTTGCAAAATCCTTGAGGATAGACCCTGGAGCATTAAAATAGACAAATCAGGGTGACTTTTGAGAGCTTGTTCAACTTGTTCAATGGGAGACGACAATAACTCCACAGGGGTAAAGGCCACCGCGTGGTAAAAGCGATCCGAGCGTTGTCCCGTAATGAGAGACAGCACCCCAAAGACACTATTTTCTCTCAACAACGCTACAGTAATTTCTTCCCCTGCTTCGTAAACCCGAGAGAGTTTAACCGCTCCTTTGAGTAAGAAATAGACTCTTTCTGCGGGATCACCAGGAAAAAAAATGGTTTTCCCTCGATCAAAAGCTTCAACAACAGGGGGATACGCACCGCCACTAATACGTTGGAAGACGGCAGCTAAAGGTTTATCTTGTGGTACAGACAATTCCATCACACTTTAATACAACACCGAAAAAATAAAGGGACCGACAATAATAAGGATAATTTCTAGTCCCAGATAAAAACAACACTTTAACGTATCTTCAAAGGTTTTTGCTACATTTTGCTTCACAATATTGTTAGTGACGTTCTCCCTTAGGTAAGCTGACGCTATACCGAGGGCTTCCCAACCTCGCGGATAGGGCTTCCTGTTTCGCAGGGAGTGCAACCACTTAACCCTCCGCAGGCAGAAACGATAAGACCCACCGCCTTTTTGTACTGAACAATTCTGTACTCATCTAGCTCCCTAAAGACTTTTACCGTTTCACGGGTTAACTAGAACTTCTGAATTGAACCCCATAGTCTTTGTCGTTTTCATGGTGCTATCAGGTGCGTATTACCGCCACTCTTGATATAATCAAGTTAACACATAAAGGCACACAATGACAAGAGAAAAACGGATAGTAGTTCGTGTAAATCAAGATGAGTATGAAAAAATTAACCGATACGCTAAAAGCAAAGATTTATCTGTTGCTGAAATCATTCGAGATTACATCAAGCGTTTACCGAAAAACCCTGATTAATAGGATATTTTGTCAAACTCAAGCCTAGTATCAGCGCGTTATTTAATCCAATTTTCTTTCATAAAGCCACCATTATGAAACAATGGAGGTTGATTCGGCAGAAACTTTGCCCATTTGTCAAAATAATTATGTTAGATTTAACTGGAAAGAACGCGCTAGTTACAGGAATTGCTAATAATCGCTCTATTGCTTGGGGAATTGCTCAACAACTCCACGCAGCAGGAGCCAATCTAGCTGTTACCTATTTACCAGATGAAAAAGGGCGTTTTGAGAAGAAAGTTCGTGATGTGGTTGAACCTATCAATCCCTCTCTTATTGTGCCTTGTAACGTCCAAAATGAAGCGCAGGTGGAAGAAACGTTTAAGGCTGTTGCAGACACTTGGGGAAAACTCGATATTTTGATCCACTGTCTGGCTTTTGCGGATAAAGCAGGGTTAGGAGGTGATTTTAGTGGTGTTTCTCGGGAAGCTTTCAGTCAGTCCCTAGAAATTAGTACCTTTTCTCTAGGAAATATGGCTAAATACGCTAAACCTTTAATGACAGATGGCGGCAGTATTGTTACTTTAACCTACCTTGGAGGGGTGAAAGTGATTCCTAATTACAATTTAATGGGAATAGCTAAAGCTGGCCTGGAAATGAGTGTACGCTATTTAGCTTCTGAACTCGGCCCTAATAAGATTCGGGTTAATGCCATTTCCGCCGGGCCTATTCGTACTTTAGCTTCTTCTGCGGTGGGTGGTATTTTAGATATGATTCGCCATGTGGAAGAGGTTGCCCCTTTAAGACGCACCGTAACACAGTTAGAAGTGGGTAATACGGCCGCTTTTTTGTCCAGTGACTTAGCTAGTGGTATTACTGGTCAAGTTCTTTATGTCGATGCCGGTTACGAAATTATGGGTATGGGATAATTAGTTTAGCTAAAAAAAGTTAACAGTTAATAGTGACCAGTGACCAGTTAATTTGATCGGTTTCTGGTCATTTTTTTATTATTTCGGTTTTACAGCAGTTTTCATTTGCATAGCTTAAAACTGGAAAACCTTCCTACTCTCTGCCTTCTCTAACTGCTATTAGGGAACGGGTAACAGAAATAATATATATTTTCCTATCCTTACCATAGATTGCCTTATAATTAAGCTTTTACTAATAATTCTTTACAAATAATTAGGCCAATCATTGCCCTGATTATTTGGCTTTATAAGCAAATAAATGGCTTAAGTAGCTATTCATATTGAATTTACCCTATAGAATCAGAAGGAATTTGTCGTTACATTTCTTGACAAAATCAAGAAACATAACTTAAACTTATTTAAAGGATCTAGTGTAAATACTTAAGGGTTAATCAGTGAAAACACTTAAGTAGTCGGACACAAGTAAGTAGCACTATGTTAATAAAACATTAACCACCCTCAAACCCTTACTTTTTGCCTGTTTCCTGTTCTTTGTTCCCTTCCTTAATCGTTAACTTTAAATATTTCTGACTACTTAACTTTAAAAATTCAAAACTGTAAATCTAGATTAAATTATGGCTAACATTTTCGGGACACTGTTGAACGATAACCTTTTAGGAACTGTCTTCGATGATTTCATTTTTGCCGATGATGGGGATGATACTATCAACGGTGGCAGTGGTAATGACACCCTTGATGGATGGAATGGCAATGATACTATCAACGGTGGCAGTGGCAATGATTTCATTCTAGGATTTACCGGGAATGACACCATGAATGGGGGTTCTGGCAATGATACTTTGCTTGGTGAACAAGATAATGATGTTCTGATTGGCAGCACAGGTAACGATACACTCGATGGGGGTACTGGAACCGATACCGCCGACTATAGTGGTTTAGGAACCGCTATTACCTTGGAATCTCAAGGTGTGGTTAATAAAGGGTCTGCTGGAACCGATCAAATTGAAAATATCGAAATCATTAAAGGTGCCATTGGCCAAGCAAATACCATTGATGGTTCTACTGGAACGGGCCCAACCTCTTTTAATGTAGACTTATCCCTTAATAGTCTGACCGTTAATGGTATTCCTGGTTTGGGTAACGTTAACTTTACCGTGGAAAACTTTGTTAATGTTACAGGAACCGATAATGGCGACCAGATCAAAGGCAATAATCAAAGCAATGTCCTCAACGGTGATGCTGGTAACGATGTTCTCATTGCGACAACTGGTAACGATACATTAAATGGAGGCACTGGAACCGATACCGCCGACTATAGTGGTTTAGGGACAGCTATCACCTTAGAATCTCAAGGTGTGGTTAATAAGGGGTTCGGGTTCTCCGGTCCTTTCATTGTATTCAATGGAACTGACCAAATTGAAAATATCGAAATCATTAAAGGTGCCATTGGCCAAGCAAATACCATTGATGGTTCTACCGGAACGGGCCCAACCTCTTTTAATGTAGACTTATCCCTTAATAGTCTGACCGTTAATGGTATTCCTGGTTTAGGTAACGTTAACTTTACCGTGGAAAACTTTGTTAATGTTACAGGAACCGATGCTGGCGATAACATCAGAGGTAATAGTCAAGGTAATGTCCTCAGAGGTGATGCTGGTAATGATTTCATCTTTGGCGATGATGGGAATGATACTATCAACGGTGGCAGTGGTAATGATACCCTCGATGGATGGAATGACAATGACATCATTAATGGTGACAGTGGCAATGACTTGTTGTTGGGATGGTTTGGTAATGACACCATGAACGGTGGTTCTGGGAATGATACCCTGCGTGGGGAACAAGACAATGATGTTCTCATTGGTAGCACAGGTAACGATACCCTGGATGGGGGTATTGGTACGGATACCGCTGACTATACTGGTTTAGGAACCGCTATTACCTTGGAATCTCAAGGTGTGGTTAATAAAGGGTTCGCCGGAACCGACCAACTTCAAGGTGTGGAAATCATTAAAGGTGCCATTGGCCAAGCAAATAAAATTGATGGTTCCACCGGAAACGGTCCAACCTCTTTTGATGTTGACTTATCCACCAACAGTCTGACCGTTAATGGTATTCCTGGCTTAGGTAACGTTAACTTTACCGTAGAAAACTTCGTCAATGTTACAGGAACCGATGCTGGTGATAGCTTAACGGGAGATAGTCAAGGCAATATTCTTGAAGGTGGTCTTGGTAATGATACCTTAACCGGCGGTCTAGGTGCTGATGTCTTTGTCTTTAATTCTCTCTTGGAAGGAATTGATATTATTGAAGACTTTGAATGGCGAGAAGGAGACAAAATCGAGATTTCTGGGTCTGGTTTTGGCGCAACTTCTACCAATCAATTTAATTTTGATTTTGGAACGGGTGCCTTATCTTTCTTAGGAACACAGTTTGCTCAACTCAATAATATTCAGTTATCTTTCGACTTTATTCCTGCCTTCGATATCGATATAGTTTAGGTTCAAACCAAAGGGATAGATGTTAAGTTTGTAGGGGTCAACGGCAGTTGACCCCTACGTGAATATTTACGGTAAAGTATAGGAATTATTGATTAAATCATTGCCAATATCGAGAATTTCAGGAAAACGAACCCCTCGCAGGACTTGTACCGCAAATATCTCTTGTACCGCAGCTTCAAACCTCAAAAAAGCAATAGTTTGAGCAGTTTCAATATTTACCACCCAGACCCCACAAATACGTTCATCTAACCTTTGTGTGAGAGGAATACCGCTAAATACCGCAGTCTCTCGTACTTGTGATAGACCAATAAATGCTAAAGGGCCGCAAAAATCCAATCCTCGTGTAAATCCTGGTAATTGGACAAGGGTTTCTAACTTTCCAGATTCGAGATCAACCTTTGCTAAACTACCTTGACCAGATTCCAGAATCCAGAGGCGATCGCGGTACCAACGGGGAGAATGAGGCATAGATAAATGGGTAATAATGGTTTCTCCTGTTTCAATATCCAGCAAAATACCCCCATTAGCCTTGTTTTTTCGCCAACCCCCTGCCATATCTGTCATTCCCAAAGCTGTAACGTATTTTGGTTTACCATCAACCATAGCCAAACCATTGAGGTGACAACGATCTTCTGCTGCTAAAGCACTAATAAAAGTTGGTTTCCAGCGCGCAACAAAACTATTCTGTTGATCCAGAGTACATAAACAAGAGAAACCAGTATTAATAAACCAGAGTTCGTCATCACCCCAGTTCATTTCATGAATATCAATGTCTCCGGTTATGTGGATATTCCGTGGTACATAACAAGCATCATGTTTATTAGGGGGATTCAATTTTTTACTAAGGGCAGGAATATTCTGAAATTGCCAAATTTGATTCCCTGTCCCCACTGCTATTTTTTCTGGACTAGCGGCAATACCCATGGGTTTTTCATAGAGACGGAAATGGGTATTAATCACGTCACCATCAGCACGAATAAGAATTAATTTGCCTACTTGGTAGGTGGAAACAATGAGAGAAGAGCCTAACTTTTTCAGAATTTGGGGCAAGTTAGTAGTATGAATGCTGCGGAGTGGTGAATCAGAAGAATTAGAAGGATTTTTAGGAACTGAAACCATACTACTTGGATAAGCTTGAAAGATTAAAGATTTATGATAATTAACGTAATTTATTTATCCATTATCCATTGATAACCTATTTATATGGAACTGGTGGCGGTTTATTTAATGGTGGGACCACAAACCTTACCAACTAACACGGGCAGCGCAAAGCTCCCATTTTTCAAGTGGGAGATGTAGCGCAACACTGGTAATTTATTGCCCGTGAATATTTCTTAATAAACGTTATTATGATTACTAAGTGTGTTATGATAATAAGATGATAACGATGACCTACGATTTTAAGCTCAAGCCTAAAAAGTCTCAAGTCCAATTAATTGAGATGTATCTTGAAACGTGCAGAAAAGTTTATAACTATGCACTTCGAGAG
>JAAUYK010212831.1_pt1 | contig 11436 bp, 16 predicted proteins | sample 7278021 | NCBI WGS metagenome assembly JAAUYK01 (sample SAMN14350223, study PRJNA611818) | marine sediment metagenome | isolation source: surface marine sediment (1.8m) | place: French Polynesia: Moorea | collected 2018-08
ACGCGATCGGGACAGGGCCTGCATCCCCGTCTTTTCGTCGACGCAGAGCACGGGCTCGCCCGGTGGCCGGTGAACATAGAGTCGGACGATGGCCCGCATCTTCTTCTGGAACTCTGGATCCCGACTGTGGCACCAACGCTTGACCCGATGCGGCTTGATCTCCGCCTCCTCCAGGATCATCCCCACGGACGTCGAACTGATCGCGTGAACCTGTGCCGCGTTGGGCAACAGGGACGCGATTCGAGGGCCGGTGGCAGGCGGAGACGGCGGCGTGGAAACGCACAGAGCGGCGTCTGCGCCGGCACTGGTGGCGGAAACGGCACTATCCAGCACCTGGACGCAGCCCCGCACCGAGGCTAGCGAAGCACTCCCGGGGCCTGGGCGCGAGGTGACGCAGTGAAGGCCCTGATCTTGCCCTATCGCACGTTCAGGGCGGCATAGCTATAACCCTTCATCACAAAGTGATCTCCAAGATCGGCTCGGCGAGGCCGAATCCGCCGGCTCCCCGTGGGGCAAGGAGCCGGCGGCCTGGCGGTAGGCTGAAGAGAGGAGGCACCAACGGCTTTCTCTCGGCCGCAAACGGGGGGCAGGTCACCGACGCCCGGCCCTCGCAACCGCTCGCCGACCCCGCCTACGTCGGGCTGAGCCAACACGATCACGGACGCCCGCGGACGAGGTCCACCCGATCGAGGGTGACTGAGCCGTTTCCGGCGCCCAGCGCCATCGACCAAGCGTTCGAGCCGCCGTGCACCGAGATCTGTACCACGGCGCGCCGGCGTCGTTTGAGGACCACCTCAAGGATCCGGTCATAGGGCACGCTGATGACCCCGCCGACGACGCCGATCTGAGTGCCCGGATCGCCCCCCTTGGGTAGAAGCCGAACGACGACCCGCCTTGCGCTGCCCCCAATCTCAAACCTCAGCAGATCCCCCACCTCGAAGTCGGTCGCGGACGCCAAGTCGAGCCACGCGGCACTCCAGCTCGGCCCCGAGGCTGCCCCCAGTTCGCCGCTCAGACTCAACTCGATGGGAAGACGCCTTGCGGCCAGCTCGACCGTGGAAACCGCAAGCTCTGTGTCGGCGGCATCCGTCAGGCGCGCCCTCAGGCGATGGGTCGTTCCCCCGAAGTAGCCCGACAGCGACCATCGACCATCCTGGCCCACGACGGCGACCCCCTGTGGGTACCACGTGTCGGTGAGGACCGAGACCTCGACGAAGAGGGCCCGATTACGGTCGCCTCCTTCGACGCGTCCTTCGATCGTTCGGACGAGAGGCCAGTCCTCGCCCTGCTGGGCGAAGAGCACGCTCCCGTGACTGGGGGAATCGATGCGCAGCCGGTACTCCGACGGCGCCGCATCCTCAGCGGAGGCGCCAGCACCCATAGCCGCGAGGAACCCAGTCGAAACGACCGCTGCCACACGGTTGTGCCACCGAGAATGGAAATCCGTCATTCAGTCCACCTCCGCGTTCTGGACGCGCTCGATCGGCACGCAGTCCGTTCCCAACCGCGGCGCATGACTGCTGACGACTGGCAGGAGGACCGCCTCGACCATGACATGACGCGTCCTAGCACCGATCCCAACCGCTCCCTCCCACCCGCCCTTCTCGACCGGCTGGGACGTGCTCTGATTGCACAGCGCATCACAGTCTTGCTCACAGGTATAGATCTGAACGAGGAGCCGCTCCTGCAGTTTCTTGGGGACGCCCGTTACTTCTACGGCCACCTGAATCGTTTCCCGACCCTGGACCTCGCTCGTCGAGGTGATTTCCGCGGTCACGGAAACGTGATCGACCTCGCTCGGGCCCGCGGGGGTCGCGATCAGATGGACACACCCGAACAGGAAGGAGAGAATACGCCAGCGGGGTGACATATGAGTCGCTTTCCCCCCAGCCGCGAGTGCTGTCGACCCGTGAGCATTCTACCGGAAATCCGTGCGGGAGAACGTGTTCAGACCCGCCGAACGCGACGCGCTTTTTGCCAGCCCCGGACACAAGACAGCTGGAAGGAGCCGAAACGAGCGAGGTACATCGCGGCGACCTTTGCCCTCCCCGTGGCGTTCGCCCTGGGAACCGCGCCACCGTCGGATGCGAACGACCTCTCGCCGAAGGTCGCCGCCGTGCTCGCAGCCCACCGCGAATGGATCGATTCGGACGGGGCCGAAGGGACGCGTGCCGACTTCCGCGGGGCTCGACTCCGGGGTGCGTCGCTACGCGGCGCGGTGCTGAATCGCGCACTCTTGGAGGATGCCGATCTGCGAGGTGCCAACCTCCGCGGAGCGGACTTCCAGGGCGCGAACCTCGCAGGCGCGAACCTGGCCGGCGCCAACCTTTCCGGTGCCCGACTCACGGACGCGAGCCTGATCGAGGCAATCCTCTCGGGCGCGGATCTCACGAGAGCGCACCTCGTCGCCGCCGACCTGTCAGGAGCGGACCTCCATCGCGCGGTTCTCCGCGACGTCGATCTAAGCCGGGCCAGGCTGAACGGCACGCGGCTCAGCAACGCCCAACTCCAAGGCGCGAACCTGATCCATGCCGATCTCGAGCACGCCGACCTCGCCGGAGCTCGCCTCACATCCGCCCTTCTCCATGCCTCCAACTTCTCTTACGCGAATCTGGCGTCCGCTCGGCTCGAAGGCGCAAACCTGACCGAGACACGCCTCGCCAACGCCGACCTGCGCCTCTCACGCCTCAGGGGAGCCGTCATCCAACTGACCTACATGACCGGGGCTCGGCTCGACGATGCAGACATCTCCGGAGCCCGGTTGGAGCCATCGTCCGCTCCTGACCCCCTCTCCCTGGCGACGGTACGCGGGTTGGGAGAGGTCATCCTGGATAATCACACCGGGCTCGTGTTGTGGAGGAGCGCATTGCGATCGGTTGGCCTTCGAGAGCAGGAACGCGTTGCAACCTGGCTGATCGAGCGCGCGAAGTCCGCTCGAGCCGGTCCGATCGAATCCCGTGCTCGATGGCTGCTCTTCGACGCTACCGCGGGCTACGGACGCCATCCGCTCCGCCCGCTCAGTGTGGTCGGTTGCGGGGTGTTCCTGTTCGCGTTCGCGTATGCGATCCCGCTCCTGGGTCTGGGCAGCGGCTGCATCCTCCGAATCTGGCCTTCCGACTCGATCCGGCTTTCTCCGCTGGGGACGATCTCAATCACCCGCCAAACCCGCGTCGAGAGACTTCGCCTCAAAGGATGGCGAGTGACGGCCTATGCCCTGTACTTCAGCCTCCTCTCAGCGTTCCACATTGGGTGGCGCGAGCTCAACATCGGCAGTTGGCTCCACCGATTGCAGCCCAGTCCGTACGCTCTTCGTGGCGCGGGATGGGTACGTGTTCTGTCGGGCTGTCAGTCGCTCATCAGCGTCTACCTCATTGCCCTGTCCATCCTCACGTACTTCTCGAATCCGTTCGGCTGACCGTCCTACGGGGCTAAGGAGCGACTGAAGGAGGCGCGGCTCAAGGCCTTCTGGATCGCCTACTTCGCCCGGCACGCCAAGACGCCGCCGGTGCTGCGCAAGTTGTAGAGACGAAAGGAGCACGACGACCGTGCCGAGATTCCACGAACGCGCCCGTCGCCGGCGCCAGGCGCTGCGCGCCACGCGCCCTCGCGCAGGAGGCGGCGGAACGGGTGCGCTGGGACGTGGGGGCGGAGGCTGGAACCTCCCGACCCCGCTGATCGACTTCACTGGCCGCGGAGATCGCTGGTCCATCGGCGATGCGCTGGAGGGCACGATCATCAAGGGCGGTCCCGGATCGGGCAAGATTCCCAGCAGTGGCAGGACCCTGCTACACGCCAGACACCCCATCGGGTCCTCGGATCCCGAGTCCGAGAGCTTCTCTTGCTGAAATTGGGGGATTATGTTGAGCTGGCAGAGGAAATCGAAGACTTCCTAGGGACGAGCGGAGACAGCGAGCCCTGATGGCAGTCGTGGCGGCTCACAAAGAACGAACGTCTCTACTGGAATCACAGCCGTAGGGGTTTGCAGTGTCGAGACTTGTGGAACATGGGGGCGAGAGCGATCGAGTCGTCTTCGATGCAAAGACGGGCCTTGTATGGCGGCCTGCGCGCTTTGAAGAAGGGTGCCATGGTCTATCCGTTGGCGACGACGGCTATTCCTCATTCGACTCGGCAAAGAACAAAGCGATTTTCGCAGCAAAGGCCAATCGTGAAGCGTCGCGCCTACTGGAGGCGCTAAACGCCGACGGATACGGTGGGTATTCCGATTGGCGGCTTCCAGCGGAAGACGAGGTGCTTGACCTAATCGACGACTATAGTTTGGAAAGATGCTTCGGATTCGCTGCGATCATCTGGCTGGCTGAGGGCGACAACCTGCTCGTCGAGCCGGATCCAGACGCAAACGTTCACTACTGTGCTGATTTCCTCTTTGTGCGAGGGGCGGGCGACGGTGGCGGCGACAAGTGAGTCCCAAGCTGTGGGCGTGAGGCGATACAGGTGGATTGACGTCAGCAGGTATCCGCGGCTACCGGGCGATGGATCCGCCTCGCACAATGTCCCCCCGCCCAGGAACGGATCGACTGTTCCCGGCCTCGGGTGGATAGGTCAGGGTCCAGCGCGGCGTGGGCGGCGAGACCCTATTCGACTACCGCGACGTCGCGGGCGAACCGTGGTGCATCGAGGATCTCGCGCACCAACCCAAACAAGAGCTAGAAACTCGTCCTAGCAATAGCTTGACTTAGTCTCTCGAGCTCTTGGAGGATCGAGTCCGGCGTCGCGGTCGACACGAACGGCTGGCACGTGCGGTTGTAGCGCTTGACGAGGCCGTCGATGTTCTGCCGCAGGTCCCGAAGACTCCGGAAAGTCCCGCGTCAGATCGCTCGCTGCGTGATGATGTTGAAGCAAATCTCGACCTGATTGAGCCAGGACCAGTCGGTCGGCGTGTAGTGGACGTGGAATCGCGGTCGCTTCGCAAGCCACTGCTGGACCGAGGGCGTCCTGTGCGTCGCGTAGTTGTCGAGAATCAGATGGTCGAGAATCAGTTGGACGTCGAGATCTTCAGGGACGGCCTCGTCGATCGTACGGAGGAAACGGAGGAACTCCCGGCTGCGGTGCCGCGCGAAGCACTTGCCGATGACAGTCCCGCCCGCGCGTTGTGAACAACAAAGGGGCCTCTGGGCAGAGCAGCTCACGGCGTCCAGGTCTTGTACCGATCGACGCCCCCCGGCGCTACCAGCTCCCCACCTGGCGCCACCCGCGGCCCGAGACAGTGCTCTCCTGTACCGGTCGCGGCACGGGCCTCGATTGCGGCCAGCTCGTGCCCGGTGCGCCTCACACGCCCTCCAGCTCGGCGCAGGTATCGCATATGAGCATCCCACTTGCTCTCGGCACGATGCTGCCCTGCCCGGGGACGTCTCCCCGCCAGCCCTCCACGCCACACACCTCGCAGAAAGCCAGCCCAGACGAGAGCGACTCGCCGTCAGGGCCAGCGTTGTCACCGCCGGAATTATCGTCGGCAATCACAGGTACCTCCCTTCTGGTTCCTCGAGCCGCCGGGCCTCCCGAGCCAGAAGCAATCGGGCACCGGTCAGGAGGATGAGCGACGCCACGGCTACGAGGCCCAGCGTGTCGATGGAGGCGGCCGCCGGGCCAGAGCAGGGTTCGGCTTCAAATCGGAAGGGGGGGATGAAGCCAGAGAGCTGATATGTGGCGGCTGGTGAAGCTGAAGCGAGTGTGAAGCTGCCGGATTCGCACGAGTCGGTCCGCACGTCTAGCCGGCAGGGAAGTGTCTTGTCTATTTCTGGGACGGCGGTCCTGTCATACGTATAGAGTGTCGCAGTCTCTTGGTCATACGCATAACGGACGTTGTAAGCGGGCCGGTTGCCGAATGTGTCGACCCACGGTTCTACTCCTGACTGCTCGATGCAGCTGCATCCCGTGGGACCAGAGGGAAAGTAAAGGATGCCAGACTCTAAGGGCCCCTCCTGGGTTAGAATCACGCGGGTCACGGAGTCTCCGGTATCTAGGTAGAGGTCCCCCCCGTCCAGACGACCAACTCTGTCGTCATTGCCGTCGATCACCGCAACGCATTCGGCTGCATCGTCCGGTGTGATGGTCTGCGAGAGTGCGGGCAGTGATCCGATATGCGCGAGCGCAAGAACTAGCAGCGCGAGAATTCGAGTCGGCATGGGTTCCTCCATAGCGTAAATGAACTGATCTCTCTCTGCCTGTCGCAACGCTCGCTGCGGTTAAGGTTGAGATCGTGTGTGTCGAAGTCGCACCTCCCTCGCCAGCAGCAGCCGGGCACCGGTCAGGAGCATGAGCGACGCCACGGCTACGAGGCCCAGCGTGTCGATGGAGGCGGCTGCAGGACCTGCGCAGGCTTCGGCTTCGGCGTGGAACGGTGGGACAAACCCAGAGAGTTGGTGCGCCGTCACCGGCCGCGCTCGATCCAGTGTCCAACTCCCGGTCTCGCAAGAATCGGTTCTTAGGTCCAGGCGGCAGCCGAACGTCCGCTCTTCTATCGGAACAGTCCGGTCCTCGAAATAGAATGTACTCGTTTCGGCATCGTATCCGAAGGGCTGACGGGGGACGAACAGATTGCCGCCCGTGCCCACCCAGGCGTCAAGGGCGCTTGGCTCGCTACAGATGCAGCCGGACGGACTAGCAGGAAAGTACAGGGACCCGAACTCGTAGAACCCTGGCTCGAACAAGAACACCCGCCCTGCAAAATCGCCCCCGTCGACAACCAAGGCACCTCCGTCTAGGCGCCCGACTCTGGCTCCGTTGCCATCGACAGCCGCAACACATTCAGATGTGTCGTCTGGCGTGATGGTCTGGGGCATCGCGGAAATCGGCGCCGCCAGCGCAAGAGCGAAGGCGAGCGGCGCGAGGATTCGATCGGTCACGGGATCCTCCGGGTAGTGGTCGCAACCATTCTAGGCAAAGAGCCTTGTCGGGAAGCCGACATCGAGGCCGTCACCCGATTGGGGGATGCTCTCCAGTGAAGCTCTGAGTCGAGGCTCTCGCGAGCCACGCTGCGCACGTTTGGCGCCTTCCCTCAATTCCCTTGGCTGCTTACCATTGGGCAGCACCGCCCGAAAGGACACCCCCCATGCGTTCGCTGCTTGCGCCGCTCGTGGCAGTTTGGTCGAACATTGTGGTGTCGTCGCCGGGTGCAGCATTCCTGATCAACAACGGCAGCTCGCCGCCGAGTCCGGCGAATGTCGTCGAGGGTTGGGAGAACGACGGGGATCCCTTCCTGATGGTTCGCAATCTGGACTGCGAAAGGTCCGCTCCGGAACCCTGCAACGAGGACTCTCCCACCCGCGTCCTGGCCGATTCTCCTATTTTCCGCTTCAACCATGTGGAGGTGAGAGACACATCTCACGGAGACTTCGTGGGGCTGCTTGCGAAAAGGGTAAGGATCGGCTCATCTGCATCTGCAATCGCTGAAGGCAGTCAGGTCTACGACCTTGACGTTGCGGGGCAGATGACTGTGCAGAATCTCAACGGCTACGCCTACGCGACTTCAGCAAACGGCTTGCTCCTAGTGGAGAGCACGGTGACTACGGCCTATGGGTTCTTTACAAGGGATTCGAGCAGCCTGGAGATCCTCGCCGACTCTCAGTTGGCATACGAAATAGTTATCTCAGACGAGTCCACGCTCGTGCTCACCGCGAGTGAGTTCGAGAGCTGTGAGAGCCATGTCAGCGAGGAGTGCGAGCCGATCCCGTTTGGGGAGTACCCTGCGACCAGTGGGCACATACAGGCAACGAATCGGGCGGGGACTTCTACTGCAGCGTTTTACCGAGACCCCACGGCCACGCTGCTCCTCGTTGCGATCCCCGAGCCCTCTACGGCGCTGCTCACGGCTCTTGGCCTTGTTAGGCCTCGGAGGAAACAAAGATCAGGCGCAGCGTCGCAGAAGCGAGCACAGTGGTGATCCACCGACTGCCGCGGTCCCTTGTCCTTCTAGCTGTGCTGGCTCTCATTCCGCGCCCGAGCCCTGCCGCCAGCCTCGGTGCCGTGGGGAATCTCCTAGTCATCGCCGGAGGTGGCGGAGGGCAGGTCGCGGAGTTCGACGGGGCATCGGGGGACCACATCGGATCGTTCCTCACGACCCGTCCCAACGACTTCACGTTCGCCGGCCCTGTCCTCTACACCACCGACCCTTCCGACACGATCATTACGTACGACTCGTTCACCGGGAGCGTGCACGATGTGCTCGCGGGACCGACGAGTGTCAAGAACGCTACCGGGATCGAGATCGACTCCGACGGCACGATCGTGATCCTCAACCAAGTCGGCCCAGGTCCGTCGCTCGATCGATTCTCACCTTCTGGCGCCTTCCTAGAGACCGTCGTCAGTGTTCCCCTCAACGACTTCGTCTTCGGACCCAACGGCAACATTTACGCGACCTCTGCGCTCGACGCGGTTGTCGAAATCCGCCCGTCGGACGGGGTGATCGTGGATACACTTACTACAGCCGTTTTGAACCCTGGCCCGCTCTTGTTCCTCGCAGATGGCTCGCTGCTAGTGCGAGAAGCTGCTGGAGTTCAACGCTTCTCGGAATCGGGCGCATTCCTGGGCACGTTCACGTCATCGCTAGTCAACGACATGACTCTCGGGCCGAACGGAAAGGTCTACGCGACAGATCCCAGCGATACAGTCTTGGTCTTCGATGGTTTGTCCGGAGCGTTACTTAGTACGTTCGCATCGACGCCTCCGAATCCATCATCGCTTGCCTTTCGGCCGATCCCAGAGCCCTCCACCGCGTTGATGCTTGCCCTTGGTCTCCTCGGGCTTCGAGGAAAGCATCACTGCACCTCGTCTCCAGGAGCAAGGTACGCCAGCCACTCCCTCCCAGGCCGATCAGATGAATAGCCTGAGACATCTCGGGATTTTGCACGTCAGCAGGCACTAGCCGTAGGGGTCCCTTCTCTTGTCGTCATCGGAAGAAACAGACTGGTCGCTAAAGCAGATCGTTGCCTCCGCTACCGGCACACGAATCACGCAGTACTTTTACAAGGGACGCAAATGCAAGAGAATTCAACTAGAAGGTCATCTGGCAAGACAGGCCGCCGGCTACACTCTCATCGAGAAAGATCTTCGAAGCGTCCAAGCTTGGCTCAGGAGGATCGAGGAGCTCCATCCCCAGCCCGAGGGTCGCCCAGACTACGAGAGATACTACAAGCGAACGGACTCGGAGGTCGCCGATCTAGTCAAGGGCCTCTTCGTGGCATCGCTAACGTTCTACGGGAAGTGCTTCACCAGATGCAGCGGCCGAAGAGTGAAGCTCGAACGTCGCCAGCTTGAGGATAATTTCAGGGGCACGCACGACGATTTCATGCGGTATCGCCATAGCTTCGCTGCTCATAGCGGTGCGGACAATTTTGAACATGCAAAAGTCGCGATTGCATTACCCCCTCGGAAGCGAACCCCTCGCTTGCCCAAGATCTACACGGAACTTACTCAGCCCGACGCTGTCGCCATTTCCAGTGACAGCGAGCTGGGATTCCTCCAGCTAGTTCAGCACGTCCATGCAATCGCCTGCGAGAAGCGGAATGCAGTCCTTCAGAAGATTTGGCGAGACGATGTCTTGGCGAAGGGGGCGGAATACTGGTACGCCAGATAGACATCAACTGGCATGCCACAAGGTATCACTATGGCGGCGATCTATGTCAGCCCGATCAGGCCGGGGGCGCGAACAATCTGGACGGAGGGAGTGGGAAGCAATCAGCCTGTTACTTTGACCCCTTCCTGACGAAGCAGAAATCTCCCCCTTCGTGTCCGGCATTTCGGATATCGCCGTACTCAGGCGTCTGGCACGACTCGAGCATGACCGGGCGAACGATGGACCGATGCAGCAGCTGCCCGTCAATCGCCCCGGCATTGTCCTCGAGAGCTCGAAGCAACGCTGTCGTGAACACGGATCGCCCGTCACCGGCATCATCCTCAACCGGCTCTAGGCCACCTGAAGTTAGAGCTACCCTGGATCGCAGCGATGCCAGCTGCATTGGTCCGCTGCCGCCCCCGGGCTTCAGCTTGATTCCGAGCGTGAGAGTGCCGGAGTAGCAGCTGTCTGCGATGACCAACACGTGGCGCGCATCCATCGCACGCAGCGTGTCTGTCACAAACGCATTGGACAACCAATTCGATTGGTCGTCGGCGCTGGCATCGACGGGCAGCCAGTAGCCTCGGCCCGCCTTCTCATCATAGAGTCCGTGCCCGGCGTAGAAGACCAGAAGGCTGTCCCCAGCACTCAGGCCACGACGCATCTCGCTCAGCGCCTCGATCAGGCGGGCCCTGGTGGCATTGTCCACAAGGGTCACGGCGAAGCCGTAGGAACTCTCCAACAGGTTGGCGACGGCGCGTGCATCGTTGAGAGCGGTCTTTAGGCTGGGTAGCGCCTCGTAGTCCTGGTTGCCGATGACCAGGGCATGGTAGTCACCGAGGCCTGCGATTCCAGACGCCTCTCTAGGGGAGATCGGAGCAGGAAATCGCTCCTGCTCCTCGAGCAGGTCGTCCGCTTCGAAGCGAACAAGGACCGACCGCTCTGCCTAGAGGCGCGCAATCTCTGCCAAGGATTCGGCCACGATCCTCGAGCGGCACTGCTTCGCGAGGCGAGCAACGCGAGCCTGAGCACCATGGATTTCCTTTCCGCATGAGGCCCTCGATGGTACGCCGGCTCTGAGGGCCACGGGAATCCCGAACAGCGTCGGCTGGGCGACGGCGGTCAGGGTTCTCCTCTAGGACCCGCGACACTGCACGCCCTCAGGGCACGTCGGCACTGACCAGTTCCGCGACGCGCCCTCGGGGCAGACCCGTCCCAGATGGGCCGCGCCGGCCACAACGTGACCCGCGCTTGGAATGGACCGCCGCTGGAACCCGGCCTGGCCGTTGTCGTTAGGGTCGCAGGCGCGTTTCACTCAAGCGAAGAGTGTCAGATCTATCCGGGCCACGGTACCCGATACCAGGGGGGACGAGGGGCCCCGGGGTGGGGCTTGGAAATCGTCAGTCACGCCCGCGCGTTTTGAAGATCAAACGCCGGGGGCGTGGGCCTTCGCCGCCAGCACCGACTGATCGATCCGCGTGAGCCCCAAGGTCTTTGGAGCGTGCTCAGGCCGGTAGGAACTTTATCTGACTCCTGTGTCAAGTATCACTCAATCCCTTCTGTCGGATAACAAGCGCAACAGATCGAAGCCCAACAGGCACGGACGGAAAGCGCATCCTTGCTAATCTGCGGCTCGGAGCGTTATCCCACGGCCGGCCCAGGAGCTGCGGTCGTTAAATAGTTGTTGAACTAAACCGCTTCGCGGCAGGGCAGTTCCGTGCTCTGCCTGCTGGCCAGCGGGGCTGGTGCCAGCGGGCTCGCTCCATGCCCTCACAATGACCTCTGGTACGCCACGACGCGTACGCCACGCGCCTTTCCCCACGGCGCAAGGAGGTCCCCGTGAGCGAGCTTCGAACCCGCATGAT
>JAAUYK010043344.1_pt1 | contig 11435 bp, 7 predicted proteins | sample 7278021 | NCBI WGS metagenome assembly JAAUYK01 (sample SAMN14350223, study PRJNA611818) | marine sediment metagenome | isolation source: surface marine sediment (1.8m) | place: French Polynesia: Moorea | collected 2018-08
ATAAGGCAACATTGTTCTAAATTTTCGTCAGTGTTACTTTCCTGCGCGGTGGCATTGTATTCAGAAAAGCCGGCAGTTTCGTTTCCCCATGGATCGTTGCCGTAGCCGTCGTTTTGAAAGTAGGCGATGGACCCTTGCCACGCCTTATCCTTTTATCGGGTACGGACACCGATTAAATTCTTATTAACCAACGTACGAATGCCCTACGTACTGTAATTCCCGGCAGGTCAGCGGAGTAAGATCCCATACACTCGTCCAACATTGTCAGCCACTCCTGGTGGAAGTATAAGTCGTCGCCGGTCATGAGCTGCTGCATGGCGTTCAACATGTCGTCACGGGCGCCACCAGCCACGGGGCCCACCACCATAAGGATCACGACTACCATCGGCACAAGTTGCATGATCTGGCCGATTGACTAAACTGGCCCAAAGTGCGTACAGTAATACGCGTACCCATTTACAAGTAGGCCTTTGAGAAAGAAACCCGCGTACTGCACGCTATGCGTTTTTGCAAGCGAGAGCGAGCGATCGAGCTCTTCCTGAAGAGCAAGGACAGAATGTAGGTCAGGTGGCGAAAGCCCACGCGATCGACGCAAAAATTACTGCCAGTTAAGGGCTGGTGGGCCTGAGAAAGAGCGCACTTAAAGGTTAAGGCTAATATCGATTCGTACTTGAATGGGTTTTAAGCTAGAGACACAAAGAACAATTATTGCTTACAAACATATCCGTACCTTGGGAGACCACGGGGGATTACGCGAGCAGATTCCCACTCAAACAGTTGGTGTAGCAGGAAGTGAACGACAGAAACGATTACTACGTACAGCATTTCTATGCGCAACTGCATGACCGTCTCTATTTAAAACGTGCGCAGGTGTACAAAAGTATCTACGTACAATGGCCGGTCGCGATCGGGGTTAATAACGCTACAACAAATGTTGCTACTTAAATGAGGCAAACGATATACTGACTATGTACTATACCTTACGAATCCGATTGAGACGCAGTTGTCGATTATATTAGTCTTGGCGAGGCGGCGCTCGCTGTGCCATAAGTCCGGGGGGACCAGGTAGACGTGAAGTTCGGAGAGCTGTAATAAGAAGAGGAAGAAAGGTTGAGTGCCTCGTAGAAAAAGCTAGCGTACTGGCCAAGCGTAATAGTCACGGGGTCTAATAAATTACGGGGATAATTGTTGAAAGATCGCATGACATTGTTTTCCAAATGTTCGCATGTTACAAGTTATACAAGCTCTAGCCTTCTGCGCCAGATCAAAATTTTAACCATCTGCTAACGCACCATGGCGAAGCTTTCGCTCCTCCTTGTGGCAGCCACTGCTATAATCTTTTTGGCGGGCAAATCCTTGGCTTGGAATCGCTGCGCTTGCCCCAAGATCTACACGCCCGTCTGCGTGAAGGTCTCGGCTCGGGGCGTGAGAACGCTGTCCAACACCTGCGAGGCGCGCTGCCGCGGATACACGGTCAGATAATAGCGTCATACTAATTTGTTCATTCCGTAACATGACCGTACATGGCCTAGGAGATATTCTGCAGAGGAGATTGTCGTGAGTGCCTCCATCGTCACAGACACAAGCACAGACACCTGGTTCACATCGACCCGAAGAGGAGGGCCAGCCGCGTTGTGGCCGACAACTTCCGCCAACAATTCTGAGGCACCGACAGGATGGCCATTATAATAAAATCTGACTTCCTGCCGGAATAAAATTGGCTGGATTAGAATGCAGATCTTACCGATGCGCTCCACAGGTTCGTCCGACTCATGGCCCTCGCCGCCTCGTCCGCCTCGAACTCGCTCTGACCGGAGGACAGCGTGTCCTCGAGGTCGCTTCCGCCGTCTTCGCGGATGCCGCCGTCCTCCTCCTCCTCCTCCACCTCTTTTTCATCCTCGTCCTCTTCCAACAGCATACCCAGGGGGTCCGCGTCAGAGGAGGCGGGACTGACGGCGGAAGCGGGAATCATGAGAAGGTCGCTGCCCAGTCTCCTCGCGGCGGCGTTTCCATTGCCGCCGCCGCCGCCGCCGTCGTGCGACGAGAACGAGTTGTTCTGACTGCTTCGCTGGCTGGACGGCGCCGCGTCCGATTCGGGCAGGCCGGAGTCGATGGAAGAGGACATCTCGAAAAAGCTCCCAACTCGCTCACTCACTCACTCACTTTCCCGTCCTGTCTACGCGACTGCGGCGATCAATGAATCGCCGAAAACTTTCTCCTCTCTCCTTCCATCATGGAGGACACGCCCGCCCCTAGCTCCCGCCCCGTCCGTCACTCCTTCCGCTTTTCACACCACGCGCTAGCTCTCGACGATCCAAGCTTCGAGCCCAAACAGGCATGAGTTCGGGTCGAGCGAGCGAGCCGCACCTTTGCGCGCAACACTTTTGGCGCCGCCGACAGTTATTTATTACCGCTGCCGGTGCCGGCCTTGCTATTGTTGTTGCCTCTTGCTTTTTGCCATCGTTTCCTCCGCAGCTTTTCAGGGCGTCGACCGACCGCAGCCGCCGACAAAGAGACGCAAGAAGCCTCCATCCACGTAGCTAGCCTCTCCCCGCTTCCGGCCTCTCACGCCACGTACTACAGAATGTCTCCGTTCCGCGGGAAACCGCCAAGTTACTGCAGCAATGAAGTACGAGGCTTGTGCGTGATGAGGCGGCGAGTCGACGACGGTTGGCGAGAACCAAGCAGGCACAATATTCTATTCGCCGGACGACGAGAAGACTGGCCGGCCAGCTCGTTTTCTTCATCGGACGGACGGACGGACGGACGCGACGGAGCCAACAGAAAACTTATTTTCCTCCTCTTCCCTCTCACTTAATTTCGCACGAAGGCCGCTAAACTGGCCAGGAGAAAGAGAAGGAAGGAGGGCCTTCCGGAGCCTGCAACCATGCCTACCACGTACGCGGACGTACTGCTTGCTCGTGCTCAGGGTAGGCCTACGGAAGAAGACTCGAAATGGCTTGCGATTGAGACCGTCCCTCCCGTCTTTGTCGCGTCGGGTCAAGACGTACAGTACGCTGTCCCGCTCGATTAGGATTACCATGATTAAACGAATGTCCTTATACAGTGTAGTAGTATAAACACTACGTATAATGTGTACTGATTAATTACAAATAAGGTGTGTTTTAAATATTCCATGCTAAGGGTATATTTTAGGCTGCCTAGTCCCCGAGGACCACTTTACGGGACTCCCGTCTAGCAGGATCGAGTGAGCGCCATGGGGAGGGAGGTTTCCAGCAGGCCGGCCCGTTACATGTAACCTAGGCCGAGACCGAGGCGTCCGTTCACGCATCGCTTTTTCAGCCCAGTCTGACTTGCGCGTCGCTTCTCGAACCGTTTTAGATTAGGCGAAGACATGCAACTAGCTAAACGAAGCTTAGCCTTTTACCCTCGGGAAAAGTACGGAAGAGAAAGGCGGCCAAATGCTCTCAATTACCGGCTAAGCAGTGTTGCCAGCTTCCAAATTTACACTCTCTTCATTAAAGCGATACATTATATACAGTATTTGAGAATGTTTAATTCAACTTGTGTAACCCGACTTTGCCGATATTACTCACTTTACCAGGGTAAATTACCGCCCATCAAACATCACAGAGGTCGCGTCAAACTCACCAGCCTTTCATTACACTAGCTAGCGACATCTATCGCAGGAGAAAGCCTCAGTACTTTTCTTACCTCCATCGACGTATGCTTCCGCAAGGGGGCCGAAAAATCGTCGCTTACTCCGGGTCCGGCCTCCGATTCCGCCGCCGCCTCGTCCTCCACCTCCTCGTGGGTGGTGGGCAGGGTCCGCCACGTGTTCACCCTGCCACCCGACCTGTTAAGTGCCTCCCTCACGGCGGCCGCAGACACCCCGCTGCCGCTCCCGCCGCCGTCGCTGTCGCTCAGCAGCAGCTGGAAGTCGGTCGGCGTGCTCCCGTCGTCGCCGCCGCCGCTGCTGATGCTGCTCAGGTCCTCCCCCTCCTCCTCCTCCTCGATGGACGGAGTCTGAGCGGGGTCGGGCGGTCGGAGAGGCAGCGAGGCCCTCTTGTCCGAGGTCCCGACGGAATTCACGCTGCCGTCGGTGGAGTGGCTCGTGGAGTTGCCGCTGTCTCTGCTGCTGCTGGCGTTGCTCGCCGAGGCCGGAACCCCCGAGGCGTTCAAGAGCTTTCTTCGCGCCTCCTCCTCTGTCGTCGCTGTTCTCGTAGTAGAGTACGTCGTCGACATGATGGCGACCGGCAAGGAGCGGCTGATCTGCTGCTTTGACTCCCGACTGTTCGATTATGCTTTTATTGCGTCTCCGAACTCGACTTGAGAAACCCCCACCAAAAAAGCAATCCTAGGCACCTTCTTTTGTGTGGGAATGCACCACGTGTCCATGAATCAGGGAATCACTGTACTATAGTAGCTTCACTCACCAACCAGGTCACCAAAGTTTTCCGGACTGATTAGCCTTGTTCCTTGTACTTCCTTTGAGAGTGTCTTTCTCTTTGCAGCCACTTTCTCGCCACCGAGTCGTCAGTCATCAAATCCCACGGACAGAAAGAGGCCTGTTCCCGGTCGCGTCACCAGATCATCCGACCGACTGTCGCAGTTGGATGGCGGAAGTCATTAACTGGTTTACCGAGGAAACAACTACCGCCAGACGAAGCAATGTTGCCGGTGGCCCCGATGCCGCGGTCTTGAAACGCCAAAAGGCCGGTGCACCGTCGAATTTGGGCCTTCCCTCGCTGTCGGCACGCGAGATCCATGCCGTCACCGGACAAACAGCTTTGCACTCACTGCACGGATAATTTTGCTTATATAGCTTGACACACTTTCGGATCCGGCTGGTCGGCTGGCGTCCTCACTCAATAAAGTTCTCCTTTCACGAGAAACCGTGTGGCCTCGATCCGCTTCAAAATTGGCTGTTTGCGAAAGCGGACTAACTACTCCTGTCAAATTTTGATCGCGTGATTGAATGGACGTATTTCCAATAGCTAGACCCGCTAATGCGCGCCCACTCGATTCCAATGACAGTCGCGATCGCGATTGCGTATTTGCCGGGGGAGGGAGCTGCCGGTCTTTGCGCTCGGTCGGGCCAGGTCATGCTCGGCTCTTCGCTCGATCGCAGCCGTCTCCAACGCCGTCCGTCCGCCAGTCCGCCTCTGCAACCGGCCTCTCTTCGCCGCTCGCTACCCCGCTTTACTTGCTTCTCGTTCCCCGCCTGTCGACCTCCCCGGACTTCTTGTTCCTTCTCGACTGACGGACGGTGAAGACAGGTACGAGAAAATGTCTGTGTCCTCAAAACCAAATGCTGCAGAAATACGTACGTCACGTTGCAATGCGGCTTGCAGATTCGGGCTATATGGCATCAACGAAGCCGATCGCTCTTCTTGAGGGTCTCTCTCACTCTCTCGACGCGGCGCCGTTCGGCTGCTTGCCGGTCGCGTCTCCAGTCCCAAAAGAACAATCTGCCTCCCGCGCTGCCGGCAACGTCGACAAGACGGTCTCGATAGAACCATGAATTGATTGAGGTTTACCTCGTGGGTAGCGAATTTCCAAGGTTAATTACCCTCCCTTGCCAATTCATCTCGTACATGCCGAATGATCCCTTGGCGTCGCAGTCGCATCAGGCCTGTCAGCAAAGCGGACGCAGTGCGTATACATTGGATCGGGGCTATAACCAACTGCTGCGCGTCGAGAAAGAGGAAGGAAGGAAGGAAGAAGGCCAAAAAATCGAGGCTGGCAGGCAGGGAGGCGGATCGAGTAGGAGGAGGCCGTCGCCGCCGCCGCCGCCGCCGCACCAAAGGTGGAGGTTAAGTTTGCGTGTTCTCGTTATGCTGGCGGCTAGCTTAGCTGGCCTGGCTGGCTGACTGCATGACGATCGCTCCCTCCTCCTCCTCCTTTTCGGCCGCGGGTATAGCCTTCGTATCGTAAGCTATGCCTGCTTGCAAAGCCGCGGACGGAGGGAGGGAGGGCAGGGAATAGTGCGCTTCCATGCAGAAGAGGAGTGAGTGAGTGCAGCTTCATAGGCGGCCTCGCCTCGATCGATTGCCCGGCCTGCCACAACCTTGCGGAGGCCGGACCCGATTTGATTTGTCACGCTCTACCCTCAATATACTGACGGAAGTCCGTACTACGCAGACCTAATCGAATCACGGAAGGAGGAAACAAGTCGGCAGACAGATACTACGGCAGTGACCAAGGTTTCTTTGTCTGACCTTGCCGCGCAGGACCGTCACCAGCGGCATAACTTAATTTTTATCGTGTTTATTTCATTGAACCCTCTCCTGCGCTACCCCACTACTACGTCCCTACCATGAACACTACGTACGGTTGTTTGGTACTAGGTACTACTTGATAATTGTAGTTTTGCGAAAGCATAGTTATTGTCTCCTACAACTACGAAATACAAATTACTGGCTGGCTGGCTGGCTTAGTACTTGTTGTAGATTGCATGGGATCCGTGGGCGATTCCCGGGTGCACGGGGTAGGACACCTTGTGCGCCACGGGGGCCTCCACCCGCCGGTTGTAGAGCGTCTTGACGTGGGGTGCGGGCCGCTTGTAGCCGTGCGAGATCCTCTTGACGAGCGGGGGTCCGCCGTTCGGGTTGGCGTGCACCTCCTCGTGGGTCACCTTGTGGCTCTCCTTGTCGCGGAGCAGGTCGTGGATGCTGTGCTCCGTGTCGGTCACCTGCGCGAAGCCGTGGTCGGTGTGGTCCACGTGCGTGTTCACGATGTGGCCGGGGCCGGTCTCGGTGTGGTCGGCGTGGTGCGCGGTGTGGTCGGGGGCGTGGTAGGTCCTCGTCCGGCCCACCTGGCGGTTGCCGAGCGCGTTCACGCTGTCGTGGTGGGTCTCCACGACCGGGGCGGGAGCGGGCGCGGGGGCGGCGACGTACTCCTTGACGACCGCGGGGGCAGGCGCGGCGTGATGGGCGTCGTAGGGGACAGCGGGCACGGGGTCGACGATGGGGGCGCGCACGGGCTCGTGGTACTCGGGAGCCACGTCGTAGTACTCAGGAGCGGGGGCTGTAACGTTGAATATCATTAGCTGTTCAATCATACTTGAGAAAGTATCTTTGTCCTGGGTACGTAGATAAATAAATATGAACATTATTTTGCATTAAAGTACTGCGTCCCTGGTGCCGGAGCCGGCTCGTGGTGGTAGGTCTTGAGTACAGTCTTGGCGGCCGGAGCGGGCGCGGGCGCGGGCTCGTAGACGGGCGCCTCGTAGGTGTCGACGTGGACGGCCGGAGGAGGTGCGGGCTCGTAGGTCTCGTGGTGGACGACGGCGGGCGCAGGCTTCACGTAGGTCTTGTGCACGACGGGCGCCGGCTCGTAGCTCTTGTGGACGATGTGCGACGGCCTGCGGTGGCTGTGGTAGCGGCGGGCGGCCTTGAAGGCGGCCACCGCCGGCTTGTGGAAGCCGTAGTGGCGCTCGTAGTACTTGTCTGGGCTGTAGTGCACGCCGTACGGGGAGTGCTTGCCGCCGTAGACGAACGGGGACCGGTCGGCGTAGTAGTGCTTGTGGCGGCGGCCGTAGTAGCGGCCAGAGCGGTAGCCGTACGCCTCAGCGTCGGCCTCAGCGGCCGGGTCGGCCACGGACACGGCCACGCAGCCGGCCAGCAGCACGAGGCAGATCTAAAAGCAAAGGAGGAGGCATGTAGACAGGCACCCGGATGGTACACGTACTATCACTGATCGACGTTACCGAGATCTTCATGTCTTCTTTTTTTCACTTTTTTCTTATTTTCAATTACTAAATCTATCACTAAGTTTCGTAGCTGTAGGGGACAACAACTATTGGAAGCGCCCTGCCAATCCCGTGGCACTGGCAACTATGACCTCTACATCCTGGACGCCGCCAGGCTTATATAGTCGGCGTCCGACGACGCCAGGATGGCTTCGAACGCGCTGGCAGCGGCATGGCACGTACAGGCGGCGGCACTTGGACGTACTGTAATTCCTAGTGTAGCAATTGATAACATAACAATGTAGTAGGTAAACCACCCATTTCAACTTTAACATTATTTGGTTCGAATTAATTAAAAGACCGGATCGAAGTATTCCAGCGCATCTTCCTCTGTGGGGACAGGCAATATCGAGGTGGTGGAGGAATGTCTCGAAGAATCTCTTGGCCCGCTTGCTCCCTCGCGCGCCAACTTGAATCCATCGTACACGCGTTCTCCGATGTTCGCGCCCGCTCGCTCGCGGGATCTTCTTTCCACGTTCACTTTCAACCAGCCGGCCGCGGCCGGCCGGTGAGAGGACGAACGTATATTAGCGCGCGCGCGCGCTCGTTCCTACGTTGGACCATTTCTAGCTCGAGAGAAACGGGCAGTCTGGCAGCGGGCGTGGTGGGCTTGTGTACCAACGGCCGGCTGATTAATTCGGCTCTCGATGATTAATTTTCCCCGACTGATTGAGCTATCAAATCCTATTGTGGGAGAGGTGATCGAACGAATAGTCATCCATGGTTCTTTCGATCGCGCTCTCCCTGACCCCGCTGGCAGTCACGTGGGGTTCGATGCCGACCGTCTTTGGCCATTACTCTCGAATTATAATAGAGGTTCATATTTCATGCACGAAGCGGCAATTTCTCTCCCACCGTACAGACTGGCTGGATGCAACTAAGCTAAGCAGGTGCACGATAAAGCGTACGTACGGCTACAGAAAACTGCCTCCTTCTAGTTCTTTCTTCTGCCCGCCTTGCCCGGCATATCCAAATGTCAGCACCGCTGCACCGCGGAGCCAAAAAAACTTTGAGCGCCCGCATTATTGGGATCCGTCTACTCTGCTAGCTGCGAACGAACGAACAGGTGGCGGCGGGAGTTTAGCCAGGCAGCGTGTGAAACTTTTCTTCGGCGCGGGTACGTGATTTATTGGAATGCAGCGAGTTCCGCTTGCTTCGATATGCTGACGTCGTACTATACATACGTACAATTTAATGGGTCCGCCAATTGCAATCGATTGCTGTCTCCCGCTCGCCCATCATCAAGTGCCGCTCCTGCATGAACTATATTGGGAGCCCCAATCCTGCTCCCTCCGGGCGCGGCCAAGGGTCGCGCGCTTACGTAACAGTGAAACAATGCCCCGAGGTTGAAGAGGAGCGGCGGCTGCGGCGGCGACGACGATGCCGGCGTTCTTTCTCCTCGTCGTCGCCGCCGTCCGCTGCTGCGCTCGATGCGCACTTGGGCAGCAAATTGGCTATTAAGGGATCCTGCTGTGCGCTATGAGTAGTCGTCGACATCGTAAGAAAACGATGTCTCAACTCAAGCAAGACAGGTAAAACTGATTGCGGGCAGACAGACCGGCCGACATGCATCGCCCGCTTGCGTGTGAACGAGCAACAAGGATTTGGGTATTCATGGCCCACGCGGGCTAACTAGCATATTCGGCCTGACAGGACACATTTTGAACAGGAATAGCAAGTGACAGGTTTGCGCCGCGTCAACTCGCTCGCTCGTTCGCAAAGTTGCTCTATCCATTATTGCCAAGCAAGGCGAGAGAGTACTTGCAGCGAAAAAATGCCTCCCGCCGGCGCCGCCGCCGCAGAAGCTGCTGATGCAATAACCGCGAGCTCGCTCTTCTTGCAAGCAGCCAGAGGAGTGGCTCTCACAGCGAGCAAGGATCGAGGTAGGCGCCGCCGCGCCGGTAAAACAACATTCGCCATAATTGCCGGGGTCGTATTTCAATCGTACATGGCTATTAGAGGTCGGGGAAACCGAGCAGCAGCTCGATCGATGCCAAAGGCGCCAGCGGCGAAAGGACGGGCAGGGCGGGTCGTCGGGAAAAATGGCGCACTTTTCTACCGCGACCTCTCAAGACGGCCGGGCCAGTCATGACTGTACTTGGAAACGACGATGGATGGATGGTCTATCTCCTAGCTGCAGCCAGTCGACATGGGAGAAGCTCTTTGGCAAAGCCGAATGCAATAAACGTCGCGACCGGCGCGGGCCAGTCATTAATCCTCTGTACGGAGACGGGGAGCACAGAGCTCAGGTCCATAAAATGTGCTTAGGGCACGTTATAATGACATTGGCGACAGGCAGGACCGGTGTCCGTACCTACTTATTTTTGCCGCTGGGCTATATTGTACCTGGATCTTCATTCACATACCCTCAAATATTAAGTGCGGATGGGGACTCTCTTGTTGCCAGGACATCACTGTGTACGAGCGTACGTATACAGGTTTAAACGAGCCAAACTTTTTTCTCCAACTGCGCAGGCGCTCAATCTCGCCTGTCCTATTCTTTCACACTCATACCTATAGCTAGCAAGTCATCTCACCTCGCGAGTCCGCCCGCTCTCTCCTCTCGATAATGGATCGATCACCTTACCCATGCCGAAATTGGACTGGGGCGTCGCCCGCCCGGCCCGGCCCTTGTTCATCAAAATTAGAGCGTTCCACGTCATTGCTCGACTTTAGTACGTACGTTCTAGGCCTTGGGCGACAGGAGCGGCGCGGCGGCGGCCTCGCCTTCTTATTAGTGCAGCCAGCTACGAGAGAAGGATGTCGGCACTTTGCCACTTGATTGCCTCCGTTCGGTAACGACGAATAGCTGCAAGCAGATGTTAATGGAAATCGCGAGCGAGACGCGCTCGACCGATCGATCTGTTGCAGTGTCGAATGAGTCCGCCTTCTTTCGATCATGCATACCTTATGTCGAATTCTATTCACCGCAGTTCCTACTTAATTGTCCAGGTATTCTCACAGTAGCATACGTAGTTCAGATCTTACCTGCTGATGCACGCACGCGTGTTCTCCTCTTACTGGCAACTCTGCGCAATCCGTAGGCGGAGAAAAAGGAGGAGGAACGTAAATTTGCCTAATTGCCCCGTGAGAACATAATATCAGAAACACGCGTTCCAACCGAAGCCGACGTAGGTAGTCGCGACCAATACGTAAGACTCGTCCGTCCGTTCATTCTTGCCATCCTATTGCGTAGACGTGTTTCGCTTGAGCATAAGCAGAAGCCATGGTGCGGTGGTGGCATCAAGGCAAAAAAAAATCATCCATAGACTCTGGTCTCAAGTTTCTAAATAGCGCGTCGAGCGCGGGCGATGCGGCTTAACGTATTAATACCCTTGAAACTCTGATCGCTCGACGCATTCGGTTCGGCACACACCACAGCGATATTGATTTCAATTTGACATTTAGGGAGGCGCCAACGATGCGCAGGCGGCATCATTACTGTTGCCCAAAGAAGATCGAAGCCTCTTTCTCTCTCTCTCTCTCCCTCTCCTATGAATAGTGCCTGTTTATGCGGCGAGCACCTGTCATCCAATCCATCTGGGGCGCCGACCGAGCGAGCGCAGTCACGTAGCGAACGCGAGTCGACGTCAAATCAGATCGGGTCGATCGGGCTTCTCTTATTGCCAGCTCTTATTGACAGCCCTCCACAGTTTCAGCTGGAAAAGTTATTATTGGCAGCCTGGGGGTCTCCTGGCTCATTGTTAGAGAGGTCAGCGGA
>JAAUYK010178026.1_pt1 | contig 11435 bp, 11 predicted proteins | sample 7278021 | NCBI WGS metagenome assembly JAAUYK01 (sample SAMN14350223, study PRJNA611818) | marine sediment metagenome | isolation source: surface marine sediment (1.8m) | place: French Polynesia: Moorea | collected 2018-08
CCCGAGCCTGCTGACAACGGGGACTTTTATGACAACGGCAGTCCCGATCCAGACAAAGTGGCGCTCGGTCAGCAACTCTTCTTCGACAAGATACTCAGCGGCAACCTGAACATTTCCTGCGCGACCTGCCACCACGCGCTTACCGACACGGGCGATGGCCTCTCTCTGCCGGTCGGCGAGGGCGGCCGCGGGCTCGGCGCAACGCGTGATACTGGGGTTGGCTCCGACGCCGTTCATGAGCGGGTGCCACGAAATGCACCGCCGATATTCAACCTGGGAGCCCGGGAGTTCACGACCCTGTTCCATGACGGGCGCGCGCAGGTGGATGCGACACAGCCGAGTGGGTTTCTTTCGCCGGCTGGCGATGCTTTGCCTCCAGGTCTCGACAATATACTCGCGGTCCAGGCGATGTTCCCGGTGACGTCTGGAACAGAGATGGCCGGGCAGCCGGGCGAGAATCCCATCGCGGATGCAGCCGGCATCGGCGACCTTCCGAGTGTCTGGGCACAGATTGCCGAACGCCTGCAGAATGTCAGTGGGTACGTCGAGCAGTTTGTCGAAGTCTACGATGACGTCACTGTGGCGGGGGATATCACTTACGTGCATGTGGCCAACGCGATCGCTGCGTTTGAGGCCGCGAACTGGCGCGCCGACAACAGTCCTTTCGATCGTTTCCTGCGCGGTCAGAAAGGCGCGATGAGCCTTCAGGCGCGGCGGGGCATGCGCGTGTTCTATTGGCCCCGTAAAGGCAATTGCGCTAGTTGCCATAGCGGGACCTTCCAGACGAATCATGGGTTTGCGGCAATTGCGATGCCGCAGATCGGCCCGGGCAAGGGCGACGGTTTCGAGGGCAGGGACGACTTCGGCAGGGAGCGCGTGACGATGAACGCGGCCGACCGCTACCGGTTCCGAGTGCCGACCTTGCGCAATGTGGAGTTGACTGCGCCTTATGGTCATTCAGGCGCTTTTGACACGCTGGAAGGCATGGTCCGGCATCACCTGGACACGATTGGGTCGCTCGAGTCCTACGACGCGACGCAGGCCGTGATGCCCTCACGCGGTGATCTCGACGCGCTCGATGTTGTACTCATGAACGACGATGTCTCGGTCGCGAATATCGCTGCCACCAATGAGTTAGCTCCCGTTCAGCTGACCGAGCGAGAGATTCGGGACTTGATCGAGTTCCTGCGCGCGTTGACCGATCCGTCGAGTATTGACCTGCGCAGCGACATACCGGTCTCGTTGCCTAGCGGCAACACGCTGGCAGAGTGAACCAAACGCGGGGTGCTAGTCGCCCCGCAGTTTCATTGTCCTGAGGTTTGGGTCGGCGAGAATCTCTTCCTCGGTAAACGGCAGCTGCAGCCACTCGCCGCGGGCATAAAGCTCCGTCTGGTCGTAATAATGCGGCGAGTCGGATTCTGGCGACTGGGAGTAGGTCAGTACGGCCCGCGCGTCGGGCGTGCCGTCATCATTCCAGGTCACGACCTGCACGTAGCTGTTGCCGTGGACGATGGGCGTGTAGCCCTTGCCCTCGGTGAAGTCCGTGTTGATGTAGCTGAACATGCCGTGGCGGCCGGGTCCCCCGGGTACCGGAATCCGGGCGCCGTTGCGTTCGGCAAACTGGACATCACCCCATGGCTGGTCCGGCCCGATGCCCGCATCCAGCAGGCGTTGCTGTGCGGCTAGCAGGGCGTCACGTACTGCGGTTGCGACATCCTCGTTGTCCAGCGCTATGCCGCGGGGCGTGTTGACCGGGTCATCGGGATCGAACGGGACCGCGTACACGCCGTCGATCCGGCGCGCTGTCTCCCAGAATTCCGTCCAGACCTGCATGCCGCGGCTGTCGACGTTGGCCGTGCGGTCCCAGCCGGCGAGCGCATCGCAGGCCGCCGCGAGCCCGGTATCGTCGGCACACACTTCGAGAACGTCGTCGAGCAGCAGCTCTGCGCCAAAGTGGCGATGGCTCAGCAGCAGCGATTGGATGTCATCGGCTACGAGTTTGTCGCCACGCTCCAGGTATTCATTGAGAAATACGAGACCGGCGCGAGTGCGCAGGGTGCGGGCCGTTTTTTCGGGCCCAATTGTCGGCAGGTAACCTTCGAGCGGCTGGTCGGGGTTGGATAACCAGTAACTATCGTTCGAATTCGAGAAATAACGTGTGCTCGTTGCGCGCGGCATGTCCTCGGCGGGCAGGTTGCCCGGTACGGTGCTGCGCGAATCGTCGCGCCAGTCGCAGTCGGGACTGGAGCCATCGAGGATGACGACCCGCGAAGGCACGCCTTCTACGTTACGGCGGCAATTGGTGAGGATCTCCATGTCGAGATGCGGCGTTGACGAGATGTCTGCATAGAACGCGCTGCCGTGGCGGTCGGCGGCGATCGTATTGACGAAGTAGATGCCCTGCTTGCTGATCGCTGCCTCGACGTCGGCGACTGTCGCAGCGGTTTGCAGCGCTTCGTAGGTCGCGAAGGCCGCGTCGTTGTCCAGGATGGCGTCGCGCACCGCGTAGGCTCGTGTCTGTGTCCACGGCAGCGTTTTGCCGACCAGGATTGGCCCATGATGGGTCATGTAAACAGTCTGCTCGGTGCTGCCATCCCCCACGGGCACGGCAACCTCAATTTTTTCGATATCCCGATAATCGTCGCCGTGACGATACTGCATCGGGTTATCCGGATTGAGCTCGAGCTCGAAGAGCGTCATGCGCAGCGCGGTCGACACGGTATGCGTCCACGCGATGTCTTTGTTGAAACCGATCGCAATGAAGCTCCCCGACAGCAGGCTCGCGCCCATTGTGTCGACTTCACCCGGGATCGTCGTGTGGATCATGTGAAAGCGCGCCGGGCCGTGCCACGGGTAGTGCGGATTACCGAAAAGGATGCCGCGGCCAGATGCCGTCAGGTCGCTACCCAGGGCAATGGCGTTGCTGCCAATGCCCGGCATCGGATCGAAGTCGAGCTGCACAGCGGCGACCGGCTCGCCGGGCGGCGCCGCGGCGGCAATTCCATCCACGTAGCTGCCGGCGCCGTAACGGATGCCGAAAGCAATAAACATGCGGCCGAGTTCAATCTCGCTGATCGGGCGCACCCACGCTTTTCCGGCGCAGCCGGCCGGCAGCGAGTCGCGGTTGTCTTCGATGAACCGGTTGTAACCGGCGACAAAACCGGCGCCGTAGTCGCGCATGTTGGCGGACATGGCCAGGCCGTTTTTGAAAACCCGCTCTTGCGTGACGATGGCGCGATGAAACGCGTCGCTGGCGAGATTCCCGTCGGTCGCGCCGAAATCCGCGGACAAGGTGCCGTTTGCCCTGGCGACCCCTCTCGCGAATACGCAGACGCCGTCAGTTGCCGTCGCGTAGGCGAAGCCGTACCCGAGGCTGCCCCAATCGTCCGCCTTGACGTGGGGTACGCCATAGCTCGTCCAGCGGATGTCGACGTTGTAGCGGTGGTCGGTGTCGGCACTGCATCCGAAAAGTAGTGCGGCAGCACACAGCAGCGGGATCTGTCGCCTCATGATGGGTCCCTGGTGCGTTTAAAGACGGCCCAGACTACCGAAACCGATCAACCCGCGCTATTGCCCTCGTTCGAGGACGACATAAACGCCGAGGTGGTCACTGACCTGGCCGAACTCGGCGCTCGTGAATACGCGGCGGGCCTCGGTGACTCGCATGCCAGCGTTTTCGTTGACAAGAACGTAGTCTATCCGCCGGCCCTGTTTGGCATCCTCCCAGCCGTCGGCGCCACCTGCGATGGTCGCGTCGAACATGCCATCGGGATTGGCGAGCAGGTAGGCATCGTCAAATCCTGACTCGGTGGTGATCATCGAGTAGCCCGGACTGCCGGCCTCGACATTAAAGTCACCACACAGCACGACAACATCCCCGGGGTCTTCGGCAATCCAGGCAAGCAGTCGGTCCCACTGTTCGGCAAAAGGCTCATCGGCGTCGTCCCACCACCCCAGGTGCACCGAGTAGACGTCGACCTCGCCAAAGCCCGGCTTATTAATTCGGGCCATTGGAACGTTGCGCGATTTCCAGTAGTCCCGGCGGCTGTGTTCGGGTCGGCTGACGTAGCGGGCGTCCGTGCGCAGCATCGGCCGCCGGCTCAGGATCGCCGCGCCCTCGCGCCATGCGTCGAAACCGACGTGCGACCAGTCCATCGTGACTTCGTAGCTGTGAGCAGGCAGGCGCGAGAGGACGTGGTTCACCATGTTGGTGTCGCTGGCGCCAAATTGACTATCGCCACCGGTACCTTCACGCCACTCGCCAACTTCCTGGAGACAGATGATGTCGGGTGAGAGGGCCTTAATTCCTGCCGCGATGCGGTCGAAGATTGGCCCGTAGGCCGCCACTCGTCGACGAGCCAGTTCGTCAGTCAGCTCGGACTCGGCAATGCCATCCGTCTGTAGTTCCTGGTAGGTGTGCAGGTTGAGCGTGAGCACGCTAAGCGTGGACGCGCGATCCCGCGAATCGGTTTCCGCCCCGCAGGCGCACAGGAGCAGCAGAGCGATGCCGGGCAGAGAAACGTGACGGGCGTTCCTATTCATCCGCTCCCAGTATGGCGATTCCAGTACAATTTACGAGTATGGACCACGACGAGTTCGAGGATTTCGTCAGCGATACGATTGCGAGCCTGCCGGAGTGGGTGCAGGAGGCGCTGCACAACATCGAATTCCTGGTGCTGGACGAGGCCGACGAGCATCTCGACCCTGATGGCGAGGGCCTGCTGGGACTGTATACCGGCGTTTCGCTGCCCGATCGCGGCGTCGACTACGCGGGCGAATTGCCGGATGTGATCTACATTTTTCGCCGACCGCACCTCGACATGGGGCTGCCGTCCGAGGAGCTGCGTGATGAGGTCGCCAAGACGCTGATTCATGAAATTGCGCACTATTTTGGAATCGACGATGATCATCTCGATGAGATTGGCTGGGGCTGAACTATGAAATGGCAGGGCCGCAGGGGCAGCAGTAACGTACGCGATGCTCGCGGACAGCGCGTCGTGCGCGGCAGCGGCGGTCTGGCGATGATCGTTAACCTCGTGCTGCGCATGTTCGGTCTCAAGGGCATCCTCGTCCTGGTCGTGATCGGCATCGTCGGCTGGCAAATGGGTCTCATCAACCCGATGGCGCTGACCGGCGGTGACCGGGTCGAGCAGGTCGACTACCAGCCGACGGCCGAAGAAGAGCAGTTGTTCGAGTTCGTCAGGGTGGTATTGGCCGACACTGAGGACATCTGGACGCGGGAATTCTCCCGGGTGGATCTGCAATACCAGGCGCCCGAGCTGGTTATCTACCGCGACCAGTACCCGACCGGGTGCGGTGTCGGCAGCGCCAGGGCAGGGCCGTTCTACTGCCCGGCCGACAAGACCATTTACATCGACCTCAGTTTCTATCGAGAGCTCGAACGCCAGTTCGACGCGCCCGGCGATTTTGCGCAGGCCTACGTCATCGCCCACGAGGTCGGTCACCACATTCAGAAACTCCTGGGTCTGACGGACAAGGTCAGCGCGATGCGCGGCCGCCCCGACTACAATGAATATTCGGTGCGACTGGAGCTGCAGGCCGACTTTCTCGCCGGCGTCTGGGCGCACCACAATAGCCACTACCTCGAGAGCGGCGACATCGAGGAGGCCATGCGCGCTGCCAACCAGATCGGCGACGATGCCATTCAATCCCGCACCCAGGGTCGAGTTGTGCCGCATGCATTTACGCACGGCACGTCGGAGCAGCGCATGCGCTGGTTCAATAAGGGGTGGAAGAGCGGCCGTATCGAGGATGGCGATACGTTCGAGATGCCCTACCAGAGCCTGTGAGCCGCAAGGACACCCCGCCACCTGTACTGATTGTCGGGCACGATGCCGAGGCTCTGGCCACGCTCGTTCGTGAAGGGCAGCCGGGCGCCGATCTTACGCTGGCCGGCAACGCCAGCGAGGCGCGGGATGCGTACACCGGGCAGCGCATCCTGTTCGGCAGTCCGCTCGCTATCGCCGAAGCCTTACCGCACATGCCGGAGGTGGAATGGGTGCAGTCGACCTGGGCCGGCGTGACGCCGCTTATTTCGCTGGCGCGCCGCGACTACGTGCTGACGGGCATCAAGGGAGTCTTTGGCCGGCAGATGGCGGAGTACGTCGCCGGTTACCTGCTCGCCCACGAACTCAGAATTCTGCAGCGTCACGAGGAGCAGAAGGCGCGTCGCTGGTGGGAAGGGGTGTCCGGCAGTGTCAGCGGCAAGCGCCTTGGCATCATGGGCGCTGGTTCGATCGGCGCCGACATCGCGAAGCTCTGTACCGGACTCGGTATGACGGTTACCGGGTTGAGCCGGTCGGGCGGCGCGGTCGCCGGCTTCGAACAAGTGCACGCAGTCTCCCGAATTGCCGAATTCCTACCGGGCCTCGACTACCTGGTCGCCGTGCTGCCGGACACGCCCGGGACCGATAACCTGCTGAGCGCCGAGACATTGTCGTTGCTGCCGGCCCATGCCTTGTTCGTCAATGTCGGCCGGTCCAACGTCGTCGACGACGCAGCGCTGGTCACCGCGCTGCGTGACGGCAAACTCGGTGGGGCCGTGCTCGACGTGTTTGACGAGGAGCCGATTCCCGACAATAGCCCCCTGTGGGACACGCCGAAACTGCTCGTCACGGCACACATGGCCGCGGTCAGTCACCCGGACCTGATCGTACCGATCTTCCTCGACAACTACCGGCGCTATTGCGCGGGCAGTAAACTCGTCAATGTCATCGATTTCGACCTGGGTTACTGACCGCCGCCATGAATCGCCCTTGCCCAAACTGCTCGGCCGACAGCATCTCGACCTCTGACCTGCTGGTTGGCACAGTTCGGTGCCCGGTTTGCGCGGCCCACGTCGGCCTGAATCGCTTTGTCTCGCTGCTGTTTTCTATACTTATCGTGGTGGTCACCGTTGTGACCTCGTACATGGTGCTGTCGCTGTACGGTATTTACGCCGTGGTCGTCTGGTTCGTGTTTCCGGTGGGCGCGATCGGTTATCTCCGTGCTCGCTTCAGCCCATTGACCGTCTTGCCAGGCAGGGGGTAACGACATGAGAATTTCACTAACGAGCGTAATGGTCGCGGACCAGGCTGCCGCGCTCACTTTCTATACCGAGATACTGGGATTCCAGAAGAAAGTCGATATTCCGGCGGGCGACCACCGCTGGCTGACCGTCGTGTCGCCGGACGATCCCGACGGTACACAACTCGTGCTGGAACCGAACCTGCATGCAGCGTCACAGACCTTTCAGGCGGCTCTGCACGCGGACGGCATTCCGTTCACGGCGTTCGAAGTGGATGACATCAAGGCCGATGTGGAGCGCCTTGCCGCGCTCGGCGTCGAGTTCAGGGGTGAGCCCGTGGATGTCGGCGAGGCGTTAATGGTCATTTTCGACGACACCTGCGGCAACCTGATACAGCTGTATGAAACCAAGTAGCCACAAGGTTTAGGGTAGAATTCGAGCCATGCGTATCGATGCCATCACCATCGGCGAAAACCCGCCGGAAGACGTCAATGTCATCGTCGAAGTCCCTGTCGGCGGCAATCCCATCAAGTACGAACTCGATAAGGAGGCCGGCACGCTGGTTGTCGACCGTTTCCTGTATACGCCAATGTCGTATCCTGGCAATTACGGTTTCGTCCCGCACACGCTGTCCGAGGACGGCGACCCGATCGACGTGCTGATCTGCAACACGCGCCAGCTGGTTCCCGGTTGTGTCATCAACGTGCGGCCGATCGGCGTCCTGATCATGGAGGACAACGCCGGCCAGGACGAGAAAGTCATCGCTGTGCCGTCGCATGCCCTTACAAAACGCTACGATCATGTGAAAACGGCCAGCGACCTGCCCGATATCACGCTGCACCAGATCGAGCATTTTTTCGAGCACTACAAGGACCTGGAGCCGGGCAAGTGGGTCAAGATCGGCGACTGGCACGGGGCCAACGACGCCAGGCGGCTTATCGTCGAGGCGATCGAGCGGGCCAAGGCTGAGGGCTGAGGAATGCCGGGCCTGTATTTCGAGGAGTTTTCGGTCGGGCAGACTTTCGATCACCCGATTCGGCGTACGATTACCGAGGCCGACAACGTGCTGATCACCACGATGACGCACAACCCGGCGTCACTGCACCTCGATGCCGAGTACATGAAGAACACCGAATATGGCCAGCCGCTCGTGAATAGCTGCCTGACGCTGGGCCTCATGGTCGGCATCTCGGTCAATGACACGACGCACGGCACGACCGTGGCCAACCTGGGCTGGGACGAGGTGCGATTTCCGAAGCCGCTGTTTCACGGCGACACGATTCGGATCGAGACCGAGGTCCTGGACGTGCGCGAGAGCAAGTCGCGTCCTGACAACGGCATCGTGATCTTCGAGCACCGCGCCTTCAATCAGCACGATGAACTCGTTGGCATCTGCAAGCGCACGGCGCTGATGCTCAAGAAGCCGGGATGAATCGCAGCTACCTGTTTGTACCCGCCGACAGCGAGCGCAAGCTCAAGAAGTCTGCCGACGTAGGCGCCGACGCGCTGATCCTCGACCTGGAAGACTCGGTTGCGCCCGAGGCCAGGCCGGCCGCGCGCGAACTCTGCCGCGATTTCCTGGCTGACCGTCGCAAGGCCTGGGTCCGCATCAACCCGCTCGGCAGCGACGACGCCCCGGCGGACCTCGAGGCCATCATGCCGGCCGCGCCGCTCGGCATCGTGCTGCCCAAGGCTGAAGGCGCTGCCGATCTCTCGCGGCTGGCGGACATGCTCGAGGATCTCGAAGGCGCCAACGGGCTTGAGGCGGGCAGTACGTCGATTGTGCCCATCTGCACAGAAACGCCACGCGCCATCTTTGCGCTGGGGGAGTACGCGGGTGTCACGGCGCGCCTCGCCGCCATGACCTGGGGCGCCGAGGACCTGAGCGCGGCGCTTGGCGCGGCGACCAATCGCGACGAGCAGGGCGGCTGGCTATCGCCCTACGCGCTGGCCCGTTCCCTGTGCCTGTTTGCCGCACATGCTGCGGAAGTCCCCGCTATCGATACGGTGTTTACGGATTTCCGCGACCAGGAGGGTCTGGCAACGTATGCAGCGGCTGCCAGGCGTGACGGTTTTACGGGCATGCTGGCCATCCACCCGGCGCAGGTCGACGTCATCAATCGGGCGTTCGTGCCGACGGCGGCGGAACTGGAACGGGCCAGGCGCATTGTGGAACTGTTCGCGGAGAACCCCGATGCCGGGGCGCTCGGCATGGATGGCGAGATGATCGACCGCCCACACCTGGTACAGGCGCAACGAATCCTGCAGTTGGCCAGGCGGCTGGCTGCGCTTTGAAAATAAAGGCGTAAACCATGAGTGAAATCTACCCGGTAAGCAGCGAGACCAAGGAACGTGCGTTGGTTGACGAGGCCGGCTACGAGGCGATGTATGCCCGGTCAGTTGAAGACAACGAAGGTTTTTGGGCTGAGCAGGCGGGACGCATCGACTGGATGAAACCGTTCACCCAGGTCAAGGATGTGTCTTTCGCAAAGGACGACGTTCATATTCGCTGGTACCACGACGGCACGTTGAACGTTTGCTACAACTGCGTCGACCGTCACCTCGACACCAAGGGCGATGACGTCGCTATCATCTGGGAGGGCGACGATCCCTCTCGCGACCTCAAGATCACCTATCGTGAGCTGCACGAAAAAGTCTGCAAGTTCGCCAACGCGTTAAAGGCGCTCGGCGCCAAGAAAGGCGACCGTATTACGCTTTACATGCCGATGATCCCCGAGGCCGCCATCTCGATGTTGGCTTGCGCCCGCATTGGCGCCATTCACTCGGTCGTGTTCGGCGGGTTCTCGCCCGACGCCCTGGCCGGCAGAATCCAGGACTGTGAGTCGAATATCGTAGTAACCGCGGACGAAGGCCTGCGCGGTGGCCGGATCGTGCCGCTGAAAGCCAACGTCGATGCGGCAGCAGCAAATCCCGAGGTTACGACCCTCGAGAAAGTGCTGGTCGTCAGGAACACGGGCAACGACGTGGGCTGGGTTGAAGGCCGCGATGTCTGGTTGCACGACCTCGAGGAAGAGGTCGACGCAGACTGCCCGTGCGAAGAAATGAACGCCGAAGACCCGCTGTTCATCCTTTACACGTCGGGTTCCACCGGCAAACCGAAAGGCGTGCTGCACACGACGGGCGGATACCTCGTCTACGCCGCTATGACACACGAGATCGTGTTCGACTATCACCCGGGCGACGTCTATTGGTGCACCGCGGATGTCGGTTGGGTTACCGGGCACAGCTATATTGTTTACGGCCCGCTCGCCAATGGCGCGATCACGCTGATGTTCGAGGGCGTGCCCAACTACCCGACGTCGTCGCGTTTCTGGGAAGTCTGCGACAAGCACAACGTCAACATCTGCTACACAGCGCCGACAGCCATCCGGGCGCTGATGCGCGAGGGCGATGAGCCGGTCAAGGCGACGTCGCGCAAATCGCTGCGGCTGCTGGGCTCGGTCGGTGAACCGATCAACCCGGAGGCCTGGTCGTGGTACTACGACGTGGTCGGCGAGGGGCGCTGCCCCATCGTGGACACGTGGTGGCAGACCGAGACTGGCGGCATTCTGATCACGCCGCTGCCGGGCGCTACTGACCTGAAACCGGGTTCGGCAACCAAGCCGTTCTTCGGTGTGATGCCGGCAATCGTCGACAATGAGGGCAATACGCTGGAAGGCGCAGTGTCGGGCAACCTGATCATCACCGACAGCTGGCCCGGTCAGATGCGGACGGTCTATGGCGATCACAAGCGCTTCGTCGAGACGTATTTCTCAACGTTCAATAACGCCTATACGACCGGCGACGGTGCGCGGCGTGACGAAGACGGCTACTACTGGATCACCGGGCGCGTCGACGACGTCATCAACGTCTCGGGGCACCGCATGGGAACGGCCGAGGTCGAAAGCGCGCTGGTCGCCCACAACGTCGTGGCCGAGGCCGCCGTGGTCGGCTATCCGCACGACATCAAGGGGCAGGGCATCTATGCCTACGTTACGCTGATGGAAGGCATCGAGGCTTCCGAAGAGCTGCGCGCCGAGCTGCAGAAGTGGGTGCGCAAGGAGATCGGACCGATCGCCAAGCCGGACCTGATCCAGTGGGCGCCGGGTCTGCCCAAGACGCGTTCGGGCAAGATCATGCGCCGGATTCTGCGCAAAGTTGCGGCGGATGACTTCGGCGAGCTGGGCGATACGTCGACGCTGGCTGATCCGGGCGTCGTTGACGACCTGATCGAGAATCGCCAGAACCGGGCGGCCTAGCCTTCGGCGCGGTCCGGCTCCTCGTCGGGCAGGTCGTCGAGCGACACACCTTCGAAGGTGACGGTTTCCCTGAAATCGTCGCCGTCGTCGATCTGATCGGTGGCTGAATTCTCTATCGCCTCGAGCTCTTCCAGAACCCGCTTGGCCGA
>JAAUYK010067205.1_pt1 | contig 11433 bp, 8 predicted proteins | sample 7278021 | NCBI WGS metagenome assembly JAAUYK01 (sample SAMN14350223, study PRJNA611818) | marine sediment metagenome | isolation source: surface marine sediment (1.8m) | place: French Polynesia: Moorea | collected 2018-08
GAGCTCGGGAAGGGGGAAGGGCGCCGCGGCCTCGAAGGCCGCCGCGGCCTGCAGGACCTGGGCGTCGGCGAAGTGCGGCCCGACGATCTGCAGGCCGACCGGAAGCCCGGCCTCGGTCAGGCCACAAGGGATGCTGGCCGCCGGCTGCCCGGTCAGATTGAAGGGATAGCTGAAGGGGGTCCAGTCGACCCAGCGCTGCTCGCCCTGGTCGGGCGGCATCTCCAGGCCGGCGTCGAAGGCCGGGATCGGCAAGCTCGGGGTCAGCAGGAGGTCCCAGCCCTGCCAATGGAAGCCCTTCATCGTCTGGGAGAAGGCTTCACGCGCGCGGACCGCAGAGATGTGCTGGTGCAGCGTGATCTCGGTGCCGGCCCTGGCAATCTCCAGGAGCCCGGGGTCCATGACCTCCTTCTGCGCGTCGTTTAGGGAGGCCAGGATGTAACCGGCGCCCCCGAACCACAGGGTCCTGAAGATTTCTCCACAGTCGGGCATCTCGGGCTCGGCGATCTCGACCGTGGCGCCCAACTCCGCAAAGCGCTGTGCCGCCCGCTCGACCAGGGCCGCGACCTCCGGATCGACCGGATTGCCGCCCAGGTCCGGGCTGAAGGCGATTTTCAGGCCCTTCACGCCCCGGCCGAGAGCCTTCAGGTAGTCGGCGTCATCAGGAGGCAGTGCGTAAGGGTCGCGTGGGTCCGGTTCGGCGATCACGTTCAGCATCAGGGCCGCGTCGGCGACCGAGCGGGTCATCGGCCCGACGTGGGCGACGGTCCCGAAGGGGCTCAGCGGATAGGCTGGAACCCGGCCGAAACTGGGCTTGTGGCCGAAGATGCCTGTGAAGCCGGCGGGGATCCGGATCGAGCCGCCGCCGTCGGTGCCGAAGGCCAGCGCGCCCATGCCCGTGGCCACCGCCGCCGCGGCGCCGCCCGAGGAGCCGCCGGGGGTCTTTCCGGGATCCCAGGGATTGCGCGTGATACCGGTCAAGGGGCTGTCGGTTACGCCCTTCCAGCCGAACTCGGGGGTCGTGGTCTTGCCGAGCAGGACGCCACCCTGCTCGCGCACCCGCGCGACGCCGGGCGCGTCCTCGTCCCAATCCTGATCCGGATCGACGGTGCGGGAGCCGCGCAGGGTCGGCCAGCCCTTGGTCAGCAGAATGTCCTTGACGGAAACCGGCACTCCGTCGAGCAGGCCGCGGGGCTGGTCCTTCTGCCAGCGATCCTCGGACGCCCGTGCCGCGGCCAGGGCGCCCTCAGCATCGACGAGAAGGTAGGCGTTCAGCTTCGGGTCCAGGCGCTCGATGCGAGCCAAGGCCGCGCGGGTGGCCTCGACGGGTGAAAGCGTCTTCTGGCGGTAGAGATCTCGAAGCTCGCAGGCGGTCAGCAGGGCAGGGTCTTGGGACATGGCGCCAGGGCTTGTTGAGGTTCGGGTCGGGTGCCATTGTCGTGCTCCGCCGGCCCGCTGTCGAGCCCGGGCGGTTTCATGGGCAAGAGGGGGAGAGCTGCCGTGAAAAGGGACACGCTGGGGGCCTTCGTGCCCGGAACCGAGGTCGAGCTTGCCGGCGCCGGAACCGGCTCGCTCAAAGGCTTAAGCTTCGCCGCCAAGGACATCTTCGACGTCGCCGGAACGGTCACCGGCTGCGGCAATCCGGACTGGGCGGCCGGCCACGCGCCCGCTACGGTGCATGCCGCCGCCGTCGAACGCCTTTTGGCGGCCGGGGCCGACCTGGCCGGCAAGACCATCACCGACGAGCTGGCCTTCAGCCTCAACGGCCAGAACCCCCACTACGGCACCCCGACCAACGCAAACGCGCCGGGCCGGATTCCCGGCGGCTCCTCCAGCGGCTCGGCCTCGGCGGTGGCCGGCGGCTTGGTCGACCTGGCGCTCGGCTCCGACACCGGCGGTTCGGTCCGCATCCCGGCCAGCTATTGCGGGATTTACGGCCTGCGCCCGACCCACGGCCGGATCTCCCTGGACGGGGTGATGCCGCTGGCACCCAGCCTGGATACGGTCGGCTGCTTCGCGCGCGAGGCCGGAGCGCTGTCTCGAGCCTTCGCAGCGCTCTTCGACCGGCCCGGGCCTGGCGGCAGCTTCCGCCGATTGCTGCGCGCCGAGGACGCTTTCGCCCTGGCCGAACCGGCGGCCGCCGAGGTCCTGGAACCTCTGCTGCGCCGGCTGGAAGCTCTCTTTGGCGGTGCAGAGAACGTGACCGTGGCGCCGGATGGCGATGGCCTGGCGGTCTGGGTCGAGCACTTTCGTGCGATCCTGGGCGGCGAGGCCTGGGCAAGCCACCGGGACTGGATCGAGACGCGCGGGCCGAAGCTCGGCCCCGAGCTCAGCCAACGCTTCGAGTGGGCGCGGGGCATTCCCGACTCCGAGATCGCAGCAGCCGGCAGCGCGCGCGACGCCATTGCCGGCGATCTGGCTGAGCGGCTCGCCGACGACGCGGTCCTCTGTCTTCCGACGGCGCCCGGCGTCGCGCCGCAGATCGGCGCCTCCGAGGAGGCGCTGCTCGACCATCGCTACCGGGTGCACCGCCTGACCTGCATTGCCGGTCTGGCTCGCCTGCCGCAGATTTCCTTGCCTCTGGCCAGCCTCGACGGCTGCCCGCTCGGTTTTTCCCTGATCGGCGGGCCCGGGACCGACGAGAAGCTGCTGGCTCTCGCGGAGACCCTGGAGACGCCGGACTCGCCGGTCTATGCGTCGTAGGTCAGGATCGAGGTGAAAGGGATGTCTAGCCGTTCGCGGCCCTTGAGGAAGGTGAGCTCGATGATTCCGGCGCCGCCGGTAACCTCGGCGCCGACGCTGCGCAGCAGCTGGACGCTGGCGTTCATGGTGCCGCCGGTTGCGAGCAGGTCGTCAAGGACCACGACCTTCTGGCCGGGCTCTATGGCATTGGCCTGGATCTCGATGGTGTCGCTGCCGTATTCCAGATCGTAGGTGTAAGGGATTGTCGCTCCCGGCAACTTGTCCTTCTTGCGGATCATCACGAAGCCCAAGTTGAGCTGCAGGGCAAGCGGTGCGGCAACGAGAAATCCGCGCGATTCAATGCCGGCTAGAACGTCCGGCTGCTCGGCGGCTACGGCCTCGGAGAGCTGCCGGACGGTCTCCTGCCAGGCGGCCGGATGGGCCAGAAGCGGGGAGATGTCGTAGAACAGGATTCCCGGCTCCGGGAAATCCGGGATCTCGGCAATATGGTCCTTCAGGTTCATGGCCAGGTCTCCCCCTCTGCGGCCGTTTCGTGCCTCGCGGCGCGCTAGGCTAGTCATGCCGACCCGGTGAGACAATCGGCAAAGCCACCGCGGCGCTCTTGCCGAGGACTTATCCAGCGACGTAGGCTTACTGCAGCTCAGACCCAATGGATCCGGGAAGCGATCGTCCAGGCGCACCATGCCGAATACCGGGTCCGCCTCTCAGGAAGCGAGCATGTCGTACATCCTGCATCGTCACACGCAACAGACACCGCCCTTGGCCGTCGCCGGCGAAGGGGCTTACCTGATCGACAGCAGCGGTAAACGCTACCTCGACGCCTCTGGCGGGGCGGCGGTGTCCTGCCTCGGCCATTCCCATCCGGCGGTAGTCGAGGCCGTGGTCGAGCAGATCCGGCGCTTGCCCTTTGCGCACACCGGCTTTTTCACCAACGAGCCCGCCGAGGCCTTGGCCGAGCATCTGGTGACCCGGGCGCCCGAGGGCATCGGCAAGATGTACTTTCTGTCCGGCGGTTCTGAGGCCAACGAGACCGCGATGAAGCTGGCCAGGCAGTATTGCCTAGAGATCGGCGAGCCGGCGCGCAGCCGCTTCATCGCCCGGCGCCAGAGCTACCATGGCAACACCCTTGGAGCGCTGGCGGCCGGCGGCAACGCCGGGCGGCGCAAGCCCTACGAGCCCCTGCTGATCGACGTCACTCATATAGAACCCTGTTTCCAGTATCACCATCAGACAGCCGACGAGAGCGCCGAGGCCTACGGCCGCCGGGCGGCCGACGATCTGGAGCGGGCGATCCTCGAGTTGGGACCGGAAACGGTGATCGGCTTCCTGGCCGAGACCGTGGTCGGCGCAACCGCCGGCGCGGTTCCCCCGGCGCCGGGCTATTTCGCCCGGATCCGCGAGATCTGCGACAAGTACGGCGTGTTGCTGATCCTCGACGAGGTCATGTGCGGCATGGGTCGGACCGGGACGCTCTTTGCCTGCGAACAGGACGGCGTCAGCCCGGACCTGTTGACTTGCGCCAAAGGCTTGGGCGCCGGCTACCAGCCGATCGGGGCTTGCCTTGTTTCCCAGAAGATATTCGATGCCATTGCGACCGGGAGCGGCTTTTTCCAGCACGGCTTCACCTACATCGGCCACGCCACCGCCAGTGCCGCCGCCCTGGCGGTGCAGCGGACGATCGAAAGCGAGGGCCTGCTCGAGAACGTCGTGGCCAAGGGTGCTGCGCTCCGTGATGCCCTGAACGCGCGCTTCGGCAATCATCCCCACGTCGGCGACATCCGCGGGCGCGGCCTGTTCATAGGGATCGAACTGGTCCGGGACCGGGGCGACAAGTCGTCCTTCGACCCGGCGCTGAAGCTGCATGCCAGAATCAAGAAGGCGGCCATGGCTGAGGGGCTGATCTGCTATCCAGGCGGCGGCACCGTCGACGGCACACGCGGCGATCATATCCTCCTGGCCCCGCCCTTCATTCTGAACGATGGCCAGGTCGAGGAACTGGTTGGGAAGCTTGAGACCGCCGTAGCGTCTGCCCTCGAGGATCTTCCAGAGGCCGGGACGTGAGCGACGACGACCTCGGGCGCCCGTTGATCCTGACCGTGGCGCCCAACGGTGCGCGCAAGACCCAGGTCGACCATCCGGCGTTGCCGATGACCACGGCAGAGATCGCCCGCACCGCGGCGGCCTGCGCCGAAGCCGGTGCGGCGATGATCCATCTCCATGTCCGCGACAAGACGGGGGCCCACCTTTTGGACGCCGAGGCCTACCGCGAGGCCACGGCGGCGATCCGCCAGGAGGCCGGCCCGGACCTCGTCGTCCAGATCACCACCGAGGCCGTCGGCCGCTACGCCCCGGCGCAGCAGATGGCCGTGGTCCGCGACACCGAACCCGAGGCCGTTAGCCTCGCGTTGCGCGAGTTCTGCCCGGACGCGGCGGCGGAGCCGGCCGTCGGAGAATTCTTCGCCTGGCTGCAGGCACGTGGGATTTTGGCCCAGTACATCCTCTACTCGGAAGAGGAGGTCCTGCGCTTCGACGATCTTATCCGCCGCGGTGTAATTCCCGATGGGCCGCGTTTCGTGCTTTTCGTCCTCGGCCGCTACACACCGGATCAGACCTCGCAGCCCCGGGACTTGCTGCCCTTTGTCGCCGCAAACCGGGCCGGGCACCCGTGGATGGTCTGCGCCTTCGGCGCGCGCGAGGCGGCCTGCGCCGTGGCTGCTGCGGCCTTGGGCGGACACGCGCGGGTCGGCTTCGAGAACAACCTCTTTCTGCCTGCCGGGATCCAGGCAGCCGACAACGCCGGCCTGGTCGCGGCTGCGGCCCGAGGGATTGCCGCGATCGGCCGGCCCTTGGCCGCGGGAACCGCCGCCCGCGCCCTGATGGCGGGCCAGCCAGTTTGAGACCAAGGAGGCTGCGGTCTGCCGGGTTTTTCCGGGGGTGGCAATTTCGGCGGAATAGTTGTTCAATGCCCGGGTGATAGAGGCGCAACAAGCGCTCGGTTCTTGGCAGCAGGGAGACGGTTTCAGAGCGACAGTCCGGTTGTGCTCGGGTGGCATCTATGCCCCGGATCGCAGAGAACCGGATAGATCATTCTTCATCTGCAACGCAGGACACCGTGCGGGCGGCTTGTGGAGCTCCCTAGGCATTTACGTGTCATGCGTTTCGGTTTTGGCAACTTGCCCCAAAACAAGGGCAATCTGGCAACAGTCGGAGGTAACCACATGAACAAGCTGTTTACGACGGCATGCGCGGCCGCCTTGATTGGCGGCGCAACATTGACCGGAGGCATGATCGAAGCGAAGGCCGAGCAGACCTTCGTCACCATCGGCACCGGCGGTGTGACCGGCGTCTACTATCCGACCGGCGGTGCGATCTGCCGTCTGGTCAACAAGGGTCGCAAGGAACACGGCATTCGCTGCTCGGTCGAGTCTACGGGCGGTTCCGTCTACAACCTGAACGCCATTCGCGGCAATGAACTCGACATGGGTGTCGCGCAGTCCGATTGGCAGTATCACGCCTACAACGGCACCTCGAAGTTCAAGGACCAGGGTCCGAACAAGGAGCTTCGTGCCGTGTTTTCCGTGCATCCCGAGCCCTTCACCGTGGTTGCGCGGGCGGACTCCGGGGTCAAGGAGTTCGCCGACCTCAAGGGCAAGCGGGTAAACATCGGCAACCCTGGCTCCGGTCAGCGCGGCACCATGGATGTCGTGATGCAGGCGCTGGGCTGGACCACCGGCGACTTCTCGCTGGCCTCCGAGTTGAAGTCCTCCGAACAGGCCCAGGCGCTCTGCGACAACAAGATCGACGCCATGATCTTCACCGTCGGTCATCCCTCGGGCAGCATCAAGGAAGCCACCACCTCCTGCGATTCCGTCCTGGTTTCGGTGGCGGGTCCGGCGATCGACAAGCTGGTCGCCGACAATGCCTTCTACCGCAAGGCAGTGATCCCCGGCGGGATGTACACCGGTACCGATCAGGACGTCGAGACCTTCGGCGTGGGCGCGACCTTCGTCTCCTCGACCGCAGTTGCCGAAGACACGATCTACCACGTGGTCAAGGCGGTTTTCGATGACTTCGACCAGTTCAAAAGGCTTCATCCCGCCTTCGCCAATCTGAAGGAATCGGAAATGATCAAAGACGGCCTTTCGGCGCCGCTCCACGACGGAGCGGTGAAGTACTACAAGGAGAAAGGCTGGATGTAACTTGGGGCCGCCGGGCGGGCCGCTCTGGCACCGCCCGGCGGCGTTCTTCCAAATGTCGCTGCAACGTTATGCGCTTTTGACACCTCTGACACCTTTTCCGGGCCGGGCCCATTGTCGGGCGGCCATCATCACGTCCCTGATCCTCTCACTCTCTTCGGGCTTCGCCGCATCGTTCTCAACGGCGCAAGAGTCCGTCACGATCGGCACCGGCAGCGAAGCCGGTGTCTACTACCAAGTCGGCCGCGCGCTCTGCTATCTTGCGGCCCGGGACGAATCGCTGAAGAGCACCGGTTGTAAGGCGCTTTCCACGGCCGGCTCGATATTCAATCTCAAGAATCTGCGCAACGGGGCCCTGCAAATCGCGGTCGCGCAGTCCGACTGGCACTACCACGCCGTCAGGGGCAGCGGGCCCTTCGCCGAGGTCGGTCCGGACGACGGGCTGAGGTCGCTGTTTTCGGTGCACGGCGAACCCTTCACGGTGGTCGCGCGGCGGGACGCCGGAATCACCAAGCTGCAGGAACTCGTGAGCAAGCGGGTCAACATCGGCAATCCTGGCTCAGGACAGCGGGCGACCATGGAAATCGTCATGGCGGCCCTGGGCTGGGACCGCAGCGCCTTCTCGCTGGCCGACGAGCTTCCGGCGGCTCAACAGTCTCTGGCCCTGTGCCACGACCGGGTTCAGGCTATGATCTACACGGTCGGCCATCCAAATGCCTCAGTCGGCCAGGCGGCCGGTCTCTGCGACGCCGTCATGGTCGAGGTGAGCGGTGCGGCGGTCGACAAGCTGATCGCCGAGAATCCCTTCTATGCCGCGACCGAGATTCCGGGCGGGATCTATCCCGGCAATCCGGAGCCGGTGAAGACCTTCGGCGTCAAGGCGACCGTGGTGGCAACCACTTCGCTCGACGAGGACCTAGCTTACGCGATCGTGCGCAGCGTCCTGGGCGACCTGCGCCGTTTTCGCAAGATGCATCCGGCCTTCGGCGAACTCGAAGCCAGCCGAATGATTGCGGACGGCCTCTCGGCCCCGCTCCACCCGGGCGCGTTGCGCTTTGCCCGGGAGGCTGGTCTGCTGACAGAGGGCTGACGGACCCAAGAGTCGGAGCTGGCTCCGGACTCGGCTCCAAACGCCGAGGCGGGGCTCTGACGGTGAAATAAGAACGACAAAAGACAGCGGGGGAAAGGGATGAGCGAGGAACAGAAAAGCGGCAAGTCGCTGTCCGAAGAAGATCTCGAGGATCTCGTCGCTTCGACGGATACCGGGGCGCGCAACGTCGCTGGGCCGATCGGCAAAGCGCTCGCCGGCGTGGCCCTGGTCTGGTCGCTGTTTCAGCTCTGGATCGCCTCGCCCCTGCCGTTCATGGTCGGGGACCTCATCCCGGTCCTCAACTCGACGCACACCCGCTCAATTCACCTGGCTTTCGCGGTCTTTCTCGCCTACATGGCTTTCCCCGCCCTGAAAGGCTCGCCGCGGGACCGGATCCCGATCCAGGACTGGGTCGTGGCGCTGCTGGGTGCCTTCTGTGCGGGCTACCTCTTTCTGTTCTACAATCAACTGGCCCAGCGTCCGGGACAGCCGACCACCTTTGACCTGGTGACCGCGGGTGTCGGACTGGTGTTGCTGCTCGAAGCGACGCGACGCTCTCTGGGACCGCCGCTGATGATCGTGGCGATGTTCTTCCTCGCCTACGTCTTCTTCGGGTCCTACGGCTTCATCCCCGAGGTCATCCAGTGGAAAGGTGCGACCTTCAACCGGGCGATGGATCAGATGTGGTTGACCACCGAAGGCGTCTTCGGCATCGCGCTCGGGGTCTCGACCAGTTTCGTGTTCCTATTCGTGCTCTTTGGAGCACTTCTTGAGAAGGGCGGGGCCGGCAACTATTTCATTCAGCTGGCCTTCGGCCTGCTTGGGCACATGCGCGGCGGCCCGGCCAAGGCCGCGGTCCTGGCCTCGGCCATGACCGGACTGATCTCGGGCTCCTCGATCGCTAACGTGGTGACCACCGGCGTCTTCACCATGCCGTTGATGAAGCGGGTCGGCTTCTCGCCCGAGAAGGCGGGCTCGGTCGAGGTCGCCTCCTCGGTGAACGGCCAGATCATGCCGCCGGTCATGGGCGCCGCCGCCTTTCTGATGGTCGAGTACGTCGGCATCCCCTACGTTGACGTGATCAAGCACGCCTTCCTGCCGGCCGCGATCTCCTACATCGCGCTGCTTTACATCGTCCATCTCGAGGCGATGAAGGCCAACATGCAGGGCTTGCCGAAGCCGGTCATCTCGCCGCTGAAACAGACCCTGATCCGTACCGGGATCATCCTGTCCTCAATCGTCATCCTGGCCTGCGTGATTTACTACGGCCTGCTCGGCCTGAAGGCCGTGCTTCCGGGCCTGACCGGTGCGGTTGCTGCGCTGGTGCTGCTGCTGGTCTACGTGATCATGGTTGGATTCGCGGCACGTTCGCCCGATCTGGAGATGGAGGATCCCAACGCAGAGATCGTCAAGCTGCCGATCGCGGGCGAGGTGGTGAAGACCGGCCTGCATTACCTCCTGCCGATCGTCGTGCTGGTCTGGTTCCTGATGATCGAACAGAAGTCGCCCGGGCTCTCCGCCTTCTGGGCCTGTGCGCTGCTGATCTTCATCCTTGTGACCCAGCGGCCGATCAAGGGCTTCTTCCGCGGCCAGGGCGCCGAGATGGCCGCCAACCTGCGTCTCGGCTGGAACGAGCTGATCGAGGGCCTGATCACGGGCGCGCGCAACATGATCGGCATCGCGGTGGCCACCGCCACGGCGGGCGTGATCGTTGGCACGGTGACCCTCACCGGCGTCGGTCAGAAGATGGCCGAATTGGTCGAGTGGATGTCGGGCGGCAGCCTGATCCTGGGCCTGATGTTCACCGCGGTGATCAGCCTGATTTTGGGAATGGGTCTGCCGACGACGGCCAACTACATCGTGGTGTCCTCGCTGATGGCGCCGGTGGTGGTCGAGCTGGGCGCAGCCAACGGCTTGATCGTGCCGCTGATCGCGGTGCACCTCTTCGTGTTCTACTTCGGGATCATGGCGGACGTCACTCCGCCGGTGGGTCTGGCGTCCTTCGCGGCCGCCGCGGTCTCCGGCGGCGACCCGATCAAGACCGGTTTTACCGCCTTCTTCTATTCGCTCAGAACCGTGGCTTTGCCATTCCTCTTCATCTTCAACACCGACCTGCTGCTGATCGACGTGACCTGGCTACAGGGGATCTTCGTCTTCGTGATCGCGACGGCGGCCATGCTGATCTTCGCGGCCTCGACCCAGGGCTTCTTCTTCGCCCGTAGCCGGATCTGGGAGTCGGTCCTGCTGCTGCTCATCGCCTTCACCCTGTTCCGTCCGGGGTTCTGGCTCGACATGGTGCAGAGTCCTTTCCGACAGGTCCCACCGGCGGAAATCGTCGCCATGGCCGGCCAAGCCCCGCCCGATGGCCAAGTGCGTTTGATCGCCACCGGCGAGAACCTCGACGGTGTCGTGGTTACGACTACGGTCCAGCTACCTCTCGGTCCGGCGGGAGACGGCGCGCTTCGTCTTGCCGAGCAGGCCGGCATCGAGGTGCGGGAAGAGGACGGCAAGGTGCTGATCGACAATATCGGCTTCGGCAGTCCGGCGGAAGAAGCAGGCCTCGACTTCGACTGGGAGATCACCGCTGTCGAAGTTCCAGCCGAGCGCTTACCGAAAGAGATCTTCTACATTCCGGCCTTGTTGCTTCTCGGGCTGATCGTGTTGATGCAACGCCGACGGCGACCGGCGGAGCTGACGGCGGCTCCTGCTCCTGCGGAATAGCGAAGGGCGAAACCAGATGTTCAAGGAGATACTTCTGCCCGTCGATCTCGGGAACGTCGAGACTCAGCGCAAGGCGGTCGAGGCTGCAATCCACCTCGCCAAAGCTTCCAAAGCGCAGCTCCACGTCATGACCGTGGTCCCCGACTTTGGCCTCAGCATCGTCGGTTCCTACTTTCCCGAAGGCTATGAAAAGCACGCTCTCGACGAGGCCAGCAAGGGGCTTCACGAATTCGTTCGCGCCGAGATCCCGAAGGGTCTCAAGGTTCAGCACATTGTCGGGCACGGCACGATCTACCAGGAGATCCTGCGCGCCGGAAAGGAACTTGGCTGCGACGTGATCGTCATGGCCTCGCACCGCCCGGAGCTGAAAGACTACCTCCTTGGGCCCAACGCGGGCCAAGTCGCGCGCCATGCCGCTTGTTCGGTCATGATCGTACGCGATTAGGACAGGGTCTTCGGCACTGGACCCACGCGACGAGGGACTTCGGAACGATGCCGGGCAGCTGCTTGAAATTCCGAATCCTTACGATTCTCCTGGTGTTCTTGATCGCTGGCAGGACGGTTTCCGCTGAAGACCTCGAGGTACCCGAGACGATCCTGGTGCCGGCCGGGCCGGTGATCATCGGCTCGGACCGGGCCGAGCGGGAGTTCGCCTACCGCTTGGACGAAGCGGCCTACGGCCATTCCCGGACCCGAGAATGGCTTTGGTACGAGAACGAGCCGCGA
>JAAUYK010016967.1_pt1 | contig 11426 bp, 14 predicted proteins | sample 7278021 | NCBI WGS metagenome assembly JAAUYK01 (sample SAMN14350223, study PRJNA611818) | marine sediment metagenome | isolation source: surface marine sediment (1.8m) | place: French Polynesia: Moorea | collected 2018-08
AAAAACCGAGGTCTTTTGACTAATTCTCCCTCGCTAGTAGCTAAATAAGAATCAAGCCCAATATCCACCCCTAATGGATAGCCCTGTATAGAGGTTTCAGGAACATTAACCGCTAACTGATAGATTAACTGTACAAAGTACCCTGAAGCTCGTTTAACTACCCTAATTTGTTTCAAGAGAAACCCATCAGGAATAGGACGAGACATCCTCATATTAACTTTCCCTATTTTGGGAAGTTTCACCCATCCATCACCCACCCATTCTTGCTTAACTGATGGGTAGAGAAAGCTTCTCATTTTCTTTTGGTTTAATCCTAGCTTTGGGAATAGCTTCCAAACATAAATCCCTTAAAATTCAAAAAAAATAGAAATAATGACTGAAGTGAGAGAAGTTTCTCTATAATTGTTGCTTCTCTCCTTTTTTCTGGCCGATTTGGCAATCTCGCGGCGTAAAACCGCGAGTATTCTTTGAATCCTGGGATTATTGAGCCTTATCAGTTATAGATAGGTTTTAGCTAGCTACACTAAGCAGCCCCATGTTAGCTAAACTGTCTTCTCCCCGTTTGGCATCTAGGTCTTGTACTAACTCAATCAGTTGGGTATAGTCAATACTATCTAAATTGCTAGTTTCTCCAGCGCGACAGTCTCTATAAATTTCTTCTGCTTTAGGAAATCCAATTTGCTCTAATACTGACTTCCAAACTTCTAATTCCTTGTCAGCAAACCAATATAAAGGTTTAGGGAGAACTTCAATAAAGAACGCTTTTTGTTCTTGGGTTAACTCTGAGTATACGCACTGTACTAAACTCTTGAAAATACAACTATGAGCATCTTCATCCCGATGATGAGCTTGTACCACCGCGCGGTTGAAAGGCTGAATGGTTTTATCACTAGATAAGAGTTTTAAATAGTCACTAACAAACACTTCAGACACAACAGAAGTTGCTAATTTAACTAGCATTTTTTTCCAATCTTCTTCATATAAATCTTGTTCTTTTCTCATACCTAGAACAAGATTAAATTCAGGAGGTTTTAGAGACTGTAAACCTCTTTGTCTACTGGTAATAATACCAGCTTTTGTTACTAATTGAACATGATAAGATTCATCAACTAAAACATCAGTTGCTACTTCCTGAATTGCACTCTCAGTAACCCCAGGATAACGGTGATAGATAATATCCTCACAAACAGGATTAACTACTTTCAATTCAACTGCAATGGTCTTCCAGTTGTAAATCAACCAACCACAAGATAAAATCTTATCTTTAGTTTCTTGAGAAGACTCTAAGAAAGCAGGGTGGTCTTTAAAGGGCAGTAAGTCAATGCGAAAATCTGGCCGACTATCATCGAGTAAAAGGGCTGCATCTATTTCCTTTTTCTTGACTTGAGAACGCTTTTCCCAAACATCACTAATTCTGGAAAGTAATTTATGGCACTGAGAAATGGATCGCATTTTAAATTGCTCCTATTATATGAAGTAGACAGCTAGTTTATGACAGGCTAATTAATGTTAATAATGTCGTAGTTACGGAATAAATCCCTAATAGATTTATGTCCATTAATCAAAGTGATAGTTAGGAAACAAATTACTTAATACATCGTATCTATGTTATTGATTATAAATTTTAATATTTTTTTAATCTTCATCCGAAAGGATTATCTTCATGGGTGATTGAGACATAATTTCTGTTTGTCAGACTTCTTGCAAAAATGTTTCGTGGTACAATTAAAGGCTCCTCTTTTATTCGATGAAATCGAGGGTCTTCAATAGGACATTTTATGATATGATGAAAGCTTGGATAAATTAATGGGCAATGATTAAACATGAAACAAGCATTAGTAATCAGACATTTAATGTTTGAAGACCTAGGTTCATTAGCTCCTGCGCTACAAGCTAAAGATTATGAGATAACTTACCTAGAAGCGGGATTTGATGATTTAAGTGCTATTGATGCCCTCGAATCAGAATTAGTTATTATTCTTGGTGGGCCAATTGGGGCTTATGATGATCAAGATTATCCATTCATTAAAGATGAATTGTCCCTCTTAAAAGAACGCTTAGATAGGGATTTACCCACCTTAGGAATTTGTCTTGGGGCTCAACTGATGGCAAGAGCATTAGGGGCAAAAGTCTACCCAGGTAATCAAAAGGAAATTGGTTGGTTTTCCATTAGACTTAGTGAAGCTGGAAAAGCCTCTGCATTAAAACATTTAGTTGAAGCAGGAGATATGGTTCTCCACTGGCATGGAGATACCTTTGATATACCGGAGGGTGCTGTTCACCTAGCGTCTAGCGAAAAATATGCCAATCAGGCTTTTAGTTGGGGTCAGTGTGGATTAGCCTTACAATTTCATCCAGAAGTAACCAAACAAGGACTAGGGCGTTGGTTTATTGGTCATGCTTGTGAAATTGGTCATGCCCCAGAGGTAACTGTGGCCAAGCTAAGGGAAAATACAGAAAAATATGCTGATTCTTTAGAAGTCAAAGGAAAAAAAATGTGGCAAGGATGGATAAAACAAATTGAAGGTAGAAGTCATTGATATCGACTTACCAGAATGCAAAGAAGTGACAAAATTATTGGCAGAAGTTCCCACCTATAAATTCTCAAAAAATATCCATATTTTAGCTTAATCGGCGAGAAACCCCACACTTTGTTTTCGATAAAAAATAATTAAACAAGTGTGGGATTAATCGCCAGTGATGCTACAATACCTTCAAGTGGGACTGGGCGTGTACCTCACTATAAAACGCCGTAGTGGGAAAGAAGGAGTACCACAATGGAAGTTCAAGAAGGATAATTTCCGCTTGAGGCCTACACTCTACGAATGTGAGTGTATGGAGCGTCGCGATGGTTTTGTGGCGACAATGGTACGATGACGATGATCACTAGGGAAGGTAGTTTGATAATCAAATCCTAATTCTTGTAAGGTTTGTTCTACATTAAAAGTATAGTAATCATCGCTGTGGGGTTCGGTACTTTTCATTAACATAAATAAGGCCGGTGGTAAGTTTTGAATTACCTCTGAACGGGGGTTATTATCAACAATACCAAGAACACCTCCAGGGCGTAAAATGCGAAAAACTTCCTTAAAAATAGCGGTTGCAGCATCACGGGGTAATTCGTGGAGAACAAACTGAATAGTAATTACATCAAAAGAATTATCATCAAAATTTGTTTTTTCTGCTAAACCATGTATCCATTGACTGATTTCTTGTTCTTCATCGGTAACTTTAGCTACTGCTAACATATAAGGGGATAAGTCAAGTCCGATGGTGTTGATTGGTAAATTGTTTTGTCGTTGGCTATAATAACGGTGGGTTGCTTTGGTGGAAACGCCTATAGAACAGCCAATATCAAGGATGTTTTCAACTTGAGGAGGGCTATAAGGTTCCAAAACAGCATGAAAAGCTGCTCTTAACCTGTCTTGTGCTTCTTGCCAAGTTAAGTCTTCATTCTTCCAGACTCGCAGGCCAAGAGACTGGGTTGCAGGAACGGCTTCAAAGGCAGCTTTCCAGCATAAGTTCCCTTGATCATAAGCATGAAAAGGAACTAGATAATAGTCGGGATAAACCACGTCAGGGTTAGTAATTTGGGATAATAAGCTTTTAGCAGGGGATTTTTCTAAGGTTTTACAGTTTTGTTCCCACGCAATGCCGTTTTTCTCTGCTGTTTTAATGATAACTTGTCTCGCTTGATGGGTCATGAGGCGATAAATGGGCTTTGTTTGTATCATTAAATTAACAAAGCGTGAGAGAAGATCGTCACCTGTCCAGTCAGGTTTAACTTTATTCACCATGATATAAGATTATGGATTCCTACTCTGAAGATATTTCTAACTATATCACTCTTTAGTCATGTAATCATGTCATGCTTCATATCGTGATCGCAAAATGAAGGGTTTCTGGGATATATTTAAGCATAAAAATAGAGATTCTTCGCTATCAATTTTGAAGCAAATATTACCTATATTAGTAACATAAAATCCCTCAGAATGACCAAACATTGAACATTGAACATTTTGGTTTCAAGCCTCTCCCTTTAGGGAGAAAGAAGTTTGGGAGAGATGTGCAAACAGTTAACCCTAAATATACCAGTTCTTATGCTTTTGATGGTAGTGGGAAAGTTAAACGCAGTAAAAAGAATTATTCTTTGTGTAGGTTTCCAAATGGCAAACAATATAATGCCGATTTGTCCGCCTCATATAATATCGGGGCAAGGTATTGGTATTCTGTCTTAATTGGGGATAAGTATTTCTCTAAGGTATTTGTTAGCCAAAGTTCTACAAATACACTGAGGACACCAGTTTGCTTAGGGACACTTAGAAGTCTAAAAACTTCTGGGTGCAAGTGAATCCCCAACTATAATCTGTGATTTAGTTGGGGTGTGTTCAAGCTAGTCTAACCCAAGATAGAGATGTTTTGTTCACCATCAATCTCATCATCAAATAAACCACCGACTGTTACTAAATCCATTGGTGCGGAGGTCATTTCTTCACTCATTTCGCCTTGAGAATCTGTTGTTGCTACTGTTTCGCTATTAACTGGAGAATGGCGAACCTGATAAAATTCTTTACCGAGGTTTCTGGCCTGTTCATAGCTGTCGATATCACCTTGTTCAAAGTAATATTTAGCGGCTAAACGTAAGTCTTCAACTGCTTGTTTTCTATTACCAATTTCTGCTAAGAGAACACCTCGATTATGATAGGCTTTAGCATAATTAGATTCTAAATATAAGGCTTCTGTATAGTCTTTGATCGCCCCTGTTTTATCTCCTAATTTTTGATGATTCAATCCCCGTTGATAATAAGCTTCTGCACCCTCTGAGTTAGTGCGAATTATTTGAGATAAGTTTTCAATATTTTGCAGGGTTTTAACAACATTTTGAACTTTATTCAGTTGAGACTCTAACTGATGAGCAAATTGCTCAAGTTCATTTTCTTTTCCATTTAACAGAGTAAAAGATTCTTTATTGTCTTGAACTCTATCTGATAACTCATTAACCAGGGTTTGAAATTTCTGATCTTGCTGATTTAAACTCTTTGCTCCCTGTTCTTTTAATTGTTGTAATTGTCCTACAAGACTAGAATGATTACTATTCATTTGTTGTGTCATTTCCATTGTAGAACTTTCTTGAATTCGAGCTAATTCTACTTTTAATTGACGACGGTTAGCAATTTGTAAAGCAACTGAAAAAGAAATAGGAATAGCAGCAAAAGAAGCGTTACTCAAAAAAGAGCCAACTACACCTCCAACTAATCCAACTCCTGATAAAATATCAAAAATGTCAGATAAATTACTGTTACTATCTTGAGTTTCTAGTTCTTGAGTTTCTACTTGGTTTTCCATGATATTCAATCCTGTTTGAAGTTTAATTAATGGTGAATATTTAGTTTAAATATTCTTCTTCTTGATGGGTTAAAATGGTACAATTAGATGTAGGAGAACAAGCACAAAGTAAAATATATCCTTGATCTAATTCATCTCGTTTAAGGAAAGATTCAGCCTTTTCTGTTTGTTCAACTTTCCCAGAAACAACTTTACCTAAACAATCAAGACAAGATGCGACACGACAAGAATAAGGATGTTTAATACCTTTACTTTCCGCAACGTCAAGAACGTACTCTTCTGAGGACACCCCAATAGTTTTATTTAAGTCATGTTTAGGGTTAACTAATTTGACTTGAAAATAACTGTTAGTTTCACTCATTTGTAGCTCCTTAAATGTTGATAATTAAATGATTGATAAAAAAAGTTTAAGCACCTAAAATAGTGCAATCTAGTTGAAATGCAGGTAATATGAACTTAGATATTTGAGGAGTTAAATATTGTTGGATTACCTCCTAAATTATGGGGTAGTGTGTCCTTACAAAACGCTCATATCCGACAGAATGAATAATTTTTTGTAACTAAATCAAAATCCCATCATGTAAACGATCTAAATCATTATTCCTCGATAATAAAATTAGTTTTAAAACTATTTAAGCATCTTGAATTTTTGCCATATATTCAGATACTTTTATTTGCGTATCTTTTAGCTGTGTAATCATAGTTCGAGTGACCAATTTACGCTTTTCAACTAAGATCGCACCGGTGACAGGATGGAGGATATTTTCTTTAGCACGACTGCCAATTAAATCTTCAATATTTTCGATTTCACTGACATACATCCCCGAAGGAACTTCTACTACAACTCCGTCTCCGATAACCCTTGCTTGACAAGCTAAACGAGAGCATTTATTAGCGGTAGTAATCACATCCATAGTGCGAATTTCTCGGCGGTTAACAGGAGATAAACTCTCCATTCCTTCCGTGATAAAAACATGGCAAGTGGAACACATTCCCCGACCACCACATTCTTTCCAAACCTTCAAATCTTTGGCTAGTAAACCACTTAAAAGATTATCGTTAGTTAGTATATCAACCCTCTCGTTAATAGGGTCAAGTTTAACTGTTTTTGCCATGTCTAAAATCTCCTCAATTGATTAGTTTTTACGTAATTGATCACGACACAATAATTCCATTATTTTATGATGATCATGACCTTCTTCTCGCCATGCTTTTATGGGGTTAATTCTTTCAGCTAAACCAATTACAAAGTAATTAGAATTAGCTCCCATAGATTCACAAGTGGTTTGAATACAGTGTAATTCTTCTCCTGTTAATTTACTGAAAAAAGCACTCATAATTCCTGCTTCCAGAAAACACATAGGACGCTTATTTTGAGTAGCAAACCGAGCAAAAGGAGAATTAGAAATTTGCGGTACTAGAAAACCATTTTGATAGTATTTGAGGTTAATATCAAGGACTCCCCAACCATGAGCTTTCCAGCATTCTTTTAAGCATTGAACAAATTGAATCATGTTCATTTGTGCTAGAGGTTTTTCGTAGTATTCCCCTAACTCATCAGCAAATCTCTGATAGAAATTTTTTCCCCACCAACGACCAATACTGAATAAAGCAACACTACTTCCTTCACCCAGTTCATCTTCTAAAGTGTTATAAAGTGCCTCTAATAAAGGTTGGGGAAGGGCTAATAAACGGGAACCACTACGATTCTCTAATAAACCAAATTCAAAGTCTCCTTGAAGATAAATATCTGGAGAAAAGTAATTGCCTTTAAAGGAAGATTTTTTAACTAAATTTGCAACATCAATCATTAACTTATGCTCCTACTTTTAAGGTTTCAGATTCGGGTTTTGTTTCTAGTAGCATCATTTTTGCCTGTTTTAGAAATGGAGTTAAAATAACCATTTGCTCCATGGTTAATTTTTCTTCTAAACCCTTTATTAAGTTTTCAAAAATATGGGTTTCAATCTCTACCATTTCTTGAGCATGAATAACATCTGTGAGCCATTCTAAAAGGCGATGTCTGAAATAATCGGGATTATTTAATAACATGGCCATTGCGCCATATCGCATCACTGACATCCAGTGTTTTAATGCTTGTTCCAAACGCTGCATATTTTCATCAGGAAAAGCCTCTACTAAACTATAAGCAATATCCTGAAATATAGGTATTTCTTGATCTCGTAAACTTTGATAAATTTTTAGGCGTTCTTTAAGGGTTGCTGCCCCTTGTTTTAGGGATTGTAAGTCTGAAGATTCAAGATAGTGATCTTCAGCTTCATAAAATAAGTTTTCAAAATCTTTCTGCATGATCTTTGTTTTAGAATAAATCAGATAAGTTGTTTAAATCTAAATCGGAAGAAGTGTTATGATTTGGAGGTGTCAAGGAAGACTTTTTAGACATAGGCGCAATTTCTGGCGGTTTTTTCCAACGAATTTCTCGGAAAAAACTATTAACGGAAAGACTGAATAAAGATTCAGGTGCAAGTTGAAATTGCTCTGAAAAAGTCTGTGTTTCTTGTTGTCCTTTCCAGTTGGATTGTCTAAGAAAATCTTTGAGATTTAAGTCCAATAAAGACTGCGCACTTTCTATTAATTCAACGGCATCTAAATTTTGTAGACTGGTGGTTTCTCCTACCCAATTACAAGTACGAAAAAAGTCATAAACACTGACACTCGACCATGTTTGCCTACTCATCATTTAAGATACTCCCCATGATGTAATTTCTTTTCAATGTCCTTAGCTAAGGCCCCTTCGTTTAACCAGAAAGTTGCAGCATCAACTCTGTCTTGTTTGCCAACTAAAAACTTACAATAGGTTTCACCCATGGCATAACATTGAATTTCAATGGCATTGAGGTCTTTATTGACTAACTTGCTAAAAAATCCAGCTAATAAACCAGCATAAATATGACAAACTGGCTTACCAACATCTCCTAAAGTTCTTGCAACAGCAGAATCAAAAATGTTGACAAACATAAAGCCATTTTTCTGCTCACTCATATCCACTTCCCAGTTACCCCAACCTTGCGCTGTAAAACGCCACCACCAAGCTTCTAAAATATAGTTGAGGTTCATTTGATTGAGGGGTTTCTTATATTCATATTCGGCATAAAGCCACTCTTTAAAAAAGTCGGCATCTCGCTTTCCCCAATCTTTACCTATGTTGTAGGCAATCACTCCTGCTGCACTACCAATTTCTTCTTCTAGTCCTTCAATTAATCCTAGAATAAAGTCTTCGCTGGTGAGAATATTCCGAGATTCGTTCCAATCAATAATACTGCCTGTTTCTGTTTGGAAAGAAAAGAAATCTTCTGAGGCATAATGATGATGTCTCTTCGGATATTTCTTTTTTAAAGGATGCTCAAAATTAGTTACTAACTGTTTTGTTTCCTGTTTGCTATCACTTGAGGTGAAAACCATCTTATACTAAACCTCAATACTTTATCAAATGTAATTTCATTGTAAAAAGATAATTGGCCGACTTCCTCAGTGGTTATCAGCAAATTATCAGGGTTTGTTCTCTAAGTATCAGGGGTTGTACAGACTGATACAAACCAATACTGCCTGGTTAAGCTCGAAACGCTCTAGTTAAGGGGGGCAGGGGGCAGGAGGCAGGAGGCAGGAGGCAGGAGGGGAGAAAAAAGTTGAAAAATAAGACTATTTAGCTTTTAAAAACCTTATAATTTGCTATTTAAGATGATATCTAACTATTACTACTTCTGACTCCTTTTGAATTCTTTAAATTTCCAATTCCCTATATTTTTCAACTTCAATTAAAGCTTTAAAGTCCTCAAATTGAAAGTTATTATCAGTTATCTTTGTGCTTCCTGTTGCTTGTAATTGTTGGAAACATTGAAACATAGAATTAGTAGAATTTAATAACCCTGATAAGGCATAAGCGACTATTTTAAACCCCATTGTTTCTAATTCTTCTAAGGATAAACAGGGTGTTTTTCCACCTTCAATTATATTTGCTAATAAAGGAATATCAGGAAAATAATTAGCAATTTTTTCTAATTCTTCTTTAGTTTGGGGGGCTTCAATAAAGATAATATCTGCCCCTGCTTCTTGGTATTTTTTACCTCGATATAATGCTTCTTCTAGTCCATAAATTGCCCTAGCATCAGTTCTGCCAATAATGACTAAATCACTGTTATTTTTAGCATTTACTGCTGCTTTTATTTTTTTGACCATTTCTTCAGTTTCAATGACCTTTTTTCCTTCAAAATGACCACATTTTTTCGGCCATTCTTGATCTTCTAAAATAATTCCTGCTGCCCCAAAATCAACAATATCTTCTACTGTTCTTTGTACATTCAAAATATTTCCATAACCAGTATCTATATCACAAATAACAGGAATATTGACAGATTTTATAATATTTCTAACTTGATTTAACATTTCTGTTGCAGTTAAAAATCCCAGATCAGGGAGTCCTAATAAAGAAGCAGACATCCCAAAACCACTGGTGAAAATAAAAGAAAATCCTGCTTTTTGGGCTAATTTAGATCCCAGACAATCATAAACAGCAGGGGCAGCTATAATTCCAGGTTTATCTAATAGTTGACGTAAGGTTTTTGCTGAGTTCATAAACAATTTTCAATCAAATATTTCTGCTTTTTTAAAAGGTAAACCTTCTTGATCTTTTTTTGACAATTTTGGTTCTCCTTTTAACTGCCAGTCAATAGCCAGATCAGGATCATTCCAAAGAATACTTCTTTCATGTTGTGGGGCATAATAATCAGTGGTTTTGTAAAGAAATTCAGCAGCATCTGATAAGACAACAAAACCATGAGCAAATCCTTCGGGAACCCAAAATTGACGTTTATTTTCTGCACTTAAAAGACAGCTTACCCACTGTCCAAAAGTCGGGGAACTTTTGCGAATATCAACTGCTACATCTAACACTTCTCCTGCAACAACACGGACTAATTTTCCTTGGGGTTGTTGAATTTGATAATGAAGTCCCCGTAAGACATTTTGCTGCGATCGCGAATGATTGTCTTGGACAAAATTTCTTTCTATTCCTGTTGCTTCTGTAAACGCTTTTTCGTTATAACTTTCATAAAAAAAGCCTCGATCATCCCCAAATACTCGGGGTTCAATAATAACAACATCAGGAATTTTTGTTTGAATAACTTTCATAATTAATAACTGGTAACCCATAAATAATAACTGAATTAAACTTGCATTGTCACCCAATTTTGTAATTCTTCCCACCCTAAACCCTGACGCATAATAGAAGGAGGATCAGAAGTCATATCTAAAATAGTAGACACATCAAAACCAGGTTCTAAACTATTATCAATAATAAGGTCAACTTGACTTTCTAAAATGTCAAATAATTTAGCTTTTTCTAAGCCAAGAGTAGGAAGCTCTCCATCTTCATCGGGTAAATGAGCAGAAGTAGAAACAATGGGATTTTCTAAAGTTTGTAAAATAGCTTGACAAATTGGGTGATTAGGTACACGAATACCTGTACTTTTTCGCTTAGGACTCATCACTAATTTTGGCACAGCTTTAGTAGCTGGTAATAAAAAAGTATAAGGGCCAGGAATTAAGCGTTTCATAATACGATAAGCTTCATCAGTTACTCCTGCATAATGGGAAATATTAGACAAAGAAGAACATAAAAAAGTCAACGGTTTATCATTAGATAATTGCTTTAATTTTCGCACACGTTGCACGGCTGATTTACTATTAAGATCGCACCCGATCGCATATACTGTATCTGTTGGATATAACATGACGGACCCTTGTCTAAGGGAATCGCATATTTCGTCAATGCGACGGTCTTGAGGGTTTTTAGGATGTAAATCGTATAAAATAGCCATAATTATGACCAAAATAGCTTATTTAGACTGTGTGACAGGTATTGCTGGGGATATGTGTTTAGGAGCATTAGTGGATAGTGGTGTTCCTTTAGAATACTTGATTGAGCAACTCAAAGGGTTAAAAATTGACCACGAATATGAGTTAAGTCAAGAAAAAGTACAGCGCAATGGACAACAGGCCACTAAGGTTCATGTTAACTTGCTTCAGCATGATGATCATGATCATGACCATCACCACCATCA
>JAAUYK010179198.1_pt1 | contig 11415 bp, 10 predicted proteins | sample 7278021 | NCBI WGS metagenome assembly JAAUYK01 (sample SAMN14350223, study PRJNA611818) | marine sediment metagenome | isolation source: surface marine sediment (1.8m) | place: French Polynesia: Moorea | collected 2018-08
ACGATCACCGCCAGCCTCTCGGGCCGGAACCTGGTGAAGGGCCTGATCGCCGGGGCCATCGGCCTGCTGGTGCGCACGGTCGGCGAGGACGAGGCGGTCGGGATGGCGCGCTTCGACTTCATCGCCGTGCTGATCGGCCTCTTCGCCTTCAGCCAGTTGCTGCGCGACGTGCGCGATCCCGTCACGGCTAAGAAGTCGCTGACCGAGCGCCAGGAGGTGAAGATCAGGATCGAGCACCTGGCGGCGGTGCGCACTCTCGCCAAGCGCTGGGTTGTCGTCATCCGCTCCGCGCTGATCGGCGTCTTCACCGGCATCCTGCCCGGCGCCGGCGGCTCGATTGCCAACATCCTGGCCTACGATCAGGCCAAGAAGGCCTCCAAGACCCCGGAGCAGTTCGGCAAGGGCACACCCGACGGCATCATCGCGCCGGAGAGCTCGAACAACGCGGTCGAGGGCGGCGCGCTGATCACCATGATGGCGCTCGGCATCCCGGGCGACGTCACGGCGGCCATCATGCTGGGGGCGCTGCTGATCCACGACGTTGTGCCGAGCCCGACCTTCATCGCCGAGGAGCCGGTCCTGGCCTACGCCATCTTCATCGCCTTCTTCCTCGCGACCTTCATGATGCTCGGCCTGCAATCCTTCATGCTGCGGGTCTTCGTGCTGGTCACGCGGATCCGCATGTACATGCTGGCGGCGATCATCTTCGGCTTCTGCGGCATCGGCGTGTTCGCCATCAACAATGTCGCCTTCGATCTCTGGACCCTGCTCTGGTTCGGCATCCTGGGCTTCCTGATGCGCCAGTTCGGATTTCCCCTGGCGCCGATGATCCTGGGCGTGGTGCTGGGCAACATCGCCGAGCTCAACCTCGCCCGCGCCATGGCGATCACCACCGACCTGACCCCCTTCGTAACCCGGCCCTGGTCGCTCTTCTTCCTGATCATGGCCTGCTTCTCTGCTGTCTTCCCCTACTATCAGGCCAAGCGCAGCAGCCAGAAGTGGACGCTGTTCTACATGCCGGTCGCCTGCTTCGCCGTCGCCGTGCCGCTGATCATGATGGGCGGGATCCCGCGCCCGATCCTCGGCGTGGTCGTCGCGCTTCTGGGCGCCTACGTGCTCTATCGCCGGGCCAGGAACGGCTGGAAGCTGCCCGAGGCGGAGCCCGGCGAGCGGCTGGTCGAGGGCTGACAAGCTAGAACTTCGCGCATCTCTTCGGACGGCTTCGGCGGTCTTGTCGGCCATCGGCTGGTCGCCTGGGCCAGAAACGTGGCTTCGTTGCTTGTTGGCCTTACCGTCGTTTCTCGCTGTGCGAGATTAGGTGATCGATCCAAGCTTTTGCGGAGGGCGTTTTGAGCCTGTTGAAATAGGTGATTGCCTTGGCTCGATCCCTTTCAACATGAATTCCGAGCGCGTAAATCTGGCCAAGATAGAGAGTAGCCCACATTGGGGAATTGACCAAAGCGGCAGCCAGGGTTCCTATACGCTTGCGAGCGTAAAGGGCCGTGTCGCCGAAGGGAGGATTAAGCCGAGATGGCAGCTTTGTCGCCTCGCATCGCCGGAGCCGCGCCCCGCTCCCGGCACACATCGCCTCTGCGCAATCTTCGAGATGGGCAATTGATAACTCCCATGGTGTGGGATTGTCTTGTTCAAGATATTGATTGACCATCTCTTGCAACTCTGAAGGATTGTTCAGTACTTCATCGGTCCTCTGCATCCAATTAAACCGCCGGTTGCCATGGTGGCACTTGGCTGTAACACTGCCCTCTGCGGCGATTATAAGCCATTCCGTTTCTGTCTTGCCCAACACTTCTTCCCGACTCGGCTCCGCGTTCCATTCGGGAAGATACCTCGCCGACCCCAAGGCCTCGGCCGCCCGGCTCTGCTGCCCCTTCTCAAAGGCACTCCGGTAGGCGCGCAGCGCCCGCACCATCTTCTTGGCATCGTCTTCAAGAAAGGCCTGAATTTCCAGCTCTTTGCCGTAGGCGTAAAGATAGTCCGCGTCGCCGGTTTGCGCGGCAGCCCCCAACAGCTCGAGTTTCTTGGCCTGGCGGTTCGGGACGAACCTCTCGCGGTTCTGGAAGTAGAGCCTCTCGGCATACAAGACATGCGATGGTATGTCGCCTAAGGCCACATTCTCTTCCAAGAGCGCGTATTGGCGCTTTATGAGCGCATCAGAGGTCTCAAACTTGCCTGGTATCGTCAGGACCAGATTGTAACGCGCTTGAACAACCTTTTTCTCCACAGCCTCTTCAAATAGCTCAACCGCCCTTTTGCGATCGCGCTTGACGCCCCGCCCCCGCAGATACAAGACGCCCAGATTGTTCGTAGCGTCACCATTTCCCAATATGTGTAGATAGCCGAACAGCCTGCGGGCTCCATGTGGGTCGCCGGCGAGCAGCATTCCGATTGCTTTCCGGTTTATTTGATCGGCGACCGGCGGCACCAAACCAACCAGAAAAACACCGCAAAATAGGACGGTAATGCCAAGCGAGATCTTCCAAAACCGTCGCAAACTTTTTCCTCCTGTCATTACTTCATTGTAGCGACAAGAGAACACTTAAGTGTAAACGTTTCTCGACGCTTACGTGCTCTATCGCCGGGCCAGGAACGGCTGGCGGCTGCCCGAGGCGGAGCCCGGCGAGCGGCCGGTCGAGGGCTGAACGCGAAGATTCTCGTTTCTGTGGGGCTTCGACGGTCTCGCTGGCGCGTGGCGCCACCGCTTACGGCTGATTCTGCTGTTCTTCTCTCAGCGTGTTGAGATATTCGATCCAGGCTTCTGAGTCGGAAATCTCGGCCCTGCCGAAATACGCGACTGCCTTGGCGATATCCCTTTCTACATGAATGCCGAGCGCATAGAGCTGGCCGAGACGGTAGTTGGCCCACAAGGGCGAAGTGAACAAGGCGGGAACGGTGCCTCGAATCTTGATTGCGTAGAGGGCCGTGTCGCCGAACGGCGGATTGGGCGGGAACCTCAGCCTTTTCGCGGCGGCGCATTCCTCAAGATAGGCGATGCTGGTTCTCCACGGTGTCGGGTTATCTTGGGCAAGATACCGATCGATCATCTCTTGTTGCGCTAGAGGATCTGCAAACATCTCATCCCACTCGCCGATCCAATCGAAACGCCGGCTGGTGTGGCGACACTTGGCGGTGATGCTGCCGCCCTCCGCGGCGATCAGGGTCCATTCCGCTTCGGACTTTTCCAGGATCTCTTCCCGGCTCGGTACCGTGTTCCACACGGCAACGGACCTGGCCGACCCCAAGGCTTCGGCACCCCGGATATTGCCCTTGTCGTAGGCGCTCCGGTAGGCGCGCAACGCCCGCGCCATCATCTCGGCGTCGTCCCGCTTGAAGGCCCGCACCTCGAGCTCTTCGCCGTACTGATAGATGTAGTCCGGGTCGCCGGTTCGTGCGGCAACCTCCAGCACGTCCATTTTCCTGGCCTCCCGGTTCGGCACGAACTTCTCGCGGTTCACGTAGTAGAGCCGGTCGGCATAGAGGACGTGCGAGGGTATGTCGCCCAGGGCGACGTTCTCTTCCAGGAGCGATAGCTGGCGCTCGACGACCGCGTCCGGGGTCTTGAACCTGTTCGGCATCGTCAGGACCAGGTTGTAGCGCGCCTGAACGACCTCTTTTCCCACGGCTTCTTCAAAGAACGCGATCGCCTTCTTGCGGTCACGCTCGACACCCAGACCCCGCCGATAGAGGACGCCCAGGTTGTTCGTGGCATCGCCGTTTCCGAGCACATGGAGATAGCCGAACAGCCAGCGAGCCGCCCGGGGATTGTCCGCGGACAGCAATCGAATGCCCTGACGGTTGATCTGATCGGCGACGGGCGGCACCAGGCCGATCAGAAGAACGCTGCAGAGCAGAGCGACAGCGGCAATCGAAATCCTAGTGGCTTTGGGCAACGACCTTTCTCCCGAGCTCTTGCCATCGTAGTGACCCGTGGTCGCGCAAGCGTTAACGCTCTCTAGGCCTGTGGCTTGTCAAGCGCTGGCCGCTGGGGCTTGCCGCCTCCCCCGCCCTGCGGCAGTCTCCGCGCCATGCTCGATACCTTTCGACCCAAGGGCGGTTTCGCCGATCTCGTCGGCTACGAGCTCGCAGCGTGGCAAGAGGACGAGGCCGTCCTGACCATGGCGGTCGGCAAGCAGCACCTCAACCGCAGCGGGGTGCTTCATGGCGGCGCCCTGACCACCCTGGTCGACGCGGCCTGCGGCTACGCCGGCTGCTACGCCGGCGAGGGGGAACCGCCGCGGCGCGCCTTCACCCTCTCGCTCGACTGCAATTTCGTCGCCACCGCCGGCGAGGGCGCGCGCCTTACCGCGACCGCGCGCAAGACCGGCGGCGGCAGCCGGATCTACTTCACCCAATGCGAGGTGCGCGACCAGGACGGCCGCCTGATCGGCCAGGCCAAGGCCGTGCTGCGCTACCGCAGCAGTTAGCGCATCCAGCCTGGCGCTCATGTGCCCCGGCCCAGCAGGGAGCAGTGTCATTACATGATAACCGCCTATGACGTCTCCGCGGTCGGCATGACACATCGCATCGCCGTCGGCGCGGCTCCGCAGATCAAGGGCGCAAACATGGCGGCCAAGCAAGATTATCTGGAGACGCATCTCGACGGCGTCAGACAGCGCCTGATCTGCGGGCCTTCTGACGAGCCCGACCTTATCGGCGTGCTGGTCACCGAAGCCACCGACCCGCAAGCCGACGTCGGGATCATCTACTTCGTGCGCCAAGGCTACTGGGCCATGTGCGGCTCGGGAACCTTCGCCTTAGGCGTTTTCCTCATCGAGTCGGGGCTGATCGAAGCCGTCGAGCCGGTCACCGAGATCGTGCTGGAGCTGGCCTCCGGCCTCATGACGCTGCGCGCCGAGGTCGATCGCGGCCGCGTCCGGCGCGTCTCCACGATGACCGAGCCGGTCTTTCATCTTGATGCGACCGAGATCGAACTGCCGGGCTACGACCCGGTGCCGATCGACATTGCCTATTGCCTCAACTACTTCGAGCCAGCGCTGAACGCCCGGACCCTCGGCCTCGATGTCAGCTTGGAAAACCGTGTTGAACTGCTGCGCGTCGGGGTCGCGGTCCGACGCTTGATCAACGAGCGCTTGACCCTGCGGCATCCGAATCAGCCATCGATCGACCGCGCGGTCCAGGTGCAGATCTACGACCCGGAACCATCGACGGCCGGCGTGGACTGCCGCTGCGTCGCCATCTACGGGGAGGACGGTTTCGACTTGACCCCTTCCGGCACTTCGACCTGCGCTCACATGGCCACAAAGAGAGCGAAGGGTGAAATGGCCGTGGGCGACCGCTTCGTCATGGAGAGCGTCACAGGCGCCGTGATCGAAGGCACCATCAAGGCCGACACAGAGGTCGGCGACAGACAGGCAATCGTCCCGGAGATTGCCGGCGGCGGAACTATTGCCCGATTGGTCACACTCTGCCGCTGACCTTACTGGCTGACCGGCGCGGATCCCCGTTCTATCCCTGATCAATCAGCTGCGCCGCGAGCTCTTCCAGCTCTTCGCTGCGCTCGCCCACCATCGTCTGTCCCAGCCGCTTGATCTTATCGATATTGTCGTGGCTCGCGTCGTCCATGTCGTCGCTGGCGGCCTCCAGGCGCGGCTGGAAACGGTAGTAGCGCCGCCGGCCGTCGCCGTTTGGCTGGAGAATGTTGCCGACCTGCTGGTCGACGATGGCGGCGTCGCCGTCGCACATCAGCGAGAAGAGCGGCTGCACCCAGCGGGCCGCGCCCCAGTCCTTGACCTCGGCGTAGGGCATGCCGCGGGTCAGTTGCCCCGTGCCCAGCGAGAGCAGGACGAAGTCCCGGGCCGCCGGGAACAGGCGCCGCGCCTCGATGTAGGCGGCCAAGGCCGGGTTGTAGGCGACCACCGCGCCGTCGATCAGCGCCATGTTGCCGCTGCCGTTCTCCCGTTTCAGGAGAGCAGGCTCGAAATAGGTCGGCGCGGCGGTGGCGGCGCGGATCACGTCGACCAGGCGGAAATCGTGGCTATCGTCCTCGCGGGCGTCGCGCGAGCTGAAATTGAAGGGATGGCGCTTCTCGAAGTCGTAGGAGGTGATCAGCGCCTCGGTCAGCACCTGGGACAGCTTGAGCTGGTCGAACACCCGCGCCAGCACCTGCTCGAGCCCGTCCGCCGGGTACTTCTCGTCGACCAGGTTGCCGACCGCGCGGATCTGGTGCCAGACCGAGCGGGAGAAGACCCGGGGGCCGCCGATCTCGTAGAGGCGGACCAGATCGTGCGCCGAGAAGCGCGGTTTGCCCGTCTCGTCGGGAATCAGGAGCGCCATGCCAAGCAGCGCGCCGGTCGAGGTACCGGCCACCAGATCGAACAGCCGATGCGCCGGCTGGCCGGTCAGCCGCTCGAGCTCGCTCAGCACGACGGCCGGGAGGATCCCGCGGATTCCGCCGCCGTCGATCGCGCAGATACGGATCGGACGCGGCGCGCGGCCGAACATCCGCATCAGCCGACTGCCCAGTCCCGCCTTGTCCATGCTGCTCGATCCTCCGGGCACCGATCCCGCTCGCCCGCACTATCAACGGCGATCCGCTATTGCAACGCCGCCATGGTTTAGATCCGATGAAATCCCGCTAAACGGGGTCAGGGCCGACCCTGCTCGACGGCGGCGCGCAGGTCGCGGGCGGCCCGCTCGGGATCGTCCGCGGCGCAGATCGCCGAGACCACCGCGACGCCCTCGACGCCGCGGGCCATGACCGCCGCGGCCCGCGTCTCGTCGATGCCGCCGATCGCAACGACCGGCGGGGCGATGCGCCGCCGCATGTCGGCGAGGCCCTCGAGGCCGATCGCCGCCCCCGCGTCGGCCTTGGTGCCGGTCCCGTAGACCGGACCGACTCCGACGTAGTCGATCAGATCGGGATCGACGATCGCCATCTCCTCGGGCGTGCCGGCGGAGACGCCGAGGATCTTGCCCGGCCCCAGGGCCCTGCGCGCCTCGGCCGGCGACAGGTCGTCCTGGCCCAAATGCACGCCGGCCGCGTCGCAGGCCGCCGCCACCGCCACCCGGTCGTTGACGATCAGCGGAACGCCCTGGGGCGCGAGCAGCGCCTTGAGCGCCCGGCCCTGGTCGATCAGCGCCGCGTCCGGGGCCGACTTGTCGCGCAGCTGAACCAGGGTAACGCCGCCGCGCACGGCCGCCGCCACGACTTCGAGCAGGGAGCAGGACCCGACGGCGTCGGAGCCCGCGATCAGGTAGAGGGACAGGTCGAAGTCGGGGCGCACGGCGGCAAGCTCTCTACTGGACCCGCGCCCCCTCGGCGAGGCTCCCTTGGTCGAGGGCGTAGAGCTGGTCGATCAGGTGGACCCGGAAGCTGCCCGGCCCCGCGGACTGGGCCGCCGCCAGTTCGCCGGACAGCCCCAGGAGGGCGATCGCGTGGGCCGTGGCCACCAGCGGATCGTCGCCGACCGCGCAGCAGGCCCCGACCAGGCAGGTGAGCGCGCAGCCCAGGGCCGCGACCCGCGACATGAGCGGATGCCCGTTGGCCACGGCCATGACCCGCTTGCCGTCGGTCACGTAGTCGATCGTGCCGGTGATCGCGATCACCGCCCCGGTCGCCTTGGCCAGGTCGTGCGCGGCATCGAGCGCCTCGGCCGAATCGATCTCGTCGCGCGGGCCGCCCATCGCCGCGAGGCCGTTCCCGAGCGCCAGAATCTCGGTGCCGTTGCCGCGGATCACGGTGGGCTGCAGGTGGGCCAGCCGCCGCGCCACCTGGTAGCGATTGGCGAACACCGAAGCGCCGGCGGGATCGAGCACCCAGGGCGTGCCCAGATCGATCGCCCGGCGGACGCCGGCGACCATGGCATCGATCGAGGTCGGCGTCGGCGCGCCGATGTTGACCGTCAGAGCGTCCGCTGCGCCGACCAGATCCTCGACCTCGTCGAACGACTGGAACATGGTCGGGACCGCCCCCACCGCCAGCAGAAGGTCCGCGCTGAGATCGCCGGCCGGCGTGCTGGTCAGGTTGTGCACGGCGGGCGACCGCTCGCGCAGCTCGTTGAGCGTGTGCCAGGGTGTCTCTTCTTCGGGCGCGTCGATGGGATGGGATTGGGACATAGACTTTTCAGGATGACACAAGACCGCAGGCTGGCAAAGAACGAACCCCCGGCATCGAGCGACTTTCCGACGCGTCCGCACGGCGCCCGGCGGACCGGATCACTCCGGCGCCATGCCCTTGGCCTCGAGCTCGCGCAGGGCCGCTTCGGTCTTCTCCAGGCCCTCGACACCCATGCCGCGCAGCACATTTGGCGCCTTGGTGAACTGGATGTTCTGGTAGCCGACGATCTCGATCCGATTGCCCCAGGGATCGAGGAAGTCGAGGAAGCGACCGGGCAGGATCTCGACGTTCATCTCGGCCAGGGTGCGGCGCACGGCCTCCTTGTCGTCGACGACCAGGCCGACGTGCCGGTTGTCGTCCGGGCCTTGGCGCCGTCCCTTGGAGAAGTTGACGAACTGGTCGCCGAAGTAAATGAACGCCGCGTTGTCGTTCCTGCTCTTCACCTCGAACTCGAACAAACGGCCGTAGAAGGCCAGCGCCTCCTCGATGTCGCCGACCTCCAGGGCGACGTGGTTGAACCCCAGCGCCCGCGCCTTCCTTCCCTCGGTCATCGCGGCTTCGCCCTCCTTCGCCAGCGCCGCACAAGTATAGCGGCCGCATATACTTGATATGGGCGTGGGGGCGCGCCGGCGAAAGCAGCAATCCCGGCGCCGTCGTACCGGGGCCGCCGGCGTTTCTCTCGACCCACCCGCACCCCGGCAGCCGGATCGAGCGCCTGATGCCCGAGGCGATGAGCGTCTACGAGGCGAACCGGGGCCGCTTCACCCGAGACGGCAGACCCGCCCGAAGAAGTCTTTGCCCGCCGCTCGCCGAGCCGATAGACAGGGGCCGATAGACAGTGGAGGCGGAAGGAGAGTATCCATGGCCGGAGACGACTGCGCCAGCGTCGCGAGCCGCTGCCTGATCGACATCGAGGCGATTCTGTTCCGCCCCGACGAGCCCTTCATCTTCACCTCGGGACGGGCCAGCCCGGTCTACGTCGACTGCCGGCGCATCATCTCGTTTCCGGAGACCCGCAGCCGGCTGATGGACCTGGCGGTCGAGAAGATCGACCGCGAGATCGGCCGCGACCGCATCGACTGCGTCGCGGGCGGCGAGACTGCTGGCATCCCCTTTGCCGCCTGGATTGCCGAGCGCCTCGGCCTGCCGATGGTCTACGTGCGCAAGAAGCCCAAGGGCTTCGGCCGCAACGCTCAGATCGAGGGCTGCTTCGATGAAGGCGCGCGGGTGCTACTGGTCGAGGACCTGGCGACCGACGGCGGCTCGAAGCTCAACTTCGTCGAGGCGCTCAGGACCGCGGGCGCGGAGGTCGCCCACTGCCTGGTGATCTTCCACTACGGCATCTTTCCCCAGTCGGTCGCGGCGCTGGCCGAGCGCGGCGTCACGCTGCACGGGCTGGCCACCTGGTGGGACGCCCTCGAGGCCGCGGAACAGCAGGGCTATCTCTCGAAGAGCGCCGCCCGCGACGTGCGCGCCTTCCTGGAGGACCCCGAAGACTGGTCGGCGCGGCGCGGCGGCAAGACCAGCGACGACATCGCCGCGGGACGCTGAGTTACTCCGGACCGGGCGGCGGCGGGCGGCCTTCTCCGTAGGCCCGCGAGCCCGGATGGAGGGGGATCGCCCCGTCCGACGAACCGGCCAGGCGGGCGCCCGGCAGCGCGCCGCCGTGACGCGCCAGGGTCTCGCTGACGAGGTAGGCGTGCCGCTCCGGAAAGTCGGGCCGGCTGACCAGGAGATACCCCTCGAAGCCGAACAGCGCGCGCAGGTCGAGGCCGCCGAAATCGTCGAGCGGCGCGCGCCCCGCCGCCAGGGCTGCGGCGTCCTCCGCCGCCAGGATCCCGACGTCGAGCTGGGCGGTGGCCAGGAGGCTCGCCAGGCGCCAGGGGTTGGGCGCCCGGCTGGCGCGGGCCCGGCTGGCCGGCAGGTGCGTGATCAGGGTCTCCGCGACCTGCTTGGACAGGCGGTAGCTCGCCGGATCGGCCTTGCTCGAGCCGATCAGCAGCCGGCGCTTGCGGTAGGCGACCCACTGCCGATAGGGCGTGTGCCCCTGAAGCAGCAGGGCCGCGCCGCCGAGCAGCGCCGCACGCAGCAGAAGGCGGCGGTCCACGGCCTTATTCCGGTCCCGCTCGGAAGACGTTGAGCGGCAGGATCGCCGAGACCGTGTAGTTCGGCACGTCGACCATCTGGCCGATACGCAGATCGACGGCGACGCTGCACAGCACGTAGGCCTGCTCCCGCGTCAGGCCGTGCTCGCGCACCAGGTAGTCGATCATGTCGACCAGGGCGTTGCGTGCGGCCAGGGTCAGGTCCTCGGAGAGGTTCTCCAGGTTCATGATCTTCTTGGAGTCGAGGTAGGCGACGTAGGGCGGGATCATGCCCTTGGCCTTGAGCGGAAAACCGAGCGTCGCGTAGAACTCGGTCGGCGCCAGGGCCTTCAGCTGCGCGCCGCCGGAGAAGTGCGGCGAGGTGACATCCTTGCCCTTGCCCTTGAGCACCTCGACCTGAACGGTCACTGTCGCGCCCATCTCGATCGCCGTGCCCGAGACCTCGCCGTCGCCCTGGGCGAAGTGCACGTCGCCGGCGAAGAGACCGCAGCCCTCGACGAAGCACGGCAGGTAGAGCGTGGTGCCGACCTGCATCTGCTTCACGTCCATGTTGCCGCCGTTCTCGCGCGGCGGAATGGTGCGCAGGCACTCGTCCTTGAAGCTGCCGATCGGTCCGCAGACCTGCTTGGGCAGCGCGCCAAGCGGCTGCGGCATCAGGGCGATGCCGCCCGCCTCGTCGAGGGCGCGCTCGCGGGCCAGCCACTCGCGGATCTCCTCGGGGCCCGGTAGGACGCCGACCGATCCCAGGAAGGGCGCGAAGGGAATGTGGACGCCGGGCATCTGCTCCGAGGTGGCGCCGCGGCGTGAGAGCTTCCAGGCGACGAAATGGGGCTCGGGGAACATGTCGCGCAGGAAACCGAAGCCAGGCACGATCACCGTGTAGCCGAAATCGTCTGGCTCGACGTCGATCAGCGTCACGGCCAGGACGTCGCCGCGCTCGGCGCCGCGCACATAGATCGGCCCCGTCATGGGGTGCACGAGGTTGAGGTCGAGCGCCGTGACGTCGTCGGCGTTGGAGTCCCAGGCCAGATCGCTGTCCAGCGCGTCCCGGGTCTCGATGGTGATGAAGTCCTCCGGGTTGACCTCGAGCACCGGCTTGATTTCAGGGTGGTAGCGGTTGAAGCAGTTGGGATCGTCCGCGCAGTGCGGCCCAGCCTTGGCCAGCACCGCCTTGGAGCGCCACTGGACGTCGGAGGTATCGGCCCTGGCCGACGC
>JAAUYK010063697.1_pt1 | contig 11414 bp, 16 predicted proteins | sample 7278021 | NCBI WGS metagenome assembly JAAUYK01 (sample SAMN14350223, study PRJNA611818) | marine sediment metagenome | isolation source: surface marine sediment (1.8m) | place: French Polynesia: Moorea | collected 2018-08
AAAAATGTAATACGTGTAGGCGCGAGTTCGTTGGAAAACAGGAAAAGTGAAAGCCATCTTTGCCACTACTCACATTCTTCCATCGCTCTCTCGAAAGGTAGGCATAGCTAGTCAGTGATGCAGCATGCGCGTTATAGCATCCATATAGTGGCATATACTACTTTGCATGCATGAAGGTGGTACCACCTTTATGCATGCAAAACTAGAGGGAATATACCATGACCACTTGGTATATATATGCCTGATCTATTTGTTCCGCATCTGACCGTAGTTTAGTAGGTGTGTTTTAATGTCGTCGCCAATTTTTCCCGCGACGGTGAGCCTTAAAGGTAGTCAAACTAAGTTACTGTAGTATGCAATACTAGAAATGCCAAATTATAATTGTCTCATGACTGAAACATCTCCGTCCTAGTGATTGGTATACAGTGTTCTTTTCTTGGAGGTCAGATTTGATGAACGGTCATGAACCACGAAAGTGCTGGCAGCCGGAAAAAAGTACTTTACTTCCGCAGAATCCAACCCTCGTAGACTGCACTAGAGTCGTCAGAAATTCTGCGTAGCATTTCGAGTAGCGGTTAAAATGCTCATAATTCCTAGTAGCAAGATACTACACCTGAATATTACAGCATTTTAAGGTAGTAAAGCGTGAATTTTCTCCGTCGCTTTGAATAGTCCGCTCCGCTGCCGGATCGAGTGGCCTCACTCAGCCCTCAGCTAGCCTGGCCACCGCCGGCACCGCGTCTCATTGGTCCACGATCGCTCGCTGCCTCGCTCCCCTCCGTCCGCGTCCGCGTCCGCCTCCAGCCAGCTCGATCGATCGATCTATCGTTCTATCCCCGCCCGCGCCCGCCCGGCTGGCGTAAGCTGACAGAATCTCGAATGCGACGTAGCACTAGCAGCTGGACAGCAGGACTGGAGCAGAGCAGCAGAGCAGAGTCAGCAGACTAGTTGATTGAGCAAGAGCAAGTCATGTCGACGTAGATGTGGTGGCCTACATAGAATTAGAATAGAAGCCCCATCATGGTGTACATCGACAATCAGGGGCGGGTGCTCCAGGCCAAGCCGTGGAGCATCAACTCCATCGGCGACCTCTTCTGGGGCATCGTCACCTTCTTCAAGCTCTTCTTCACCACGCTGATCAACCCGGACGCTAACAAGAAGGGGGACGGGTACAGCACTGACTACAGGGCATCCGGAGGGAGGGGTCCGCCCCCGGCGGGACCCCGGCGCCGGTTTGGAGGCTTCGGCGGCGGGGCAGGTGCGCCGTCCGCGCCGCCCTTCGCCGGTGGAGGAGGATGAGGTTAGAGGTCCACTCGGCCGAGGCAGCCAAGCTTGCCGAACGTGAGTGGACCCAGCATCGCACGACCTCACCTGATTTTCCTGACTGACGCGCGCGTCGTGGGTAATATGACGCTCTCCGCGAGAAACACACGTCCTTGGGACACCTCCGGGATGCAGCTGAAGAACGCGGCGTCGCGCGCAAGACGGGAATCAGACACGTACCATCCAACAAACACTACGTATGCTGACTGTTAAAATCGCAACACAAAACTTAATTTAGGATCAACTGCTATTTGTGAATTAGTACCCCCTACTACTTGTGATAAATACATATTTCTAGGGTTAATACTTGAGGTAGTTTCGCTTATCACATGGAATTTTAAGCAGACCGTTACACAGCCTATAGTTTCACTTTGATGAGGCGGTAGAGGGGAAGACTGACATCCGACACTAGTTCGTAGTCGAGCGTGTTCAGACCGTCCTCACTCGGAGGGACGTCGCCGCCCTAAAAAGATTATGACTTACACTAGCAACGTGAGACATCAGTACATAATAGTGCATGCCTTTGATCTGCTTTGGTCGTCTGAGGGTCCCTCGCGCTCCCGCAGCCTGTTGCTCCGATGCTTGAGGGCGCGGTACATGCTAAACGTGGAGTCAAACCTTTGAATCTTGAACCCGGAAAGTTGAAGCCGCCGCTGCGAAAAGTCGTCGTCCTCCCCGCCCCAACCTACGGGGGAACCGACTAGCTATTAGGTCCATCTCACCTTAACTAACCTCAAACTTAATTACCAAAGAACAGATTTGAGAATCCGTGCACGGCTTCGAAGGTACTCTTCGTGACGGCGATGGCCCCTCCAGCCAGCTGCTCGTACATCAGGTTGTAGCGGAACAGGTCGAGGTTGGCGGTCAGGTGCCTGGCGTGGCCGCCGGAGAGACAAGCGTACACGTTGCGTCCGTCCATCGGGATGAGGTCGACGTCGTGGAAGATCAGGCAGTCGTCGGAAGTCATGTTCTATGAGGGAACGATTGATGCATGCAGCTAGTAATTCGACTTCGAATAGTCTCTATCTCACCGGCTCTAACAAGTCGTATCCGACGTTGAACAACTTTGCCCTGTTGAAAAACTTCCTGTCGGACTGCTCGACCACCGTGATGTCGTAGGAGATGTTTTGGGCGATTAGAAAGAGGTGCATCAAGTTGAGAAACGTTGCCTGAGTGCGAGCAAGGCTGAAATTAATACACCACAGTCAAAGTACGCACCGTTCAGATGTTACCAGATGCGTCTCTCTGTCCCGGTACGGAATGATCAGATGTGACTTATACCTCGCGCTACACCTCTGCGGCGACCACGAGCCTCCTAAAAATAGGCTCCAGGTGTACATTGAACACGTTTATAGTTTTTCATACGAGCGAGAATTTCGCCGTTGAAATCGATTTTGCGAACTACGCTATACGTATACTAAGTGCCGACCTATTAAAAATTCATGAGAGTTGGGCGCGGCAAATGGAGAGCGTAATTGCATTGACGTTATGCAAACTCCGTATCGACATTTGTAAAGGCCCGCACGGCCGACAAGTTAACTAGTAATGCACGCTCTTCTACGCACAAATACCTGGCCGAATTCCAAGCTTCTCTGCAATTGCAGCCTGTTGAACACGGTTCGGTCCGGCTTGATGTCCTTCCAGGACTTTTTCGTCGTGGCTGTAGGATCTTGAAAAATGCGCAAATGTTTTAACAGCCTCGCTTTTCAATCTTCATACACGAACGAGCTTACCTTAGTTTCTGCATATTAGGTAGACTGCAAATGACTTTATTGCTTGACATTCGTGCTCTGGCTGTTGAAAGTAACTGAGACGCAACTTCCTCCTCGGTTATAACTGGATAGTGCCTGAAATGTTTTCGTGGTCAGTTAGGGCATGTCCAAGTGTAAAGCCACTTAAGGTCCATCGATTCCCCATGCACCATGCTTTCTCAAACTGACCAAAGGACCGTCCATTTAATACGCCCGTTGTTTTTTTCTGCCTTCCTTCTGGGCCATTTACTAACACTTACTTTGGGGAGAAGCGTCCGGGGTGGCCGAGTAGGATCAACACCGCTCCCACGATCAGGGCTTCCACCCGAGGCCTCAGTTTCCACCGGTAGTTAGTGGTGCCCTTTAAATGGCCGAAGCTTGTCTCGAGGACCTTCCTCATACTCAACTTGGCACTTGGGGCACTGAAAAACACTAGCTACGATCGTTTTTAGCAGGTACGTGCGTGCCTCGAAGCGCGCGTATGGCCGAATGAGCGACCGACCGAGCGGCGCGCTCACAGTTTCCGATATAGCTAGTATATGTGCCGACCGAGGGCTGGCCGCGACCGAAAGCGCGCACAGAGTGTTGAAGCGAACGGAGTTATCCCGGCTGCAACGCGTTGGCGATAAGATAAGAACGATTTTGAACTGTGCGGGAATTGTTGAACTTACTCATGTTGATTCATCAATGAAGCGAATTTAGCAGTATACGTACAATAGCCTATATCGGTCGGAGTTGGCTGTTTGTGATGCGCTAAGCGGCGAAAAAAGCTATATCCTAAATACCCGACCTCAAGAGCACTTGTAGTAGACAGTTCTTGTATCAGCCCTGTACACGACTCCTGCTAAAACAATAGGCAGGCGCGGTGGGTAGTTATTACGTTGCGGCTGTCACTAGAAGTTGCAAAAACTTGCGCACAGCAGGAACTGCACGACTTTCCACTTACGCGTACGTTGCACGTATTGCACCGGATATCCTTGCAGTGCATAGTTCTACGTACAACGTAAGCTAAGTTGGGCTTTCTTCCCTCGTAATTAAGACGTAGCTAATGGGCGACTTTAATCATTGAATGCCGAAGTCGGTGTGCTTTCTCTGAGAATTAGGCCAGGTCGTTGATTACGCTTTTAAACCGAGCGAAGCGCGCTTTCATTGCTGTTGCGTACACATATTATACGAGTACGTGCGCGCCAAGCGCTCGAATACTGACGTGATATGCGCGTGTACGCTGTCATCGTATTTATATTTGTCTTATCTATTGCAGCTCAAAATGTCTTCCTTTGACGCATTTCTCCTACTCGACTTCTCCGCCACCCTCCTCAAAGACATGAAGATCAACCCGCAGGAGATCGTCGAGGTCGGCGCCGTTGTCATGGACGCTACGACCTCCGAGGCGCGATGCGAGCCGTTCCACAACTACATCCGGCCAGTCCACAAAGTCAAACTGAGTCCGTACTGCATTAAACAGACGGGTATGTGGTAATTACTGGCCTACTATATGCGTACAGTACTAAGGTGCACGCACATATTGAAACGCTATATAGGAATATCTCAGGTGAAGGTGGACCATGCGCGAACCTTCCGCTTTGTCTTCCAAGAGCTCATGTCGTGGCTGCAGAAGCAGAACTTGACCGGTTCGAAGTTGATCACTGTGGTCTCCAAGGACCACCAGCTGAAATACCTGTTGCCGGAACAGTGTCGGCTGGCAGACTGCATCGTGCCGCAGTTCGCAAAGTGCTGGATAAGCATTAAGGTATGCGCAGTAATTTTGAAGTAACGTAGTAGGTACGTACAACTCGTATGAACTCGGATTAATATTCGCAGGGTGAGTTCGAAAAACTTACGGATAAGAAGGTGACGTCGTTCAACGAGTTCGAGGACATGAGCCAACACTTCGGCATCGCCACCGCTTCGCAAACAAGAAACGCTCGAACGGGGCTGGAGAACATGACCGCACTGCTGCAGAGACTCTTGACGCTGGCCGCAGAAAAGGCGCAAACTTTGTCTCCCACAATGGGAAGGGCCATGCAAAAAGTCAACTTCGAAGGGTAAGTCATGAGATTAACATTGTTTTGTCATATCGTATGTAATATTTGCACAACGTGTCGCAGGTTTCCAGCCATCGAAAGCGACTACTTTAAGCCTTCCGGAGGCGATGAGGACAGCGACTTCGATCCCACCGATGCTCTCATGGACACGAGTCCCTCACCGGCCTTAGAGAAGCTGCTCGCGTCGCAAGGCTCCGGCGGCGAGGGAAAGAACGGCGACGGCGGTTTCATGGATCAGGAGGTGGAGACCTTCCTGGTCATCGACTTCGAGGCAACGTGCATCAAGGACGCACTCATCAACCCGCAGGAGATTATCGAGATTCCGGTGCTGAAGGTCGACGCGAGGACGCTGGAGCCCATCGCCGAGTTCCACACCTTTGTGCGGCCTGTCCGACGCCCCATGCTCTCTCCCTACTGCGTTAAGCTCACTAAAATCACCCAAGCGCAGGTACGCGGTATTTTATTCTATCCTCGACCGCCTTAAAATTGCGTTTATTGTCTGTCTACGTATACCTAGGTGGACGCCAGCCCCGACTTTCCCGTTGCCTTTGACAACCTGCGCGTCTGGCTGCGTAAGGAGAACTGCCTCGACGAGACGAGGGCGCTTTTTGTCACCTGCGGCGACTGGGACCTGAGAAAGATGCTGCCTGCCCAAGTTAAGCTCACTTACGGAGACACTGAGGTATACTACACATTTTACAGCTCTAGAAAACAGTCACTTACTCCCCTCACTCGATCACAGTCCCTGGATCCAATCTTCAAGCGTTGGGTGAACATCAAGAAGGTGTTCACCACAGTGACCAAGATCCCCATCGAGAAGGGTTTCAATGACCTTCGTCAGATGCTCAAGGCACTCGGGATCAAGCACAAGGGACATCTGCACAGCGGCAGGGACGACGTACGGAACATCGCCAAGGTCATGAAGAAGATGGCAACGTGGACCGTGCTCCAGCCCACGAGCTAGCTAGCGTCGTTCGTACAATTACGTTTAATGCATTTTCCTAAGACTAAACGAATTCGCATTCCCGTGAATACATGAAGTACAAGAGTGGAAAACTATACCTTTTTTCGCGCGTAAATGATACCTCGATAATTTAGTTGGACAAGCATGAATTGTGGCTCGTGAACACCGCGTGGACTAGAACCGGTTCCGTACAGCATTGAACTCGAGACCTAGCAACACGCCTTCTAACTCGTTGCTCCGGCATTCCGAATCTGAGTGTGTGACTGAAAACTTCGAGATTTTCAGCATGGCTCGAGCTAGCTCCGTTCTTGTAGACTTCCGTCTGCTTAAGGTTCCTTCCGAGGAGGACATTGCATGCAAGATCGTCAGGTTAGTCTTGCGCATCTTCTCTGGTAATACTATTTATCCCACGTTGATATAATATGCGCAGGCCCTTGGAGTCGCTGGTTGGCGCGACTTTCACCAGGATTCCTACCACTTCAAAATCCAGCCACGCCTTCGAAATCTCGGGGGAGAAGAGCGCCTTTCTTCTGGTGCGAGTTTATGACGAAAGACAAAGGGCATCGCCAGATACGAAACTCAACGTCCTCGTTACCGTCAATCTGGAATTACCGGGGTAGGTATTATAAGAGCTTGCCCATATACTCGTACTAAAATTATCTATGTCTTCGTGTATATTGACGACGATGATGCATTGTCGTTCCTACCCAACATTGAATTGGAAGACTCCCTGAAGACCAAGCTCGCCAAGGCCTTCGACGACGGCCAGGCGAACTTTTTTCCTACCCTGAAGCGCTGCCTGCTCGTCAATCCCTACCTGAGGAGCTCCGACGACCGCATTCTGGAGTATAACTACCAGGACGTCGTCTTCTGCAAGCAGTCCGACTTCCAGCACGTGCTCATCGTGGAGACGCCAGACTTCGGCCGCCTGCTCTGTCTCGACTACATGGCCAACCTGGCCGAGAGCGACACGGCGGCCTACACTCACTCGGTTATGAACCTGCCGAACGAGAACTATGACGGAAAGGAGGTGCTCATCCTGGGAGGAGGCGACGGCGCTCTGCTGAAGGAGCTGCTCGCGCTGCCCAACCCCCCAAGCTTTGTCACCATGGTCGATATCGACGACGTGGTTATGGACGCTTGCACGGAGTTCATGCCTTCTGTCGCTGGAAACTACATGGCAAGGGGCAACCGCGACGGCCCCAACTATAAGGTCTTTGCTGGATGCGCAATCCAGTTCTTGAGGAATGCTCTGGTACGAAGCATTAATCATGTTTAGATGAATTAACATCGTTGGCTTGTTCTAGGCCTCGGACAAGAAGTACGACTACATCTTCGGTGACCTCACCGACACACCCGTATCTACCAGTCCCCGCGACAACGACATCTGGGACTTTCTCAAGTCCATCATCTCCATGGGGGTGAATTTGCTCAAGGCAAACACTGGCCGGTACTTGACCCACTGCAACGGCAAGAACGTGCCCGAAGCCAGCGCCGCCTACGAGAAGATGCTCTCGGCACTGGCCGACGGCAAATGCCGTTTCACCCGATCCGAGTGCTTCGTCCCCTCGTTCATGGAGACCTGGCTCTACTACCAGATCTGGAGGGAGGCGTGATGCTGTTCTCACGAAATAAGATTTATTATTAAAGTAATCGATTGAAGCGCGTTATCTCATTGAATCATTCCTGTCCGGCCGCGCCCCCTCTCTGGCTCTTCTGCTTCGCGGCCTCTTCCTCCTTCTCCTTGTCGATCTCGGCGACAAACTTCTCGATCTCCTCGATCTTCATCATCTCCATGACCTTGCCCTTGCGCATGACGGCCACCTCGAGGTTCTTGCCGCCCTGCTGCACCACCTCGAGCAGGGCCTTGATCGCCAGCTTGATGGCCGCGTGCTCCGTCTCCTTGTGCTCGTCGTAGTTCTTCTCGAGGAACTCCCTCACGGTCTTGGCGCTCCTCCCGATGGCGTTCGCCTTCCACTCGCTGTAGGTGCCGGCCGGGTCGGTCTGGTAGAGGTGCGGCGTGCCGTCGTCGTCGAAGCCGGTCAGCAGGCACGCGATGCCGAACGGGCGGCGGCCGGCAGACTGAGTGTATTTCTGCTTAAGACCTAAGGGACAAAAGCATTGGTTAAGGCTTTGCAGAGGCTCACATCAACGGACTCCTTGTATACCGGCCACGTATCTGGTGATATACTCTAGCGTAACCGGATCCTCGACGGTGAGCTTGTACGACTGGCACTCGACCCTACTCTTGTTGATGAGGATCCTGGCGTCGGCCGACAGCCCGGCGAAGGCCATCATGACGTGGTCGTCGAGGAGGCAGATCTTCTGCACGGTGCGCTCCTCCTGCAGCTTCGCGACGGCCTTCTTCTCGACGCCGAGGACGACGACGCCGGGGCCGCGCACGCCAACCGCCGTCGAACCCTTCTTCACCGCCTCCTGCGCGTACTCGACCTGGAACAGGTGGCCGTCGGGGGAGAACACGGTGATGGCGCGGTCGTAGCCGGAAGCCATCCTGACCAGTTAATCAAGGGAAGGAAAATGAAGTAATTTGATTTTGACGAGGGAGAAATGTCGAAGCTGAGGCGAGTGAGTGAGTGAGTGAGTGAGTCGGCTTTTTCGTTTGTTGCCTGACCGACGCAGCTGTCAGGGGGCTTTTCAAGAGTCCACAAAATAGCTCTACTGGATGAATCTTATGCGCCTCTGAAAAAGATATAGGGGCATTTTATTGGTCTCAGCAACTTACCTATTCTTCATATCGTCTCTGATAACGAAAATTTACTTTAAAATTCTTATTACATTCGAGCGAGAATAATAGAGATAACAATTTACATATCTAACTTATGGTTACCCTAGGATCCGTGATGAGTTGCAGAACCTGACTACTTCATATTGCTTGAGCTAGGGCGGGAAGTTCGAAATTACGAGCGTTCGGATTTTTTTGATTAGTTTTTTTTGTCTGCATTGAAACGTGTTGAGTAACGATTGAATTTATTGCGAGATTCACAGTAATACGGCCATCAGCCAACTACCACCCCAAATCAACATCGACGTCGTCATCGTCATCATCGCCGCCGCCGTCCTCCCCCTCTTTCTTCTCAGAGTCCACTCCCCCGCCCTCGCTGACCCCGCTATCCGCGTCGACTTCGCCGTTCATAGCGTTGTTCCTCTGCTGCTCCTCGCCGCCGAAGGAGACGGACGTCGCCGAGCCGGGCCTCCCCCTCCGCCTAGCCGACCTCAGCCGCTCGCCGGCCTCGCCGATCTTGCTTCCCACCGGGGTCTGCTGGGTGTCGGCCAGAGCTTGCTGCGGATTCGGATTCTCCGTCGTCGGCTCATCATCCACACCGGCGACGGACGCAAAGTCCATTAGTTGAGTGGCTAGATAAGAAAAGTATTGATCTAGCATTTAATTGTACTTAAGACACATTGGCTTTCGATGTTATTACCCTCCATGGCATTCTTGCCGTCGGCAATCCTCCCTCCCTTTGAGATCCTATCCATGACGGACGAGATGTGCTTCTTCAACCGAGTGGTGTCCTTGGGCACGTCGAGCGAGATGGGCGTCGCCCCTTGGTTCTCCTTCCCCGGTTTGGCGAGGCTGGTCCTTAAAAGAAATGTGAGCGCGGCGTCCGTAGTCTCCTCCCATCCCTGCTCCTGTCCAACGTGAATAACCGGAGAGAGCGCCGACATCAGCTTCGTCGTCTCCTCCACCTTCATGCCGGTCGAGAGGCGCGCGAGCAGGAGCAGCAAGTTCGTGATGCAGGAGAGGTTGCTCGCGCTCCGGTCCAAGTCCGTGGAGCAGTCGTCCAGAGCCTCGGTTACGATCATAATTTGCCTAGGAGGAGGAGCATGAATACGTGGCTCTCGCTCGAAAGGTAATTGCTATACGTACCTGAATGTGCCTTCCAGTAAGGTGTCCAAATTGGTCAGTGGCGTCGGTGTCTTGTCTTTGAACCTGGCCAACAGCCTCCTCTGAATGGATCTGAAAAAGGAATTAAGGTGTGAAGAAGGAATTCATTAGTTTTTTGGTGTGCGCACCGAAATTGCGTAGTGCGCTGTGCGAGCTGCTCCCCGAGCTGCTTCATCTTCTCCCTCTTGTGGAAGTGCGTCTCGATCTCGGAGAAGTACTCGTGCATTGGCAGCGACGCCGAGTAGCTGCACTGCAGGCTGCTCTCCTTCGCGCCCCTGTCCGTGTGCATCCGCTGAAGCCGGACCTCGATCTCCCTGGTGAGCGGCCAGAGCGCAGGAAGGTCGTCCGACTGGAGGCGGTAGCGCTGCGACGTCTTCGACGACAGCAGGGTGACGCGGGGGCCGCCGAAGTAGCAGAAGCCGGCCGCGTTCGCCATCGTGCTGTCCAACACGAACTCGGGAAAGAGGTCGAGGAGGCTGACCGCGGGCTTGTTCGTGCTTATCGTCACCTTGTAGTCGGCGTCTTTGATTGGGGCGCAGGGTTTCATCACAATCTGCAAGTGCGTAATAATTACGTAGAGGCCTAACATACGTACAGTAGATGCTCCGAGTCCGACCATACACGAAGTAGGATTATACATACGTATACTACCTACCATACCTTGAGTGGCAAGTCCAACTTGCTGTTCTGAACATGCGGCATGCCTTGGCTGGATATGTAGACCGCGCAAACTAGCAGCTCCAACGAGTGGGGAATGGTGTGTGCGCCGTACAGGTACACCCACGACTCTAGAGTGGCGCTCTCCGTGAGGCTGTTGACGACGTGCGTCGGCTCCGACACCGTGACCGGGTACTCCGCCGAGAGAGTGACCCTGACTTTCGACAGGGGCGAGTTGGTCTTCAGCTTGACGACAATCTTCCCCATGAGGATGCCGTCCTCCTCGTCCGTCACCTGCGTCTCGAGGTAACAGCGCTGAAAGTGCGGGTCGACGGACACGGTCATGATGAGGTCGCCCTGCACCTTGGCGGCCTGCGGCTCGAAGCTGCCGCTAGACTGGGACTGCTTGATCTGCGCAGTCAGCGCCTCGAACTCCTTGTCCGTCTCCTCGTAGTTGACGTCCCGCGTTATCGTCGCCGGGGCGGAGAACACTTCGGGGTCGGTGCCCAGGTAGGACACGAATATGTCGCCCTTCTTAGAAACGAGGACGAGCAAATTTTTCAGCAGCTCCTTGCTGTCGGCGGTCAGCTTGAAGCAGCCCCTCTCGATGGCCACGGGCTTGAAGGGCACCTGAGCGGCCCACCTGAGCGTCGTGTTTTCGAACACCATGACCGTCTGCGTGTCTGTGGCTACCAGGCTGACCAGCTTGTCGCTGTTTATCTCCGACTTGTAGGTGATGGAGCAGATCGGCATGAAGTCGACCTTTT
>JAAUYK010221825.1_pt1 | contig 11414 bp, 12 predicted proteins | sample 7278021 | NCBI WGS metagenome assembly JAAUYK01 (sample SAMN14350223, study PRJNA611818) | marine sediment metagenome | isolation source: surface marine sediment (1.8m) | place: French Polynesia: Moorea | collected 2018-08
CGGAAGAATTAAGATCGATACGGTTTATCCGGATACTGCCGAAGGAACCATTATCGAGAACAACGGCATTTCAATCGGCAGTTCCGTGATGGCCAAATAGCCCGCCGGAAGAAGTGGCCGCTTTACGCCCATATCATGATTCGTTTTTTTGGATGACTCGGTTTTAGCCTAAAATGATAATCCCGCCTATATACCCTGCCGACGTTTAAAATCTCATCCAAAGCGATCATTATTATACTAAATTATACATAAAAGCACCCAAAATCATCCATCGGCAACGTATTCGTGCCAAATGGATGGATGAAGATCGGCTCGATGGCTGCTTTTTGGCGTAACGATCATTTGGGCATAAAAATTGTATTCTTTTTCTTCTTCGATCTTGCCTTGGTAACTGTTGATTGGGCTTGGTAGTAATCGGTGCCTGAAATTTGACAGTTACTTTCACACACGCTAACATGGTTCATGAGAGACATTGCTGAAACGTAGCCGGCTACAGTGTGCGCTTTAGTAGCTATTGACATGGTTTTTAGAAGCCAAACGAATATAGATTTAACAACAGGAGGTTAAAATGAGAAAAGCGTTTTTAATGATGGTGTTAACGGCCGTTGGTTTAGTGTTGATGATGTCGGCAACCGCTTTGGCCCAAGAAGGTGCCATTAGTATTGAAGAGGCGGTCATTTGTAAAGACGTGGTTGATCGCACACCGGTTGAGCCCGGCGATGTATTTCCCCAATCCGTTGAGAGGGTCTATTGTTTTACAAAAGTGGTAGGGGCAACGGCAGGGGAGAATATTACCCACAATTGGTATTTTGGCGGCAATCAAATGGCCAGTGTTTCACTGGCAGTGCAATCAAATGCCTGGCGAACATACAGCTCGAAACGAATCCTTCCGGAATGGACCGGCGAATGGACAGTGGATGTGGTAGCACAGGACGGAACGGTTTTGAAGAAAATTATTTTCCTTGTACAATAAGATTACATTTGAATCTTTGCAGAATCTAAGAAGCAGTGCCAAATGGCACTGCTTCTTTGGTAGCATTGCAAGGACTCAATAATACCGGCGGCGTCGCGTTAAACGACCGGTAATCAATCCCACCACTAAAACACCACTGCCCGCTAAAAACCAGCGAACCAGCCTGCTATTCATCAGACGCGTGTTTTCTTTTTGAATAAGATCCAATTCACTGCGAATCTTTTTTTCGGCAGCCACCACATTTTGGTTATCAGCCAGCAATTGCTTATTTGCCTCCATCAAGCCAGTTACGTTTTCAGAGTTCTGCTTCAGCGTTTCATATTGTTTTTGAACGACCTGCAGCTGTTTGGCCAGGTCAGCGACTTCTTTTTGCTTGGTCGCTAACTCCTGCTGGTTTAAGCGCAGTTGCTGAGAATAACTGTTTTGGGATTCGCTCATTTTGGCATTTAAATTTTTACGGCTTGTTTTCAATTGATCCATTTGTTTCCGAAGCTTTGCCAAATCAGATTTCATTTTTGCGATGATAATCGATTTGGGTGTGTCGGCTGTGATATATCGTTTTTGAACCCAGCCCTCTTCACCCTTTTGGGTTTTGACTTTAAGATAATTTTCTTCCTCAGCCAGTATCTCAACCGGCGTATTGGATTCAAGCACGGTAACCACCTTAAATCCGGTGCCCTTGCCTTCGCGTACGGTAATGACCAGTCGATCGGAAACATACCGCGTGTCGGCAAGGGCGATCTCACCCAACAACAAACAGATCATAATACTTAAGATACTGATGATACTATTGTGGCCACAGCTTCTTTTAGAAATAAGCATGTATTCTCCTCCATATCAATAAGCGTAAAGCCCAGGTGACTTCATGCTGTTTCGGTTTATTAACCGCTGTCTCAATTCACTTTCACCGTGTAGCTGTTAACCAATGGTCGAGGGGCGAGTTGACAGCCTGTATAATATATGGCACTATTTTTATTAATAAAAACAAACTTTGCAACGCTATTTGACTATTATATCAGTTGATGGTCAAAAATAAAAATTTATTTATGCAAGTTTTATTCGCATACGTAAAATAGGTAGCCTTTAACAACTAACCGACAATTATATTTCTTTAGATTGTAAATCACCTGCCAATCAAAACCGGCGACAAAGGAGTAGACCTACTTATGATCAAGCACCTCATCAACATAACCCTGATTATCCTGGCAATCAAAGTTATGACTTCCATTGAATATTGGTGGCAGGATTGGGAGTTTTGGGCCATCGTAGGACTGGTAATTGGCGCCATTATTAACAACTCGCGAATGATCTGGCGCTAGACGGTTATTTAGTACATTGCATCATTAACAATTATTTACCCATCTATCAGCAAATATAAGCCTTCCTTTTAAGGCCAAATGTGGTTTTTTCAACTTGAGTGCTAACCACCGCCCACCTTCATCGATTCGGCCTTAACCCAGCGAGTAAATTTACAAGAAGATCTCCAAGCGCTAGCTTGCGCCTCAGCTGGACACCCGAACGCTTTTATGGCTGCGCCTGCGAAGATAGTCTGCATAGTCATTTATGGCAGCCAAACCCTGTTGCTTGTTGGAAAGGGTTTTGATGGTTTCACGAAATATTTTGTTTGAATGCAGACCTTTGACAAACCAACCCAGACGGCTGCGCATCATACGACAGCCTTGTTTTTCACCGAGATACTCTATGGATGACTCAAAGTAGTCAATCATTTGTGCAATGTGGTGATCCAAATCAAACGGTTTAATTGGCAAGCCGTTTAACTGGCATATGATTTGCGAAAATATTTGTGGATTGCCGATGGCCGCGCGCCCGATCATCACCGCATCACAGCCGGTAGCGCTCAACAATTTTTGGGCATCAACGGGTGTCATGACATCGCCATTACCGATTACCGGCATGGCAACACATTTTTTTACGGCGGCAATAATGGACCAATCAGCACAGCCCCTAAACCCTTGCGTCGCCGTGCGTGGATGCACGCAGATAGCATCCACACCGCAATTCGCAGCAACCTGAGCGATATTTTGCGCCTGTTTCCCCGAGCGATCCCAGCCGGTGCGAATTTTAATGGTGAGGGGGATGTGCACGGCTTTTCTGACTGCGGTCAATAACTTTTCCGTCTGCTCAGGATTTTGCATCAAGGCGACACCGGCGCCGGTTTTAACAACTTTTTTGACAGAACACCCAAAATTGATGTCCAAAATATCGGCACCGCTTGACGCAACTATCCGCGCTGCTTCGGCCATGATGCTGGGATCCGTTCCGAATATTTGCACGGCCAGTGGTTTTTCCTCCGGCCGGCTGTCCAGCAAACGGAATGTTTTTTTCGATTTGTGGATGAGTCCATTGGCACTGACCATCTCGGAATACACCAATCCGCAGCCGGAATTTTTTACCATGAGGCGAAAAGGCAGGTTGGTAATACCGGCCAGAGGGGCTAAGATCACAGGATTTTCAAGTTCTAAAGGTCCGATTTTCATCTGTTCGGATTTGTTTCCCCAACCGCTTTGGCGGGATTGGCATAACAGAAGAGGCAGTTATGATAACATGGATGCCACCGATAAGAACCGATATCCACCGATAGTTGGCATCCGCAGCCTTGGCTTAGGCGCTGACCACGGTCTTTCTTCAAGATGAGGCTTCCGCCGTAGAACTGCTGTAAAAGGTCATTGGGTATACAGGCACTTGGATAAATAGAGGCATCTGATGGCAGTGCGGCCTGAATCTCTTTTTCACAGCAGGTAAGCAATTGGATTTGCATGGCGGCTAATTGGTCGTTTAACGCTAGCAGTGTGTTAATTTTCGTTTCCAGCGGCGGATCAACAAAGGCAAAATGCGGCCTGGCTTTGAGTCGTTGGTAAATTTTGCGATAGTGGTCCATGAAGCTGGTGATGCAGCGTTTGACGTTTAGTTGATGCGCACATGCGGCAATTTCATGAAAATCCTTCAGGTTGGTGACCGTCGGTCCTTTGGTATTTTGATAATAACAGATCGGATCCAATCGCCAAGTGACAGATTCGGCCCCAAATTGCATACATAGCTCGTTTAGCTGCATCAAGCGGACTTGCAAGGCCGGCACATTGGGTTCCAGAATCGGGTCATCTGAATTGATGGTGAAGTTGAAATACAGATGGTAGCCTCGATCGATTAAAGATTGACCATAGTTATGTTTAAGAAAAGGCCCAAAATTTTTTGACCAAAAAACCACTGTATGCACCTGATCCGGTGTGGCGATGACCTTTTTGCGCTGTCCATTAAAGGGATTTACAACCGTAAAGCATCCTTGATCGATGGCCTCCATAAACCAAGACATATAAAATGCGGGAATATCGGTGCGACGCGAGGCCGAGATGACAATTTTTTGGCTCTGGGGATTCTCGACGGTTACCATTAATAACAGTGCTGATTATCGCTTTTTGTGATCCTTTATGGAAATGACGTTTCTTTTTGAGGAATCCTCATCGGGTGATGCTTCCTTACCGGAAGATTCAGAGAGATTGCCTGATGAATCGGTCAAGGGGGGTGGTTCGACACGCTCGATACGCAGTTTTTTACCATTCATTGTGAATTCGGTACCGTCGATGTAGCTGTCCCTCAATATCCAGGTGACTATTTGAAGTGGAATCTGTAGCATCAGCAGCTTAACGTGATACCAATCTGGTTTTGCGTCGGGTAAAATATCCTCTACCCGGGCATACGTCAGGGGCTGGTCTTCAAAATATATCAGAACAAGATCATTTACAGTGGTCATGTTGTCCGCTGATCCTTTACGGCAGGCCATAATTGAGTCGCACTCTCATAAACCACACGGTCGGAAAAAAATCAATCCCTGGCTGCTTGTGTAAAACGAATATGCCGGGCGTGTTGATTTATGATGGTATCGTTTCGGACGATAAATGTTTTTTCGGAGAAGCAGATCGTGCCATTCCGTTTAATAAAAATAACCGAAGACGAACGGGTGCCATATGCCTCCGATGTAATGAAAATGGGCGACAAAATACGTTCCCACTCCAGTCCCACACCGGTATCCGGCAACTCATTTAATGGCGGGTAGGTTCTATCAGCTAAAATTTCAAAAAAATCATCGGCATGCAATTTTTTTTGGCGTTGAATCAGTTGCGCCATTTTTGATTTTCCCCAATTCAGCTTCGGCCACGGTGAATCGAGGAAGCGGTTGCTCAAACCGTAAATGCCGGATGTCATTTTTAGCCAACGATCTTTCCGGTTGGAAAAATAAAAAAGATCATTTTCAGATCCCAGCAGCAGATTAAATCCGTTGTATTGATAAGCGTCTGCTTGCAGATGGGCCAGATAACTATCCGTGGGAATAGAATTTTTGAGATAGTTAGTGATTAAGAATCCGCGTGAGGGCGCGTTATCAAGTTGGGCGTGCGGCTCTCTGTAATTGGTGATGGCGGCCCATCGACCTTCGGGTGTCATCCCCAGCCATGTGCCGCCGTTTTGCAAATCCCGGCCCCCGATCAAACCAGGTGATGTGTTCCAAAAGCTCAACGGTTGGGTGGGGCGGTTATAAAATTCATCCCGGTTGGCGGCTAGAATCAGCCGGTAGTCAGGGTGCACATCATATGCAAATAGGATTAAACACATATTGGTTTCATTGACCTTTGATCGATAATGAGGGTACCGGATAATGGCTCATTTGTTAACAGTTTTTTGCTATGGTCGAATTTAATTGTATCCATACAATAAGGCGCTTCAATGTGGGTGTCACCGCTTTCATCAGCATGTGCAGCGGCGGCGATGTCGATACGGCCATGCTGATTGCGCCCAAGTTGATGCCTATGGTTTCGGGCCCGGCCCGTCTGCATATAAAATGTAATAATATCAAATAGATAGAATGATAATGGACAGATAAATTTAACTATTTTTTGCTTTACATAACCGCCTGGAATTGCTATGGTTCGGTCACTTTTGAACCTAGCTTGGGCGGCTTCATGGGCAGATTGATATCAATTCTTATCGGCCCAAATTGGTACCATGGCTAAAAGGATCATCTGTTTCAATATTGATGCAATTCCAGAAGGTTATGAGAGGAGATAATTGACAATGGGTGTTAGCCGAAAATTGGGAATTTTAGTCTTTTGTGGCGTACCGGTGATCATTGGAGGTGGCATCATTTATCATATATTTGGAAACTATACGCCTGTGTATATTTTCGTAGGCCTTCTGGCGCTTTTTGTGGGAGGTTTTATCAGCAGGTAAGCGAATCCCTTTAAACTCACCCTTAGCCTATCTTGCTTATCTTAACGGCACCACTTCATAACCGCTTCTGGGAATGCTGGTGGGGAATTGTCTGTTACAAGATTCTAGCCTTTAGTTTTTAATCGAATAACTCGTTTGATGTTGCCTTATCGCAGTCAATGACAGGCTTGCCGGTTAAGCGCTATAAAGGAGACCGCCTCTAAGCGAGAGTGATGTTTTGCATCAATATAGAAATTTTAGCGGCAAACCGCTAAAAACGGCCTGCAACCGGTCGGTGTTGCCGATATTGAGAACGTTTCGAGATCACCTAAGCTTCGTAACCTATTAATGCCCCACGGGATGGATGACCATGAATTCTCGGGATCACCGCGATTTCATATTCTGGTTTTTTCTTGCGCTTTTTCTGGCATCAATTTTTTTATTGGGGCGCTTGCTATGGCCTTTTATTTCCATCATTGTTATCGCGGCTGTGGTTACGGGGCTGTTTAGCCCGGTATATCAATTTTTGCAGCAGAAGCTCAACCCTTCGATCTCATCCGCTTTGACCTGTATCTTAATTTTTTTGACCCTGTTTATACCGATTGTTTTTTTTGTGGGGATTTTGGCGCAGCAGGCTTACGATTTGTATTTAATGGGCCGCAGCGCTGTTATCAGCGAACAAGTTAAAAATCTCTTGGAAAACAGCCATATTGTCGAACGCATTAATCAGTTTCTGGGCCACTTTAATATCACGCTTTCCGGCGATGAATTTCAAAAGTCGCTTTCCGAGCTGGGTAAAGTTGTGGGGCTTTTTTTATTTGAACAATCGCGTTCGATCGCCCAAAATACCCTTAGTTTTTTAGCTAATTTCTTTTTAATGCTATTGGTCATTTATTTTTTGTTAATTGACGGTCGCCGCGCCATCACTTTTATTGTCGATTTATCACCGTTGCCCCAGGACCAGGATGAAAAACTCATCCAGAAATTTAAGGACATGTCCGGTGCCATTTTAATCGGCAATGGTCTGGGGGGGTTGATTCAAGGCACTTGCGGTGGAATCCTGTTTGCCCTGTTTGGGATTAAATCCCCGTTTCTGTGGGGCGTTATTATGGGAATATTGGCTTTTTTGCCAATTATCGGCATCGGTGCCGTGTTAATCCCCGCCGCGATTTATCTTTTTTTAACGGGTCGAATTGCTGCGGGAATTTTCTTTATCATTTTCTATATCATCCTCTCAGGCAGTGTCGAATACCTGTGGAAACCGAAAATCGTCGGCGGCAAAGTGCAGATGCATACATTACTGGTTTTTCTGTCGATAATCGGCGGGCTCAAGCTTTTCGGAATTTTGGGCATCATATATGGACCGCTAATCATCACAGCATTTTTAACCCTTACAGATATTTACTATGGCAGCTACCATCAGATGATAGCCCCTTCAGACGGCGATTCAAAATAGTGCCTCCGTTGGTCAATTGCAGGTAGGCCAAACGGCGCAACCAATTTAACAGGAGTATTTATGGAGCAAAACGTAAAAGAGCCCGGCATCAGTATCGAAAGTGAGATGAAAAAATCTTACCTTGATTATGCCATGAGCGTCATCATCGGAAGAGCCTTGCCGGATGTGCGTGACGGTCTGAAACCGGTTCACCGGCGCGTTCTATATGCGATGCATGAGCTGAAAAACGATTGGAATAAAGCCTATAAAAAGTCAGCACGCATTGTGGGCGATGTTATCGGTAAATACCATCCCCATGGAGACACCGCGGTCTACGATACGATTGTTCGCATGGCGCAAGACTTCTCGCTCAGATATCCCTTGGTTGACGGACAGGGCAACTTTGGCTCGGTTGACGGTGATCCGCCGGCGGCCATGCGTTACACGGAAATCCGTATGATGCGCCTTTCAAGTGAATTGCTGCAGGATCTTGATAAGGAAACCGTGGATTTTATTCCCAACTATGACGGCTCCCTGGCGGAACCGCAAGTGTTGCCGGCCAAAGCACCCGCTCTGCTTATCAATGGTTCCTCGGGTATTGCCGTTGGGATGGCCACCAATATTCCACCACACAATTTAGGCGAAGTCGCACAAGCCATTAAAGCCGTGATTGACAAACCCAGCATTGGTTGGGAGGAGCTTGCGCGTTTAATTCCGGGACCGGATTTTCCGACCTCGGGCATTATTTACGGCACCAATGGCATCCATCAGGCCTATAAAACCGGCAAAGGCATTATTCGTTTACGCGGACGCGCCTTGATTGAAAAAAATAAACGCGCCGACCGCGAAACGATTGTCATCACGGAATTGCCCTATCAGGTCAATAAATCCAGACTCATTGAAAAAATTGCCGTATTGATGAAGACCAAACAGATCGAAGGCATTCAGTTTATTCGCGATGAATCCGACCGCGAAGGCATGCGGATTGCTCTGGGGCTTAAAAAAGGTCAAATCGCCGGCGTTATTATCAACCAGCTTCATAAGCATACCCAGTTGGAAACCAGCTTCGGTATCATTTTTTTGGCCGTCGTTAACAACCGGCCGGAGCTGTTATCACTTAAAGAAATTCTAGAATATTTCATTTACCACCGCAAAGAGATTATCGCCCGACGCACCCAATATGATTTGCGCAAGGCCGAAGAACGGGCCCACATTTTGGAGGGTCTTAAAATTGCCTTAGAGAATTTAGATGCGGTAGTGGCCCTCATCCGCAACTCCGATTCACCGTCCCAAGCCAAGCAGCGTTTGGTGGACACATATGAATTGACGGTCAAGCAAGCTCAAGCCATTCTTGATATGCGGTTGCAAAAACTCACCGGTCTGGAACAGGAAAAGCTTTTACAGGAGTATCAAGATCTTTTGAAAGATATTGCGCATTACCGCGAGATACTCGGCTCCGAGCGGATGGTGCTGAATATAATTAAAGATGAATTAACGGAAATTGAAACCGCCTATGGTGATTCGCGGCGGACCGAGATCGTGGGTGACACGCAAGAAATCACCCTTGAAGACATGATCGTGGAAGAAGATATGGTCGTGACCATTACCAATAGCGGCTATATAAAGCGTAATCCGATTACCCTATATCATAGCCAAAAACGTGGCGGTAAAGGCAAAACTGCCATGGGCACTAAAGACGAAGATTTTGTCAGACATCTTTTTGTCGCCTCCACGCACCATACGTTCCTCTTTTTTACCAATTTGGGTAAAGTTTATTGGTGCAAGGTTTATGATATACCGCAGGCGGGCCGAATTAGCCGAGGCAAAGCAATTGTCAATCTTCTCAATTTCGGTCATGCTGAAAAGCTCACCACGGTACTGGCCGTGCCGCAATTTGAACCGGGGCACTTTGTATTGATGGCTACCCAAAAGGGGATGATTAAAAAAACCGATCTGATGGCATTTAGCCGACCGCGCGTGGGCGGCATCATTGCTTTAAATTTGATGCCGGATGACGAGCTAATTGCCGCCCGCATTACCGATGGTACCAGGAATGTCTTTTTGGGGTCTGCCGAAGGAAAATCCATCCGGTTCCACGAATCGGATGTGAGGCCCACCGGCAGAGTCGCTACCGGCGTGCGCGGTATGCGCTTGGAAGCAAATGATCAGATTGTTGGAATGGAGGATCTAAGCCATGGTCAAACGCTTTTCTCCATAACTGAAAATGGCTTTGGCAAACGCACTTCCATCGACGAATACCCACTTCGGCGGCGGGGCGGCAAGGGGGTCATTACGATTAAAACGACGGAACGGAATGGGCGCGTGGTTGCGCTCATTCTGGTTGAGGAAGATGATGATCTAATGCTAATGACCAACACCGGTAAAATTATTCGTATGCCGATTCAGGGCACATCCGTCATTAGTCGCAACACCCAGGGTGTCAAATTAATTGAAATTGCACCGGGTGAAAATGTGGTAGGCGCGGCCCGGTTGGCGGAAAGAGATAATGCAAACAATGCAACCGAGTCGCAAGCATAGATTAAGGGTACAATTTTTATGATATCACAGGCCAAACCATATCAGGATTTTACAATTGGTGTCATCGGTGGTGGTAGTTGGGGGACCGCTCTGGCCGATTTGCTGGCTTGCAAGGGTTACCAGATCGATCTTTGGGTCTACGAAGAGGAAGTGAAAAAGCAAATTAAGGAGGAGCACGAAAATAAAGTATTTCTCCCGGGCTTTAAGCTATCTGAAAATTTGATTCCTAGCAACAATATGGAAACGGTCGTGGCAGGCAAAGATCTGGTTTTAATCGTAGTACCTTCCCATGTGATGCGCATTGCTGCCCAGCAAATGAGTAATTTCTTGTCACCCGAGACAGTGCTCGTTTCGGCATCCAAAGGGATTGAAAATGTCACCCACTTATCCATGACCGGGGTTTTGCAGGAAGTGTTGCCTCAGTTACCTCGCAAAGCGCTTGCCGTGCTTTCCGGACCCAGTTTTGCCAAGGAGGTGGCCGGCAAAATACCCACCGCCATTGCCGTGGCCGTTGAAGATAAGGAGCTCGGCCAAAAAATACAAGGCATTTTTGCAACACCTTATTTTCGCGTATATACCAGTGACGATATTTTAGGGGTCGAATTGGGCGGTGCGGTAAAAAATGTGGTTGCCATTGCCGCTGGTATCGTTGACGGTCTCGAGCTGGGATTAAACACGCGTGCCGCGCTGATTACCCGCGGCATGACCGAGATCCGGCGTCTGGGTGTCCATTTGGGCGCTAATCCCCGAACATTTACCGGATTAGCCGGCATTGGTGATTTAATTCTAACCTGTACCGGCGATTTGAGCCGCAATCACACAGTGGGCAAGAAAATCGGACAAGGCCGCAAGCTCAAAACAATCCTATCTGAGATGCGTATGGTGGCCGAAGGCGTCAAAACGGCCAAGTCGGTTTACAATCTTTCCCGTAAGGAAAAGGTTGAGATGCCAATCGCGCATGGCGTTTATCATATTCTCTATGATGAGCTAAATCCTAAAGATGTTTTACACCAACTGATGACGCGTGATCTGAAACAGGAACTCGATGATCATTAATACCTGATCAATCAATATGTGATGCTCAAATCTGTGGTACCAGAAAAAGACCTGGCCGCAAGAGGAGATTCTGATTGGCAGAACCAAGCGCTCATAAAGGCGCCGGTCACAGGCAACGGCTACGCGAACGATTTTTAACGGCCGGACTAGATGGATTTCTTGACTACGAAGTTATTGAACTGCTTTTAACAC
>JAAUYK010175093.1_pt1 | contig 11409 bp, 6 predicted proteins | sample 7278021 | NCBI WGS metagenome assembly JAAUYK01 (sample SAMN14350223, study PRJNA611818) | marine sediment metagenome | isolation source: surface marine sediment (1.8m) | place: French Polynesia: Moorea | collected 2018-08
CTTGAAAGGTTAATGAGCCCAGCTGAATGATCGGCGGGACGGCAATCGAGTTTCGCATGTCCGCCAGTTGTTCCACGTGGTGCTCGGTGTCGCAAAAATCTCACCAAGATACAGGAGCTATAGCACGGGTGGACCTCAGCCATCGAAATAGTTCGGATGCTCCGACGTTCCTCTTTCCATTCCCTTTCTTCCCAGCGATCGACATAGCCGGAAGGACTTTGCAAAACTCACCGATGCCGCCGCTTGAAATTCCATGGCTAGCTGTCTTCACGTTTCACGTTGCCACGACTATTATAGCTCTTCAAACAGCACGCGTCCGTTTCTCACACTGCCATAGCACAATTTCGCCACCTCTTCCAACACCGGCGCATTTTCTCCTCCGCGTCGAACGAACTGATGCTGATGAGAAGGAAGGAGGGTGTCGAGGAAGAGGGAAAGATCGTTTGTTGTTCGCTAGCTGAACGATGTCTGGCTGCTGACTGCCGGCCGCCGCCTCTCCTCTTTCTCTTCATCCGCCACTACGTACTAGAGCTCGTCTTTCCCTCTCTCCTCCTCAGCCAGCTGCGCGCCGACCGTCCGACCGACCGACCGACCGAGGACGCTTCGCCGTCCGTCCGTTTTTCCGACCGGCCGTCGACCGTGCGCATGTCCGACCAACTGCGGACGGACGGACGGAACGTATCTTCCTTTCCCAGCTTAACTCGCCGCCGCCGCCGCCGTACGTACGTGTCAGCTGACGCAGACGCCGCGCGAGAAGAAAAAGTCCGGATGGTCTGTGACGCACACACGTTCGTTCGGGGAAACCATGGCTGGTGGCCCGACCAGAAAAGTGCGTCAACCTGACAGATAGCCAGGCAAGGGGTGCGTGCAATGTCGCGATTGAAATGCATTTCTCGAAATGTCATTCGAGGTCTCCATGCACTCCCGGCCGGTGTGTGTGTGTAATTGAGGCGCCAGTTGCGGGACCTGTCAGCTCCGTTACCATACGACAAGCGCGCGTTTTGACGCACGGCCAGGAGGTTATTCTTGGGAGGAGGGAGAATTAAGTGCTCGTCGGGTGCCAAATCTGACCCCTCCGTGCACGGCCTGCGGTCAGATTTTTTCGGACAGAGACAAAAATCCCATCAAAAAGCTGCTAGCTGCCATCTGTCCTTTCTGGCTATCGGTACCCGGTGACCTTAACGAGCGAAGGTTACTCCGAAATTGCGAATTGCTGTCAGGCTAGTTAATTTGGATCGGACCATGCAGTCGTAGATATTCCACCGGATGGTTTCTTTCGGTCCCCAGCTAGTCTCATCTCATCGACTCAATCGACTGCATGCCGAGGGGTTCGGACAGAGGAGATGCTGCGGTCGGTCTATTTGGACAAAGCGAAAAAGCCACAGACTCTTGATATAATCCATGGTCAGAATGAGTTGGCTTGCCGTATTAACAGAGCCTCGAACTTTTTTGTTTGCTTAGCTCCAAGAAACCGGATAAGCTCTCTCGCCTTATGAAACTAGACGCCAGAAGCTCAGCTTCTTTTATCGCGCTCAAGCCCAGATCGGTGATGAGGTCTAAGTCGAATTAATTTAGTCTCAGTTCTTACGAAAGGATTTCCAACGCATACAAGTCTCGCCCTGCAAGTACGCAACAAATTGGCCCGATTATAACCTCGTGATCTGGACTCATGGCGACGTCGTCCCCCTCGCCTCGCCACCTGACGCATGAGCGTTAGCTACGGTACTAATGGCCGAGCGAGCGGATCGTCTGGCGAACGCCGCCCGCCGCCGATACACGAAAAAAATTAGCTTATAATTCACGCCGCTGACATGATAAAGATAAGCCGCTTTAGCCGGTAGTACATTAAGCATATGCAATTGATTAGCAGTTTAATACTACTGAATGCTTTCGAAAATCTACTATAATTAGGCAATATTTTTTCCGAGCGATGTACTATGGCGTATTCATCAGGTCATTGTCAACACAATAACTTTTTACACGACGAACTGCAATTAATTAAGTGGCGGTTGTTTGTTAAATGTCTGTGATGTGGAATTTTCGTAAATGTGGTGCATGCCCATTGGAGAATACACCTAGTTTTAGTAAAACTTTTATATTTCTTGATAAATCTAGCCAAGCATTCGTTTCAATACCGTATACATAATACGTATTCGTAGAATACAAAATTAAATACTGATTGGAGTACATGAAGTGTAGTTCGTACATATAGTATAGTAATATCTTCTGTGTATGTATAATACTGTGGCACATTCTGAGAGGTCTGGTTCCAACCGAAGAAAGGTGTGTTGTAATATCTTACATGTATTCACGTATTAACCATTGTTGATCAGCGAAATTTGACTAGTAGCAAACTGCCTACGATAGAAGTTATCTTGTGACTGGATCGGAAGTATGCAATTTTAATCGACATCTGCATACGTCTAGGCTACACGTTTCTTTATGCATTTTTCAACCTCGTAGTCCCCAGTATGGGGAATTAAACGGGCGATTTTTCGTCTTGGAAGAGGTTCCCCGCCTCATGGAGGCGCAAAGATTCTGCATAGCAGATGTATGAAAGAATTTACAAAAAATATATATAATGCGTGGATTGTAGCATGCCCAATTAGGTTATACGTACGTAGGTTGTGGTATATAGTCCGACACCAGTGTTAGTAGTAACATTGCACCATTTGAAGCCCTAGCTCTCACTCAGTCGGTTATCAACAAGGGGCTTTCAAAAGTAACTCGGCCGGTTGTTATAATGGATCGGGGTCTACTTTTTCCTCTTCTTGAGCAGCTGGTACGTGTGGACCTGGGTCGGGTTGTAGTAGGTGTCCTGCAAAAATAGTTTAGCTTAAAATTTGTCTTATACATATGATTTATATGCATTATCCGTACCTGCTGCTGGGTGTTGTAGTAGTCTCCCTGCTCCTGTCCGCCGACGAGGTCGTTCATCGCGTACTGCAGCACGTCCTCGCGGGCCACGAAGCCGCCGTAGTTGGACTGCGTGTTCTGGGTCTGAAAATAAGGAATCGATGTATTGACGAAGTGCTCTCGACGAAATAAGTTTTAAGGGGGGCATGCAACCTGAACCTGAGTTCCGGCGCTGTACCCGGACGAGGGGGCCGAGTAGGAGCTGCCCGTGTTGGAAAATCCGCCGTTATTGTTGTTGTTGAAATTGCCGCCGTTGTTGTTGTTGAAGCCTCCGCCGCCGCCGCCGCCACCGCCACCGCCGTTGTAGCTCGGGGCGTTGTTGTTGGGCGCGCCGTAGCTGGAGGAGGGGGCTCCGTAGCTCGAGGAGGGGGCTCCGTAGCTCGACGAAGGCGCGTTATAGCTGAATTTTTTTATGCATGACTCATGCCTAACATTTTTTAGTTTAGTTGTCCGTACCTTGGTGCCGGCGCGCCATAGCTGCTCGATGGCGCTCCGTACCCGGACCCGGTGCCGGTGCCGCCTAGTCCGCCGAGGATGTCGTCCATGGTGCCGCCCATCGCAAAGTAGTAGGCTGGAAGGAAGAGAAGGCTTCTTCGTGGGAAATTCGCATGACCTTGTCTTCGCTAGCTAGCTTCCTCCCGCGGGATTAACAAAACGAGGCGCCTCCGCCGCCGTCATCATCTCTTTACAATAGAGCTCTTGTAACTCATTAGCCGGCCTGGTAGGACGTAGCGCGAGCATGTCGTTTAGATGCGATGCGATGAGATGCCCTTAAGCGTGATGAATTAGAGCTCTTTACTCTTTTACGTACCGACTTTGAGCGCGATGAGGAGCGCGATGCAGCAGAGCACCGGCACCAGGTTGTAGGTGACGTCGCCCACCGTGAACTGGAGCTTGCCCTCCATCATGCCGTCGCCGCCGCTGCCGCCGCCGTGGCCACCGAACTTGTCGCTGCCGCTGCCGCCGCCGCTGTCGGAGCCGCCCTTGCCGCCCAGGTCGAAGGTTCTAAGTAGGTATACATACATAGTGAAAAGCGTTACAAGCGCGCTTTGTACGTAGACTACGAAACATTCTGAAACTATGAGACTTTCTAAGTCCTTGAATAACAGGGGCCCGACTACTACGGCCGGCTACTACGAATACGAGTATGCTCGTGCCTAGTATTAAACTGTCTAGGCTATGGAAAATCTATGAATAGCACACGCTAGCCTCTAGTAGAAACTTACTCTAAATATGCGTCAATCGAAATCCATGCCGAAATCATTCTGGACGATGTCTTACCCAAAGAATTTCTTAATCTTATCCACGAGCTTTTCGACGGGCTTCAAGAATTTTCTGCGTGTACAGAGCGAGAATGAGGTGAAATTTGTGAAGCTACTACGTACGTACATAATGAGGAGGGGCTTCTCGCTAAACTAACTCGTTTCTTCCTCTGCGAATCTTGCGACAATTTGACAACAATTTGTCTTTCAAGGCAAGCGCTATTACCAAGCCTCGGTAGCGCAGTAGGCAGCGCGTCAGTCTCATAATCTGAAGGCCGTGAGTTCGAGCCTCACCCGGGGCAATTGCCTTTTTTGCTCACCCAACGCTCAATATTCTTACCTGGCCTCCCCGGCCTCGTAGGGATACTCCTCTCCGTCGTAGTCGTACTCGTAGGCCCAGACGGCGGCGGGGACGAAGGCCGCGGCCGCGGCGGCCATTCCGGCGGCGGTGCCCATAAGCGAGCCGCTCGCGGACGCCATCGGGGTGCCCTAACAATGCAACGAGAGAGATAGGTGAGAGATGCTGACGACGGCCGGGCGAGAGAAGAGAATGGCCCGATTGGCGCCCGATAAGGCGGGCCAAAAAAGTGCAACTGCAAAAAGTGGGCTGCACTCGTTGGGCGGACGTACGGACGGAGGCCACGTGCCGCCGCTTCCCTTTCTCTCTCACTTACGAGATGCATCTCTGTTCAAGCTACGAAGGCCTCGCGGCGTCCGTTATGCAGAGTTTTCCTTCGCAATAAAGTTCCTTTGTTAGGACGCAAAGCGCGTACGTGTGTGAGAACGATTCGGAAAGTGGAAGGCGGCGGCGGCGGCGTTCTCACCTCTAATAGACTAAATCTGTGATCGCTCGCTCCTAGCTAGCTCGCGTGCAGCCGTCATTAACAGACCTAGCTACTGATCGTGTCTAGTATGGCTGGTTGTGATGGAAATTGAGAGATCGCAGGGCATGGTTTAGCCAGGGTACGCGATCTGCCCCCGTCGGCTAGCTGTGAATTTCACGGTCAATGAAGCTGCGGGCTTGTTTGAATTAAGCAACGTATGCAGCTCCGGCAAGCATCCACCTTGCCACGTACAGTACCTATAAATTATTCAGTGGCAATTACTGTCAGAATATCAAGCAACCGTGAACTTGAAGTTTATCAGTTCAGAGAGAAGTCTTCGTAGAACCGTGTCATTCAATGAAGGAATAAAATAGCGCGCATAATGAACGTCTAATTGCAGTGAGTCCGAACTCTTTAAGCGGCCGATGAGGGATCAAATTAGGAGAGGAGCAGGAGATGTGCTCTTCAACTTAATTCCTTTTCCTTGAACTTGTCATGGGAAGGCGAGGCTTTGATTATGATTAGTCTCCGTAATCGGCCTTGGAAAAGAGTCGTACGTACGGATTCACCAACCAACCAATTTTTAAATACCCTTCGACAACTAATTCGGCAACGATAAATGGCGGAAGCCGCTGTCATCGTTTTCAGAACACATTGCTGAGGTCGATGGGATCGGCCAGCCGGCTGGCTACCTGTCAGCAGCGGAAGCGGAGGTGGCGAGGGAGGGCTGAACGAACGACGACCTCCAGCGTAAATAAAAAGTTTGCCATTACTGCAGCTGTCAGACTAGGATCGACGACAGTCATTATGCCTCATTTGGCCGCGAGTGAACTTGACATTTGATGGAAACAGCCATCGATGGATTGACGCCAAATCAACGGAAGTGTGCAACAAACCTGTAGGCTCAACATTCCGAAGGGATCACTTGGAACTATTCCTCCACTAGGCACACACTCCTATGTATAACTCGTGCTCACTACAGCGACTTCTTATTGGGTGTGCCCGACGACGCGATCGAATCTCCGTTTCCTCGCCTCGTCGCTCGCTCACTCGCCAGTTCGGATTCACGGCGCAACTGAACCCGAACTGGTGGATTCCGACCGAGTAAAACAACGGGAAAATCGGCGGTTTTTCTCCGACGCGAATGACGCGACGGCGGCGTGGCGGCCGCAAGCAAGCAAGGAAGGCAGTAGCTCGGCGGCGGCGAGCGTCGGAGGTACACAATGCGTCACAGCATCGATGGGCGCTCTGGGGAGTTATAATGCCGATACAGTATAATATATGAAGGTTGCTACATTAGGTTTTAAGGTTATAGAATAGCCTGTATTTTTAGCCCGTGTCTCCTCATGACGGTCACTTTGCGCTTCGAGTGCAGTGGCGGCGCCTCCGACGCGACTGCGTATGTCGCCGGCGCAAGCAGTGCACGTACGCGCGTACGCATTAAGCCGGCTCCCTCGCTCGTTCGCTCGGAGGGAGGGAAGGGGAGGCTCTCTCGCACGCGTAAAAACCGGACCGCCGCCGTCGGTATAGCTGGAAGTCATATGGGGCGGGCAGGCGGGCTGATTAGAATCGTGTTAGCAAGGACCTATGTTCATCGATTGAGTTTTCATTAAGCTTAACACGTACGACACACACTAGTACATAAATACAAGTTCATTGCATGCCTCATACTATATGCTTCAAAAGCTTTCCATGTCAGGTCCATTTTTGCTCCATATGTGAGCAAACTCCCGCCCTTTTAGTCTGCTTTATCTGGCCCTGTTAAATTGTAGTAGTACGAGGTGTACGAATATTAAGTTTCTTGCGCCTTTGCATGAGGCCCTTGTCGCCTTGAATATATACGTCTTTTGTCGTTCATGGACAGACATCTATAGACCGAAGTACAGGCCGCTGGGACGCTCGGTCTTTTACTTCAGACACAACTGACGAAGTCTCCCGAGGCGACGTTTGCGGTACTTGCATAATCTTTCGTTCTCTCGCTCGCTCGCCGCTTGTCCGTCCGTGAGTCTCGCATGATTGGTCGGGTACGTGGATTTCAAGTTCAAGGCATCTTGTAAGCTGACGCTATCTGCTGGGCATTAACGCGATCTGGAGGTGCGATCGAATATTGTGGTATGCGCGATGATAAGTTGATTTAGACGCATGTAACATGTAATAGAATAAAAATCGATGTACGTGAAGGTCCTTACGACGGTTAATTTATGGCTCTGATGAACTTGTAACTTTGGCAGGCTCAGATTCTAATCAATTAACAGGGGACGATCGAAGAAAGGACTATACGAAAGCATGGCATTCAGTGTGCGTTTCCTTAAAAGAGTTTGCGATCGAATCTCGGCCAAGGACATGGAAAAAAGTCCGCCGCCGCCGCCTCCGTCGTCGCCGCCGCTGCGCGCCTTTCTGCTGATGGGAACAGACAGAGAGACAGACAGACAAAGTGGAGTGAGTGAACGACGACTGGCAATGCCATGGAGACGGCCGACTGTCCGTCGACGCGGACGCACGTCAGGACAATGCCCTCCTAAGTTCGAAAGGAGGGCGAATCGGCGGCGGCGGCGGCGGCGGAAAAAATGGCAGGAAAACAATGCGGTAAAGAGAAGTAGAAAAGGGAAGCGGTCAGCTGCCAAATTGCAGTTGCCGTGGGACTCCACGTCGCAATCGAGCTAGGTCGATCTAGTACGTACTACAAACGTCTTCGCGTGTTCGACTTGCATCAAAGAGAACTTCCCGTACATATGTTAACATGGACGCGCGGATCATTGACCTTGCCGTCGCCGCTAGCAAGCTGCCATGGAGCCATCCAAAGAGTTGCATTTCGGGTGCACTTGGCGCCGATCGGAGAAAGGAAGGAAGGCCAGGCCTCCATCGCTTGCTGCATTGTCACCCGGTGACCGTGGCCAATCAGCGGGAGCCCTCGATTTAGCGGCCATTACCTGTCAATGATGCATGCCCACGCCTTTACCCTCCCGTTCGTTTTTACGGTCCGCGAAAATATTGCCATGTTATGTGTCCGGCTTCCGGCTACTTTACCCGCGGATGAGGACTCGGGAGCATCACTCGATCACTCGCCGCTGACCGGCGAAGATGATCTTGGCATTGGTGCTTTCGCTAATCGTGCCTTTTGTCGCGGCGACTAACTCGGAGCTTGCTTCGAAGCCCGCCGAGCCGCGTCTGTTCAGCGCCGCCTACGGCTTCGACAGCCCGTTCGGCATCAAGGAGGGCTATGACTTCATCACGGACCCGCTCATATTCGCCAGATTCCTCCTCTTCGCCACGTGGGGAGTGCGTACTGATTTCCATGTCACGCGGGAACTATTATCTCCTCATAAAGCCCCTTTCCTAGTTTCTCGCGAACAGCATCTTCGTCGTGGCTGCGCACTTCTTCCACTGGGACTACGAGAACACGGAGCTGCTGCCGAACGAGGAGCTGGACGTGCAGCGCATCGTGGAGTCGTTCGTCGTGCCGAGCAGGGCCATGCCGAGGATATACGCCATCAGCGTCACGGTATTATATATATAGTACTTAAAGGGCTTCTTGATAAACAAGTGCAGCATTTTTGACATTAATTTTCATTTCAGTATCTGATCGACATGTTCGTCTGGAGTATGCCCATTATCCTCTACCCGCTCTACTCCAAGTTCGTGTTGGGCAATGACTTCACCATCGGGGAGGTCGACGACTTCAAGGAAGGAATCAAGGTTTGGGCTTTAATTTCTCACCTAATTCCTTTTAATCCCAAGTCGGGCTTTTAGAACGCGATTGAAGAGCCGAACAAAGTCGTCGACGTGACCAACTTGATCGACCCCGAAGTGGTGGAGGGGAAAATGGATCTGAGCACTGCGCTGAGGAGGAACCTCTGTCCTCAGTGTCTTCTGAGAACCCTCGTCCAGTCCTGCTATAGGGTGAGTACGAGATGGCAAAAAATGGAGCATTAAAATTATGATTTAATCTAATTTTCAGTACATCACGAGGGTCTTCTTTCGGTCTCTGCTGCCCCATCATGGTGCGATATTCGGCGGCAAAATGAAGAGAAGGAAGCGGAGCATTTAGCTGATTGCTTCAATGAAGCGTTAAATCCGAGTTTTAGTCATCTGGTAAGTTATTTTATCCAACTTTCCGGCACACAAAAAAGTTATCCAGGTTGTTATCTGATACGATAAGATGCAATTAGGTGCGAGACGGTTTCACGCCTCGCTCGCTCGCTATCTACGACGGTATCGCGTTTCAATCAGCGCGAGCGTACGTGACTCCGCCTCGACAGAGATTTACAACGGTGGCAATCAGTCGGAAAAGCGCGTGCGCGCGGTCGTCGGTCAAATCCTAATACCGCTACCGGAATTCCACGTAGGGTAGCCATATGTCGCATTAACTTACAATTCGTTCTTATAAACGTACTCTCCGTGCGTGCGAAGCTGAAAATTAAAAACATTATAGATTGAATACCATGATGTCCTACTATCGCGAAACATTTTTGGTACGTACGCGTACTGGAATAAAACCTTGATCTGCATCAGGATGCTCTCTTTTCCGTTCGCCATGCCGCCGCCGCCGCCACCTTCTGCTGACAAGGTCAATGTCGAGGAGTTATAGAGGCCGAAGGACCCCGCCGCTGCCATGTGACAGCAATATGCGCGCCGCAGACGACGCCGACTAATGTCTCGACGGAGGGAGGGAGGAAAAAAACAATGCGCAAGGAGGAGGAGCTCAGGGACTCGAAAAGTTAGTCATATGGCTCGAGCGCAATGCGTCAGATCAATTAGTTGATGGGTGCAGACGCCCCGTTGAAGGGTAAAGTCAAGAGAGCACTCCATATTTTTAGCGACCGTGCTCATTTCCCCATCTCCTGAACGAGGCGAAATTATTCTGCGTTCAACCTCGGTGGCACGACCGACCGACCGACCCCCATGCAGCAATGTCACTTTTTGCCCTTCCTTCCGTTAAGGCTTGTTTGCTCGATCGCTCCCGACATGAAACCGTCTTGAAGCGCGGTTTCCTGCGGACGCTAGCGAGCGAGCGAGCCCCATTGCGCCGACTCGACCTCGTGCGTGTCTCCCCCCACCTGGCTGGCATTCTGGGGCTCGAAGCAATCATTGCTCAAAAATCAGTCCTCCCCAGCCGCTCGCCGCCGCGCTCACGATCTTCTCGGAGGCGACAGCAGACACGAAGGGACGAAGCTCGGAAAGAAATCAGAGCCGCCGCCGTCGCCGCCGTCGCCGCCGGATCCATCAGATGATGTTACTCCGGTGCCGGGCGGGCGGCAAGCGGTTTCCGCTCTGTCCTTGGCCGCCGTCCGTCCGTCCGTCGTCTCGATTCTTTAACAGCGGCAGTTTCATTTTTCTCTCCATTGCACCTCAGCCTAATTGGTCGGGCCGGGCCGGGCCGAACCGAGCGGACAACATGTGGAGAACGAATGGAATGGACAATAGGCCGGCCGGCCGCGGCCATCCGACTGACCAACGGTTGCTCGATCGAAATCTAGGTGAGAAATGGGAATGCGAATCCATGCACAAGGCGGGCGCCTAGCTTCTGGCCAAGTTGATAAGCTCGATCCGATTGAAATGGATACTCTCAGGGAAGAGAGGGAGTACAAAATTCTCTGGCTGGCTCTTCGCCTCTGGCTGTAAGATTACAATTAAGCGCGTTCGCCAGCAGTCAACTTGGTTCGATCGTCAGTTCGCCCAGCGAAAAGAACACGTTTTCCCACGTAGCGTTAAAACTGCTGCCGAACGAACGCGAGCTGGCTAGGAACAACCTTGGTAGGAAAACGTATTACGCACACGAGTACGAGCGAGCGAGCGAGTGCAACTTACGCGCGCGTGCGAAATTTCATCCTGCCTTTCTTTTTCTTCCTCCGATTTCGAAGGAGCTAGCTGCATAAAGGAGGAGATAGTGGGTGAGAAAGAGTAAGACTTTTTGTGGTCCTGCTTCTTGATAATTCCAGCATTTAAGGGCTTCAGATAGATGGAATAGTTAATGAATCCTTTGTGATTTTGCTACGCAAGGGCCGATCTAATCGCGCCTATTTGGAACGGATGCCATGGAAACATTGTCCTCCTTCTTATTGCTGCCTCTTCGAATCCGATCGAGGTTATTCAGGCCGATCGGGGGCGCGTGCGAGCGAGCGAACGAACAAGCTGGTTTGTTTCATTCGTTTCTCAGCTGCTTGCGTCGAAGGACGATTTTGTCCAATTATGTTTTATGCCTCGCACACGCCATATGGTGTTGCTCGTACTCGCCAGGGATTCCAACTGGCAGTGATTCATTTTTGCAATGAAGTGTTTTTACCAACATCTCTACAGAAAAATTTATAAACAGGAATGTTATAATATATAATTGCAGCTTTGGAGAATCCACCGCTGCTGCAAGTGAAGAAGGTCGCGCGCCTTTTTCTTTACCAACGGAACGCGAA
>JAAUYK010239586.1_pt1 | contig 11409 bp, 13 predicted proteins | sample 7278021 | NCBI WGS metagenome assembly JAAUYK01 (sample SAMN14350223, study PRJNA611818) | marine sediment metagenome | isolation source: surface marine sediment (1.8m) | place: French Polynesia: Moorea | collected 2018-08
ATTTTGAACGGGGAGGAGTGTGGCCTTTTAGGCGGACTAGACTTCTTTGGTGTCACGGCAACGAAAGGTGTACCGCCCTTTTTGGCGGCTTTGCTGGCCTCCGTCACCTCGTTAGGTTCCCTACACGACGTATCCCCTTTCTCCTTGCTTGCTGTGGTCTCCTCCTGTTCCTCGACGACCTCAAGATTTGGAAAGGCCAGGACATCATCAGTGCCGAAGAGCTCATCTGTCATTGTTTCCATGGAGGCCGTGCGAATGCGAACACCTCGACGGGGACTGTAGCCCAAGACGGCGACGGAAGGAGGAAGGAGGCTGACGTCAAGTTGAACTCCCGACGTGTTCACGGCATGTAGGTGTTCCACAGAGCGGCGGCGCATGGCGATCTCCTCGGCTGATAGGTTGTGAGAGAGGTCGCTTTCGGCAACGTCGTCAGGTTTGCCGTCTTGAGGTTTGCCGTCTTCAGTTTCTCCATCGCCGTCTTCTGGTTCTCCAGCGTCTTCGTCAGGTTCGCCGTCTCTGTCGTCAGTTTGGCCTTCGCCAGATTGTCCGTCGTCTTCAACCTTCTGAGGTGCTGGATCTTGAGTGGCGAGCGGGGCATTCTCAATGTTCGTCGACACATCGCTCGACTCCTCCTCGTACTCCTCCTCCTCGTCCTCGTTCTCGTCCTCGTCCTCGTCCTCGTCCTTTTCAGCTTCTTCGGTTTCTTGTATCTGCCTCTTGTCGTCTGGAAGCGTGTAGTAACGTGGCTCGAAGTTGGTGGACGGCGGGTGGTTCACAGGCTCCAAGGGGGAGGAGAGCATCATCGCACCTGTTGAGGTTCTGGACGGTTTCCCTGATATTTCTCTAGTCGGTGCAGGTGTCGGCGACGCCGGGCTATCCACTTCCTCGTCGTCTCCATTGCCGGACGTGTAGAGGTACGTCGACTGGGGAGTCCTGGACGAGTTGTATCTGGAGTCTGAGGCCGAGGTGTCGACGTCCGCTGCGGCTTCTTCTTCTTCTAGGTGCCGGAGGATTTTCTTCTGCTTGACACACTCGCACGTCGAGTTGCATGAGGTAGCTGTCAACTCCAGGGAGGACTCGGTCGTATCGTGAGCAATACCTTCAAGACTGAGACGTTTGCGATACTTCATGTAGGAGGAAGTTTCCCTGTAGTCCCAGTTGAGGTTGGGGCAAGGGTGGTACCGCTTTTCTTTCTTGTTCTTCTCGTGTTCACGTTTTGCTTCGTGTTCGTCCTCAAGAATCGCCTTGTAAAGAGCAATCCTCTCCATTTCCTGCCGCTTTCTCTTTTCCTTCTCGGTTTCTTGGCGCACGGCTTTTGGGCAGGGTGCTGGTGATCTTTTTTTCTTCTCACCTTTCGGGGTCATCGGAGGATTGAGGATCGCATCGTAGGCACGTGCAGCGGCACGCCTCGGGCTATCGACAGAAAGGCTACGAGGACGGGTATTCGCGGGAGTCCTCTCTTCAAACCTTTCGAGGTCGCTCGCCAACTTCCTTGGAGTTTTTGCAGTTTCACCGTCGGTACGAGCCTCGCGAGGTATCCTGCGGTTGGGGCTCGGGCTGGCAGAGGCTGACCTGCCTTTGCTTGTGGTAGAACGTAGCCTCGTGTCCTTCTTCGCAATCCTGGTCTCCTCCTCCACTGACCACATGTCCTCAGTTTGTGTACCTCTAGAAGACGAGTAGGTGGGGCTTCTCGGGTCCGCCTTCTGGGATGTGTTTGGGATTTCAATCCCACTGTGCCTCATGCGGGACTTCTTCCTGAACCTCTTGAGGCCCACGTCCTCGAGAATCTCGAAGGATCTGCATCTGTAAAAGAAGAGAGGGGCCGGTAGGTAGGTAGGTAGGTAGGTAGGTAGGTAGGTAGGTAGGTAGGTAGGTATATAATAATGACTAGCACACTTACAGCAAGCAGTCCTCGTAGCGAATGCGGCCCAGGCGAGCATCCTCGTGTTCTTGCGGAGTGCGGTGGCCAGGCCAGATGGACCTCGGGAAGTGTAGCCTGGCCTCAACGCTGAGGTCAGTAACTCCGAGTTGATGGTAACGGGGGCCTTTGCCATCCCAGTCCGGCACCGGGTACGTGGGAGCTTGCAGGAACTAGAGTAAAGGGATTGTAACCTCGAGAAGTTTAACTTTTTTAAAACATATATGTTACCCGAAAACGGCGATTGGCACATTGGAATCCCGAATACTCAAGGTACTTCTCCTTGCCATCCTCCTTCAGGGTACCGAGGAGTGGTTTCTCGTTGCGGTGGTAGCCATCTAGGGTCGACCCTCTGACGACCTCTTGAGGTAAGAAGAAGAGGGAACGGGACGGCCCAATCGCCTTGATGCAGTCCGCGTCGAACTCGTAGTTGTCCTCGCGGGCATCTAGTGCGTACGTGTTCACGCGCGAGATGAACTGGTGTACCTGATAATTTTTTATATGTGCTTTAAACGACCCGTTGAGGTTAAAGTATAGTTAATCACTTACGATGTCCGGGAAAGGCTGGTTGTAATCGGGCCTCTCGATTCCGTCGAAGATGTCGGCCGTTGGCACCCCAGTTGTGTCTCCGGCGACCTTAATCACCAGCTTATCGAGGCCGTTGTAAATGACCTCTTGGTCGACGAGAGAAAGTAGTTGGGGCTCCCCGGGGACTCCACCGTACTTCGGGACGTACGGGTTCTCCCAGAAGTTGACGATGGGCACGGATTTGTCGCGGCCGCTCATGATGGCGGCTACACGTGAGGAAATGCGGGGAGGAAGTGATGCTGTTTCTTCACATTGATTACCTCAACAGCTGCACATATGCGCAGTAAAATAGCGAATCTTCCTCATTTTCATAGCTAAAGCGCGGACAGCTAACTTCACGCAACCTCTAGAGGTAACGTTCGACATGGGGGAGCCTCGAAAAAAAGTGCTAAGAAGAAAAAGAATACGTCTCCAGGACGTTCTTTACACTTCTAATTCATCCTCGGACTCTGAAGCGTCTCTCCCTCAAACTGACCTCGTAAATACAGTGAACGTTTCCGAGACGATCGAGACTGCTGGGTCATCTATACCTCAATCATGGCAAACGCAGCAACGACCTCCACGAAGTCGGAGTGATTGGGTGCCGAGACGCTGTCAAGTGCGAGATACGACCTCTGTAGAAGGCGTTGAAACCAGTGTGCAAGAGGATGAGGCACCACAGAATGAGCAACTTGAAACAGCAAGCAGCGTTGACGATACTGCACCTGTTGAGGTGGACACGGACAACAGATCGACGTGCTCTAGCGCAGTTAACTCAGATGGGACGGAGTCCGTGCCTGAGCATGATGGAGGTGTATACGATGAACCTAGGGTTGAAGACGCACCTCGTATTGAAGAACCTGAACACGTGCACATCCATGATGATACTGAGGACAGTGATGAGGACACTCGGAATTGGACTCTGACGGACGCAACTAGACATCTGTATAGTGTGAAGATTCGACACAACATTTCCGATCGCGCCTTCGAGGCTTCATGGAAAGCTTTCAGGGAAGTTTTGCCAGTTTTACAAGGCGTGCCTCAACATGCACTTCCGTCTGCTCGAACAATTAAACGTCAGGCCCTTCGAGATCTACCTGACTTCCGTCTAGAAGTGGCACATCTACACACTGAAAGCGGTGAGGAGATTGTGGAGACAAACCTCGAGAAGTTTCCTTACAAGAAATACGAAGACCGATCTGTTTGGAAGCCAATTTATGAGGTCTGGAGAGCGAAACTCGATGATGTACTTGATTTCCATAAAGCGCAACATAACACTGCCGTGACTCAAGAGGTTGTCCTGAATGTTGATGGAGTACCTATCGGGAGAACAGGACGCACGCAAATAATCGTCTCACTGAAGTTCGTGGACTGTCGAAGTGTGTATCAGCTCGTAAATGCCATTCCAGCCGCTGACTGCAAGAAAAGGCTGACAGTTCCGTTCCTGCTAGAGACAGTTCTTCGCGACCTCGAGAGGTTGGAGTTGTCAGTGAAACTCATCAGTGCCGACGCACCCATGCGAGCTTTTCTCAGGAACCAGAAGAGCCACAGTGGTAAAATGGCTTGCGATTACTGTTATGGAATCGCTAGGCATGAGAAGAAACCTGTATGGGGCCTAAAAACAATAAATCAAGAGCCTCGCACCATGCAACGACTTCTACAAGACTATGAAGAGCATGACCTTCACGGTCGTCCGCTTGAAGACTTTGGTTACCGCGGGAAGTGCGAACTCATGGACCTCATGCCCGGATGGGACTTCATTAACGGGATCCCTGTGGACCCTATGCATCTACTTTTTCTCGGCCTCGGAAGGTGTCTATTCGAGCTACTGTTTCATGTTGGTGAGTCCCGAGTTGTCAACGACAAGCGGACGAAAAGAGAGAAAACCGATGGCCTCGATTCTGACCTGACACGTCAGAAAGTACCTTCCGAGATTGCGAGGCGGCCTCGCCCAGTGGATTTCAAGAACTGGAAGGCGTCGGAGTGGAGGTGCCTCGTGTTGTACATGTTCCCACTAGTCATCCTGAGGTTACCGAAGGGGCTTCGACGACAAATGTGGTTGGAATTCTCGTACCTAAGTCGTGCATACACTTTGCCAGAAGAGGATTTCGTCAACCTCGACACGGACATGTTGAATAAGTTGGCTGTGAAGTGGTACAGGAACTATCACCACCTCTTTGGTTCAAACAATATGCGTTATAACGTGCATTTGTTCCTGCACCTCTCTAGAATCCGCGTTCATGGGCCCTTCTCGAAAATTTCTGCTTTCCCCTTTGAGGGATCCTTTGCCGCGAGTAGTCGAGCTCAAAAGGCCGGAACATTAAGTGAGGGCTTGCAATCAATGCGAGCGTCCTATCTGCGACCTATGGAGGGACACACTTGTGAGAAGACATTGAAGTTTCGGTGTGAAGCTACGCCTCGCACGGATGACTCTCTCATTTTTACCCATCGCTCGTTGTACAAAATATGCGACACACCTCAAGAGGTGGGTTCCTTAGTCGTGAACAAAATCATTACAACCACTTACTTCCCTCCTGTGAATAGTAAGCTCAATTTCGATGGCGTAGGAGTAAAGAAATACCTCTATGTTGATGAGGTAAAAGAAGCTATTAGACGTGAAGACGTAAAAGGGAAAGTTATTGCTGTCGATACCGGCGAGGAAATAGTTCTTGTGAATGTATCAAATGCTGAACTTCAGGAGGCCGACTAATATTCGATTCGAAATACACATATATTTATATGATGGAGGTCTATATACGTGTCAACGTTAAATTTGGGGTCGGTACTTGTTGTGCACCGATGAAAACGTTTGATTCGTCATATACACTATGATTTACGTCTCATAGATTCGGCAGCAACATAAAAATAGTTACAAGAAATTTTCGTATCAAATGCAAACTGATTGAAAGGTGGAATGAAGAGGTCCATGTACAAGTAGGACGATTTGAGCTACTCATGGCGCCTAGCTTTTTGCCTAGCGAGGCGATTCTTGCTCTTCGTAATGTTCGATCTCGTCCACCTCCAGACGGTTCTCAGGTCCAAGCTGAGGAACTCATCCCACACGAACGGATTGTCGCGGCCACGCATCCTGTGCACCTCGGCAACGCTCTCGGTGATCACCGACTCAAACCAGACATAGACCTCCTCCGCCATCGCCGTTCCTTCCTTCTGTTTGTAGTTCTCTCGCGGATCGTAGAACTTGTAAGCCTCAATGTAGTCGTTGGAGAAGATGGCGTGTATGAGTGAGCTGGCTAGCTGTCTTGTCGGCCTGGTCTCGCCTTTCTCAGTCGGGGTGGTATCAAACTCGATGCCCTCGAAAAGTGCAAGACGACGGATATCTTGATCCAGTAGCTTCGACATGATGTCGCGGCCTTCTTCATCGGCGAGCACGTTGAGGAATCCCTCATTGCTTGAGAGGGGTACAGCGGCCTCGATCAGGCGCCACTTCATGTCTTTCGTCTGTCCCTCATCAATGATAACGACCTCAACGGGTTCGTTGGCTGCTGTGGCGGGTGCACGCTCCTCTCCTTTCTCCGCCTCATCCTCAGATGAGGAAGACAGCTTCCTCTTCTTGCCGCCGCTAGATTCGAGCTTCTTCCTTAGCTCCTGGTTTTCCGCCCGCAGTTCCTGAATCATCTCTAGAAGTGCGGAGATGTTGCCGGTAACAGGAGGTATGACGACGCCGGTTTGAGCGTCGGCGGCCGGTAGATCGGCTTCCTCCCGAGGTAAGTTGGTGGCCGGTTGATCGGCGGCTGGTGGGTCGGCGGCCGCTGGATTGTCGGCCGGTAGATCGGCTTCCTCCCGAGGTAAGTTGGTGGCCGGTAGATCGGGGGCCGGTTCTGTTCCTTCGGCCTCCTCCTGAAGTAGTTTGGCGGCCGATGGATCGGCGGCCGGTTCTGTTCCTTCGGCCTCCTCCTGAAGTAGTTTGGCGGCCGATGGATCGGCGGCCGGTGTTCCTTCGGTTTCCTCCAGAGGTAGGTTCGTGGACGGTTGATCGGCCGCCTGTTCTGATCCTTCGGCCTCCAGAGGTAGATTGGCTGGCTCCTGAAGACTTTGATCGGCCGGTCCTGTTCCTTTGGCTGCACCGGCATCTTGACGAGTGGTATCTTCAGGACCCTTGACCTCCTGAAAGTCACGTGCACCGGGCTCACTTGGCGATGCATCGCCCTTGTCTTCTTTGGATTCGACCTCGGGAGGTTCCTAGATTAGGAATTTAATGTACGAAAGTGTTGAGGTTTAAAATTCGTCTTTATAACTTACCTCTCGAGTTTCCTCGACGACTTCCGCCCCCTCCACGGCTTGCTCATGCTCTAGCTCAGCGACAGGTGGTGAAGTAGGTGCTCCCGCCTTTGTACGTACATCAAAGTCGATCTCTTCACTGATGATGAGTACTTCGGCTTCTGGGTCGGGACGTTCAGGCTTCGGCACGTCTTTTTCGAATGGCGGCAGTGGGAGGTCCAAAGCCTCGTCAATCTTCTTGCCCTTCTTTCCGTTCCCCTTGAGCCTGGGATCAGCGACCTCTCCACGTGCTTCGTCGGTTCCTTCCGCCGTCACGACGATCTTGGCCGGTGGGATGATCTTCTGCACCTTGGTCGAGCAACGCCTCACCTTCTCTGCGGCCTCGGCAAGTGCGTGGATCTTGCTTCGCCTGATGGAAAGTAAAGGTAGAAATCAATATGTTGAAATATATAGATACAATGATATTACCTTTCCACGGACTCTTCGAGCGGTGTCGTTGGTGAGAACCTCAGACTGTCCAACTTCAGGCCGGTGATGGCATCCAGCTCCTTTGCAGTGACGAGAACGTGGCAGGCCAGCTTCTTGTTGGTGGTACCGGGTAGGATTGACGTGGTGAGGGCGTAGGCAGTGTCCGCGGGCATCGTGGGGTCGATCACAGTCATGCAGTAACGGTGGAAGCCGTTCAGGATTTCGATGAACGCGTCGAGGTGGCGTAAGAACTCTCGGTGGCACAGCATGAAAAGCCTGTAGTTGGCCACACATCCCTGATTGATGCTGCCCCTCACAACGGCCATCCTGGCCTCCTTCTCGAGGTTGAAACTGCCCTGCGCGTAGAGGTAGGTGCCCGGAACGAGGGGAACCTTCAGGAAAGGGGCCACGGTGAACCCCGGGAGGTAGATGATGGCCCAGTCGTAGGACGGGGCCTCCAGCTGCACAGCGCCTTGCCGGCCGATCATGGTGTAGGGTGTCACCATTAGAGGCCGTTTGAGAAAATCCGTCACTACGATCACTCAAAAGCGGCGTCCTCGATCGCCGACGGCTTCACTAAAATGGAAAAGTTGGAAATGTAAAGGCAATCGGCAATTCCGGAATCAAAACAATCCTCGGAATTTTAAAAAAATTACATGCAACCTCTACCAGTACACTGGGCAGGCGTCAACTTAGGGCCGATTGGGCAGACACGGCCCACTATTATCATCATACGAGCTACTTCTTTCTTTTCAAAATCAAGATTCCGCCATCTTGCCTTCAATGGCGGGCGGATGAGGGTAAGGTCGCGAAGTAAAGGCCAGATTTCGACCTCTTGTGGCTATGGCGTCCAAGTGCTCGCGGAAGAAGACACTTGGAGGGCACGGGCCCCTTGCCGTCGCCAAGAAGTCCATCGCACCGGTGTCTGCGGCGACAGAACCTCTCGAGGTTCATTCGAAACCGCCGAGCGACGATCCTGAGAAGAATTACGACCGGTACCTCGTCTTCGTCGATGACCCCAACAGCCGCTCCCCGTTCGCCACTCTCGAAGCAAAGGACATCCTCGACCTCAAGAGGAAGGATGAGATTGATAAGTCATTTCTAAACAATTCTCGACGCAAAAGAAAGTATGATTTTGCGTTCACGACCGTCTTCAAGTTTCCGTGCCGAATATTTGCAAAAGTACAACCCGGATTCAGCTCTTTCAAGCTCAGGAAGATCGTGACGGACCTCAACTCGCAGTACCGCAACATGATCGCCTGCCAGGTGGACGTGGAGAAGGCGTACTGGACGCTCCTGGAAAGCAACGCAAGAAAAGTGAAAACGGGCATCGACTACGACACAGGAAAGGTCGTCAACAAGAGAGCCGTCAGCAAGGTGCCCGACACGACGTCCTCGTACACGGACACGGACCAAGTTAACCTCGAGGGGGAGAAGGAAGGCACCGACAGCGACAGTTCCTCCCACGATGCCGTCCTATCAGAGCCAGAGGCAGTTGACAACGGGGATCATGAGGCCGAAGATAACGAAGAAGCGAACGTAAGTACAGTACCTCGAGAGGTGTGAGTGTCTGGTTTACGTACAGTGCAAATCCCATCACGACCTCGATTGGTCAAATGATTTCTTTTCAGACACAGCAACTCAACAACGACGATGACGAGGAAGAAGACGAAGACGCCGCCGACCAGTTCGGCAAGTTGGGCGGCAACAAGGCGAATGATGGATCGTACACACCTCACGAGTTCCATACCTCCCTGCCCCCGCCTCTGCCCTCAAGAGAAGTGAGCATCATCGGATCTAAGGGAAGTGGCAATTGAATACATACTGTTGAAAAGAATCAATAACGTGTACACGTAACCATGCAACTCTAGGCCAAAGAGAATGGTGAGCGAAATGAGACTCCAAAGTCACCAACACCGCATTCGATGGATTCCCCGGGCAACAAGGAAAGAAACCATTATTCACTGCAACTGCATGAAGTCCAACTCAACCTTTAAACGTCATACTTTCAGAATCTGAATGACAACTTCAACGACGACAGCAACAACGTGAAGGCGTCCGCGAAGAACTCGTCCTCTTTGAGTTCCCCATCTCCAACTTTGACGAGAAAGGCACGTATATATATACATTTAGACCTGTTAATCCTATGCTAATGAAACACTTTGCGTTAGCCCACTTTCAACACCTCGAATAACTCGAGGGAATCTGACGACAACCTCTTCACGCCATTGAATCACTCGAGGCCATCTGACAACAACAACCTCTGCACGCCTTCGCCGTCGACATCAACCACAGCCAGGAACACGCCTTCCCCCTCGCTGACGACTCCCAAAAGCCCGCTCCTGAACCAAGTTCTTGCAGAGGTGAAGCAAGCCTGCTGACTGATTGATGTAGACATGATACGTACTTTCTATTTATCATTCCAGCTAGCCGCCATCAGAAAGGAACAAGATCGCCTATCAAGCCTCATGAGTAAGGGATTCAAAGGATGCCAGAACGAGCTTGCCGACCACAGCACCATCTTGCGCGACGTCAACCACAAGCTTACAAGCCTCAGATCTCAACTCATCGACACAAAGGCCATCAAGGAGAACCTCCCCCACGCTGACCTCAAGGCGTATCTACCCTTCGACAATGACGACGACCTCATCACGGTGCTGGAGAGCACCTCCTTGAGCAATGCTCTGTACGCTAAGGTAAGCCTTTATAATTGAAACGTTGAAGCAGTACTGCTATTAACCTCTCCACGTCTCAAAGCTCCTAGACCTCCAACCCAGCACCCCTCTCTTCGTGCAGAACTTCGTGGACCTCCTCTTCACTACCTCCTACAGAGCTATCAGGTGTTGGCCTAACTCGAGCACGAGAAGTAGCAAGCCCAAGATGCCGACCATCATCCACGCGTTTACGTTGACGTACGTCGCCAAGCACGTCAGTGACAAGATGCCCGAAAAGATGTTCTGGAATAGGTACCTTATGAAGTACAGTGGTAAAGCTACCTCCTTTTGTAATAATTTTCCGCTCCAGCGTCTTCCGTGCCTTCACGATGGCCACCTACAAGAAGACAACGCTCGGACAACTCAGACTGCAGATCAATGCCCTTCAGCAGAAGGTTCGACGTCGTGAGGACAAGATCCGGACCTGCAAGTCCGCCATCAGGTCACTTGAAGAGGAAGAAGCTATTAAAGGCTTGAACCACACGAAGTCCTCGAAGCTCAATCGACAGCGGTTTGAGCTGAAACAAGCCGAGGAGGACCTCTCCAACCTGAAGGTGAACGTGGATGAGCTCATGGACGTCCGAAACCAAAAGAAGTTAGAAGAGGACGCGGAGAAAGGGGAATCCGACAAAGAAGAAGACAAAGAAGAAGACAGAGAAGAAGCCGAAGTGCAAGTACTAAATACTGTTGAAAATGTCACTGACGATTACCTTAATCACCTTGGCTTAAATGCCCAGCAAGTGGACAACCAGGAGCTAAACTTCGAAAAGTACTAACGTACCTGGACCTCTAGTGGTCCGGATGATCGTAAAACCTCTTAATTATTAGTGCATAATGTGCTTTAATTTGTCTAGATAGCGATCTCTAGAGGTAGAGCTAGCATTTACGTTGAGAGCTATGCATTACCTCTGAACGTCACAGTTCCATATTTATATCTACCCGTCGAAAAGCCGCTATATGCAGAGATATATATACGTGCCATCATGTAGTAAAGGTACTGCTGTACGTACCTACACACGTCCCCCTCCTACACGTACCTCACGGCATACGCTAGCTCCTCCCGGAACAGCGACGCGCCGTCGGGCACCACGGCGCTGTCCACGTCGTTGTCATTCTACTATGTCACTATTCGAATAAACCTTGGCTATTAAAACGTTTCGTTACGCTTTTCACTTTACGCCGATATTGAAACGTAAGAAAGTGACTTCAATTCAATGCTTACAGTGGTTCACTAGTACGATATACCTCGAAATGTGTTGGCACCATTCTTACGTCATCTGACCTTTAGACGTTACGCTCACAACACCAGAGTGGTAGCGGAACGCGTAAGACGTGGTGAGGTCAATTACGGTTTGAGAGCGGAGTAACCTTTACGTTTCGTTGACGTTGGGATACGGAGCATCATCTATTAACACACCAAAACGCATTCCTCCGTGGAATTTCGTGGACCGTCAATGACCGCTGACGATCAACGCGTTCCGCTCTCAAACTGTCCCGTAGGGA
>JAAUYK010081642.1_pt1 | contig 11407 bp, 6 predicted proteins | sample 7278021 | NCBI WGS metagenome assembly JAAUYK01 (sample SAMN14350223, study PRJNA611818) | marine sediment metagenome | isolation source: surface marine sediment (1.8m) | place: French Polynesia: Moorea | collected 2018-08
CGACGAACTTCTCCGTCGCGGCGTCCACCTTCCGATGGACGCGCTGGGGCGCGTGGATGTAGAGGTCGTTCTTCCGGACCTGCTTCTTCACCTCGGGCAGCCGGATCGGGTATTTGACGGGCCGCTCGTGGTCGGCCACCTGGCGCTTCGGGTTGTAGACCTTGTTGAACTTCCAGAGCATCTGGATGAAGTTGGTCTGTCCCCGCAGCAGGTGGCCGCCGATGATCTCGAGGGCGTCCTTGAAGGCGGACCAGCCCAGGTGCTTGCTGGCCAGCACCTTCTGCGTGTTCACCAGCTCCTCGTAGAACTTCGGCAGCGGGAGCTTCGTGGGCAGCACCGCGTGCTGGATGTCGAAGAGCCGGTAGTCGCGCGTGGTGAGCTCGCGCTCCTCGGTGGCCCAGGTCTCGGTGCCCGGATAGGGCGTGTTCACGGTGAGGTGGACGATGTCGGGAATCTCCTGCGCCCACTCGCGGATCACGCGGAAGCGGTTCTCGTCCCAGGACGGGTCCACGATCAGGTTGATCGCGACCATGATGTCGAGGGACCGCGCATACTCGAGGGCCTCCATGTTGATGTCGAGGCTGGAGCGCTTGCGGAAGCGCTCGAGGCCCTCTTCGTCGATGGCCTCGAGGCCGAGGAACATGTACTCGAGGCCGAGCTTCCGCCAGTAGGCGAAGACCTCCTTGTTGCGCAGGAGCACGTCGGCGCGCGTCTCGAGGTAGTACTTCTTCTTGATGTTGCGCCGCTCGATCTCGCGCCCGATCTCGAAGCCGTGCTCCGAGCGGATGAAGGCGACGTCGTCGACGATGAAGATGCCGGGCTCCCAGACGCGCTGGAGGTCCTCGGCGGCCTTGTCGGGGCTCACGACCCGGTAGCTGCGGCCGTAGAAGGTCCAGGCGCTGCAGAAGGAGCAGTCCCAGGGGCAGCCGCGCGTGAACTCGATGGAGGCGCAGGGGTCGAACTCGCCGATGAAGTACTTGCGGCGCCTCGGCAGCAGATCGCGCGCGGGGTGGAGGTCGTCGAGGCTGTCGACGAAGCGGGGCGGCGGCCCCTCGCCCTCCGTGGTGACGGCGCCTGGCACCTCGTCGATGGCCCCGCGGTCGCTGGCGGCCACCTCGAGGAGCAGGGGCGCCGAGACCTCGCCCTCGCCCTTGAGCACGCAGTCGATGGCGCCTTCGGCGTGCTCGAGCAGCTCGTGCGCGGTGAAGCTCGCGCTGTGGCCGCCCACGAAGACGAGCGCGCCGGGCAGGCGGTTCTTGGCGATCTTGCACAGGTCCACGACCTCGGGGAGGTTCGCCAGGTAGTTGAGACCGAAGCCCACGGCCTCGGGGCGGAAGCTCTCGAGCAGCGCGGTGTAGTCGAGCTGGTGGGCGTTCTGGAGGTCGAGGATCCGCACCTCGTGACCCGCGCGGCGGCAGGCCTCGGCGACCAGCTCGACGCCCAGGGGCTCGAGCCGGAGATAGATCTCCGAGTACATGAGCGGACTCGGGTGGACGAGCAGGACCTTCAAGACCCCTCCCAGCGTCTGGTGAGCGTGGGCTGACGTGTGGTGAGCCGCCCCAGGCGGCCCGCGCACGGTAGCCGGGAGGGGGGGCGGCGCCAAACGGCTGTGGGTCCTGTGGGTCATACCCCGCGGGGTTGCGTTCGGGCCGCTGCGGGGCCCGAGGGCTGGCGTCAGGACCGGGCCGCCTCCTCCAGGTCGATCCAGCCGTCGCGCGAGTAGCCGCAGGAACGGCTGGGCTCGTCGATCAGGATGCGGGCGTGCTCGCGGTCGAAGGAGTCGGTGCTCTGGAAGTTCTGCAGCTTCATGGCCGCGCGCAGCACCTGGCGTCCCTCCGCGATGCGCGCCGGGTCCTTCTCCTCGTGGCCGATGCAGAGCAGAACGGCGCCCCGTTCGACCTGGTAGTCGAGCCGTTGGCTCGAGATCTCGATGGCCTCCTCGATGTAGCCGAGGGCGCGGTGGTTGTCGCCGCGGACACCGAGCACGAGGCTCAGCCACCACCAATCGGGCACCACGCGGTAGAAGGCCGAGGCGGCGTAGTAGAGGTTGCCCAGGGTGTGGTTCTGCGGCCCGTCGGAGTGCGTGGGGCGCAGCTCGATCCCGCGTTCGAGGAGCTTCACAATGGTGGAGGCGGAGCCGGCGGCCTGCACCACCCCGCGCGTGGTGGCCAGGCGCCCGAGGGAAGCTGCCTTCCAGAAGAAGCACTCGCCACAGCGCTCGTCGACCGCGATCGCGTCGTCGGCCCAGCGCACGGCGAGCCCGAAGACGTGGAGCCGCTGACGCTTGTCGCTCATGGGCAGCTTCTCGCCGTAGCGCCAGTAGTTTCGCGAGAGGCGCCAACGGATGAACGCCGACTCGGGAAGGGCCTCGGCGATCCGCTCGTAGCGCCGACTCGACTCGAGCAGCGCCTCGGGGTCGTCCCGCCACTCGAGCTCCACCCCCTCCCGCCAGAGCTGCCGGATCCGCTCGTCCCCGTGCTCCTCGAGCGTCGCCCCCCCCACCCCTCCCGCCACCAGCAGAAGCAGCCACGGGGACGTTCCTGCCAAACGGCTCAATCCCACAACACCTCGCACCCACTCCACTTTCCAGCCCGGGGGACGTTCCTGCCGAACGGCCCGAGTATGCAGCACCCGGCGGCCTCCCGGGCTCTCGGCGGGCCGGGGGTTTCGCTTTCCCCGAGCGGGAGTAGGCTGGCGGTGTCCTCACCTGACGCGGTCCCGCGCAGGTTCCCATGCCCCGAACGGCTCGACGCGACGCCCCCGGCGCCGTGCAGCACGTGATGTTCCGCGGCATCGAGAAGCGGAACATCTTTCGCGACGACCTCGACCGCCGCGACCTCTTGGAGCGGCTTGCGCGACTCATTCCGGAAGAGGGCTTCCTCTGCTTCGCCTGGGCGCTGATGCCCAACCACGTGCATCTCGTCCTGCGCACCGGTGCGTCTCCGCTGTCGCGGCTGATGGCCCGCCTCGGCACCGGATACGCCCGCCGCTTCAACCTGCGTCACGGCCGCGTCGGGCACCTCTTCCAGAATCGCTTCAAGTCGGTGCTGGTCGAGAGCGAGGAGCACCTGCGGGTGCTCGTGCCCTACGTGCACCTGAACCCGGTGCGCGCTGGCGTCGTGGCGGACGTCGCCGGTCTCGCGTCGTACCCGTGGACCGGTCACGCCGCGCTGATGGGGCGACGACCGCGACGCTTCCTCGCCGCCAGCAGTGTGCTCGCGTGGTTCGGCGGAAGCCCCGGAGACGCGCGTCCGACGCTGGAACGCTGCATGAGCGAGACCCTTCGCGCGACGTCCGAGGGCGCTGCCCACCCGGCCCTGCCCGCCGCACACACGGCTCGCGTCAGGTGCCGCACGCGAAGGCACCGGTGTCCGGGCGAGGATCCCCCGGGCCCCGTGGATCGGCTCCTGGCACGCGTCTGCAGCCAGGTCGGGGCGACGCCGGACTTCGTCCTCGGCGGTCGTCGCCACGCGAAGACGGTGGTGGCGCGATCGATCACGGCGTACCTCGCGGTGGCCGAGCTCGGGCTCTCCGTCGAGGACGTGGCGTCCGCCCTGCATCTGAACCCGAGCGCCACCAGCCGCTGCGCGACCCGCGGCCGCGCCCTGCTCGACCAGATGCGCTGAGCCCTGGTCTCCAGCCCGGGCACGTCCGGCCGGCCGGTGGGAGGGGCGCTCGGCTGGAACGCCCTGGCTCCCGAGCTGCAGGACGGGAAGGGCCACTCCCCGCAGGAACGATTCGGCAGGAACGGCCCCGTCTGCCCCCCCGCAGGAACGATTCGGCAGGAACGTCCCCGTCCCCGCAGGAACGATTCGGCAGGAACGTCCCCCGGGCGGGACGTCCCCCGGGCGGAAAAGCGGCGGGGGGGTGGGGGGTTGGGGGGTTGGGGCGGGTTCGGCAGGAGCGTCCCCGGGCTGGCGCCGCTACGGTCGGCCGCGATCGAGGGGGGTCTGGGAGGGAGAATGGCATGCGACCGCCCGGTTCTCGCAAGCCGCAGACGTACGAGATCGCCCGGAGGCTCGGCAAGAAGCTCTTCCGCGGCGTGCTGCTCGACCTGATCGAGCGCAAGAGCCTCGTCTCCACCGGCCCCGTGCTGAGCGAGAGCGAGTTCCCGTGGGCCGAGGAGTTCCGGTCGCGCTGGCCCAAGATCCGCGGGGAGCTCGAGGCCCAGCTCGAGCACCGCGAGAGCATCCCGCTCTTCCAGGACATCTCGCCCGACCAGTACAAGATCTCGCCCGACGACCAGTGGCGGACCTTCGTGCTCTATGGGCTCGGCCACAAGTCCGAGCTCGCCTGCGAGCTGTGCCCCGAGACGGCGGCGGCTCTCACCCTGGTGCCCCGCCTCGAGAGTGCCTTCTTCTCGATCCTCGCCCCAGGCAAGCACGTGCCGCGCCACCGCGGTGTGACCAAGGGCATGGTCCGCTGCCACCTCGGACTCAAGGTGCCCAATGACCCCGAGCACTGCTTCATGGCGCTCGACGGCGATCGCGGGCACGCGGACGAGCGCTGCAACTGGAGGGAAGGCGAGCTGCTCTTCTTCGACGACACCTTCAAGCACGCGGTCTGGAACGACACCCACGAGGAGCGCGTGGTGCTCCTCTTCGACTTCGAGCGCCCCATGAGCTGGGCCGGCCGCGTGGTCTCCCGCCTCATGATGCTCGCCCTGCGACAGACGGCCTACTTCAAGGACGCCTACCGCAACCAGCAGGCCTGGGAGAAGCGCTTCCGCGCGAAGCTCGCGGCACGGAGGGCCTGAGCCGAAGACGGCCTGAGCCGAAGACGGCCTGAGCCGAAGACGGCCTGAGCCGAAGACGGCCTGAGCCGAAGACGGCCTGAGCCGAAGACGGCCTGAGCCGAAGACGGCCCGAGCCCGAAGCGAACCACGGCCCAAGACGGCCTGAGCCCGAAGCCACCTTCCCCTAGACTCCGCCGGCGTGGCTCTCGCGGGATCCGCGCTCGATCGCCTCGGTGTCGAACCGAGCGAGCGGCCCCTCTTCGCATGGGCGGGCCTGTGCCTCGTCCTGATGGGCGCCGCCTCGCTCGCCCTGCTGAACACGGCCGAGACCCTCTTTCTCAAGCGCGTCGGCGTGGAGTACCTGCCCTGGGCGCTGCTCGCGAGCTCGGGCCTGCTGGTCGTGACCACCGGCCTCGCGAGCCGCCTGCTCTCGGACGCCGACCGGCCGCGCTGGCTGCCCCGCGTGCTGCTCGGCCTCGGGCTCACGGTGGTTCCCTTCTGGGCGCTCGTAGACCTCGATACCGAGGTCGTGTTCGGGGCCCTGGTGCTCGTGTCGCGCCAGGTCCTGGCGCTCGGCATGCTCACCTTCTGGGTCGCCCTGGGCGACCTCGTGACCGGGCGCCAGGCGAAGCGGCTCTTCGCGCCGCTCACCGCCGGGATCACGCTCGGCATGATCGGCGGCAGCTTCGGCTCGAACCCCGTCGGTCAAGCGGTCGGCATCGACGGCCTCCTGCTCGCCTGCGCCCTGCTCCTGGCCGGCTCCGCCTTCTTCGCGGTGCAGCTGCGCCGCGCACACCCCGCGCGCCTCGACCGGGTGGCCGCCACGACGCCCGCACGCACGACGCGGCGGCGCGCAGCGGCGGGCCCCTCGGCCCGCCAGCTCACCCGGGACAGCCGACTGTTCCGGCTGCTGGTCCTGCCCGCGCTCTGCGGCGGCCTGCTCGGGCCGGTCCTCTACTTCGAGTTCTCGTACGTGGCCGACGCGTCCACCAGCGGGCCGCAGGCCGAGCAGGAGCTGCTCGCCCTCTACTCGCAGTTCCGCGGCTGGCTCAACATCGCCACGCTCTTCGCGCAGCTCTGGCTCAGCTCGCGACTCTACCGGCGCCTCGGCGTGCCGCTGGCCGTGGCGCTCTGGCCCCTCAGCTACCTCGCGGGCTTCGTCTGGCTCAGCGTGCAGCTGGGCCTTCGCGCCGGCGTCGTGAGCCTGGGCGGCGCACGGGTGGCGGAAGACGGAATCGCCGGTCCCGGCCTCCGCGTGCTCTGGAATCTCTTCCCGGAGGAGATCCGCTCCCGGGCCGCGAGCCTGCTCGAAGGACCGATCACGCGCGTGGGCGGCGTCAGCGGCAACGCGATCGTGCTGGGCGCGCTCGCCGTGGGTGGCGCACCCGTGCTCGGCTGGGTCGCGATCCCGATCGCAGCGCTGTGGCTCGCGTGCATGCTCCTGTTGCGCCGCGCCTACCCCGGCCTGCTGCTCCAGGCCTCGGCCGACCGCAGCCTGGCCGCCGACGCCGACAAGGCGGTACTGCTCGACCCCGGAACGCTGCGGGCGCTGGCGCCGAGCCTCGTCGACCCGAACCCACGCACCTGCCGCGCCGCCGTCGACCTCGTCGCCGACGCCGACCCGGAGCTGGCGGCCGAGCTGCTGGCCGAGGCGATCCGGAGCGCGCCGGAGGAGACGCACTCACTCCTCGTGGCCGCGCTCCACGGTCTCGTCGAGCCCCTGCCTCCGGGTCGCCTGCGCAGCGCCGCCGCCTGCCGCGCGCTCGAGGCGGTGCTGCGAGGCGAGCGCACGCTCCCGGCCGAGGAGCGCGCCGACCTGCTCCAGGTCTACGCGCGGCTCACGGGCGGACAGGGAACGAGCGACGAGGACGCCGCGCGCTCCGAGGCGATCCTCGACCGCGCCATGGGCGATCGCTCCGCCGCCGTGCGCCTGGTGGCGATCGCGGAGCTCCAGCGCCGGGGCCGCCCGCCGCCCGGCGTGGGCGACCTCGACACCGCCCTCCGCGAAGCCCTCGGCACGCGCGACGTGCTGATGCGCCGCACCGCGCGCAAGGAGGTGCGGGCCATGCTGCTGTCGACGGAGCCCGACGCCACCTGGGAGCGCCGCCTCGACCTGCTGGCCACGCGCCTCGACAAGCGCGCCGATCGCGCCGAGACCGCCGAGGCGCTGGTCGCGGTGGCGCGCCGGCACGACGGGGCGACGTCGCGCTGTGCCGAAGGGGTGGCGACCTGGCTCGACGACCGCGACCCGCGCGTGCGCGGCGCGGCCCTCGCCTTCCTCGGATACACCGGAGCCGCCGACTACGCGCCGCGTCTGGTGGACGCGCTGGGCTCCCGGCACCCGGAGGAGTCACAGGCGGCTCGCCAGGCGGTGGTGGCGCTCGGGAGCGAGGCCGCGGAGCCCTTGCTGCTGGCCCACGAGTTCGGCGCACCGCGCCACCGCGACGCCATCATCTCGGTGCTCCAGGAGCTCGAAGTCGATGCGTCGCGCCTGGAGTCGATCTACGCCGAGGAGCTCGCCGCGGTGCGGCGCGCGGCCCTGCTGCGCGCCGCCCTGGGCACCGATCACCCCGCGCGCCTGCTCTGCCGTCGTCTCGAGGAGCGCGTGGCCCAGGGCCTCGGGGCGCTGCTGGCCTTCAGCGCGGTGCTGCGTTCCGACGAACGCATCGGCGAGCTCGAGCGACGGCTGCGCCGTGCCCAGGACGCGCGGCGCCGCGACATCTTGATCGAGGCCCTGGAATCGCTGCTGGGGCCCGAGGAACGGCGCGAGCTGCTGCCGTTGCTCGAGAGCCAGAGGGCCAATGGCGCGATCGAGGGCGTGGCCGAGCGGCTCGGCGTGCCCACGCCCGACCGCGAGGTGGCCTGGGAGCAGCTCCGCACCGACCCCGACCCGCTCACCCGACGCCTCCGGGCCGCCGCATCCGCCGCAGGCCTCGCCAGCGCCCGCGCGCCTGTGGAGAGCCCGGCTGCGATCGACGATGCTCCGGACGTGGGCGACCCCATCGAGCTCGCCGTACGCCTACAGGACGTCGCCGTCTTCGACCGTCTGACGACGCAGCAGCTCGTCGGGCTCGCCGAGGCGCTGCGCGAGCGAAGGCTGGAGGCCGGCGAGACCGTCTATCAGGAGGGCGACGAAGGCAGCGGCCTCTACATCGTGCTCGACGGCAGCGTCGAGATCAGCCGCCGAGGCGCGGTGCTCCACCAGGTCGGCGCGGGCTCCTTCTTCGGGGAGCTCGCCGCACTCGACGGCGTGCCGCGCTCGGTGTCGGCCCGCGCGACGGAGCCGACCACCCTGCTGCGTCTCGACCGCGACGACCTGCTCTCGCTGATGGAGGACGCGCCAGCGCTCGGGATCGCCCTCTCCCAGCACCTGTCCACGCGCCTTCGCGAGCTCCGCGAGCGGCAGTAGGGCGGAGCGGTGCCGCGGCCCGCCCTGCCGCGACCGTGAGAATCCTCGCCCGGCCCCGTATGATCCCCGGGGATGAGTGACCGCGAGGCCCTGCTCCGCGACGCCCGCGAGACCATGCGCAGGCTCCAGCACGAGGTGCGCACGCCGGTGGGCCAGATCGTGGGCTACAGCGAGCTCCTCGAGGAGGAGCTGGTGGATCGCGGAGCAGAAGACCTGACCCCCGACCTCCAGAAGATCCGCGACGCGGCCCAGCGCCTGCTCGACCTGCTCGACGGGAAGTTCCGGGAGGAGAGCGAGGCGGCAGAGGCGCCGAGCACCGGCGGCGAGCCCGAGGAAGCCGGCGGGGAAGAGGAGGGCCCGCGCACCGAGAGCGCGCGCGTGCTCGTGGTGGACGACGACGCGAACAGCCGCGACCTCGTGGCGCGACGCCTCGGCAAGCTCGGCTTCCGCGTCGCCACCGCGCCCGACGGCATCGAGGGCCTGCGCCGCATCGAGACGGAGGAGTGGGACCTCGTGCTGATGGAGGTGATGGTCCCCGGCATGAGTGGTCTCGAAGTGCTCGAGCGCGTGCGCCGCGAGCGTTCGCCCTCGGAGCTGCCGATCATCCTGGCCACTGCGCTCGACGCCTCGGCCGACACCGTCGAGGGCCTCGAGCTCGGCGCCAACGACTACGTCACCAAGCCCTTCGACTTCCCCGTGGTCGTCGCCCGCGTTCGCTCGCAGCTCGCAGCGCATCGATCCGCGCGTCAGGTGGCGGCGCTCTCGCGCCACCTCGAGTACCGCAACGCCTTCATCCGTCAGGCGCTGGGCCGCGAGATGTCCGACGACCTCCTCGTGGAGATGCAGGAGAGGCCCGACTCGCTCGAGCTCGGCAGCCACGCGATGCAGGTGACGGCCCTCGTGGCCGACGTGCGCGGCGGCCGCGAGCTGGCCCGCAGCCTCGACCCCGAGGAGTTCTCGATCCTCCTGCGCAACGTGCTCGGCGGCCTCGCCGAGGTCGTGGCGCACTACGAGGGAACGGTCGACGCCTTCGATGGCGATGCGATCGTCGCGCTCTTCGGCCTGCCCACGCCGCGCGAGGACGACGTGGAGCGCGCCGTCGCCTGCGCCGTGGCCTTCCAGCTCGAGATGGACGAGCTCAACGAGCGCAACCAGCGGGTCGGGCTGCCGCGTGTCGAGATCGGCACAGGCGTGTACACCGGCGACGTCGTGGTGGGAGGCTTCGGCACCGGTGACAAGCTCCGCTACAAGGCGATCGGGGAGCCGATCGTGCGCGCCGCGGGCGTGGAGGCCCAGGCGCGGGGGGGCGAGGTCTGGATCTGCCCCGACACCTACGAGGCCGTCGCCGGCCAGGTGAACACCGACGCGGAGCGGGAGGCCGCGCTTCCCGGGGCCGAGGGCGCGCTGCGGCTGCGCCGGGTGCTCGGCGTGGGCGGGGCCCACCTGATCAGCCTGCGCTCGGCTCCCGACGCGTCGAGCTGACCCGACCGCGGGGGCGCCTCAGCCCCGACCGGGCCCGTCGCCTCCCCGCAGCCGCTCGAGGAGCGCCGGATCGAGGCGCGCCTTCACGGTGCGGCGGTCGAGCCCGAGACGGCGACCGGCCTCTTCGTAGCTTCCCGTCTGCGCGTAGACGTGCGTGCAGTAGCGGCGCAGCAGCTCCTCGGCATCGAGGCTGCCCGCGAGCACCTGCTCCACGAGCTCACCCTCGGGAGCGCGGCGCGGCAGCGGCGCCGGCGTGTAGCTGCCGCGGATCAGCACGTTGCGCACGCACTGCTCGAGCTCGCGGACGTTCCCGGGCCACGGGTAGCCGTGCCCGAGGTGCTCGCGCACGAAGTCGACCACCTCGCTCGTGAGCTCGTCGGCGTCCTCCTCGCCCACGATGCGGCGCGCCAGCAGCGAGATCAGGCCGGGCAGCTCCTCCGGAGAGTCCGCGATCTGCTCGCGCAGCGTCGGGGTTCTCACCACGTCGGCACAGAGCCGGTAGTAGAGATCGCGACGGAAGCGGCCCTGCTCGATCTCCTCGGGCAGGTCGCGGTTCGTGGCCGCGATGAGCTTGCCCTCGAAGCGGCGCTCCGCCGTCTCGCCGACGCGCTGGAAGACGCCCGACTGCAGCACGCGCAGCAGCTTCACCTGGATGGTGGCGTCGAGCTCTCCGATCTCGTCGAGGAACACCGTGCCGTGTGCCGGGCACGACTCGAGCCAGCCCACGCGGTCCTGCAGCGCGCCGGTGTAGGCCCCCTTGCGGTGCCCGAAGAGCTCCGACTCGATGAGGGTGGGCGAGAGGGCGGAGAGGTTCACGGCGTGGAAGGAGCTGGCGAAGTCCTCCTTGAAGCTGCGCGTCTCCGGGTCGAAGGGGATGTAGCGCGCCATGCCCACGGCGCGGGCCACGAGCTCCTTGCCCGTGCCCGACTCTCCGAGGATCAGGGTGGTCACCTCTCCCATCCGCCGGTAGAGCGAGCGGCCGTAGCGCTGGCTGTCGTGGGTGAAGACCGACTGCCAGACCGCCGCGCGCAGCCTCGCCGCGGGCATCGAGCCGCCGTGGATGCCGCGGAAGGTGCCCTCGAAGGCCCGGCGCACCTGGTAGCCCCAGGCGAACAGGTGCGCGGGATCGATCTCGAGGGGAAGCCGGACGCCGCCGGGCTCGAGGAAGTGGCGCGCGTCGTCGCGGTAGCGGTCGTAGGCCTCCACCGGGCCGGTGGTCTTGCGTCCCTTTTGTCCGGCCTGGATCAAGGCCAGGAAGGCGTCGATCGTCCGGTAGTAGAGGAGATAGAAGACGAGCCCCTCGTAGGCCTGGAGCTCTTCTCGGCTGGCCGCGGCACCGCCCGCCAGGCGGTCGCGCAGCTCCGGTGCGAGCTTCTCGACCAGCGCGCCGATGCGCACCACGTTCGGGTTCGCGGCGTCGAGGTCGGCACCCTCGTGCCACACCGCGGTCACCGGCGTGAAGTCACCGCCCAGGGCGACGCGCTCGTGCTCGACCCGCTCGGGCAGGAACGGGTTGCCCGTGGCGAGGGCAGCGATCGCCTCTACCACCTCGCGCTCGGAGTCGCTGAGAAAGCCCATGGCCGTGTACATCGAATGTACGACGGCTCGCATTGAGTGTCCCCGGGGCGCGTCCCGGGCTCCGCGGAGATCTCTCAAGTCATCGGAAAACAATGGCTTTCAGGCCTCTGGGCCTGGCACGGGACCTGCTATTCCAGGCCGCATGCAGGACGACGCCATCCACCTCGCCCGCCGGGCCCAGGCCACGGCCGCCGATCTCGAGC
>JAAUYK010145078.1_pt1 | contig 11407 bp, 9 predicted proteins | sample 7278021 | NCBI WGS metagenome assembly JAAUYK01 (sample SAMN14350223, study PRJNA611818) | marine sediment metagenome | isolation source: surface marine sediment (1.8m) | place: French Polynesia: Moorea | collected 2018-08
GTATGCTCTACGTAGTTTATTCGTAGGCTAAGGTGCGTAGAACCAATGCTTCCTGTAAATGGCATGTACACCTCGCGTCACTATACGTACGAAGTCGTGCCCGTGCAACGTGGGGTAGCCATGCCATTGGTCGAACTACGTGATGCACTTACACGGCAAACCACTTGCACGACCTGCGATGTGCGCCGAAGCAGTTCGTCGGCCTGGCCTGCACAGCGAATGATTTCGTCGACTAGCATTGCGCGCCGAAGCAGTTATTCGGCCTGGCCTGCACAGCGAAGGAGTTGGTCGACTAGCGATGCGCGCCGAAGCAGTTATTCGGCATGGCCTGCACAGCGAAGGAGTTGGTCGACCTGCGATGCGCGCCGAACCAGCTCGCCGGCGGAACCGGGGGGCGGGAAGGCGGGGAACCGTCGCGATGCTCATGCTGGGGGGAATAGGAAGAATTGTCGTGACAGTAAAAAATTTTTCTCCTTCGGTTGCTAGATGTTCATGCAAAAAGGAATAGGTGAAAACAGAAAAGTGGTAGTGGGTGGTATGAGAAAAGAATTCGTTTACTCTCATCTGATTGCTCTTATCTCATGCAATTCAGCAGATGTCTGCCTGCCTGTCTGTGTCCCGATGCGATGCTCATTTTGTGGACGGAAATAGCCGACTAACTTTAAGATCACGTCTACGTGAGCAGTAAACAGAGTCAGCAGTGCTCGTTCGTTTCCGACCGTACGCGTACGTCGCGTATCGCGCGCATATGTACTGTATGTCCATCGAAGCATAAACAAGGAAGCGTGCGCACATGAGGATCGAGCGCGCACTCTCCCTCTCTCGATCGCATACTGAAGTTGCGTACTTATGACGCGAAAAAAGCGCATTAATATTTTTCGTCGGAATTATGGTACGTAATAGGCACAAAATATTACATATGAGCTCGGAAAGCAAAGCAGAGAAGATCTTAGTCCTTGCCTCGCGTCACTAAAGCTAGCTGTTGTCGCTGGCAAGCTGCTTGCTTACTTGGCGAGACTGAAACAGATGTTTTAGTCCGGTCCGGCCGGCCGGCCGGCCCAGTTTTGGTGTCAGGCTGCTGATTTATGCCTCGTTTAGCATTTTTATCCCCGCCGAAAGCACCTTCACTGTATTGCCATGCAGACTCCTGTACGCACCCTGCCATACGTACAGTGCGAACGAATGCGGTTTTATACCTTTTTGACTTGGACCGTCGCTCAAGGAATGAACATTTTTTTTACTGGAAGCGAACCCGACCTTTCTTTTCTTTCCTTACTTCTCCCTTCCGATCGAGACAGTGCGACAAAAACTAAGAGGGGCATGTGCAACAGCCGGAGGCGGAGGGACGGGCGGAGAGACGGACGGACGGACGCCCAGACTTCAGACAGCCGGAATCTCAACTGCCGCTCCACCGACCGACCGACTGGCCGGCGAGGCGACGATGAGAACGCGCAACAGCTGGTTCCATTTTTTGCTACTAATACGCTCTAATAAAAGCCGACCTTAGTGGATACAGCAAGCAACGTCTAGCAGCGTGATTTCGACAGGCAGCGAGCGATGCGACGACGGCCTATTTTGACGCATCACTCCCTCCGTCCTCTCGTCTCGTCTGGCACTCATATTCCTCATATTGAAACGAGCTGCAAATTGCGTCGAGAGGATGCGAGGAATGGTGTCACTATGTTGCAAAATTAATTCTCCTCAGGCCCTGCCTAGCTTTCTCACTAAAGATGTCGCAAAATTACTCGCGATAACGCTATTGGCTCCATCCTTTGTTCACTTCTGTTCGATCACTTCGCCACTCGCCCTTTCCATCTATAGGAACTCGATCCATTCGTCCAACATATGACACCGGCCGCCGGCCGTCCGGCCGGCCGCGATATCCATGTCCGACCCTCCGTGGGCCGACTCGTCACACTTGACGCACGGATGGGGAATAAGGCCGATGGACGGTCGAGGTCATTTGTATTGTTATTCTTCTCCCTAGCTCGATCAGCGGTCAGGTTCCGCCTTTATGTCTGAATGGACAATACTGCATGTACTACTTGGTGAAACTAAAGAACTCCTCTGGCAGTATGTATTATTCCATGAGGTATCCCCTCTTTGGGGCTTCCCCTCGATCGATCCCGCCGGAATGGACCTACTTTTTTCCTATGCCCTGCTTATGCCTATGCCGGCCGACCAACCGAACAAGGCGGGCGCAAGAATGGAGAACGTGACAAATTGCGCGGTCGGACGGACAGACGGAGTGGGTGGGTAGGCCCTCCATATGTGGTCCCCATTCCGTTTCTCCATCACGAACAGGCCCATCAGACGGCCTACAGCAAGCATATTCGTATGGTAAGCGGAGCCAGAGCATCGAACTTGCTACGATGATGCATGCTTGGAGCAGCGATCAAGCAAAGGAAGGAGGGAAGGAAGACGGCCGGCCGCCTGGGCAAAAAACTGTGGGCCCGCGGCGCAGGTTTATGTGTGCACAGCAGTGGAGTTTTTGCCCGGTTGCCGCGGCAAAAAGGCTAAATATTTTTGCAGCTTCACTTTAGCTAGACGCAATCGAGTTTTTAGAAGCCTGCAGCGCTTGGCCGACTGTCGAGGCAGGTACGTCCTCCTTCTTCGTCTTTCTTCGCTTCGTTCGTCATGCTTCTCACCTCCGACCGACCGACCGACCGACCGACCGACCTCCTTGCATGGGTGCGTCAAAAGCAATGACAATAACAAATGATCAAGTGAGGCGGCTTGCTAGCAACCTCAGCCGGTCGGACGGACGGACGGCAATTGTTGCTTTCGTCGCATAGTATACTATCCCGCCTTAATGTTCGTCTCGTCAACGCGTCCGTCAAGTCGGACGGACGGACGGACGGACGGTGCAAAAAGGTCGTCGAGACAAAAAGCGAAGACAGCTGGACGAAATGGGAGGAAGACGAACATAGGTGCAAGGGCGAGAAAGGTGAAAAAGAGATAAAAAAAAAGCCGCACTAATCTCGCCGGCTCACTCTGCACCCCATTCAGTATTCTCGTAGGGACGAACTTTCTTTTAAAAGCCAGAAGCTGTGTTTCTAAGATCTTGGCAACAGGCTGCGCGGCGGCCAGCTAGTCCGGCCGATCTCTCTTGGTATCTGCAGGCATCTCGGAATGTCACAGCTAATGCAGCTAGCGCCGACTCGTTGACCTGTCTGTCCGTCGATCGCGCTCGCTCTCCCTCCCTCGTTCGCTCATTGACCCGCCCAAATTAAGGGGAGGTTGAGCTGAAAGTCAGTCAGAAAGAGGTCAAGCGAGAGAATGTTTGAGGACTGACTGATCACTGTATATATATAGTACAGCTAGTAATGTTAGGCTAAAACTACAATGATGTAGTATACTCATCTTATTAAGTAGTTAGCGTACGCATTACTGAGCCAAACTGGCCACGGGCACGTTTCGTTGTTACGCAACTCAGATTAGATCCGGCTAACTCGGTCCGGCCGGGATTTAAATCATCTGCATACCGGATGCACGTTGTGAATAGGCCGTTCGTTGGTCGGCCGTATATCGGATTACATTACCTGAGGAAAACTATTCCTCCTTCGAAAGGGGAATCGTTTTGCACTCGCTATGCCTTGCTCCTTGGTATCGACGGACTGGCCGGCCGCATCAGGTGGATCACTCGCGTCCGGTCGAGGGCCCATCCCCTACCTCCCAAGAGGAGAGCTCCTCAAAAGCTAAAACTACTCGAGGTCGGGTTGAATGTACGTATGCATATGGTCGGAGAAGCAGCGGCGAGTGATCTATTCAAAACTTCGTATTTCGATTGAAGAGGTTTGAGAAAAAAAATCTTCTCTCTCATGTTCAAGCGCGTAGTTGTACGTGTACGTGTGTGTTTCTGCTCCAATTTCAAGGCCTAGCTGCCTGCGTAGTACTAGATGAGTTTTCTTCCCGCTGGGAAACCCGATCGGGTCCTGAACGTAAATTTATACGACTCGATCCTCTCCACTTCGAGCAAGCGAGGCGAAAAAATCGCCCGTCACTACTTGCAAAGGGCGAGTTATTGCAGCATTCGCTTAAAAATGCATGTGACGAAAAGGTCAAAGGAAGGAAGGGAGGGAGGGAGACGAGGTGGAGATTGGTACTCGAATGAAGATCGACCATGCACTGAGAGGCTGGCGACCTTCTATCCTGTACTAATCTCGAGTATTACGTAAATCATCATGTTTCTAGAAATTATCCCAGGCGAATTAGCTCGTATTTTATAATTGCAACTTTAATATCATTTGACTACGAATAGCCATGAAGGTGTCGTTGAGATGAACCTTAGCTATCTCTGGCTAACGTCGCGTCGTCCGTGACTCGTGCTATTCGTCGCTAGCTAGCCGAGCGAGCGAGCGAGCGAGGAACGCAACGTGAGGCGACATTGTGACACGGCTAAAGTTTCCCTCTCATGCAATCACGCTCTGTCACAAAAGTTCCCCTAGCTCTTACTAGCTACCTCCGTTTTCTACGTATCTACATACGTAGACCGGTCGCGGTTGGCCACCTGTGCTCATGGGAAAACGCCACTTCTGCATCAGCGCCGCTTTGAGATCACATTCGTTCGTTCGTTCGTTCGTTCGTTCGGCACATCAGTTAGCCAGCCAGCCAGCCAGCTAGCCGCCCGAAGGTATTCGCGAGAAACCCGATTGACGAGGACCGCTACGTACGCACGCGCCGACAGACTGACTGCACGAAACGCCGACATACACGCAATCCAGGGACGGACAGGTGAATGTACGTACACCTGATATAAAAAAATGAAGCATTAGATATATACTATATGCGACGATGCACTTTTCGCTATTCAAACTGTGTGCCTTGGGAAGTACGTAGTATGGGACAGTCCGTATATTTTGCGTCTTTCTTCGCCTCCTCCCTCCCTCCCTCCCTCCCTCCCTTTCCACGCATCACCCGCGCGCATAATTGTCTGTCGAGGAATGCGAAATGGAGACGGAGACGGAGGCGAGGCGGTCGGACGACGCAAGCGAAGGGAAGGGAGGCGAGCTCGAGATGCCTAGCCGCGTGAGAAAGAGAGAAAGAGAGAGCTAGAAGAATGGCGCTTACTACTACTACACCGAGAACAAGCAAGCGGTGGCGTAGATAAAGGCAGTGGGAAGAACCGCGAGCTAGAAAGCATTGTGGGGGAGATAAAGCGAAATAGCCTGCATATTTTCCTCTTAGGTTGTGCATTCTGCGAATGCTGGCAGACCGGCCATGCATCACCGGGTACGTACGTCGGGAACTACTACTCGTTGTGGCTATACGTGGTCTTAGAAGCGTAAAAGCTTCATTCGCAGTATTGATTGCAGTCCGTCCATCCATCCGGCCGTGAGCAACTTTGTAACTCTTTTCTGACTAGGCGAACCCTAAATAATTCACACATTTTGGCCTGGCTGGCTTTCGCCGCGCTCCGCTCGCTAGCTGCAGCTCTGCCTCCGGACACAGTGGGAGAGCTAGAAGAGCATTGAGTCGGTCGGCGTTAGAAGCGAGCGCGGCGGAAAAGAAGGAAGGAAGGAGGAAAGATGGGAGAAAAAACCTGCGACACTAGCAGCCCACTTCGTCTGTCTCTCCGTCTCTCTCACCGTCAAGACTTCGCACGAATCATGGGAAGGGATCAAGGCCGGAGATCGAAAGGAGGATCGAACTCGGCGGCGGCGGAGTTGGCAAACAATCAGCCGATCCAAGCTGCGGGCGGGCGGGCGTAGTTGGCAAACTCGGCATTAAGGAGCGATCAAGAAGTCTGACTCCACCTACGTAAATCTCTTGTCGACTCTATTCGATTCCCTGGCCATGAAGCGAACGACCTCAAAGACGACCAACTCGATCTAGTTTGGCACGCCCACTTGACACCTTTGAGAGAATATGGGGACGGCGACTTCGGGGAGAAATATACTGCCGCCTTCCTATAAGTTAAGCACGTTTTCTCCTTTATGTAGGAAGTCGGCCGCGCGGCCGGTCGATCTGAGGTGGCTGGCTGCTGCCTACGCGGCAATTTCGCGAAAGTGCCGCCGCGCCGCCACCGCCTTAGCCGTAAGTGCTCGACGCAAACGATAACATAAATTGGGGGGCATAAGTTGAGTGCGCAGAGGCGGCAGGCAGACGTCGCATCGCATGCCTGGCAGGTCTACCCCATATCTTGGACGGACGGACGGACGGACAGACGGACGCGACGAGACGGCCACACAGCTAGAGCAAGCGAGCGAGCGAGTGCGGAAACGCCAACGATATTGGCCCAAGCTGTGGTTGTCGAGGACAGGCAGCTAGACACTATGCAATATCTGAGGCTGGAGCCGATTTTTCTTTTCCTTTTCGTTTTTTCTCTCTCGACCCGGGGTCTAGAGCGCAATCCACATTAACGAGCTGACTATGCAACGGCGAGGTCATCGCCTCCATCCTCTCGAGACAACCGATAGCCGGACCGACCCCTCGACCCACCGACCGACCGACCCCTAGACCGACCGCCGCTTTCAATCGTAAAGCGATGCAACGAGATCGTAACTGCATGGGCTCGCACTTTCAGTGTGAGTGAGTGCAAACGGTCTCAGGAGTTATAAGTGAGGGGATTTGCAATGCGAAGTTTGACTTTCGCTACGACTAATTAAAACTTTTTCAAGGAAAAGGAAGTTCAGATAAAATTGATAGACGCCTATATGTTTGGTCTTCCAGTCGTCGACTGGAGTAGATCCGATCGTTGCCTCTCCTGTCTGACTGCAGTCTTAGCAGGACGGAAAGAAGTTTTATTTCTTGCACCTGGATGAAGCGGTTATCGTGATTGACTGAGTTAATTATGCAGAATACTAAGACCCGCTCGGCATACACGTACGCTATCCCATACAGGTGTGTGCGTATATACTGTATACGTAAGCATTTGTTTGAACCGCACGCTCGATGATTCTGCCCAGGCGTGAAAGAGCGATCGAGTAAATTCCTCAGTCACGTCAGTCAGCGTGCTTTCTCATTTTCTCGACTTGCTCGCTCGTACGCTCGCTCGCTCGGTCGGTCGGACGAACTCTAAAGTAGTGCTAGACTGTACTCGCTGCAAGCGCATACGCACAGACAGAGCCACTATCTAGCTATCTAGTAGTACTTCACATGGACAGGGTGCGGACATTGGAGTATAATATAAACGCATCGATTGGCGCCGACTTTGTGCATAATTAGCATTACGTACATAGTGAAATGAGTGCAGTCGCCGCCGTCTCCCTAAAGGTCTCTCCTTGGCCTTCGCTCTCTCTCTCTCTTTCTCTCTCTCTCCTCTCTCTCTCTCTCTCTCTCTCTCTCTCTCTCTCTCTCTCTCTCTCTTCTCGATCTCGTTTCTTTCTCATTCTCGAGCTCGATCTTTCTTTGCCTCTCACTCTCCTTCTCGGCCGGCCGGCCGGCGGCTGCCCTCTGGCATGCAACGCTCTTCCGTCTGGTCCGGTCTGGTCTGGATGAACCGGATAACGACGGCAATAGAAAAGGAATCGAACCGAACGAACGAACGAACGAAGAGCTAGAACTGTGGAGAGAGGGCAGACGAATAATCGGGCCATTGCAATAAAAAGAAAGAAGAGGAAAAGCCAATCCTAAGGCGGCGAGCTACAGCTAGTCTAGGGGGATATATGGAGGGAGGGTTACTAGGGCGGATAGATAGAGATCGAGCAGCTATAGGAGAGGTCGTTTTGGCTCGATCGAGGGCTGCGAAGGGAGAGAGCGAGCGAGAGAGCGCCACGGTCTCGTGAGCAAGCACTTTATGGCATGTTCACCGACACTCATTCAATTTCATTTAAACGAAAGACCTACTACACTGCACTGCAAGATCGAGAATCGAATGAGTCAAAGTTAGTGACCAACATGCTCTGGGAAAATGAGAGCAATATTTCGCATTTCGATGTATTTGTACACTAAACGCCGGCCGACCGCGCTTTTCTCTGTCTGTCTTCCATAGTATATCCTTCCTTCTTTCCTCGTCCGTCCGTTAATCTCCTTCACCCGATCGAGCAGCCGGCGCGAGGCTGACTGGCTAATCTTTTAATTGAGATCCCACGCCGTTTGCAGAAGCCGCAAATCTCGTTGAGCGAACGCCAGCTAGCTGGCGCTCTACTGGGGAGAGCTCACCTCGCCCAGATCTTGTATACACATTCTCTCCTAATTTATTGCCGATTCTACACCAACATAAATCTTACCTGTGACGTAATTTTGTACGCATATAGGCAGATCTAGCTTTGATTGTGGTCGCCCGCCTTTACGTCCCCATGTAGCTCTAACTACTGTCTAACTATCTGCGGCCGTTTTGTGGTTCATGCTGGCGGCCGCCATGCAGCCAGCTTTCGCTTTTTTCTTTCCCCTCTACTTTGGCAACGACGATGGCACGTAGATCGCGAGGGGAGGTGGAAAGGTGGAGGGGAGAGACCCTTAATGAGAGGCGTGTACAACTCCGTGACTTGACTTAACCCACTTTTCACCCCTTTAGGGTCCGTAGAAATTGCCTCCGCCGATCGAGATTGGCCAGATAGCGCGAGCACGGCCGCGCCGGGAGGGAAGTGCGGTGGAGAATCGCAAAGCAAGTACTTCCCTTCTCTCAATTTTTAGAGTAACCATTTCAAAGCCGATCGATCAAGATACAAAGTTTATATTGCCGTTATTATACGTAGTAGATTACAAAGATTCACCATGTATTATAGGCTGCTTCGATTTTGGCGGTTGTGCACCATGCAGCCTTCCCCTATAGCTCCCCCCTCCGGCCGTTAATCAGACGTATTTTCTCGGCCCTCTCTCGCTCTCTCGCTCGCCGCAGTGATGATGAGACTTTGATTTCTCTAGGTAATTACGGCCATATACGCCCGGCAGGGGCGGGCAGTCAGACAGCCAGACAGACGGCCAGACGCGGGAGGGGCTTTCTCTAGCTGCCGAGCTGCACGCGTATCAAATACTCGTACGTACTAGCCTGCCTCCCTGCCTGTGACAATTGAACGTCTTAACAAAGCAGCTTTAGTCAATGAGTTTCTCTAGCTGAGCTACGGGAATTGACGGAATTGGGTCGTGATTAACGTCACTGTCAGGGAGGGGACTGCTCGCTACTACTATGCATAGAGCAAGACAAGAAACCAAGGATCGTACGCGCAACGCGGCAGTAGTAGTAGTTCGATTCGTCTTCCTTCCTTCCAACCGGCTAAACCGTAGCTTGCTCCAAAGTCCCTTCTCTCCATCCTTCCTTCCTTCCTTCCTTCCGTTAAGTCATGCGTCCATACAATGGAAAGGAACGACTAGCGGAAGGGACGCGCGTATAGTACGCACTACCTCCGTCTTGAGATTCCCTCGGTTGACTGGAGAATGGTTGAATATGCCTTTGGCGTTTAGTCAGTGTTCACATGACAGGAGCGGGAAAAAAACTATTCAGACTGTTCAATGGGTTACCGCCGTTACAGCTAGGATTAGGAGCGGGATAAGATCGCGTGACTAGCGGCATGCAATCGATGGAGAAAGAGCTGTCAGTTCGGCCTCACAACAAACAATGACAGGAAGGAAGGAAGGAAGGAAGGAAGGAAGGAAGGAAGGAAGGAAGGAAGGAAGGAAGGAAGGAAGGAAGGAAGGAAGGAAAAGGTGGAGGGGAGACAGAGACGGATGGACGGCGGCGGTCGGTCGGTTGTGTCGACGCCACGGCAGCAGTTACTCTATTTTTCAGCTTGCTTTCTCCAGTCCCTCTTGGTTTTCAATGTGATATTTCTAACGAGGGAAATAACGTGTTTACCGAACGCTTGGCGTATCGCATAGGATATCGTCAATAACAGCCAACAAGTCGGAAGAGACTTTTTTATGCTGAAGGTACGAATGTTAGAAAAGGACACCTTTTTGCCGTATCTAACTGGGCCTTATATTGTCATTCCACCTATTGAATGAGATAGCCAAATGGAGACCTAAACATCACGAGGGAACTGGTAGCCAAGATAGGCTGGAGTAAACTTTTCCTCTTTTTTGCCGCCGCCTCGATCCTCCCAATTCTCGGTAGGGCGATCTTAGATGTTTTGACAGAGTTCACGAGCTCCGTCGGCCACACTGACAGATGGATGAGGCGACGTACGCGCGCATGCATAAGCGGCAAAAACGCCTCGATGATTTCAAGAAGCCGCCCAAGTGACAGCTTCTTACTGTTATGCCGCAACAGGGCTAGGAAACTGACTGCTCAGCCGCAATTGACCGATCCGGCGACCGAGCCGCTGCGCTGGCGCCGTCACCGTCGAACTGATCAGACAGTGACAAGTGGGGGATCGACTAGACATGCGCGTCTAGTTATGCCGGCTGCGGAGGACAAGTTTTTTTCTCTCTTGAAAATTATGATTGATCGACGTAGCCAGCCAGGCACGTGGCGTGGCCTGGTTGGCCTGTCGCATAGGGGAGGATCGAAACATCAGCGCAACTTTGGCCTCTTCCCCTGTCTTGTCACTTGCATACATAGGGAAAAGAATCAATCGTTCGTTCCAGTCAAAGATTTTCTCGCTTTGAGCTCGCACGCACTCGTTTCCCTGCCTTTGACTTTGTCACTGCGTGCGTTCGTTTTTGTGCGTACCGGCCGGCCTAGCTCTCCGTCTCATTCCTTTTCAGCTGACATCGTTCCCACGTCTATCTCGCACGTCTTTCGAGCCGAACTTCCTTCCAGCGTACGCGTACGTCTCCATTCAGGCAAAAGGACTTTGCTGTCTGTCTGTAGTGTACTTAACGTACGTACTCACACTCCAAAAGGATACGCACGCACTGTCGCAAGAAGGACAGAGAAATAGGCGGCCTATGCAGTATACAGTATACTACGTTGGCTCGGTTTTACATCGCCAACTCCATTTCCATCTCGTCCTCGTTTTGGCGTCTAGCGGCTTGCCTTCCTTCCGCCGTCTCTTTCCCTCCCTCCTTTCCAAGCTCACACTAATGACTCCTTGGAGAGAATGTCAAACTCCGGTTGTACCCGTCTGACGAGACTGACTGCATGGCCTGGCCACCGGGATGAGGGACGGACGGACGGGCCGCAACGTTCAGTATAAGTCAGTCAGGTACGTGGCCGGCCAGCTTTGGGGACAAAAGTTTGTTGGAGATCGGGAGACAGATAGACGACAGCTCGCTCGCTCGCGACGAAACTCAAACAAGCGGGTTTGCGGTCAGATAGCTAGGCAGACGGGCAAGCAGGCCCCTAGTGAGGTAAATACGCGGCCGACGACCGGCCTCGGTGAGCGGCCGCTAAAGCGAGGCTCATTCGCAACTGGAGAATGAGACCGCGTGCCCGAAAAAGACCCCCGATCATATGGCGTATGACAGATGGACCGTCCTAATAACTTAATACTTTGAAGAAGGAAAATGAATATCTGAAGAAAGTCCTAACAACTTTCATGACCGTGAACGACTTGCCTACTATCCTAGCTTATTACGGGATTCA
>JAAUYK010013308.1_pt1 | contig 11397 bp, 7 predicted proteins | sample 7278021 | NCBI WGS metagenome assembly JAAUYK01 (sample SAMN14350223, study PRJNA611818) | marine sediment metagenome | isolation source: surface marine sediment (1.8m) | place: French Polynesia: Moorea | collected 2018-08
CCCATGTCAAATCGTTCAATAATCATATTTTGACTTCACACAAAACTTGCTAGGAAGCCTAATTCTCGAGATATTTCAACATTCTCATCTAAAAGTGGACGCACCACGTACACGTAGTTGACGAGTATGATGGAAGATCCAATTGGCGAAGAGGACTACGACGAGAATCTCCAGGATAACCCCTTCCTGACGAACGTCGAGAGAAAGCACCCCGGCATCTTCCAAAAGGTCAAGGACAGCGGTTGGGTGATCTGCGTACCCAGGAGGGACGTGGCCCGCGCTATCGGGGAGCCAGACGAGACACTCGTTCGCCAGCACGTACTCGTACCCGTGTCGGGAATGCCGGGCATTAGTTTCAGGCACGTGTAGGAGTACAGTACTTACTCGGGTTTAACTTTAATTTACTGACAGGAACCTGAACGGCAATCGTATCAAAAGAGAAGTTCCTACGCGATTAATAGTCCTGTCCAGCGGCAATGGCAGCCAGTCGACCGACGAGGCGCGCGAGGGTGAGGAGGAGCTCGCGAGCGCCACGATCCTGTTCAACGAGTCCGGATACGACGACCAGATGAGAGAGTTCAAACTCTACTGCATCGACCGTCCGCTATTATCGAACGAAACGCAAGACGCTCATGGCGATGACGAGGGCGACTTTTGCGAGATCAAGGCTAGCGAGATCCAGCTGCACAGCCTTGGAGACTGCGCCGCCTACCTGTGGAGTCACGGCCGGTGGGGACGCAGGCTAATGGCCAAGGTGGACGAACTGGCCGCAGAGTTCAGGTTCTCATTCGACCCTGCGGCGCCCGGCGTCGCAGTTCTCGCCGCGCTCTCCGAGGCCGTCGAGGGATGCTACCAGCGGCTGACGCAGTTCGCGCTTCAATTGGCAAGAGGCAGGGAGGGACTTGTGCAAGATCGGAAAGTGCGCCTCGCCCTCGAGACCTGCCTGATGGGGCGCCTCCACAGAAAAGTCTTCGGCGCGGTTATTACCTCCACGTGCAAGTCGGACGCCCGGATCAACAAGAGGTCCAAGAACGCCTCGGTGATGGCCGGCGGCTCGGATAGCCTAGCAGACGCCGTCGGAGTACCGGCGGCCGTCAGACCTGCCGTAGCCAAAGCAAGGGCGGAGTTGTCCAAGATCGTGGAGCTGAGCACTCCGTTGGAGAAACACCGCTGCCTCCAGAAGAGCATCGCGGTGCTGACATCGGCCGGCGGCAGCGGTTTCTCCGGCGATGGCCTCCTTCCCAGCGTCCTGTATCTCATACTCAAGACGAAGAACGTGCGTCACTGGACGGCGCATTTGCAGTACGCCACAAACTTCTCTTTGGCCACGAGCCGCGCCCAGCTCAGCCGAAACGAGCAGGGGTATATTTGGTCAACAGTGGAAGCGGCTCTGGGCCATATCCAGGAGTGCAGGGACTTCGCCGCCAGATTGGAGAAGTCTCCGAGCGCCGTCCGATCAGGTGATCTCTTCGACAGTGTGCGAAGAGGCGACGTGGAGAGGGTCGTGGCCGTTTTGGGCGGCAGGTGCTCCGAGAAAACGCATTGGAGTCGTCACCATCCTCTCTGCGCTTGCCTCGACTGCACAGAGGCTCGAAGTGGCGGCAGCGGAGATCGAGAGGTCGCCGTCGTCGCCGATTCGGTCCACTCTCTGACTCCCTCTCAGATGCAGACGCCGTTGCACGTGGCCTGCATCTACGGCCAGTCGCTGGTAATCGAGGCGTTGCTGGAGCGCGGCGCGAGGACAGACTGCCTCGACGCGGCCGGGATGAGTCCGCTGCACCACGCGGCGCTCAGGGGCCACCAGAACGCCCTCCTCCAGCTGCTGTACGCGAAGGCGCCGCTGAACCTGGCCGTGCGAGACGACGGCATGGACACCGTGCTCCACCTGGCCGCCAGAAACGGCCACGAGTCCTGCGTTAAGGCGCTCGTCTACTACGCCGAGCACCACAACGCCTCGTCCACCCTGAGGCTGAACGCGCAGAACCGGTCTGGGGACACGGCGCTGCACCTGGCCTCGCGATGGGGGTACCTCGAGATAGCCTCGATCCTCGTCGGGTGCGGGGCAGACGCGCACGGGGTTAGGAACCGGCGACGGGAGAACGCCTTCGAATGCGCACACAGCGGCCTCATGGCCGCGATCTTGAAAAAGAAGATCCAACCGAAGTAGTGCTGAAACAGCGCTGCATTTGTGATTGAAACGAGGGATGCAACTCTACATGTGATTGGAAGAAAATATTTTTATAACGTTATGCCCGCTCAGGCCGCTCTCCTCAGATAAATATGTTGTTATGCGGAAAAATATACGTATATCCTACAAAAGATTAATTATGCGCATGATGTGTCCAAGCGGCGTTCATTAGAGACAACTTGCCTACGTAGATGGGATAAAAAAACACTACGTACATAGTACGACTCTGAGGAAGTGAAAGCTCATGTATGTACGCAGACTTCAACAGCAGCTGATCATGTGCGGTGCTGTGGCTGTTGCACTGCCTGCAGAGCAGACGAAACGACCCGAACAATAATAGTCACGCTGCATTGGGAGCGACGGTCATGGGGGCGCTGATACGTCGGTCGCTCGCTCGCGATACGTAACGCCGCTCTCTCACTCGCTTTGTCAATCGGCCAAGCGAACATTAGAAAAACAAGTGCTCTCGTTTCGCGTACGTAGCATGTAGGGGGGAGTTTCCCCCTCCACCCGCCCCTAGCTCTTGCTCTTTGCCTGCTTGGCCACACTGAGGAGTGATCCGTGAAGAGTGAAGAGCGGCGGCGTCGACGTACGTGACGGGTGCAATGACGTAACATTCTCAATCGGAACGAGCGAGCGAGCAAAAGCTAAACGTAACTGGAAAATGGCCGAGGGCGAGCAGCCCTCCGCCGAGGGCGAGAGGACGGCCTCGGACGAGATCCGCGCGGCGGCCGCCGACGGCTCCTGGAGCCTGGCCTCGGACGAGATGCTGCTGCAACACCTGGAGCGATTCGGTCGCCGACTGGGCAGCAGGGCCGACGACGTACAGAGGAAGCTGGCCGCGCTGAAGGAGGACATCAGGGGGGCTGAGGACTCCCTGGGCACGATCACCAACGAGTTCCTCTTCCTCGCCAACGAGCAGTTCATCGAGAACAGGGTGTACGACGACAGCGACCCCGACGTGGCGGCCGCCAACATCGCTACCGGCTCGACGGCAGAGGAGAGCGGGCCTGCATCAAGGGAGGAGGTAGAGGCGGATTTCGCCGCAAAAACCAGCCTCGCTCTGCGGGAGGGACAGACCTTCCTCGACACGGGCTTCCAAAATATTAAGGTACTGCGTTAAAATTAAATTGTGAAATTTTTCACTGTACACGTACGTACATTCCGTACTACTAGACTGAGGACCTCGGAGTCTCCGACGACGACGACGACGAAGCCGTGGCGGCCTTGTCGTCCCATTGGGAGGCCAAGAATTCCTACCGCTCGAGAAAACTTCCTCACATCATAGGAACGGTGCCTTTCTTGGTAATGTCAGAGTCAAGCGTTTTTCGCTACCTCGGTATATTTATTAGCCCTTTAATCTTCAGACTGACGAACACGTAGGACTGGACTACCTCGACGATGGCGGAAACATATTGAGGAAAGACGACTCGTCGGAAGCATCCGATGATGAGGACGAGCATGACGGAGAGGGAGACGTTAGAGTCAGCGTCGCCAACGGCTCGAGCTCTGTAGTTCCAGCAAGTGGAAGTGCGGCGATCGCCAGCCCGTACGCGGACACCTCCACCGCCGATCCCTTTTCCACTGAAGATGTGTCTGCCCGGCTTCAAGAGCAGATGTTCCCAGGCAAGAAGGAACCGGAGTGGGAGAACGAGGCCGAAACCTCTTCTGCACACAGACTGGGAAATAAGAACATATTCGATGATGAGAGCGACACCGGCTCGAACTCCGACTCGGACGACCTGTTCAGCCGAAAGCCTCCAGCCGTCCGCTCGCCGCTTCCGGAACTGCCCGATTTGGAGGACGTTGCCGACGAGGAGCATGGCGAAGCCGTGAATGACGGCGTTGGATCTGAGCGGAGAGAGGATAAGGAAGAGAAGGAGAAGAAAGAGGTTGTACCGAAGCCGAGCAACTTTGTCCGACCCTTGTTTGCAGAAGAGTTGGCAAGAAAAATCGGGGCCCCGCAGCCTCGAGTGAATGACGATGCTTCTGCGACAAGGGCAGATGCTGAGAGCACAGACATGCTGCGTGAGAGTGAGGAAGATGGTACTCGAGCCGAGGAGGAAGACGCCAAGTTGATCCCCGACCCCGCTGACACCACCTCGGAATCTTTGAATGGATTGCCACCGAAGGGGAACGATGTTGTAACCCCACTTGAGACGCCGCAAGCAACGACAGCTATGACTCAAGAGCAAATGGCCGTGAAGTCAAAACCATCGTCGCCGAGAAGATCAGAAGGAGGAGGCCAGCAGGTTTCGAACGCGAACCAGCAGTCGGCCAACATTTCCACAGGGGCCAACGCGAATAGGAGGTCGAAAACAGTGCTGGATGATCCTAGCAAGCCGAAGTTGCCGCAGGAAAGCATTCGCAGGACGTCAAAATTCTCTCAAAAGGCGCAACAACAGTCATCTAAAAAGCTGCCCAAGTCGCTCTTCGATGACGATTCCGATTCGGAGGATACTTTCGCACCTAGGACAATGGCTACCAGGAAAGCCTTGTCAGCCGAGCCGGAGAAGAAGGAGGAGATAAAGGCCATACCAAAGAAAGCAGCCTCGGAGCCGCCAACTTTGGCCTCGGCCCAGAAGAAGTCGGCGAGGACAAAAAAGTCCCTCTTTGAGGATTCGGACGATGAGAGTTCGGATTCGAGCGATATCTTTTCCTCCACTTCGAGAAAGACATCCCCGAAAAAGAGCCAGCCGTCCCCAAAGACGAAAGAAGTCGAGCCCACAGTTAAGAAAAAAATCCTGTTGCCAACCAGCGTCGTCAGTTCAGATTCGAGCGATATATTCTCTAGAGAGACTTCCCCGAAAAGCTTGCACTCGACTTCAGGGACAAGCATCGTCGTGTCCGGCGACCACTTGGCCGTCAACAACGAGACACTTGACAACGAGACTTTGGTTTCCACTGCAAAAGCGTCAAGTGATACCATGCAGAAACCCCCGAAGTCTGCCAAATCCAAGACCCAAGACCTGTTTGCAGGTGATACAGAGGACGACGGCGACGACGAGGATGATGACATTTTCTCCGCGCTCAAGGTTCAGAGCCGAAAGATGATCAACAGCGACATCAAGAAGGCGGAAGAGAAAGGAGAGCCCGTCGGAAGCGATTCCGACCTCTTTAGTGCGGAACCGGCCCAAAGAAAAAGCCCCACTAAGCCCATAACCAGAGGAAGCCTTTTCGAGGACTCGAGCGACGACAGCGACGATGAACTGTTCAGTACGCCAAGAGCGGTGGTACCAGACTCTAATGCCGTCGAGGGCAACGTAAAATCCCCCGAGGAACGTGAAGCATCAAAATCCGGATCCGACGAGGGGGACGGAAACTTTATTTCGAGGAGCAAAAAGCCGAAGACGCCGTCTGTGGCTCGCGATGACTCGCAGGGAAAGGAGAAGAAACCTGAGACGTCGGTATCGGAAAGTGGAGCGGAAGCGGCGGCGGCGACGCAATCCAAAGGCGATAACGAAGTTGGCTCTACGACGCCCCAAGAGGAGGACCCCCCCTCCGCAGCAACGAGCGTCATGGCGTCAGAGAGCAAGGACAGCGACGGGGGCGGAGATGAGGAGGCCGTGCGACCGAGGATGCACGTCGTGCAGTTCGGCTCGGCGTTCAGAAACAGCCTCGCACAGACGCTGGCCAAGGGCCCGCTGTCGCCGAAGGCAAGTCCTGTCAGGGAGGTGCCGCCGCCGCAGCCAGTTACGGAGGAAGAAAGTAAAAACGAAGTCGAGGAGCGAGACCTTCTCGTGGGAGTCAATAAGAACAGAGCAAGAATAGGAAGACAGAGGAGGCCACCGACTAGAGAAGGACGGAGGGCAGCCGCGGCCAGGCCGACGGGAATGGAGAACTCGAATGACGTAGTCGACGCCGGTCCCGCTGCCGTCACACTTCCTGAAGAGGAGAAGGAGAAAACTGCAACAGATCTGCCTGGTGCCAATGACACGCCTTCCGAAACGACTTCCAGCCCGGATCCGCTAAGGCTTCCGCCCTCGATGCCCTCAGACTCGTCCGTCAAGTCCGATGAGACCGGGCCGTCCAGAGAGACAAAGTCTCCCAGTCCGGCCCGGCCTTCCGTCGGGCCCTGGCTGGATCCCTCCCAGCACGCGACGCCGGAGACCAGCAGGAGCAGGACTCCGAGCCCGGGAGGCAGGAAGAGGACAACATCGGGTCCGTGGGCGGTGGAGCCCTCGCCGAAGCTACAGGCGGCCAAGAGGGCCGACGGAGCGAAAGACGACAAGCCACTGTTTGACTCGACCGAGGAGAACGACGAGGGCGACCTATTCGCTCGCCCCAAGCCGGCGAAAAAGGTGGAGAGAGGAAAGAAAGCGGAGAAAAAGTCCCTCTTTGACACCAGTTCCGATTCAGATGATCTATTCGGCGCGTCGGCTAAAAAGAGCTAATTGGCTGATAAGCCCTAACGCTGGCTGTGTGTAGCCAAACCATCGATCGATTCCATATACCGTGTTTTGTATGATTCACTAAATTGTGATACTGTTCCGTCCGAATTAACGCCAAATGAGTACTATCATTAAACACCTCTAATTTAACGAAATTTCCGTTCCATTTGCCAACATGCGATTAGTGCACGTTATTCATGTAGTAGCGTACGTCTTTTACACAAGATATTTCAAGCTACTTGTCGACCTTTTTACCGAGTTTAGGACCCCGTGAATCTCGTCGAGATTTGATTAACTTAAGTTAACTACCTCATTCTTTAAAAAGGTCTCGTTCGAGTTCGTGGGGTCCCAATCGGAGGGATGGATCACCTTCTGTGCCGATTCCTGCTGTCCCATCCGCCGCCGTCATTCCAGTCCCTGTTGTTGCGTCCTCCGCCGCCGCGATATCCGCCGTCTCTGCCGCCGTCGAACGACCTGTCCCTGTCGCTGCCCTGGCGGTCGCGCTGCTGATAGTCGCGTCGGTGGTCCCGGCGGTCACCCCGGTCCCGGTCGACATGTCGGCCACCGCTGGACCGGGAGGAGTTGCCGTCCCGCTGTTGGTGGCCTCCGAACTGCTGCTGTTGTTGCATGGCTCCGAAGGCCTGCATCTGTGCGGCGGCCATGTGAGCCTGCGCCATTTGCACCATTCCAGGCTGGCCCATCAGGTACGGGTTTATGCCGGCCATACCTAACATACCGTACATAGTAAAGGTTTTAAGTACGTAAATGCACATTCTATTGCTTTGCTGTAGCTACCATGGAACGGCTGTTGCTGTCCAAAGTGCCCGGGTGCGGAGAAGCTTCTCTGATTCATGCCAACCTGCTGCTGAGGCGGCGTTTGCGGCTCCCGCTGTTGGTGGTGGTGGTGTTGGTGTTGGTGTCGGCCTCCCTGATGCCCGTTCCCCATTCCCAGTCCGGTCTCCTTGTTCTGCATCCTCATCGACCGTCCGTAGAGCTTGACGTCGCGGAACAGCTCGTAGGCGAAGGGGAGGCTGTCGGCGTGCGAGAACACGATGAAGGCGTACGGCTTCTGGCGCTTCGTCTCCTTGTCAACAGGAATGCGGACAGTCTCTAGGGGGCCAGCCTAGGTAAAAGGAAACATACTATTATGGTATTAATTCGATTGAGAGATTAAGGTTGAAGGCTCACGTTGATGAACAGCTCGTAGAGCGTCTCCTCGTCGACTCTGTCCGAGATGCCGCCCACCCACAGCGTCCTCAGCTGCTCGGAGCTGATGTCCTCGATGGCGGCTGAGGACGAGGTGGGCGTTGGCGCGGATATCGCAGCCGCCGCTGCCATGATGCTGATCGTGTTCTTGGCCCGGCTGCTAGTCTGACGCGTGGGTGAAGTCCTGTCCTGGACGAAGTTGTTTGAACGCCCTTTTGTGTTTTAACTGTTTTTGTAATGTAAAGCACGCGGCGTGCTGCCTGCCTCGAACTCAATTCAAGCTGAGCTGATCTGAAGGAAGGAAGGAAGGAAGGAACACTCAATAAAGGTAGCTACTAGCTAGCTAGCCACTAGCCAGCTGTCAGCCGGTTTCACTTGCACTGAGTGCGCAATTGTATTCAACGACTCCCTGCTGGAAACCTTTGGGCATTTTATTGAGTACTTTTCGGCATTCGTCAATTGTCATAATCTGCTAGAAGACACGTTACGCACTACATACTAAAGGTTATTCACAGGCCACAATCATTTTCCACATGAGGGAATAATTTATCTCCGCTGCACGACGTGGTGCGTGGTAGTACGTAACTACGTATAATCTGGGCGAGCGCGATAGTTTTCTAAGAAGGGTAACAAGAGCCGCACCGACATCAATCACTGCAGCAACTGGATGAGCCCGTTGAAGAACTTGGACCTGTCCTCAACTTTGAGCTGGATGACGGACGGGTCGAAGTAGTCGAGCCGGTAGCGGCAGTTGGTCTTCCTGAGGACCTGCTCGAACGCCGTACCGAGGAGGTTGCGCCGCGACCTGTCGTTGACGGGCGGCACGCCCACCACGATGCAGGTGCCCTCGTCGGCGTCTAGCGGCGCAGAGAGCACCATCGGCAGCGAGGCCGCCTTCTTGCTCGAGCTGAACGCCTTGTAGGCCCGCAGGGTGTGCTGCGCCAGCAGGACGAGGCAGTTGGGCCGCGAGAAGTACTTGTGCATGGGAGCGCCCTCCTGGATGACGGCGTAGAGGAACGGCCCCGCCGTCTCTACCTGCCGCGTGTCGATGAAGTTCTGCACCTGCCTCAGGACCATCTCCATGTGCATCTTGGCCAGCGATATGCCCTCCTCGAGCAGGTCGATGCGACTCCGGCCCAATGCGTCGATCGCCTTCAGGAAAAGGTCGCTCGGCGTGACGCTCGCGTCCGACTCGACGTTCTCCATGAGGGATCGGACGGCGAGCACGACGTCAGCAGAGCAGAAGCGGCTCCGGTAGCCGAACGAAGCCGTGAACGAGCCGTGCGTGATCAGGTCGAGCTCGTAGCGCTCCGACTTGCTCTCGAATATCTCGCAGACGTCGTTGCGCAGATTCAGGTCCATTGAGGAGAAGTTCTGCTTGCACTGCGCCAGGGGCAGGCCCAGCTCGGCCAAGAACTCGAGCAGGCGCTGCTTGCCGCGCGCCGACCAGATGTTGAACCGGCACGCCGTGTAGATACTGTGAAGGATGCTCTCGTAGAGGCTCCAGTGGCGGTAAAGGACCAGATTCAATTCTTTGTCAAAGGCCAGTTTCATCGCCCCTATCGCCCTGTCGCCGCCACCATCGTGGTCACTCGAAGAGCCACCGCTCCCCGTTGGTACGTTTTTGTTCAGTCGAGACACGTGGTTGCGCAGGTTGCCAGTCTCGTTCAGGTGGCTCTCGTTCTCCGACTTTAGGAACAGGTACTGCTCCGTCATCCCGACGATCGCCCACCAGACGAGGTCGTTGACGTCGCCGCGGGACATGCTGAAGGCGAGGTCGTACATCAGAACGGCGGTGGACCGGCCGTAGTAACTGAACTGTTGGTAATGGTAGAGGGTCTCGTTCCGCCGGTCGAGCCAGCGCCGTCGCTCCTGCCGCCTTAGAATGGAGGCCTCGTCGAACCGCTTCTTCTTTCCCATTCCGCCGTCGCCGTCGCCCTCTTCCTCGTCCTCGTCCTCGGACGAGGCGTCGTCGGAGTCATCGTCCCTGAAGATCTCGTCATATGCGGGGATGTTTTCCCGGGGGTCCTGCCTCATCAACAGCTTGATTTGGCCGTCGTTGTAGACGTTGGTCACTTCGATGGGGCGGTGCGAATCGGCGACAAAGATGGTGACGTCCTTGAAGCGCCCGGACTCGTCGTCCTCGTCGTCCAGACCGAGGTCTTGCACGAGGTCAATGGTGGCGCCGCAGTTGATCAGAATCACGGTTTTGAGCCCCTGCTCCACGTTGTCCCTGAACGCCCTGATCAGGTCCGACCTGCCCGTGATGGGCACCAGAGTGTAGAGCACCTGGTCGCACTTGAAGAGGTGCTGCAAGATCTTGACGGCGCACACAGAGTCCACATCGAGGTTGGCCAGTACGAGCGCGCGGTCGTCGCGGCGGAGCACTTCGAAGAACTCGCGGCGCAGGTCCGCCACGAACATCGCAGAGCCGAGATCGACGGTCGACGCACACTAGTAACAGTACTATACAGTAAAGTAATAAGTAATGTTATGTCTTATGCGATAATTCAATGAATGCAATGGGCGAGCGATCGAGCCTGTTTCATGCAAGGCTATAATAGTCACTAGCGCGGCGGTGGCGCCAGTTTTGAGTCTCCTTCTGTTACGAGTACGACAGTACGAGTACGTCGATATTAGACCACAGATGGCTGATAAGCGGCGTAGGAAATTTTGCAATGAAACAAGCTATTAGCGTCATTAAAATACTTTACTTTTCATCCAAGCGAATATGCGAATAATTATAAGACCGTTAGCCAAGTCGCTGGCTATAACTTTGCCTTTAAGCTAGTAGTGATCGGGCTGGAAGATAGCCCAGTTTGGCATGCCATTTCTATGACACGGCCAAAGTACAATAGAGCGGAAGATGGCACGACGAAGCCACATGTCTCCCAACCACTCATTAATAGAACGAATGCAGTCCTCGCTCGGAGATCGGAGAAAGCCCAGAGTGGGAGGGAGGGGGAAAAGAAAGGAGCGGGGTACGGGGGTACGTACTATGTAGCTCAAGCTCTTTCTTCGCTTTGACAGACAGATAATATACTACTACAAGCAAGCATCTTATGCGAGCTGCCCCTGTACGGTCGAATGGAATGAGCACAATGATGGGCACGGCATCCAGAACAACTAGTGGCTAGACTGAATTAAATGCAGCAATAATGGTCTCCGACATCCTCCTGTTCACGTTCGCGCTGTTCGTCACCTGCGCGCTCCTCTTCATCCTCATCTACTTCCTCATAACGTTGTCTGACCTCGAGTGCGACTACCTGAACGCGCAAGAGTGCTGCGGAAGGCTAAATTTTGTGAGTCGAACTACGTATATCACATTCTTAATTATAATTCCAGCAGAACTAACATCTTTAGTTTCTAGTGGAATGTCCCGAAGCTGTGGCTGCAGCTCACCGTTGAGCTGCTCCTCCTGCTGCTCGGCCACTGGGTGCTCTTCATGGTCAACCTGCCTATCTGTGTCTTTCTCTCACGAAGGTAGAATTATAGGTCTCCAACGGTATCCAACTTATAACCAGTTAAATGCTATATGTATATAATCGTGTCAGGTTCTTCAACGTGCCCCGGGGCAACCTTGGGGAGTACGACCCCGCCGAGATACACAAC
>JAAUYK010024512.1_pt1 | contig 11397 bp, 12 predicted proteins | sample 7278021 | NCBI WGS metagenome assembly JAAUYK01 (sample SAMN14350223, study PRJNA611818) | marine sediment metagenome | isolation source: surface marine sediment (1.8m) | place: French Polynesia: Moorea | collected 2018-08
CACAATGATGCCCACTGCTGACAGGGCTACCATGTCAAAGGCGATAATGCGGTCCGTCAATGTCGGTCCCTTTAGCAGGCGCACGAAACCCAAAATCATCGCCACACTTACCAGCGGAAGCACAACTGTGAATATGACTGCGTTGATCAAATCTAAAATACCTCCATTACGCGCCGCTCAAAGCGCTCCTTGATATCCAGTCGAAAAGCCTCAACATCTTTGACATACATGGCGTGAACGTAAAGCATATTTTTTTGGGGTGACACATCGAGACTTAATGTTCCCGGGGTCAGTGTGATCATATTGGCCAGGATTGTGATGCCAAGGTCCGATTTTAAATCCAGGGGAATGGCAATGATGGCTGGTTGCATGGAAAAACCAGGGGTAATAACCTCATGCGCCACATTTAAGTTGGCTTTGAACAATTCCACTAGGAAAAATAGTGTCAACTCGATCAACCTAAAAATTCGCCAAAATTGAATCGAAATGGGCTGCTGCTCGGGGATATAGCCGATCCACAGCGATAACGAACTGAAAACAAAGCCGACAAAAAAATTTCCAAAGGAAAAATGGCCGGTCAAGGCCATCCACACAAAGGCCAGCAGAAGGCTACCTAAAATCCGGTTTGACCAACTTTTTTTCATGGCCTTGCTCCCAATACCGCTTGAATATAGGCTTCCGGATTTACCAGTTGCTCGGCCGCCAGTTGCGCGATCTGGAAAAACGGCTCCACCATCATTCCGATCACCAAAGTTAAAAGGCTTAGCAGAATCATGGGTAAATAATATGCCACCCGTTCCCTTGGCATTAGCTTTGAGGCATCAGTGTTTGGACGCAGGGCGTTTGAAGCAGGGGCTTCGCGCCAGAAGGCCTTGTCCCAAATTTTGGTCATGGAGAAAAGGGTTAGCAGACTAACCGCTAAGGCGGTGGCGGCAATGGTGTAGGCACCGATCTGCAGGCTCGATTTGACCAGAATAAATTTGGCCCAAAAACCAGACAGGGGTGGAATGCCGGCCAAAGAGAACGCTGATATAAAAAAGAGAATGGTCAATCCGGGAGCATAGCGATAAAGTCCGCCGATGTTTTCCAGGTCAAATGCCCCGGCATATCGTCGTGCGACACCGCTGATTAAAAACAGGTTTGTTTTAACAATAATATGGTGAATGATGTAGAAAATGGCACCGGCCATCGCCAGGGGTGTAAAAAGACCTAAGCCCATGACCATGTAGCCGACCTGACTGATGATATGAAAAGACAGAATGCGCCGAAATTCGTTTTGCGCCATGGCGCCCAATACGCCGGTGACCATGGTTAAGCCTGCAATTATCAAAATGAACAGATGCGTATAGGCGGTATCCTGGGTAAATAAAAGCGTGAAAACGCGTATCAAACTGTAAACGCCCACTTTGGTTAATAAACCGGCAAATATGGCTGATACCGCAACCGGCGGGGTATGATAAGATGCCGGTAGCCAAAAAAACAGGGGAAACAGGGCCGACTTAATGCCAAATGCAATAAAAAATAACATCGAAACCGTTATGACCATTCCGGTTGATCGGCCATTGGCCAGTTGTAATGCAAGATCGGCCATATTTAGTGTTCCGGCCATGCCATAAAGAATACCCAGGGCCGTTAGGAAAAAAGCAGATGAAATCAAGTTAAGGGTCACATACTTAAAGCCGCCTTCCAATTGACGCCGCTCACCGCCCAGGGCTAACAAAACAAAGGACGACATCAGCATGACTTCGAACCAGACATACATGTTAAAAAGATCGCCGGTTAGAAATACACCACAAACGCCCATCAGCAGCAGATGCAGAAAAGAATAATAACCATAAGCGATTCTTTGATTGTCCACATTGACCAAAGAATACACGGCCACCACAAACCCCATCAAAGCGGCAATGGTGGTCATAATGGCCCCAAATAAATCCACGGCCAGAGAAATACCGAAAGGCGCCTGCCAATTGCCGATTTGGGTGGCAAGAATTCCCTGGTGATAAACCTGATGCAGCAGAATTAAGCTGGCGACCAGATGAGTGCACGACCCAAGGACCCCGATGGTTTTTTGCGCCGCCGGCCGTTTCCAGAAGAAAAAGGAAAATGCGGCGGTGCCCAGCGGTATCAAAATCGGCAAGACAATAGGAGTATTCATTGGCGATCCGTTTCTTCTAAATCGACCAATGGCCGGCAAAGCCGGTCAAAGGCACGGCGAAACAGTACCAGCGTAAAAGCCAAAACGCCAAAAGAAATAACAATAGCGGTTAGAATCAATGCTTGGGGTAGCGGATCGGCGCTGGCTGTCAGCAACTGCTTTTCATCAACTGCTATCAATGGTGGTTTACCAGGTGTCAGGCCACCGGCCACAAAAATGAGCAGGTTAATGGCATTTGACAAAATGACCAATCCGATAATCAGGCGAAAAGGTGTGCCGGTTAACAACAGGTAAATGGCGGCGCCGAACAATCCGCCAATAACAATAGCCGTTAAAAGTTCCACATTAATCTTCTTCCGCTAACGTTAAAATAATGATGAGGGTGGCACCCAGTACCACCAGGTACACGCCGATATCAAACAGAAGCGGGGTGCCCAAATGCAGCGACTGGCCGCTTGCAAATTCCATCAACTTCCATTGACCCGTCATGAACGGTTTTAGTTTAAATAGCGAGGCCACGCCGCTGCCCGTTGCAACTAACAAACCGCTGCCGATTATCCCTCGTGGAGAAATTGGCAGTAAACGGACGGTTTGCTGGGGCCCAAAGGCAAAGCTGTGCAAAATAAATGTTGCCGCGGCAACCAGCCCCCCGATGAAGCCTCCGCCGGGAAGGTTGTGGCCGCGCAGCAGCAAAAAGGCCGACAGCAGCAATAGCATCGGCATGAGAATGCGGGTGGCAGTGGCCAGGATTAAAGATCGCATACGTCGTCTTCCTCTCTGGGTCGCAGCTTGAGCAAGGTAAAGACACCGGTGCCCGCCAGGGCTAATACGGTAATTTCGCCCAAGGTGTCCATTCCCCGGAAATCCACGATGATCACATTGACGATGTTGCGGCCATGGGCCAGCAGATAGCTATTGGTTTTAAAAAAGGCGGAAAGTCTAGAGCCTTGCTGGGCATTTAAGGCGGCCAGCACCAGAGCTGTCATCAGGCCACCGCCTAAAAGTGCCACCAAGGCATTACGCGCTTGGATATATTTGGCCGGTCGGCGGACAAACCGCGGCAGGCGGTAGATGACCAGGACAAACAAAATAACGGTCATGGTTTCAATGATGAATTGGGTGACGGCCAGGTCCGGAGCACCGAAAAGAATAAACATCAGGGCGATGCCGTAACCAATAACCCCCATGGCTACAATGGCGCTTAGTCTGGATTGGGAACGGATCGTAATAACGGCTGCAGCTAGCATCAACAGGCAAATGGTTAGTTCAAAGAACCGGATACTGAGCAATTCGGTCTTGATTCCAAAACCATTGTGCTGAAACATCGTCACCATGACAGTTGTAATAGCAAACAGAAAAATGATGAGTATATAGCGCCGCAAAAGGCCACCTTGCAGTATTTGGGTTTGCCATTGGGCGAAAGATTTTACGCCTTCAAGAATGAGATGATACCATTGAAGGGGTCCGATGCGACCCAATCGGGCGCCAACGGCTAAAAACTGCAAGAGTGGTTTGCGAAATGCATACGCAATTCCCCCGCTGGCAATCGTTAACAGACTTAAAAACAAAATGGGATTGAATCCATGCCAAAGCGATAGGTGTATGTCTTGAGCGGGGGGGTTAACGCTTTGCAATACCGGTGATATAAATGAATGCGCTACCAGTTGTGGGGCTATGCCAATCAGCAAACCGAGTGCCGCCAACACGACCGGACCCAACCATAGATGAATCGGCAAGGAGTGGTAATGTGTCGCCGGGTTAGGCGATTTGCCGAAGAAGGGGGGTATGGCTAATATACCGGCGGCAAAAACCATGGTGATGCCGGTAAAAAAACCGATCCCGGTCAAAATGATGGTCAGCTGGGGTGCTCCCAGTACGGTTTGGTACAGTGATTCTTTGGCAATAAATCCGAAAGTTGGCGGTAGGCCAGCCATGGAAAGGCCGGCCAGGATAGAAGCCAGAGCAATTAGCGGTATGTGGCGTGCCAAATCGCCCATTTGATCCAGGTCGCGCGTACCGGCAGCATGGCTAATGGCACCGGCGGTGAGGAACAGAGAGCCTTTATAGAGGGAGTGAGCGGTTAAAAATACCACCGCGGCCAGCAGGGCCGTGTTGGTATTCAGGCCGATCAGAAAAACCATGGTTCCCAGGCCACTAACAGTGGAATAGGCTAGCAGTCGTTTGATGTCGCGCTGAACGACCATCATGGCGGCGCCGGTAACCATTGTCAAAGCGCCAAAAAATCCCAGAGATAGGCTCCAGATGTCGGTTCCGCCAAGAATCGGATTTAGCCGCAGCAACAGGTAGACGCCGGCTTTGACCATGGTAACCGAGTGCAGGTAGGCACTGACCGGTGTCGGGGCTTCCATGGCGTTGGGTAGCCAGAAATGAAACGGTGTCTGGGCCGACTTGGTAAAAGCGCCGGCTAAGATTAGCACCAGAATTGATTTATAAAGATGATGCGCTTGAATTACGTCGGCCTGATTCAACAGTTCGCGGATTTCCAGACTGCCGCCGACATGACCCATTAGCAGAAAGCCGGCCAGAAGGGCTAATCCGCCGATACCGGTTACCAGAAGGGCCTGCAATGCGGATGAGCGGGCTTCTTCCCGTTCATGTTCAAATCCGATCAAAAAATAAGAGGTTATACTGGTCAGTTCCCAAAATATAAACAGAGTGATCAGGTTGGCCGAAAGAACCACACCCAGCATCGATGCCATAAATGCGAGCAGATAAAGGTAAAATCTTCCCAGTTGCGGATTGCCGGCTAGATAAGCGCCGGCATAGAAGACAATCAACGTACCCACGCCGCTAATTAACAACGCAAATAGCACACCCAGTCCATCGATATAAAAGCTCAGATGAATGCCGAGACTTGGCATCCAGGCGAATGATTCCACCAGATGCTGCCCGGCTGCAATCGATGATACCTGAAGGGCAAAGTAGGAGGTCAAGCCAAGGGGTAATAAAGTTAAAATGTAGCAGGCCAGGCTCGATCGCCAGCGAGTTAGAAGAGGCGCAGTCAGTGCCAGAACAAAACCCGAAATAACAGTGGCGGTGATCATCTAAGCCTTTCGTAGCAGATGCGACTACCAAATGGTGGGGTTAGAAAATATATAAATTAACAGTCGAAGCCCAAAAAATTGACAACAATGGCTTTATGATGCGAGATGGTTATTGTCCAACAAAAAGAAATAACCGTTACAGCACATATGTTGAAGCACTTAAACTAAAAGAGAATGCGGGTACGTGTCAATTTTTTTATGGATTGCGCATGATCTAGTTTGTCCATTGGGTTTTAATATGGCGGTGTTTAAAATAAAAAGGGCCACTTAAGAAAGCGGCCCTGGTGGTACAGCAATAAGGCGATTAGATTTATTTATGAGATGAAAATCTTGGTTTACCGCATACTTAAACTCGGGTTCTCCTCTTCAAGGTATCTTAATTCACGTGCTAAATCGCGGTATTCAATATCCAGCGATCTGATTTCGGCCCGGATAATGGCACGATCTTCCCGCGTTAATTGATGGGAATAAAGTTGTTCTTCTTTGGACCGGATAGCGGCTTCGATATCGGCCATTTTATGTTTAACGGCGGCGACCTTTTTGTTGAATTCATAAATTTTGCGTCCTTGCATATAGCCGGTCATAAATGCCGGTTCCATCGCAGGCGGACAGACATGTTTATAGCTTCGGCCCATTTTACCCTGTTCAAAGCCGGTGGCCTCGGTGCAATAGGTTTTCAGTCCGTCATTCCGCCCGGCATAGTAGGCCCGACTGTCCGCGGTGACTCCGTGTTTCTGGCAAGCTTCGATATGTTTTTGAAAAACCGCCCGCGGTTTTCCCAGCGTGCCGTCAATGTGACCAATTTGATACCAATCCGCTTGTAAACATTCATCCTCGGAAAGGGTGGCACATCCACCCAGAAAGCAAACCAACGCCAAAACCAACAAGAATCCCATGAATTTTTTCATAATCCCATCTCCCAGGCCTTTTATAGCATTTTATCATAATTTAAATCGGATGGGCGCCAAAAAACTTAAATTCGAAAGGCTATCAGAAAATGCGGGAAAAAATGGCCGGGAAACCTATCTGCCTGATAGTGCTTTTATAATTTTACGGGGAAGGAGTGTAACAAATCAGCTTGCTTACCGATGTATTGCTGCAAGATGGGATGAAAAGAGAGTGGTGTAGGCGGATTACATCTGGGAATACAGAATTTTACGACGTTCTTGGCCCAGGATACGTGCATTCATAGGGCACCATCGCCGATCCGATTTGCGATGCCGGCGATTTACGTCCTTGCGTCGATCCCAAACACCTTTATACCTGCGAAAACGACGCCGATCAAATCCGGCCCGCCGGCCACCGTTATCGCCCAGATAGACTTTTATGCTTTCCATCTGTCTGAGATTTTCCAGCGAATCCAAATCGATGCCTAAATTTTGGATGATATCGTCAAAGTCTGAAACCATCGCGGTCCTGTCGGTTAACGGTTGCCGCAAGTGAACGCTACTGAAGAGTGAGAGATGGGTGAGCAGGAAGATGTAATGATTTATCTAATATCAAATTCCATTGAAATGTCAATGGCTTAATTTGCAATAAATGGCTTTGGTACTTGCTAGTTAACCCGACCTCGAGCAGGCTTTCGGGAAGCTAATGATTGTGTTTGAACGGCAATAAAGATTTTGCGCCGTTCAAGAGCTGGTGTTAGCTTGCGCATAGGCTTTTTGCGCCGATCGATGCGTTTACGCCGATCGTTAAGCGCCCAGGCTTTATTGTTTTCTATATCGATCGCCAGGCGCCGATTGAGCATATTGCGCCGTTCAACTCCCGAGCGGCGGCCGCCATTATCGCGCCAGTATACAGGCGTGTAATTGGACCAGGCCAGCCCTTTCGGTTGTTGGACCGGTACCTCGATTTTTTGATCAAATTCAAGCATAGACTTATGCCGCTTGCGCAGACCCCTATGGTTACCTCTAAAAGGTTCAGTCTCAGATGTCAATTATAAAATAGGAAACACTGCCATTTGCCTAAAACAGTGACCGCAATTCACTTGGGCGAGGAAAAGCATCGTTTCTTTGCATGATGTTGCGAAATAGGGTCATAAGGTGCCGCGGTGCAAAAAAGGGCGAGATCTTGAAGGCCGCGACGCGCCATTATCTATTTGATATTATATTAAAATTTGGCTCGATGACATTTCCTGAGGGTCTGTTGAAAGTGACTTGCGTATCGGAGATTACGGTTCGGAGTACTGAATGCTTTCACGAATGCCGTATTTTTTTAAAAATGACTGCCAAACACGATTAAAATACTTGTCGCGATCCTTTTTCCAAAATTCAGCGTTTAACGCGTTATGCCATTCATAATTGGTCAATCGATATTTTTCATCGTTACTGTCTGATTTATCAATTTCCTTGATTACCTCCGGACATATTTTTAATGGATTAATCCGTTGATATCGCTTCTTTAGGTGGGCAATATCCCACGATTTAAAAAATTTTAATTTATTCTCATTTAACCAGATTGAAAATGACAGCGAACTTTTGAAGTGGTTCACAATCGGCTGTAGTTCTCGAATTTCTACTAGACCTTTTAAATACCGCTGCGATCTTTTCGCTAAACGGATGTTGACGTTGGCATTTTTATAAAAATTTTTAGCGTGGATATCGCGACTGCCGCACGGTTGATAATATTTGGGATCTTTTGCTTTGCATTGTTCCAAAGGTTGCGCGAGTAACAAATCGGGGTTGTAGGCCGAAGGGTGGATGGCAGCGTATTTTTTGAGGACACGCTTTGAGATTTTGCTCTCGCTAAACAGATAAGTTATTTCACCTTCAGCCATTGCGTGTCGAATTCGCAGTTTAGCCGCTTCGCAAGGGGCTGCAGAAACGCTGATGGCAAACATGATCACAGCCATCAATAAGGTATTGAAATACAATTTTGATCTCGATTGATCCATGCTATCAAAGTATCGCTTGGTTTTCGGCCGTACCACATTAATTGTACTACTTGTTTTTGGCAATAACCCAGATCGCGTGCACAATCCCGGGGATATAGCCAAGCAGCGTTAAAATAATATTGATCCAAAAATGTTTGCCTAAACCTACCTGCAGAAAAACGCCCAGTGGCGGTAGCAGGATTGCTAAAATGATTTTCAAGATTTCCATTTTATAACCTTTCTATTTGTTGCCGTTGTCCACGATTTACCTTTAGCTAATCTATGCTAATAAGAATTATAGAATATTTCCAAATTTTTTTGCAACCGGCACGGCCATTAAGCCACAAATAAAAACAGCCGCATGACTTCAAAAAAATCATTGGACGCAAACTCAATTGTATCCGGTGCCTTCAACGCGGCACCTGGGAAAAACGATGCACGGTAAGCATCGGTATGCCGATGATAGCGAATTTCAATTGAAAAATGCGGCGGCAATTGAATGTTGCATTGGGAATTATCTTTTTTGAGTGCTGCTTCGACACTATCGCGAATCTTTTCAACCGCCAGATGTGGGTGGATATTGATGGTTGAATTACCCACGCCATATTTGACGGCTACGGTCAAGATATGTGAATTAAGCGCTTCAGCCTGTTCACATATACCGGCATCACCCGAAACAAACACTACCGGTACAGTGAGCGTCGATGCGGCATAGGCTTTTAAAAGCAATTCCGACGCAAACTGACCATTAATCTTAACATGCACCAGACGCCTGGTAATGGTGTGTGCTAAAGGATTGACATTACGGCCTCCCTGCGAGTGATAGCCCACGAGCAGTAATGCATCGAAGGTGTCGTCAAGTGCTTGAATCATCATATAGGGGTGACCGCTCCAACCTCGCACAAACCGGACTTCCCGGGGCAATTTGGCGGCAATGATATTGCGGGCGGTATCATGTGCATCCTGCACCCAAATTTCCGTGGCCCCCGCGTTTAAAGCCCCTTCGCAGGCAGCCACCACTTCTGCGGTCATTTGTTCTTGAAACTCCTTGTAGTCTGAATGCTGCTTCTCGGTTTCATCCCAATGGGTCGCGCCCGTTACGCCTTCGATATCCGCGCTGATGTAAATTTTCATTGCATGTCTCCAAAAACTTTTTGCATGTCCTCATCGGTGTAACATCGTTCGCTTGCATCGGGATGCATGGCATCGTCTTCCAGCAAACGCCGGTCATAGGCGGGATCGAGCACTTGGTTGTAATATTCATGCTGGATCATCAGGTTCATAATTTCGCTGGTACCGGTCCAGATCATGCCCAGCCGAATGTCGCGCAGGATCCGCTCGATGGGATATACATCGGTATAGCCAATGCCGCCCATGACCTGCATGGCATTGTTGACAACATCCCAGGCGGCCTCCGTGGCAAACCGTTTGGCTTCACTTACGATTCGGCGCACATTGGGATAATTGGCATCCACAGCCCTGGCAGCCATATAGGTTAGCGCCCGGGCGGCATCCAGCTGGGTAATGGCATCTGCAATTTTAAAACTAACACCCTGGTATTTGCGGATTTCCTGACCAAAGGCCCGACGCTTATCCGAGTAACGCACAGCCAAATCCAATGCCCCCCACACCCCCAGACAGCCGGCCGCAGATGTCAGGCGTTCGGGAATCATCATCTGATGGAAACAAAGCGCGCCGCCATGCAATTCGCCAACCAGGTTTTCCTTGGGAACCTTAACATCTCGAAAAACCAGTCGGCCGGTGCCGCCGCCGCGGCAGCCCATCAATCCATATAGATACTCAGTTTCCACGCCTGGACCCCGTTCCACAATCAAAAGGCTTAATTTTTGGTATTTATGGGCAGCAGGTTCGAAATTGGTTTTACAATAGACCAGAAAAAAATCGGCGCCCTCAGCTCCCACGACAAAGCGTTTCATGCCATTTAGGATGAAATGATCACCCTTAAGTTCGGCCCGGGTCATGGCCCCAAAGAAATCCGATCCCCCCCGTGGCTCGGTCAGGGCCTCGGCTGCCACCAGTTTGCCTTCGATATACGGTTTGAGATAGGTTTGTTTCTGTTTTTCAGTGCCAAACATATTGAGGGCTTCGCCCACAATAGACGGCATCACAAAGGCACAACCCAATGCAGTGCCCAGACAACCAATTTCTTCCGTTGCGGCCACCTCAGCCACCCAGCTCATTTCCCTTCCCCCATATTTTTGGGGAAACCGGATGCCGCGCAAATTTCGCGCCGCCAGCTTTTCCACGAATTCACGTGGATAGGTGATCTTATCCTTGTCCATTTGACGTAAAAAATCACTGCTGATTTCCTCGCGCACAAACTGGCGGGCCTCGGCTTTCAGGGCCTGCTCTTCAGGCCTCAGCATAAAATCATACATGTGACCTCCTTGAAACCAATGTGGTTATACAAAAATGGAAGTTGCGCTTTCGTTGAAACGAAACGGGTCCTATAAGAACTGCTTCAGACGTCAAAGAAGGTAAATTGACTTAAATACTGCGTCAGGGCGATTTTACTCGTGGCATCCATTGGGGGGCAGTCTTCCGGCCCTTTTATCCCTTGGCTTACCATGGTTGCGAAAACCAGGCAGGTAGGTTGGCCGCATTCTTTACAATTGGTTTGGGGTAACCGCTTGAGCACTTCTATGGTCTGAGGTTTGGCGGCAATATGTTGGGTCGGTGTTATTTCTGCACGGTTTTCCCACGTAGTGTTAATTTCTCTTTTCAACCAATCCAGAATTTTGTCGGCCTCGGCTTCATCCTTCAAGGCGTTGATGGCAATTTTATCGGCATGCACCGCTATGAGGCGCCCGTGCACTTTAAACATGACCGACGGGGGGGCTTGGGTGTAGGCTTCACCGCCAAATACAGAATTTAAATAGGGTATCACCTCACCGATGTTTTCGTTCAGATGGGCTATGCAATGCACCGACTGAAAGGTGGCATTGCATTCGGGTCGAAAGATTTCCTTGGTATACGATTTCAGCAACATATCGGAGCCTTTCGCTGCCGCATTGTGGACACCGAATGTTCAGTGAGAATTCTGCAGCAACAGCATTAAGTTCTGAAATCCCAAAAGAGAGGTCGGATGGCGTCATTCTGGTTAAAATGCTGCATAAAGTCAATGATTTTAAAGTAATGCACCAACATATTTTTCGAATCCAGAATGCATAAATGTCGTGAGGATGGCGCTTATATCGTGTGTGGCACGCCATTAATTCAACGGATTGAAATGCCATAAAACGAGGAGCACCTATAGAAATGCTTTTTGGGGCGGTCTTTTA
>JAAUYK010013447.1_pt1 | contig 11392 bp, 12 predicted proteins | sample 7278021 | NCBI WGS metagenome assembly JAAUYK01 (sample SAMN14350223, study PRJNA611818) | marine sediment metagenome | isolation source: surface marine sediment (1.8m) | place: French Polynesia: Moorea | collected 2018-08
CGCGACCGCGTGGCCGCATCCGGATCTCGCGTGATCATAGGGCCTCCCCGACGCCCTGGACGCACCAGCCATCCGTCGTGCTTCGCTCGATCCAGGAGCAGATCGACGAGATGGCCTCTTCGACCGCACGTCGGTCGTAGCTGAGCAGCGGGCCGAAGCCGCCGACGTTCAGGTAGTGATCGGCGCGCCCGATCCTCCGGTGCGCCGCGGTCGGGGAGAGATCGCCGGCCAGGCGGCCCAAGGCCGCGAGATCCGCCGGAGACTCGTCCCCTCCGTCGAGGAGCAGGACGGGCGGGTGATCCGGTCCCGACCAGAAGCAGAGCGAGTACTCGAGCGCCACCTCGCGCAGGAGCGTGCGCACGAAGTCGAGCGACGGCTTCGGGGCCCGGCCGCGGCGGCAGACGAGCCGCTCCCGCAGCCAGAGCAGGTCTCCGCTCTCGGGAGAGACGTATCGCTCGGCCACGCGCCGCGTCGGGCCGATCGCCACCGCGAAGCGCACGCCGGCTTCGACGCGGGCGGCGCGCAGGGCCAGACTGCCCCCGAACGAGTGCCCCATCAGGCCCACGCGTTCGGCATCGACGCAGGCATGCTCCCGAAGACTGCGCAGGGCAGCACGCAGCGTCGGCGCCGCTGCGTAGTCCTCGATCCGGGGCTCGCCTTGCGAGAGCCGGGAGCGACCGAAGCCGAGACAGTCGACTGCGAGGACCGTGATCCCCGCTCGCGCCAGTCGCGCGCCGAGGAGTCGGTAGAGCGCGAGTCCCGAGCCCGGGAAGTGCGAGCCGTGGACCAGCACGAGGCCCGGCCCCGGCTCGTTCTCGGATCCGACCGCCCGATACAGTCGGCCGCTCGCGCGACCGGTCTCCGTCGCGAACTCGATCCACTCCGCGCCGCGGTCGATCGCGAGGCGGCGATCGCACAGGGGGCCCCGCGTGGCCGCCCGAAGCTGGAGCAGGGGTGTGGCGAGCCGCGCCCGCAACCGGGCCCGAGCGACAGCGACGCGGGACTCGTAGCCCTCGTGCAACATCCGATGCCCAGATAGCGGTCCGCCGAGACGGGTGCGCACCCCCTGGCCCCTTTGCGAGGATCCGACGACGAGACCGCTGGTTCGGCATGCCGACTGGAAACCCGTACCCCGGACGTGCGTCTCCGGGCGGCGGACCGGAGACGCCGGGTCCGCGACCGGGGTGCGGCGTGGACGTGTCTCAATCCCCCGCCCCGTCGGGCCGATCAGGTCGTGCGGGAGCGCTACGCCATGCCTGGATTCCTACACCGGCTGGGGAACCTGCTGCGGGGCAAGACGGACCGCCTGCTGAGCCGCATGGAGAAGCCCGAGGAGCAGCTCGCGGTCTTCGTCGCCGAGCTCGGCGGGCAGATCCAGGAGCTGCAGCGTTCGGTGGTGAGCGCCATCGCCGACGAGAAGCGCCTGCACAAGCAGATGGAAGGGCTGGTGGAGAAGGCCGGCGAGTGGGAGGCGCGCGCCGTCACGGCCCTCGAGCAGGACGACGAGGCGCTCGCCCGCTCGGCGCTCGAGCAGCAGGAGGACTGTCACGCCCAGGCGGCCACGCTGTGCAGCAGCTGGGAGGTCCAGAAGCAGGCGACGGCCCAGCTCAAGGATTCCCTGAAGCTCGCCAAGGTGCGTATGGAGGAGGCGCGACGCAGGTACAACCTGCTGCTGGCCCAGTACCGTTCGGCGCAGACGAAGCAGCGGATCCAGCAGACCCTGTCGTCGGCGACGCCGGAGTCGCCGATGCGGATCATGGAGGCGCTGGAGGAGAAGATCCGCACGCTCGAGGCCGAGACCGAGGCACAGCTGGAGCTCGAGCCCGCCGGGACGGCCGTGGACGTCGAGGCGCAGTTCCTGCGCATCGATCAGAAGCGCCGCGGCGACGAGGCGCTCGCCCGGCTGCGGGCCCGGCTCGACGCGCGCGCGACGCAGCCCGGGGACGGCGCGGCGGAGGGCGATCCCGTGGCGGAGCTGAAGGAGAGCCTGAAGCGTTGAGGCCTCAGGCCCGCGACGAGCAGAGCAGCTCGTAGGCGGCGTTGATCTCCGTGAGCAGCTCGTTGGCGGTGCGCGCGCGGGCCGGGTCTTCGGCGAAGTAATCGGGGTGGTAAAGCAGGCACAGGCGCCGGTAGGCGGAGCGGATCTCCTCCGGACCGGCCTCCGGGCCGATCTCGAGCACGGCCCGCGCCCGACGCAGCGCCTGCGCCTCGGAGCCCGGTCCCTCTTGCCGCTCGGCGGCGGCGTCCCGATCGGACCCGGCCGGGTCCCCATCCCAGGGACGTGCAGCACCCGACGCCCGCAGCCACTTGGCCCGCAGGATCCTCGCGACACGTGTCCTGAGATCCGCCACGCCGCGACTCGTCGGCAGGCCGCCGCGCGGCGCTGAGGGCCTTCAAGGCCGACCCGGCGGCGGCCGATCCAAGCGGTGCTCCGGCCGTCCGCGGGGAGGAGATCCTCGCGGCGAGTCCGGCACCCAGGCGCCCGTATGAAGCGACTCTACGCGCTCGGTATGGCCTATCTGGGCCTGGTCGTCGGCCTCGTGGCCGAGGACGCGTGGACGCGGAGCCAGCCGATCCACCTCGAGACGATCTCCCACCCGAGCCCCGCTGCGGCCCCCTCCACGTCGCCGGCGCGCAGCTGGTTCGGCCGGCTGAAGTCCCGCTGCAACGCGCTCGAGGTGGCGGTGGCGATCAAGCGCGACCCTCCGCCTCGCGGACGCGATGGGGTCGGCTACGCGGCAGCGTGTCACGCGCTGGCGGGCAAGATCGACGCGGCCCGGAGCCTGATCCTCGGCCTTCCGGCGGGGGACCGCGCCCACGCCGCCGGGATCGTCTTCGGGATCGGCCACCCGATCGCGGACCAGGGGGACGACGAGTCGGCGGGTCCCATCATGGAGCTGGTGATCGAGTTCCAGCCCGACAACTTCATGGCGCTCTACCACGCCGGCATGTCCGAGTTCATCCTCGGCCAGCACGAGAAGGCGGGCGTCAACATGCGCCGCTTCCTCGAGATCTACCACCGTGACGACGGCTGGCGTCGCAACGCCGAGAAGGTGCTGCGGAGGCTGGACGAGGCGAAGGAGCGGACTTGAGCACCGGTGCGCAGCCGGGCGCCGGGCGAGAGCGCGTCGGCGGCGGGGGCGCTCTCGACGCCGGCACGCTACTGCACGACCGCTACGAGATCCGGCGCGAGATCGGCCGCGGGGGCATGTCGGTGGTGTACGAGGCGCGCGACCGGGAGCTGGATGCGACCGTCGCGGTGAAGCTGCTGGTGCCGCCGCCCGCGGCGGCCGAGGTCGCGCGCGAGCGCATGCGGCGAGAGGCGAAGGCCGTGCGCGCGCTGCGCCACCCGTCCATCGTGCGGGTCTTCGACGTGCTCGAGGACGGCCACTGGACCTTCGTGATCATGGAGCACGTCGATGGCAGCGACCTGCAGACGCACGTCGCGGCGCGGGGCCCGCTCCCGGCCGAGCAGGCGGCGCGCATCGGGGCCGCGATCGCGGGGGCGCTCGGCTTCGCCCACCACCACGGCGTGCTGCACCGGGACGTGAAGCCCCACAACCTCCTGCTCGATGCGAACGGAGACGCACTCCTGGCCGACTTCGGCTCGGCCCGCATCGAAGGTCAGGCCACGCTGACCCGGACCGGCGGCACGGTGGGCACCCTCGCCTACATGGCGCCGGAGGTGCTGGCGGGGCAGCGCGCGGACGCGCGCTCCGACGTCTACGCCCTGGGCATGACGCTCCACTACGCCCTCAGCGGCGCGCTGCCGGACGCGGGTCCGCAGGGTCTTCCCGCGGCGCCCGCGGAGGACGGCTACTCTCCCGCGGCGGCGGACGCAGGCGTGCCCGCGTGGCTCGACGTCGTCGTCCGACGCGCCACCCGGGCCGATCCGTGTCTGCGCTTCCAGACCGCCGCGAGTCTGGCCGAGGCCCTCTCGGCTGCGCCCGACGCGGGGGTGGCGTGCACGACGACTGAAGCGAGGCCCGGTCGCTGCCTGCTGTGTCGGGAGCCCGAGCCGTTCGGCCTCGCCCTGTGTCCGCGCTGCGCGAAGACGGCGACGAGTGCAGCCGACCGCTACGTCGTCCCCCTGCCACTGGAAGGCCGTGACGACCTGCGAGGGCGCATCGAGGCGCTGGCACCGCTGGCCCGCGCGGCGTCCGCCGCACCGCTGCGCGAGGTGGCGCTGGGTCGCAAGCCGCTGATACGCGTGCACGCGGGCGGGTGCGACGCCGTGCTGGCGGAGCTCTCGCGACGGGGGGTCGAGGCGCGGGCCGTGCCCCTGGCCCAGCCGTGGCGCCTCGTACCCCGCAGCTTCAAGGCTCTGGTGCTGGGCGTGCTGGCGTGCGGCTGGCTGGCCCCGATCCCCGGGCTGTGGCTCGGGATGCTGGGCAGCTTCACCGCGGTGGCGATGGGGGCGGGCGCGCTGCGCCTCGCGGGCCGCCCGCTGATCGACCCCGAGGACCAACCGACGCTCTCGGCGGAGCTCGACACGAGGGCCGTGGAGGCGATGCGCGAGCTGGCACCGGGCGTCGCACGCAGCCTGCTGGCCGACATCGTCTTCCTGGGACGCGACGGTCTGCGGGCCCTCGCGCAGGAGCCCGTGCTGGCGCAGCACGTGTCGAGCCTGATGCGCGTGGGCCTCGACGCGGCGCGCGAGCTCGACGGACTCGATCGTGCACTCGAGCGGCTCTCGGAGCAGCGCGGCCGGCTGCCGCGGGTTCCCGACGGCTGGCTCGAAGCGCTGGCGCGCTGCGAGCGGGCCCGCGACGGACTCGTCCAGCGGCTGCTGGAGGCGTCCGCGGCCCTGGGCATGGCGCGGAGCAGCGCCGGCGGCGCGCTGGACGCGATCGCGGAGCAGCTCGCCGAGCTCACGCGGGAGCTCGAGGCGGAGGCGGAGCTGCAGGCCGACGCGGCGAAGGAGGTGGCCACGCTCGTCGACGTGGCAGTGCCCGGCCGCTAGCGGGCCGAATCGCCGATCCGGCCTGGCCGCGGATGCGCGAGCGCCGCCGTCGAGCTCGCTGCCGAACTCGCTGCCGACGTCGCTGCCGACGTCGCCGCCGATTGGGCCTCGCGCTCGTGTCGCAGGTGGTCCAGCACGTACTCGAGCCGCGGCTTCTTGCCCTGGCGGGGGTAGCTGCCGTAGCGCTCGATCACCAACGCCTCGCCGAGCGCGCGCGCCTCCTCCCGGCGGCCCAGCAGCCACATGAGCCGCACCCGATCCTCGTCGAGGGCGCTGCGGAAGAAGGGCATGGTCTCGTTGATCCGCTCGCGAGTGAACTTCTCGAGCACGTCGAGGGCCTGGAGCAGACGGGCCTCTCGCAGCAGCGCGCGCGAGTAGGACAGCGCGGCGAGCGAGGCCCGCTTGCCCTTCACGTGCTCGTCCGGGTCGCAGTGCAGGCACGCCTCGTCCGTCCGGAAGTGGGGGAAGTGGATGGATCGAAGTGCCTCGATCCGCAGCGCCGTCTCCGCGTCCTCCGGATGGAGCTTCGGCTTCCAGATGCCGGAGCCGAGGAACGCGAACGACTCGTCGTCGGGATGGTCGAGCAGCGCGCGGTAGCCGTTGGCGCGCCGCATCCGCACCAGCGCCTCGACCTCCTCGCGCGACGAGGCGCGCATCCAGCTCTCGTAGTAGTGCTGCGTCGCAGCCACCAGCTCGTCGCCCCGGCTGGGAACGGCGAGGTCGAGCGAATCGTCGAGGACCCAGGCCGGCGGCGGCGTCAGCTCCCGCAGTCGGTCCGTGAAGGCGCGCGCATTGGCGCGGCGGGCCCGCTCCGGTGACTCACGACAGCGTCGATTCGCGAAGACCGGCTCGAGGAGCGCGATCGCCGCCGCCTCGTTGCCGGTTCGCGTGCTGCGCGCCAGGTCGAGCACGTCGCTGCGTCCGTTGGGGCCGATGCAGGGGTCGGCGCCCCGCGCGAGCAGGTGCTCCAGCACCCTGGTGTCTCGCGCGAACAGGGAGAGCGCCAGCGGCGTCTGGCCGTATGCGTTGGCCCGGTCCGGATCCGCGCCGGCCGCGAGGAAGCGCCTCGCCAGCAGCAGGTTCCCGTTCCTCGCCGCGAAGTGGAGCGGCGTGTCCCCCCGGTAGTCCTCCACCTCGAGACGCGCGCCCCGCGCGATGAGCGCGAGGGCGAGGTCCTCCGCGTCGTAATGGGCCGCCCAGAGCAGCGGGGTCCGCTCCAGGTCCCAGCGGACCTCGAGGTCGGGATCGGCCGCCAGCCAGGCAGCGAGGCGGCCTGCGTCTCCCGCCGCGATCATTGCGATCACCGACAGATCCTGCGGCGGCCGGACGCGGGACAGCATCCGCTCGACCCGACCCAGGTAGCCCTTGCGCCAGATTCTCATCTCCTCGGTGATCGCGTCGCGGCCGAGCGCGTCGCGCACCAGGGGGTCGGCGCCGGCCTCGAGCAGCAGAGCCACCAGCTCGGGGTGGGGCCCCGTGGCAGCCCAGAGCAGCGGCGTCTTGCCGTCGGCGCCGCCGCGGACGTTCACGTCCCCGCCTCGCGCAAGGAGTGCCTCGACCGACGCGCGGCTCCAGTGCTCCTCGGCGCGCGAGAGCGCTCGCGCGGCCGGCGCCTGCTCGGGGCGCTTCGCGGGCTGCGGAGCGGGTGCGGCGGACGGCGGAGCCGGAGTGCTCGCTGCCGGCCCCGGGGCGGGGGCAGGGTCCCGCTCCGGCTCGAGGAAGCCGAAGCGCACGCCGGCGCTCGCGGCCACGACGAGGATGCCGGTGGCGACGAAGCGGCCCAGCGAGCCCGATCCGCTCGCGCGGGTCGATCCGGTCGATCGCGGGTCGATGGCGCAGCCCTCCGCGTCGGCGCGTGGCCGGGCGTACGACCCGGCCGGAGGCCCGCACTGTTCATCGGCAGGTCGCGGCCCGCGCCTGTGCACGAGGGCGATGGAGTCTTGCGCGGAGCCGGAAATCGCGAGATCGCCGCCCCCTCTCTCGGTAGACTGAGGAGCGCACGCAGAGCTCCGTCGAGCCTGGAGGCACGCATGTCCGCCGCAGAAGGCCCCCGCTACGAGATCCAGGGCCGCACCGTGTCCTTCCCCGTCGAAGTGAGGGATGCCTCCGCTGCCATCGCCGGCTTCCTCGTGCCGAGCCGCGCGGCCAACCGGCTCGTCGGAGACGCCTTCGAGATCGTCGACTTCCTGCCTGGCCGCACGCTGTTCATGCTCGGCTGCATCGACTACCGGGACAACGACCTGGGCGACTACAACGAGATCGCGATGAACTTCTTCGTCCGCCAGAGGGGCGCACCCCGGGGCTTTCCCTATCTCGGAGCCTGGAAGGCAATGAGCCGCGGCACGCTGCCGTCCTACAGCTGGAAGATGCCGGTCGACCAGTCCTTCACGCGCGACGCCGGCGCGCTCATCTGGGGATTCCCGAAGACGGTCGAGCGCATCGACTTCGACTACTCGCGCGAGGGTCGCTTCGGCGCTCTGCTCCAGATGGACGGAGAGAAGGTTCTGGAGATCGACCTGCCCCGAGGCGGTGACAAGGAGCGGCCGACGAGCTCCGCCGTCGGCTACAGCTACATCGAGGGTGTTGCCCACGCGACCCGCTTCACGCAGCAGATCTCGGGGTTGGGTGCCGCCGGAGGCCGCAGCGTCGAGCTGAGCCTCGGCCCCCATCCCGTCGCCGACGACCTGCGCGCACTCGGCCTGCCCAGGAAACCATTGATGACGACCTGGGCCGGCAAGATGGTGATGAGCTTCGGCCCGCCCGAGAAGCTCTGATCCGAACCCGCCTGGAGCGCCTGGTAGGGTCGAGGGCTGGCGCGGTGGTCCGTGAGGTCGTGGCCTTGTCCGTGTCCCGGGTTTCCCCGTTCGTGCCCGTGTAGGCCCGACCGTTGCCGCCCTCGAGCGCGCCAGCCCCTGGCTCGTCCTGGCCGAGGGTCTTGCGGCGGGCGCGATGCTCACCATGATCGCCTCGACAATGATCCCGGAGGCCGTGCACTCGGGACTTCCGCCAGCGGTCGGCCTGGGAACGGTGACGGGCTTCCTCAGCGCCATCTTCTTCGAGCTGCTGGAGTGAGCGTCTGGAATCCCTCTGAGAGCTGTGCCAGCCCCCTTCAGCGCGGACGTGTCATGGGAAGGATCGAACGGACGTCGACGACCCCGAAGCGGGCTTCAACTCCGTGCCCGCACCAGCGGGCCGCACGACGGGTCAGGCGACGACGGTGAAGTCGGCCGGCAGGTTCCCGGGCTCGTAGTCGTTCGAAGCCTGGTCCCGCCGCTCGATGACGCTCTGATGGATGCATGCCCCTTCCGGGATCGTGCGGCGTTTGCTTCCGCGGAACTTCCAGAAACCGCTGTAGGACTCGTGGATCTTGCCGTGCGGGTCGGGGACGGACTTGGCCAGCCGGGCCTCGTCGATCGCGAGGCCGACCCCCCCCGCCTTCCGAAGCAGCCAGTGGAGCGCGCCGTTCGAGAGGCCGCGCTCGTCGTACCAGCCGCCCACGTCGCAGTGCACGCCCGGGAACCAGACCTGCTCGATGGTCTGCCCGGGCGAGACGTGGGCCTCGTCCCAGAGTAGAACCGGGAAGTCCTTGCGGCGCTCGTCGACCGCGACGGCGTGAAAGCCGAACTTGACATCCGGGTTCAGGCGAGCGTCCTGGAAACGCTTGCCGGCGGACATCAGGCGCGAGTCGACCGTGTCCCATACGGCGATGCAGTGAACGGGGCAGCGTCGGCCGAAGGTCCGCTTGAAGCCCGCTGCCGTCTCTTCGTTCCCGCTCGTGTTGTACAGCTTGCTCGCGTACTCGAGCAGGTTCTCGTGCTCGGGTCCCAGCAGGCCGACCTTGTAGAGCATGCCCGCCAGGGCCCGGGCAGTGAACGCGCCGCGGCTGAACCCGAAGACGTAGACCTCGTCGTCCGGCTCCCAGCGCGCCATCAGCAGCCGGTAGGCGTCCTCGACGTTCTTCTGGAGGCCGAAGCCAGTAGCCTTGTCCTTGGCGGCCTGCAGCTTGCCTGTGCCTTCGTCGTACTCCCAGCCGCCGGTGCCGACTCCAGGATCGTAGAAGGCGAGCTGCGAGCCCGTCTTGTCCAGCACGTCGTAGGCCAGCACGACGTTGGTGTTGTTCTGGCCATACTCGTTCCCGGTTCCATCACACAGGATCACGATCTTCTTCAAGGCAGAATCTCCTTGCCGCCGGGGCGATGTGTGTAACGCGTGCTCGTTTCAGCGGGGATCTCTCGGACATCGACCCGATGCGCGGATTCCATTCCTGACGACTCATCCGCCCAGGAATGCGCGGAGATCGTCGAAGAAGGAAGACTGGGTGCCGCCTCGCGCGAGCTGGGATACGGCGACGATCTCGTATCCCCCGATGATCCAGTTGGTGACGACGAGGAGAACGGCGGCAGCCGTGGTTCCGAAGCGAACAGACCATCGGCTTCGTCTGAGCGTGGAGATTGCGAAGAACAGCAATACAGCCCCGACATGAGCCAACCATGTGGTTGGATCCAAGTGGTCCATTCTGATCACTGTCACCTCGAGATCCCCAGGAATTGCGCGCTGCACAGCGTCCACTCGGGGTAGAAGTCCGCGGAAGAACAGTGGCCCGCTATTGACGAGGGACTCCCAGGCGGGCTTGGCACTGCTTGGCTCATCGAAATGGATCTTGTAGGCGGCGCGGATGAGAAGTACGGCGAGATACGCATGGCCTCCCGTCATGAGTGCGAAAGGAAGCCACGACTGCCGGGTCGAGAGCCTGATGTCGTGGGTTTCGAACTCATGCCTTCCGAGGAGCTTCAGCACGACAATGGCTAGAGCAAGCGCGGCGCCGCCCAGGAGAAGATCGTTCACCCACGAGGCAGTGGAGAGCAGATTCTCCGTCAACGGGTTCATCGGTGTCTGAGTCGTCTATCCGAAATCAACGACCGCAGCTGCCGAGCCGGTGGTCGTTACACGTACTCGGCAGCAGTGTACCGGGAATGCACAATGGTTGGGAAACTGACGAGATCGAAGCGCATGCCATCTCTCTCAGAGGCCACGGCGTGACAGCGAATCAGAGCTTGCGCCGGGTGAACTCCCTAAGGCATTCGGTGCGGTTGGGGAACCCCACGTCGACCACAACCGTCTCCCTTCCCAAGCCGGATGAATGCCTGGAGATGGTCGTCGGGGTGGCGTTCCTCTCGGCGATGGGGCAGAGGCGGAGGTCGCGCCCGGACCTTCCCGCGTCCCCGAGCCGGCCGCGTTGCCGGAACGTCACTCAAGTCGCGGCGCCCGGTCTCTCGATGAAGGGTTCGTGCGCCGTTGTTGGGGGGCCGCGGCGAAGCTCCGGAGGCCCCCATGTCGTTGCGCATCCCCTGCCTGTGGCTTGCCGCCTGTCTGGCCCTCGCCCTTCCTGCGGCGGCCGGCGAGGGCGGTCGCGGATAGGAAACCAACAACATCAGGAGGTTGTGGTGGAGGCGGCGGGAATCGAACCCGGCTCCGGGCTGCCCGAGTGCCCGGAGGACAGGGACTCCGAGGGGTGAAGGCTCGTCGCAAGGTTCTCGCCAGAAGCCTTTGGCGGGAGCCCCGGGCGTCCCATTCAGATCACATGTTGGGCATGTAATTCGGATGGGACTACGCTCCACGCATTCCGATGGTCCAGATCCGCGACGTCCCCGACGACCTGCACCGCGAGCTGAAGGCCCGCGCCGCGCTCGCCGGTATGTCCGTGTCCGAATACCTGCTGCAGGAGCTGCGACGCTCGCTGGAGCGGCCGACCCGCCAAGAGCTGCTCCGGCGCCTCGCGAAGCGGGCGCCCGCGCGGCCGCGCCCGACACCCGCGGACGCGGTGCGTGCGGAGCGCAACCGCCGTTGATCGTGCTCGACGCCTCCGCGCTCCTCGAACTCCTGCTCGTCACGGACAAGGGAGGCGAGGTCGCGGAGCGCATTGCTGCGCCCGAGGAGACGCTGCACGCGCCTCACCTGATCGACCTCGAGGTGGCGCAGGTCCTGAGGCGCTACGTCGCACGCCGCCAGCTCGACGAGGCGCGCGCGAGCCAGGCCCTCGAGGACCTTCGGGATCTCGACCTGAACCGCTACCCGCACGACGTGCTGCGGGGACGGATCTGGGAGCTACGACACAGCGCGTCTGCCTACGACGCTGCCTGTCTCGCCCTGGCGGAGGCGCTCGGCGCGCCGCTGCTCACCTCCGACGCTCGCCTGCGTGAGGTGCCGGACGCGCGGGCGCGGATAGGAGTCCTCTGACGTTCGAGCCCAGATCAACGGCGAAGGCTCGAGACGACCGAGAGCGGCCAGCGACTAGATGCCGAAGGGCGCGAGGGCCGGATCGCCGACCCGCCGGGAATCACGGCAACGCCTCGCTCGAAAGCGCGCTCAGGTTTGCGCGTGGAAGCGCGGATCCAGCAGGCGACCCCACGCCCGATCGTAGGGATGGAC
>JAAUYK010086936.1_pt1 | contig 11392 bp, 12 predicted proteins | sample 7278021 | NCBI WGS metagenome assembly JAAUYK01 (sample SAMN14350223, study PRJNA611818) | marine sediment metagenome | isolation source: surface marine sediment (1.8m) | place: French Polynesia: Moorea | collected 2018-08
ATAAGAACGTCTCTTCATAAAACTGTCATAAAAACTTATTCCATAGTTTTATAACCACAAATCTGTGCCGCCTAATTTCTTTATCTTTTCTTTACAAACAGTCTCTAAGAACAAGGAAGTGGTTTATTTGTTGGTTTGCATTCATCCCCACCTAAAATGTTGATATTTTTTGACAATTTATAGGTGGGGACTTCTGCAAACATTTTGTTAAAACCCTGGCTTAATCTTAATATTCTTTCTCATGATTGAATTGTCAATTAACATTGTGGAAAAGGAGGCCAACACTTATTTCCTTGAGAGGGCTTAGTATTTTTATCGGATTTATTATTTTCTGTGGTTTCAATTCTATTTTCTTTGATGGTTTCAACATTAACCGGTGCAGCGAATGCAGAAACGTTAATACCAGTAGTTAAAGCCACGGTTAAGATAGTAGCGAAGGTGTTGTTGAATTTCATTTTGTTTGGCTCCTGTTGTCTATATTTCAATAATGGTTTTTTTGTTGGGAAAACTCAACCGAGTAAATGCGTGAATTTTAAGAAAAAAGTTTTTTCTGGTTTAAGTAGAGTAACCTAAGTATTTACTCAGTACAAGGATTACATGGAGAATGATAGCACAAGACAACAGAGGATGGAGGCTTCGCCGTTTATTTATTGGTCGGGGATTCATCTCTAACCTGTAGGGGGTAAGGAAATTATGCCCGACATCAGATTAAATCTATTTTGAGATTGTGAATTGATCACAGTGTCTGGGTGATCACTGTCACAGCACCATCCTTGTTACTATAGAAATAGTGAGCAGTGAGCCTTAAACAGTGAGCAGTTAATAGTGACCTATGAATTTAACTGCTCACTGAATCACATAAAATTTTTTGGGAGCCGCAATCTATAATGGTAAAAAATCATCAATCAACAGTAGTGATTACAGGAGCCTCATCAGGGGTAGGGTTATACGCTGCTAAAGCCCTAGCAGATAGAGGTTGGTACGTGATTATGGCTTGTCGAAATCAACCGAAAGCCCACCAAGCAGCCGAGTCTTTAGGAATACCTTTGGATAGCTATACTGTTATGCACATTGACTTAGGTAACTTAGACAGTGTCAGACAGTTTGTTAAAGATTTTCGGACTACTGGCAGGTCTCTTGATGCTTTGGTGTGCAACGCAGCCATTTATATGCCTCTACTCAAAGAACCCCTGCGCAGTCCCGAGGGCTATGAATTAAGTATGACCACCAATCATTTGAGTCATTTTCTCCTCTGTAATTTAATGCTAGAGGATCTGAAAAATTCCTCTGCACCCGAAAAACGGATGGTCATTTTAGGGACAGTCACCCATAACCCCGATGAACTCGGTGGTAAAATTCCACCCCGTCCCGACTTAGGTAACTTAGAAGGGTTTGCCCATGGGTTTAAAGAACCGATCTCTATGATCGATGGCAAGGAGTTTGAACCGGTGAAAGCTTACAAAGATAGTAAAGTTTGTAATGTTCTCACTATGAGAGAACTTGATCGACGCTATCACGAGAATACGGGTATTGTTTTTACTTCTCTTTACCCAGGATGTGTGGCGGATACACCCTTATTCCGCAACCATTATCCCCTCTTCCAAAAAATCTTCCCCTGGTTCCAGAAGAATATTACAGGGGGTTACGTTTCCCAAGAATTAGCTGGAGAACGGGTGGCCGATGTGGTCACAAAACCTGAATATGGACAGTCTGGGTCTTATTGGAGTTGGGGAAACCGTCAGAAAAAAAATCGTCAAGCAGCTTTTGTGCAGAATGTGTCACCCCAAGCTCAAGATGAAGCTAAAGCAGAAAAGATGTGGAACCTGAGTGAAAAATTAGTGGGACTTGCCTAAATACGAAGATGAGAAAATCGGGTTAAATCATAACTCGATTTTCTTAAAAAATTTGGTGTCTTTTTCCTGATGTTAGTTTCCTAACGAGATTGGGAAAATATTGATGCCAGAAATAATCAATGCGGATGGCGAGACTTGAACTCGCATGGCGTGAGCCACACGCCCCTCAAGCGTGCGTGTCTACCGATTCCACCACATCCGCTTACTTGCGTATTGCATCTGCAAGTATAACACGAATTCAGCGATAGACAAATAAAAATAAGAATTCTTTTACTAAAATCAAAATATGGAATATTTGAAGAGTTGAGCAGACATTTTTTCAAGAAGCAAGATATAATTTGTTACAAATGCGTTAACAAAGTGTATCAAATGAGTAACCCTGTTCTCCATGCCTTCTTTTTAGGGCGAGCCTTTGCCGAAGTTGTCGGTGAGAAAGTAGAAGAGTCTCTAACCAACGCCGTGAGCGAGTTAGGGAAATTTGATGCCGAACAACGGGAAAACCTCCGTCAATTTATCGAAGAAGTGCAAGTGCGCGCCGAACGGGATGTTACCCAAGGCAACACTAGCACCACTACCACCACCACCGATAACGGTTCTCCTGTGGACTTGCAAGAAACCATAGACGATTTACGAGCAGAAATTGCCCGTATGAAAGCAGAATTGAAAAATTATCGCAACCAAAACGCATAATTCTTCGCTTAACTTTTAAATTTATTATATAAGCCCAATTTAGTAACCCCCAAAGAAACCGAGTGTCTGCCCTGTCATCAAACGCTAAATCATCCCTAGTTAAAAAGCAGGGTGCTTCTGCTTCCAGGAAGCGTACCCAGCTAGAAACGGCTACAAAATACCGTTGGAACCGCGAAAACTACTCTATATCTCGCCGTCGTATCGATATTTGGCGGTTTGTTGCTTCCTTGCTGTTCCGTTTTTGGCGCAATGGCAAAAAATGGACCTATAAAGGTGGCTTTACCCAAGAAAAGTTAGATGCAAGACGCAAAATACAAGCGGTTTGGATACGGGAAAATTTGTTAAACTTGGGTCCGACTTTTATTAAAGTGGGACAGTTATTCTCAACTCGTGCCGACTTATTTCCAGTTGAGTACGTCGAAGAACTTTCTAAGTTACAAGACGAGGTTCCGGCCTTTACCTACGAACAAGTGAGCAAAACCATTGAAAAAGACTTAGGGAAACCCTTATCTAGGCTTTTTCACAATTTTGATCCCGTTCCTATCGCTGCAGCTAGTTTAGGTCAAGTTCACAAAGCGAAACTTCATTCTGGAGAAGAAGTGGTTGTGAAGATCCAACGGCCAGGTCTCAAGCAACTGTTTACCATTGATTTAGCTATTCTCAAAAAAATAGCTTATTATTTCCAGAATCACCCAAAATGGGGTAAAGGAAGAGACTGGATAGGGATTTATGAAGAATGTTGTAAGATTCTTTGGGAAGAAACAGATTATCTCAATGAAGGGCAAAACGCTGATACCTTTAGGCGCAATTTTAGGGGTGAAAATTGGGTGAAAGTGCCAAGGGTTTACTGGCGGTATACTTCTCCCCGTGTGCTAACTTTAGAGTACCTTCCAGGCATTAAAATTAGTCATTATGAAGGATTAGAAGCAGCAGGGTTAGATCGTAGGTTATTAGCCAGATTAGGGGCGAAAGCTTATTTATGTCAACTGCTCAATGACGGCTTTTTCCACGCTGATCCTCACCCTGGCAATATTGCAGTAGATACAGATGGATCGTTAATTTTCTACGATTTTGGCATGATGGGGCGCATCAATACCAATGTTAGGCAAAAATTGATGGATACTCTCTTTGGTATTGCTCAAAAAGACGGCGATCGCGTCGTATCCTCCTTGATCGCTTTGGGTGCTTTGAGTGCTACCAGTGATATGGGGCCGGTGCGTCGTTCGGTGCAGTTCATGTTAGATAACTTCATGGACAAACCCTTTGAGGAACAATCTATTGCTGCTATTAGTGATGACTTGTATGAAATGGCTTATGATCAGCCCTTTCGTTTCCCTGCTACATTTACCTTCGTAATGCGTGCTTTTTCTACCCTAGAAGGGGTGGGGAAAGGTCTAGATCCTGATTTTAATTTTATGGAAGTTGCCCAACCCTTCGCCTTAGATTTAGTGGCCGATCTTGATGGCGAAACCGGCAATAGCATAATCGACGAACTTACCCGTCAAGCTACTCAGGTAAGTAATACAGCCCTGAGTTTACCAAGACGCATTGACGATACTATAGAAAAGTTAGATCGGGGTGATATTCGTTTAAGAGTTCGTTCAGTGGAATCTGACCGTTTATTACGTCGTCTGGGAATGATGCAAATGGCCACAAACTATAGTGTGTTTTGCAGTGCTTTAGTTATTTGTGGGACTCTTTTATTTATCAACGGTTATATGAAAATTGCGATCGCAGTAATGATGTTAGGTCTAGTTCCTGGATGGGGGTTTATCCGTCTTTTACGTCGCATTAATCGTTTAGATAAAATGTTTTAGGATTTTTCAGATTCATTGTGGTCTGGCATATAGATCAACCTCACTCCCATGCTATAATTGACCAAGCTGGTTTTTTAACTGCACTCAGGTTTTTAGTGGCCTGTAAATCGAGGTCATTCCATCTAAAATTAACTAACTAAACTAACTGATCAATGATGAATCGTCGCTTCACAGGTTTAACTGACCCAGGACTGTTGAGACCTGTCAATCAAGATAACTATTACATAGATCCTGAGGGACGTTTTTTCGTAGTCGCAGATGGAATGGGTGGCCATGCCGGAGGACAAGAAGCTAGTCTGATCGCAACCCAACAGATAAAAGAACATTTAGACAAGTATTGGGACTCTGAAAATTCTTCTCATGATATTTTGGAAGAGGCTATATTAAAAGCTAATGAAGGTATCTTAGAAGACCAACAAAACAACCCTGAACGAGGAGAAATGGGAACCACCGCCGTTGTGGTACTATTTCGGGGAGAGCAACCTTTACGGGCTCATGTAGGAGACTCTCGGCTATATCGCATTCGTAACGGTAACTTAGAACAAATAACTGAAGATCACACTTGGGTGGCTAGGGCTTTAAAAATGGGTGATATTGACCCAGAACAAGCAAAAACTCACCCCGGACGACACGTTTTATTTCAATGTTTAGGGCGTAAAGATACTCAAAAACCGGAAATTGGCAGACTAGATATTGAATCAGGTGATCGTCTTTTACTGTGTAGTGACGGTTTAACCGAAGAGGTCGCTGATCCCAAGATCCAAGAGATTTTTGACCATAGCGAATCTTGTGATGAGATTGCTAAAAATTTAGTTGAAGCAGCTAAGGATGGAGGCGGCTCCGATAATATTACTGTGGTAGTGGTGGTTCAAGAATAAGACCTTCTTAAATCCTAATACTCAGGTACAATAAGGAGTTGTGCTTAAAAAACCCTCCTCAATCCATGAATACTACTACTGATGATAAAACCATTGTCAAAGATTACTTCAACGCCACAGGATTCGACCGTTGGCGTAGAATTTATGGTGATGGAGAAGTCAATAAAGTTCAAAAAGATATTCGCGTCGGACATCAACAAACCATTGATACAGTGGTAGGCTGGTTAAAAGCTGACAATAATCTCAACAATCTATCTCTCTGTGATGCTGGTTGTGGGGTAGGCAGTTTAAGCCTTCCGTTGGCTCAAGAAGGGGCTAAAATATTCGCCAGTGATATTTCTGAAAAAATGGTCACAGAAGCGAAAGAAAGGGCGCAAAAAGAGCTTAAAGATGCCAGCAATGTAACGTTTGCGGTACAAGATTTAGAAAGCTTAACAGGACAGTATCACACAGTTATTTGTCTAGATGTCTTAATTCATTATCCCACTGAAGACGCAGCCAAGATGATTAATCATCTAGCTTCTTTAGCTGAAAAACGTTTAATCCTTAGTTTTGCCCCAAAAACCCTTTGTTTAACCCTTCTTAAAAAGATTGGTGAGTTTTTCCCCGGTCCTAGTAAGACAACTCGCGCTTATCAACACAAAGAAAGGGATATCATAGAGATATTAGAACAAAGTGGCTTTAATATTCAACGTAAAGACATGACTAGCACTCGTTTTTATTATTCTCGTATTCTTGAAGCAGTCAAAGAATAAGTCATAATTCGGGATAAAAAAGGGCTTAATATATTAAGCCCCAACAATATATTAAGACCCTAAGTATGGGAAAATTTTGGGGATATCATGGGACTAACAACGCAACAACTGATCACCTGGAAACAAGAAGGCCGTTCGATTGTGGCGTTAACTGCTTGGGATTATGCTTTTGCTCAATTATTAGATGCAGCCGGTATTGATATCATTCTAGTGGGTGATTCTTTGGCTATGGTAGCATTAGGTTATAAAACCACTTTACCGGTTACTTTAGATGAAATGTTATACCATGCGGCCGCCGTACGTAGAGCGGTTAAACGGGCTTTAGTGGTGTGTGATTTACCTTTTCTTAGTTATCAAGAAAGCATCAGTCAAGCCATTCATGCAGCCGGACGGGTTTTAAAGGAAACAGGGGTACAAGGAGTTAAACTGGAAGGGGGACACCCTGCGGCCGTGGAAACCGTTGCCCGTTTGAGTGAGATTGGTATTCCTGTAATGGGTCATGTCGGGTTAACCCCTCAGTCGGTGCATCGTTTGGGTTATCGTCAACAGGGAAACACCCAGGCCGAGGCTGAACGGATTTTATCCGAAGCTATAGCTTTATCGGAGGCTGGGGCGTTTGCTGTTGTTTTAGAGCATATTCCAGCCAACCTTGCTAGAACAATCACCACAAAGCTGCCAGTTCCCACTATCGGGATTGGTGCCGGTTCTGACTGTGATGGACAGGTATTAGTTACGGCAGATTTATTGGGGTTATCAGAAAAACAACCGCCCTTTGCTAAATCCTATCTCAATTTAAGAGAAATTGTTGGAGAAGCGGTTAACAATTTTTCTCAAGAAGTCCGAGAGGGAAAGTTTCCTGAGAGTTAAATCATCAGTTATTAACTATTTAAAGATAGTCATTATTCTTCTGGTGGAACTTGTTCACGGGTAATAATAATCATTTCAAAGAAATCTTTAATCCTTTGGGGTTCAATGGGAACAATTCCATCTTCTCCAAAATAACGATTTACTATTTCTGTATAACGAGGATCACCATTAATATAACCGTCCATCATTTTAGCAATACTCAAGTTAACTAAATTTAGAAAAGTAGAGTCTTGTTGGGGAACCATACAAGCAATTCCATGTCTAAAATAAGCTTGTTCAGGAATAACTTTATAATCATCAGGTTCATCTAAAGTTTGTCGCATTCCCTCTAAAATGGTTCCATCAAAGGCAAAACCATCCACTTCACCGTCTTCTAATGCTTTAATTCCTGCTTCTATACTATCCACAGTAACAACAGTCACTTGAGATTCAATGACTTTAATCGCGTCAGGACGAAGGATGTTTTCAACAATGGCAATGCGTTTGTCTTTAAAGGAGTCTGGTGATGATAAATTACTATTTTCATTGACTAACACCTTAATTCCAGAAACACCATAAGCTAAAGAAAAATCAACAAACTTGTCTCTTTGCCAAGTAAAAGTTGTATCACAAGCAATATCAACCTCTCGATTGAGAACACTGACAATTCTCTCGTCTAAGGTGTCATCAACAACGACTTTTATTTTAACATCTTTGCCTAGTTCTTCTTCTAAAGTTTCTCTGATTAATTCAATAACCTCTATAGAATAGCCGGTTAATTTGTCTTCATCATCAACATAAGCAAAAGGAACTAAATTAACTCTTGTGCTAACTGTTAAAACTCCTGTTCTGGCAACTCTTTCAACTACAGTTTCAGCTAAAATTTGGCCAGGAAACGCTAAAGCAGCCATTAAGCTAAGAGCTATCAAGGGTAATCTTTTATACATAGTGCCTCTATTAGATAAAACAGATTAATTCTGACGTTTTTTAAGAAAATTGTAAAGGAAAAATCAAAAATTTTAATATTACTATTTTTCCTAGTGCCATAGAGTGTATCAAAATTTCGGTTCACTTGCATTATCTGTTGATATAGGGGAGATAGGAAAGAGGGTGAAGGGTTCTAAGATAAAACATTAACTATATCTTAATTATCTCCACACCCCCCATTTCATCAACTTGTCAGTTTTATCCAAGCAAGATTGGTGCCAAATTTTTCTAAAAGTGTTATGCTAGATAACAATTTTTAAATTTAACTTTATTTATCCACTTCTGAAAATCACCACAATTAACCTTTCATGCTGTCAACAGATACTAAAAAAACTATCATTTTTCGTAATTATTTAATTCTCATGGGAACTCTCGCCATGTTAATAACGGGTCTGGGTGGTCTTTTTGAAAATCCTGATCGATTGGGACAAAAAGACCGTCTTGAAAATTACGGCCGTTTTGTTAGTGGAGTTGTGGTGAACCAAGCAAACAAAATTAGACGATAAATCGACTAATTTTGTCAATTTCAGCCGTCATGTCATATTAAATCCCTAGCTTAAAAAAGATTAAAGTTTTATTGAACAATGAAAACCTGTTCCTCTAGAGTTTTCTGTACTTCTTCAGCCAAAGATTTGGCCAAAGGTTCCATATCTTTGAGTCTGCCTAAAGCTTCCATGGGAATCCTAATAGAAACAGCAACCCAACCAACTCTTTCACCTCTTAATTGTGCTTTTTGGTCAGCCAAAAACCATCGAGAACTTTTATGACTTCCACCCCCTGGCCAAGCATACCATTGAACTACTGCATAAGTTTTGTCATTCCAAGCTTGAAACCAACGTGCGGTAATTAAATTATTGGGCTTTATTGTCGAGGGAAATTTAAGGGTTGTTAAATAATCACTTTTCCACTGTTCTAGTCCTTCTAAATCAGACCATTCCACTTCTGGTAGATCCTTAAAAAATCTTTGTGCTTTTAAAGCAACAAGAATAGTGTCTTGTCCTGGTTTTTCAATCAGTTGAAATGACCAAGGATAATTATCGACTGACCTCTTCTCTTGGGTAATCGTTGTCCATCCTGAAAAATTTAACTTTGTTTCAGGTACTTTTTTCATTTGAGCAATTTCTGCCACAAAAGGTAATTCAGTCCAAGACCACTGTTGACTTACATAGCTAGGAATAGCAACGAAAGTAATAGCTATGCCTAACAAACATAAAACAACAATTTGAGAAATTAAAATACCCTTTTTGAATTTAAACATATCCTTATGGGGGATGATTTTTGTAATTAAACTATTCAGTAACATTATCATTACTTACCTCTTCTTCTATGGTGTAATTCTCTGAAAAATAATCTAGTAAAGAATTGAGTCCGACAATTGCTCCTAGCATTCCTACAGAATAAATATCCCCGCCCCAAGTGTCATGGAGAATCTTAAAAGCTTTGTCCATACCATTACCATGAAAAACTGCCAGCAATGTATTCCGAAAAATATTAGCAGTAACACTAATAGTTATGGTTGATGTTAATAAAGTAATTACCCTTTTTTTATTGTTAATATTTCCCGTCCAATGTAATAGTAAAAGGGCAACATAAAAACTTGTAAAAAGCATTTTTAAACCAGCGCAATAAGGAGCAACTTCTACGGGAATATTATTAACATAAAGGTAAATTCCATCAACTTGTGTATTAACCCCTAATGTTTTCAGCAAAAGCCAGGCTACTGCAGCAATAAATTTTTGCAGGGGCAAGGTATAAGGGGTGACTAGATAGGGAACAGAGTTGGGTGTTCCCAGAAAAATTAATAGCAAGGGAAAGGAGTTCAATTTTAAACCGGGTATGCCTTTCAACCAGATCATAATACCAGCAATTACAATGGGGAAAGAAAGGGAAACTAATTCTCTAGTTCCTGTGATATAAAATGCTAATCCTAAAGCTAGGAAAAAGCCCCCCAGAGGATGAATTGTATTATCTAATTTTTGCCATTTGGCGCGATTTCTACGAAAAATAATATAGGCAGCATAGGGAAAGCCAATGATAGCGTGGCTAAAATATTCGTGTTCAATATTAAGATTTTTACTTAACCAGCCATCAACCCAGAAAGAGAGAATGGGTCCATAAAGAATGGCAAGAAAAGCAATAATTAAAACATTGCCTAAGTTTCTTTCGAGAAACGGGTATATTTTTGATGTTGTTTGCATTGTTAATCATCCATTAATACTAAATCTAAATTACTTAAATTAAAGATAGTTGTTCAATTACCGAAGCAATATCTTCACATTTGATACCTGGATACATGGGTAAGGATAAAATTTGTTCGCATAGCATCTCTGCTTGAGGAAAATCTCCTAACCGATAACCTAAGCTTTTGTAAGCAGGTTGTAAGTGACAAGGGATAGGATAATGAATGCCAGTTTGGATGCCTTTTTCATTCAAAAACTCTTGAACTTGTTCACGAGTTTTTGAAGAAGCTTGACTAATACGGACAACATAAAGATGATAAACATGACCCCCTTGACTCAAATTTGCCATTGGGATCACCTTACTATCTTTTCCTGATTTTAACCCCTGATCATAGATTTGTGCCGCTTGATTTCTCAATTGATTCCATTGAGATAAATGGGGGAGTTTGACTTGTAAAATGGCTGCTTGTAAGGTATCTAAACGACTATTTTTGCCCAGTTCCGTATGATAATATTTTTTCGGTGCGCCATAATTGCGTAAGGTTTTAACCCGTTGGGCCACTTCTTGATCATTAGTGATCAACATTCCTCCGTTACCAAAAGCTCCTAAATTTTTACTGGGATAAAAACTAAAAGCGGCGGCCATACCCACAGAACCAGCAGTATAGCCTTCTCGTTGAGCTAAATGTGCTTGTGCTGCGTCTTCAAAGATAATGATATTATGTGCCTGGGCAAAGTCTAGTAAGGCTTTTGGTGATACCATTTGACCGTATAAATGGACGGGGAGAATGGCTTTGGTTTTCGGGGTAATAGCTTTGGCTGCTAAGTTTAAGTCAATTAGGGCTGTGTGGGGATCACAATCGACTAATATGGGTGTTGCTCCTGCCTGAATAACTCCTATTACTGTGGCAATAAAGGTGTTGGCTGGCACTAAAACTTCATCCCCTTTAGTGATACCACAAGCTTGTAGTCCTAAAGCGATCGCATCGGTTCCGGAGGCGACTCCTACACCATAATTTACACCAGAAGCTTGGGCAAATTCGGTTTCAAATTCTTTTACGTTTTTTCCTAAGATAAAGTCTCCCCGTTGCAAAACAGCAGCCATTGCTTGTTGTATTTGCGCTTGTATGGGTTGGTGTTGCAGGGTTAAATCCACAAAAGGTATGGTTTTAGAGGATACAATCATTGATAATCGGTTTATTTATAGAAGATATTGGAAGTTTATGCCTCATTGTATCTCATGGTAAGGAATTGGTCAGTCATTTAACTTTGTTTTTAATGAACTACCCCAACTTTTGAGAAGTTGGGGTTTCTAAAGACCCCAAACTTTTCTTATGTTGTTGAGATTTTTGTCGCTTCATCTCCCCAAGTTGCTTCATAGAGCCA
>JAAUYK010232340.1_pt1 | contig 11386 bp, 18 predicted proteins | sample 7278021 | NCBI WGS metagenome assembly JAAUYK01 (sample SAMN14350223, study PRJNA611818) | marine sediment metagenome | isolation source: surface marine sediment (1.8m) | place: French Polynesia: Moorea | collected 2018-08
CTATAATTGTAGTAGTATCCTAGCATGTATGTAGTTTAATTTGGCCGCCGCCGCCGGCCGAACTGGGAACAATTTAGTTAAAACTAAGGCTCGCATAATACTACATTCGTAGACGTAGGCCGCCCTTTCCATCCATTCAGTTTCAATAAGAACAAACCCACCATGCATATGCAGCACCTATACAAGTCCCCTCGACAACTTTACACACACTGTAAACGCACACGAACTGTGATAGCGCCGAATCTGATCGACAGCAGCAGGCAGACCGAACAATTGACGGGGCTCACCAATCAAATTCTTAACTCGCCTACCTAGCTACGGCCGCATTTTTCTTCTCAATCAGCATGGTTTAATCGAGCGCTTTCTTTTCCTCTCTACTTTAACACCCCAATTCCCCCCACATCACTATGCTCACGCACTCGATCCCCTGTTCGAAATACGTACCCATCCACGTGCTCGCGTGCCGCCGCCGTTTCGACACGGACACAAAATTAAATTGGAACTACAGTCTATCCTCGGGAGAGAGCGACGGCCGATTGAGTGATGTCTGTACACGTAGCAGAACGTCTGTACGGCTCGAGAAACTAGCTATAGCGAGCAATCGATCGATCGAGAGCCGCATTGTATTTTTTTCGGTCTTGTATACGTAGTAGTGCGTAAAACTCTCGAGACGATGTAACGATGATCGACCCAGCAATTAAGCGCGAATAAATCTGATTAAATGTGCGCCTCTAGTCTATTCCAATACTCATTCTCGCGGACTATAGTATATGTTGAAAGCGTCGTCAATAGTCGCAGGACCCGTCTTTCCAGCCGTCTCGCCACCGCTCGAAGACCTAAGAAAGGTCGTTTAGGAATAGTTGCATGAATTTTCTTATTAGGAAGTACCTTCGAGCAGTCGAACTCCTCCTTGCCTAGCTTTTTGTTCACCCTGTTGTGTGCGCCGCAGAGCCATTGGGCGAACTCCGTTGCCGACGTCGTCCTCACCGGGTTCTCCTTGATGTCCTGTTCAAAGTCCTCCCCACAGGGTCTGCACGGGTACAGCCGGGCGAACAGGCCGACGAACTGCTCCACGTCGCGGCGCTGCTCAGCCGACGGCCGGTCCGGCAGCGACGCCGAGAGCGTGTGGAGCAGCTTCCAGGAGGCGGCGCCGAGGTCGTCGCGGTCCGCGGGGCACGAGCGGAGGTCGCGGTCGAGGCGAAACACCTGCGCAGATATCAATTTTAGCTTCTGTAATGCATGGATAGCACCTTTGGCATGCCTTCTCATCTGACATCTTGTCTACCGCGGCGTGAACCCTCTTGGCCTCCTCGTTCGAGTCAAGGTCGTCGCTGTTGGCGGTGCCGGTGGCGGAACTCTGATTTTTTTGTGCCTTCATCCACGTCCTGAAATCGGTGCACGTCCGGCACGGAGGCTCCCCCGGTGTCGACGACGAAGATCCCGAGGTTCCCGTTCCGGCGGCGAAGATGGCGGCGGCGCCGGAGGAGGCGGCCCCGGGGTCCGCCGGGCCGCCGCCCTCGTGGTCGTAGTTGCGGAACCGCCTCATGAAGGCAACACCAGTGATTTACCTCTACGTATATTTGTTACATCAGACTTTCGGCCGGCGCATGATCTCGCTGCCTTCGTATTTACACGTTACGTCGTCGTCGCATCACTCGATAGTCGATACTCGTACAGCTATGCGTAGCGCCCGCCTAGCTGAGAGACGTTCTTAGCTTCTTACGTAATCAGACATAGATTAACCAATTAGCAAGAAATATGCGTTATAGTTATTGGACATTGCATTTGAGTTTTAATTAGGCTTTACGTAGTGTCGTGCAATAGAAAACCCTTGAAACAAGGCCGAAAACATTCGCAACATGCCTGCAAGATAGAACTTTCCACAAAACCTCGTTATATGCTATCACGAGCACGGAATTTGGGTGTAGTCGATGGAGAACCCCATGAGGCCCGTGAGCGACGTTCCCGTCCCCAAAGTGGACAGGGAGACCTCGAACGGAGCCACAGGAGTGCCTTCAAAAAGGTAATACAGTTGCGAAATAAGATCATCAATGTTAGATTTTACTTGTGACGGCGGCAGCGGCCGTGTTCCCTTCGATGGTACCGAGGACGCCACCGCAGATCATGTTGGTCCCGGTCGCCGACGGGGTGGAGGCCACCGCGATGTGGCTCAGGGCAATACATGCTGTCAACTAGATTAATTAGAAGATAATTTTGCTAACAATTTTAAAATTTAATTGATATACCGTGGCCATGATTGGATCCGACAAGTAAAAGGCGTCGGACGGGCCGAACGTTTCAGCCAACTGAAAGCTGCAGTATCCTACACACATGCATTCAAATCGACCATGGAATTTTGATGGAATATTTTGTCCGGACACAGACCCAGCTCCTGCCTGATGCACATCTTGTAGTATTGATTGGTGAGCATCTGGCCGCCGTCGAAGTTGTACGACTTGAGCGTGCCGGTGACGCCCGTGAAGTACTGCGCGCACCCGCTCGGTGACCTCAATTGGTGACATTTGGCAACGCATTCAACACACCTTTAATATTTGCACGATACCTGAGCAAGTTGGTGCACTCAATGAGCGAGACCTTGATCTTCCACGTCCTGGAGGCGGCCAGAGTGCCGAGGGTGATGGTCACCGTGCCGGCAGAGGTCCCGCTGCTCCCGGTCTCGAAATACACTGCGGAGAAAGTATGCTAGATTATGTTATTCGACTGCGATAATGTTAACTACGTACTGTGCTGGCCAGTGAGGCCGGTGCCACAAATCGACGGCGGAAAGAAGTTTGCGGACGCCGACGCGGGGCTGCCTACGGTGAGCTGGTCGCCCGCGGTGCCGCAGTCGCCTAGTTTTTGCGATATATCAGATGAGTGACAAAATTGGGACTAATGACTTTACCGTCGTTGGCCGTGTCTGTAGTAACGCTGAGGGCATCAAAATCCAGTCTAAAACACATTGCGTTTCATGCTTTGAACCTAGCGTGAAAGTCAAACCTTTAATTCTCTTACCGGAGTTGGCACAAGTCTGAAACACGATACATATTTCTTTTACTCTTACTTAATTACGCATAATAAATTCCGTACCTGGACTGGACCTTGATATTGTGTAAGTGCAAATGAGGCTCGAAGTCGATTCTGCGCTCGGGTAGCCTGAGTTCTATGTAGATGTAGAATGCCATTTTATGTAGTGCCCATAAAAATCGCGGCGGCGTGGTCTTACTTGAAGGTAGGTCAGGTTCTGAATGACAATCATGACATATGAAAATAAGGCTATGGTATAATTGCGGACGCAAAACGTCACTTACCTCTGTCGCTGTTCCCCCGCAGCCCGAAACTGTAAATAGGCAGCAGACGCCGAATCCTATTAAAAACTGCTATAGACCTGTAGGTGAATCGCAAACCTTACTTATTATAAACCTGCTGCGCATCCGCCGTCACTATTGCCTCCCTTTAATACAGATTGAAATTTGAACTCTCTAATGGTCGTAGATTTTACGGGAATATAATGCGTATATTCTTGTAGTTCATGCAGTTCAATTTTCGCAGGTTCCGTCCCTGTGCTGCACACTCTGCCGACGTCATGCAGATTCCGCTCATGGACGGGTCGCTGGACGTCACGCAGGCCGAATGCTTAATTAGAAGTTTCGATGTGAACTTAATTATAGACGATTAAGGAATTTAAGTCTGCCGTGGTTTATTACCGCGAAAGTAACTATGCTAAAAAGGCCGAATCCTGGAATAAAGACACTTGTGTCATCTTGGCATTCACAATAAACTAGCGTTTACTTACTTGGAATTCTCCTGTCCGTGTTCAACGCAGACTCGGTGCAGTCAGCGACAAGTTGGAGCCCAATCACCAGATAAAGGAGTCCTATAGGGATAATTATAAGCTTCAAAGGGGGTCTATAGAGCAAATTTACCATGCATGTCCTAAATGCCGCCGCTGCACTGTCGATACGCCATGTCTTTATCGATCGACTTAACTGTGCTGTCTGTCTGGCCGCGATCTAGCACGACGAGACAGAAAATTTTTGCCCTCTTTTCACGCGCGGATGATCAAGTTGTCTGTCATGCATGTAGTCGCGCGATCGACCAATAATCCACCCTAATTCTTGGACGAAACTCCAGCTGCCCATACAAACTTCGGCTTTAGGCAGTTTTCCATTAACGAGAGCGGTTTCTTAAAATCGCGCCCATGTGCGCACTTTATTTATGTGATCATGCCTTTGCATTATCATGCATGGTGGTTTCCTATCTACCGTAGTAATAAATGTGTCGTCCGATGCATTCACAATTATTGATTCGAATTCGTCACTGTCGCAGTTTACCAGCATGAGTGAAACAGGCAGACAGCGAGAGACACACTTAAGCTCTGAATTGCCGTCCGTCCGTCCGTCCGCCATGGGGATTATATTGAGTGCACTCCACTCGGCGTGAGACGAAGTCGTAGAGTGCAACAAAGGCCAGGAACGGCGGCCTTGATAAGGGGCAGAACTACGCACTGTCACCCATTCGTAATCTAAGTATATATATATACTTCCTGACAACAAAACTCAATGACAGCCATGAAGGTCGTACGGATGGTTCTCATGTTTTCCCACCTCTGCCTCGCCGAGTCGATGTCGAATAACCAACATTGCTGGAAGAGGACGACTTCGGTCCTCAGAGCTTTGGGTTGGAATCACATAGTCTTGGTGAGAAGACCTGGCGCCTTGTTGGCAGCGATTGAATTCGCCAAGGGAGGTATCTTCAGTAGGTTGGCGGTGAACAGAAACGAGCCTGGGGAAGACGTTCTCGCTATTCAAGGAGCCACATCAGACAGCAATGTAATTCTTCATCACGGACGCCCCAAGCAGACTCCCTACCTTTTCGTGGGTTCGCGAATAACCACGGGAACATCTTCGGAAAATGTTGAGTTTCTCCACTACGACTGCAACCGCGACCTAAGGCTCCAGCACTGGTTCAAGACCATCCGGGAGACGCAGGCAGCGCCGAGGGGCCTGTGGCGAGTCGGAAACTCCGGTCACTACGACAAAATCTACGACCTGAAAGGGTCCACGCTTCTCGTCCACCTCGTCAACTGGAACCAGTGGACGCAAGTTGATGGGTGCAAAGACAATATGTCCGTCTGCTCCGTCGGCGGAATTTTGCCCATCGTCACCGAGCAGTTGGGAAGGATGTTCAACTTCAACGCCACGTACAGCACGGTGGCAGGCAACAACTTCGGGTCGGTGCCAGCCACGGGAACATGGTCAGACCCGAACGCCACTTTCGGAGGTTGGTTGATTGTACTACTAATCAATGGATATAAGAGTTCCTGTGACCCTGTAGGTCTGCTGGGCACGGCGATCAACGGGGTCACTGACGTTTCCCTCTGTCAGTGGTTGCACTCCTACGACAGAGATCCCTGGGCAGACTTTAGCATAGCAGTCAAATCTGAATCTAACAGGGTACGCAAAGGACTAAACAGAACTTTAAGGCTACATGTACTAAAAGTCTAAAACATATTTCTCCTAGATCGTGGGCAGCGCCCAGGCGACAAATGTGGACACCACGCTGTTCTTCAGACCTTTTACTCTCCGCTCCTGGGCTGTCATCTTGACCACGTTCTGCTTTATGTACGCCTGCTATGTCAGCTTGAAGAACAGGCAGAGCGAGAACACCCACAACTGGTCGGCGTTGCCCAACACGAAAAAGGTCCTCCTCTTCCTTCTGTTCCTCGCGTTCCTGCTGTTGCACAGCTACTACAGCGGCGCGTTGGTCATGTTCCTCGCCACCAGTCCACCATCGGTGCCATTCAAGTCACTCCGAGAGGCGCTACTCAAGTATCCCGGTTGGAAGATCGTGATACAAAATGGCAAGATAAAAAATTTGAAACACAATTTCGAACTATTTGAAGTCCCCCTCTTTCAATAGGAATGCAGGCGTACATTGAAGACGAAGTCCGTCCAGAGGACTCGGCCATTGTCGACTACTGGTCGGATATAAAGTCTCCGGGTCCCGTGAAAGACCACCTTGTGCCGGCCACCATGAAGGAGGCGTTGGAAATGCTGGGCCTCAAGAAACACGTAGTCTTCGGCGAAATCAGCGCCATCAGATATGTGGCTGCGTCTATTCAGGGATTCGAGTACCAGGTTTATCGTATGAAAATATATGTCAAGTTCAGCTATGGTAATTTTGCCCATAGGAATACACAAAGACAAGGTCGGATCCGGCCACTGGAACGATCGCTTTCCCGAAAGGATCTCCTCTGACGAAAATGTTTGACAAAGGTGAGAAGAAAAGCTTTCTGTCTCTGAGACGTAGGTACGTCAGACCGTGAAATTGTCCTAGGTATAATAAAATTGACTGAGGCCGGTTACGTGGACCAGGCCATCAGATCGTTCCTTGGCCGCCTGGCAAAGTCTACCACTTCCGGCCAGGAGGCGACAGAGCCGGTGGCCCTGAGGCAGGTCGCGCCTGTGTTCGTCATCCTGCTAATAATTCTACTTGCGGTTGCCGTCATTTGGTTATGCGAAATACTCGTCGCGAGAAAGAGACGACTAGATAGGCTGCTAGAAGAGAACGAAATATAGAAAACGTTTTACTTCCTCAGCCTTAAGTAGGATGATCATCGGTTAATGTTCATTATGAACTCCTGGACGCTCATCTGTTTGGAGGGACACAGAGTCGAACTTTTGTCAAGATTGGCTAATTAATCACCACGTAGCCATTACTACGTATAAGTAGTGTGCAAATCCGACTCTGTCTCCTCATCCGTTCCTGAATGATGTGGCTGTCCTCGGGCTCGAATTCGGCGTCGCCGTAGAGCAGCGTGGCCAAACGGTCGGAGCGGCTCATGCTCAGGAAGCCCCGGATCACAGCCGACACTCTGGCTTCCAGCTTGGATCGGGCGAGCAAGTGAAGCGGGCAGTCCAGAAAAAGGTGAGAGGCAACATCTTAAAAGTTGAAATACAAGCTACAAATTAAGTCGTCGAAAAACTAATAGAGCATATACCGTTGCCCAGTCTATATCCACATCGGCATTCAGATGCTCTGGGATCACTCTTCGCAGACTTTTCTCCCCGGCATATTGCATCGACACCGACATGAATCAGGTGCGAACCTATCAGCAAAGTCCAGACTAAAGTAGTAAATTAAATACCGATGCGAACCTCCTCTCGCCGCCACCAAGCAACTTTTGGCGTTCATGGCCCGCAGCTCGTTCAGCATGATCCCGCTCTCCGCGATCCCCGTCAAAGAATTGAGAGCTTCCGATTGTTTGGGGGCTTCCCGCCGGCCGCCGCCGGTCCAGACGAGCAGCCTCCCGTTGGAGCAGCCTGCGACGATCCTAGATGGGTCCTCCTCGTGCATCGACGACGGCCCCAGAAGGCATATCGACGTCAACATGGAGCTGGAGGGCGTGTGCAGCATCCAGATCGGGTTCATTGTGGACGGACAGAGGAGCATCACAGACCTGAAATACTTCGCATCCTCGACAACCTTCCACCGATATACTAATGCATGAGGTTGAATTTGCCTTGCTGCGACTTCGATGGCGGCCAGGATGTCTCCGTCCGTGGACACGTCGCAGTCCACGCAGGTGTCTATGCTGTCGAAACGTCGGATGGTGATCTCTTCGGAGCCGTAGGACGACGCAGAAGACTCCATGATGATCTTGTAGAGACCGGAAAAGCCGCCAACCACGAAGGAAATTTGAGACGACTGCGGAATGGTTATGGTACGTCAAGCTTAATGCTGTAGATGCTCGTTTTAATAACCTTTTCTTTGGCTTCACGAGACAGCGTTCGGAGGCAGAGAAACGTTTTGGGAGCGCCCGAGTTGAAATGCGTCTGAATCTTGAAGGAGAGCTGCCTCCACTTTTTGCCTAGCCGGCAGCTGCTGTTGCTGCTCAACCGCCACTTTTGGCCTGAAATGCGTTTGATATCAATTAAATGCAGAACACATCAAAATTTCCAATGATATGTCGATCACCAGCCGTCGTCCTATGCGTCACTGTAGCGGGAAGATCGGTCGCCCAGGTTACTGCGGCGATGCTGCCGTCGACACCGGTGGAGATGAGGACAAAGTTTCCGCGTCTGGTGGTCCAGCTGATGTGCTTTACCGCGAAGTTACTAAGGCCGGTAACATCTTAATTTTCCGCCCATATATATAGAACGATTGCTAAAATTTACTCCGACCTGTGACTCGGAATTGACTCGAGCATTTTCTCTTCGGCTGCCGCACCCACGCAGTACCGCCAGATCCTGATCGTCCCCTTCGTGGAGGCGGTGGCCACGAGCAGGGCCGAAGTGCTAGAATCTGAAGCGCTCTCCGGGACCGCGGCGACCGCCGTCACTGGTCCGCTGTGGGCTCTCATCACCGCGGTATCGCGCCCTTGTAGAATCCGAACCTACGGGTTTTGAATGTGCTAGAAGGTTCGTTCCTTAATTGCACATACGTATATGTAGTACGTAGTAGTCTCACTCACAGATCCGTCCTGCATCCCAGCGAGAATTAACCTCCCGCAGGTGGTCAGGCAGGTGAGCTCTGCATCTCCGGTAAAGTCGTACACGGCCAGGATGGACTTGGCCGACAGGGAATCGCCAGTGCCGCGTCTGCCCTCCGCGCCTCTTTCCGCCATGGCCGCGATGCCCGAGAAGACGGCGTTCCAGTCGCGCGACACCGAAGAACAATTCTCGATTGAGGCCCAGTCCAGATACTGCGAAAGCAGCTAGCTAGATTACGCATGTTAAGAAGTCCAAAATGTTAGGCCCTTCCTACCGAGACAATGTTTTCCAGTGCATGGAGGATATTCCTGTTCCAGAGTGCTACGACGAGATCCATTCTGGGCGCCATGGCCAGCTCCGAGTATTTGATCCAGTCGCGGCGAATGCTGGTGCTGCCGGAATCGCCGGGCTTGGTCATCTTCCCGGCGACCGCCATTGCCATTCGCAGATTTCCTTTCTCCAGAGTAGACGTTACGTGTAGGTATCGGCCAGCGGCATCTGATTTCGTCCTTTGTGTGACCCGCGACAGATGGGGCGCGGCGACAAAAATTATGTAACGGGAAAGAAGGCGAGACTTTTTTGGCACACGCCCACGCTTTCGATCGGAAATACGAACTCTCGGCGCCACGTACTTTTCAGAATAAATGCGTCATATGATGGACTAATCACTGATCCTGCAGCTTTATTTTAATGCGTTCTACGAACGCAGTGAGAACTGCGACTATTACGAAAATGGCAAGGGCTACGAAGGGAAACGACGTGTTCTCGTATCCCAGCGATGGAGCTTCGGGAATGTCGAACTCCTCCGCCGGGACGTAATTCCACTTCTGAAAGCGCAAAAGGAATTGGAAATGTTTTACTGCGAATTCCACTCAGTATGGCGCACCTTTGATGCTATTTCCATGAGGCCGTTCTCAATGGTAAGGTACAGGTGGCGGTTGAACAGGCGCAGGAACTCGGAATTCTTGCGAAACACCCATCCCACGTCGGATGGAATCTTGGCGACCAAGTCCAGGAGGATGTAGTCGTTCAAGCCCGTCAGCGCCAACGAGCTGGAGAAGTAGAGGGTGTTCGGCTCATCATTCAGCCTGCTGAAGGCCTCCTCGTCGCTCTCCACGAACATCTTGGGGTTGCCCTTCATCCGCTCGTGGTAGACCCTGTGCATGCCGCTGCCGGGCTTGGCCTGCTTCAAGATCTCGTTGTTGGTCGTCGCCGGGATCACAAGCACCTTGTAGTTCCCGGCCCAGACGTCGTCGAAAGACCGGATGGCCACCGGCGTCGGCACAGTGGACATCCTCGACGTCAGGTCGCAGGTGTAGTAGGTGAAAGCAATGTAGGCCGACCAGCTGGCCACGACGAAGAGCAGCTTCGACGAAGCCGACAGCATTGACACGGGCCAGGTCTTTTGCATGAAGAGTAGGCTGCAGAATGCCAGACTGTTTTCCATCGTGAATCTCTCAGCATAACATTGCGTGTCAAATATGTTGGACCCGGAACGGTCAATGGTGACGAACCCACTGGCCAACAGGAATATGGTGGTAAAGAAGAGCGCCCACGCGCTTACGGGGAAGATTTCCCAGTAGACCCAAAAGTGGGTTGCGCGCTCTCTGCTTCGCCTCGCAACCAATGTGAAGGAGCCCCTTGCCAGGGCCACTGACGTGCTCGTCACAGTGTCGCGCGCCTGCATGTAGATCATGCCGGCGCTGGTCAGGTCAGCCTCGCCGGCCGCCTACATGCCGACCATGCTGTTCCACGACCCGTTCGCTTCCCGCCCTGCCCACTGTCCGTCCGTCGGCTTGACCATCCTCGTTGTGAAGTTGAGCTTGGCGGACAGGTAGGACATGATGTCCGCGAACGGGCCCCGGGCACTCTCGATCCTACCTTCGGCGTCGAAGGTTAGGCGGTTAAAGACCTCCCACTCCAGCATTGCGTCGACAAGCTCGACGCCTCTGAGGTCCGCGCGCCGCTGCCAGATGTCGCTGACGGGGACTGAGAGGCCGGCGGTAAAATTCCAGGTCCCCATATGTTGCTCGATTATCGGACCAGATTTGATGGAATATGCCTCGCGGATGTCGAACCTGTCGACGCCGTCGTTTAAGGAGTAGAGATACAGGTTGCTGTCCAATCTGAGCTTGAGGTACCCGACCTCTTGTATCGGCATGAGAGCGACGTAATCTGGACCGAACAAACTCAGCTCGTTCTGCAAGTCGTTAATAAAGAGCTTGTCCGTAATCCCGACGAGGGCCACGAAGGGCAACTGAGATCCGGCATGGAGTACGATATGTAAGGACGCCTTCACACTCGTTGCATTATCGAAAGGCAGCACAGTCATTGGAACTTTGGGCACGTGGCAGTGCCAGCACTCCTCCTCTTCCGCACTTGTGACAATGATCAGGTTCTCGGCGGCGAAGAACTCTTGCAAGTCGTAAACGAGGGAACGGATATAGAGGCCGTTCCCACCTTCTGCGGCGAGATGGTGGATAAGGAGTAATGTAATAGTTAGCCAGATTTTCGAAGACATGGTTCAATGGCAGGAAGAATGATCACGAAGCCAAATACGTATCTTCGATTGAGGGAGTGACAACCTCAAGCCTCCATCAACCCCTTTATAGTGTAGTGTTTGCATAGTAAGGGCGGGATCGCTTCTTTTGTTGCTACGTTCATTCGGGCATTGATGAAGGACCGCGCTTAGTTAAGTACGTCGAGCGTGCGGCGAGCCTTTCCTACAATTATTTTCCTTCCTATCATTATACTAATGTTAGTAATGTATTTGACGACCGTAAATGTAAAAGCTCAAAGTATTGTTTCCACGAGAATAGTAAAAGTACAAGTTATATGCATATCGACAAATGTCCTTTACTCACTCTAACAGACCGTCGAATGTTATTTCC
>JAAUYK010033612.1_pt1 | contig 11383 bp, 8 predicted proteins | sample 7278021 | NCBI WGS metagenome assembly JAAUYK01 (sample SAMN14350223, study PRJNA611818) | marine sediment metagenome | isolation source: surface marine sediment (1.8m) | place: French Polynesia: Moorea | collected 2018-08
AGGACAATTTCCATGTAGGGCATTTTCCAGTAGGTCAATTCCCGTGTAGGGCAATTTCCTGTAGGACAATTGCAGTGTAGGGCAATTTCCAGTAAAAGTGAGTTTACTGGATTATGACATAAAACGGTAGGACATTGTGTGGGGCCCCGAAATTCTTGTCCTGGCCGCCGGAGATGAGCGGCCTTTACATTTCTCTCCTTCCTTCACCCCATCCTCTCGGTCCCCACCGCATCAGTCTTAATCACGCCCTCAATGAGCATTTCGTAAGCGCTGTAGTATAACGGGAAAAGGCTTAAACAAACTGTTGTTCGAGTTCTACCCAATCTACTCCAATGAAGCTTACAGCAAGTAAAAATTATCACGATGAAAATAATTGTCCTCTTCGACCTCTTTCTATCTTGTATGGTTCCGTACTCCGTCCTCGTTTTGCTTCTCTGCGATCCTGATCAACGACGACGTCACGGGCGATCAAGGAAACAAAGGGGACAGAAGAGAGAGAGCGCGCGGACGGACAGGAAATGGACGGGAAAGTGGTCGTGGCGGCGAAGAAAGAGCGAGATCGAGAGAAAGCCCGATCCGGATATAATACAGCTTCGGCCCCTCTTTTTATTCGCAGCCGTACGTAATATTGCCTAGATCCACCTTATATGAAATCTGGCTCGTGTGTGAGAGAGAGAGAAAGGCAGGCAAGTCTAGTTGGTACGTGCATGGGGTGCGTGCGACGGGGGTTGTAAAAGAATAAGCAGGCTGGCAGCATCTGCGAGTTGGAGAGAGAGACCAACTGTATTCTGCAGCCAGAGTGTTATCAGGGGAACATGCAAGAGGGGAGGAGGGGCTGCTGCCGCTGCATGGCTAGGGGAGGGAATATCTGGCAAACTTTCCCGAGACACTTCGGTTCAAGTTGCATCGTCGCAGCTTTTATTTTGTTCTCCCAGTTTGGAAGGCATGCTTTCCTTATTCGGCTCCCCTGACACCATAGGAGAAAAAGCACTTGGAGCAGCAGGAGACCGATCCGTCCGTCGGACAGTCTCCCTCCCTCCGATGGGGGTTGGTTGGTCCCCGTGCTCTGTTTGCGCGGCGACGGATTTTCTGGATATGTCTGGCCGCCCGTGGGCTGCATGGCCAGCCAGCCGGATGTCAACGCTTTTTTATGGCCTTCTGGTCGGTCGGTCGGTCTCTCCCCCTTTCCTCCCCGTTAGTGTCCATCCGTCCGTCCCTCCGCACGCGCACAGCCGCCGAAATACTTTTGTCCGGCCGGCCAGCAGTTGGTCTTGGACCATGGCCAAAAGGGGATTGGATTCTCGTACGGAAACTGTGGCAGGCAGGAAGGCGGCTGCCCGGCGAAATGTATGCGCTCACTTCGGCTTTTCCGCGCCGACTAATTCCGCTTTCGCCGCGAATCCTTCTTGGTCTGTGAGCATCCTTTGAAGAGGTTTAGTCGGATTATAGTAGTTCGTTCTCTCTCCTAGCTCTCCTCAATCTGGTCAAACTTGAGAGACCAAGTTTCCTACCGCCGCCATCCGCCATCCGTCCATCTAGCTGGCTATCTCTCATTTAATTATGCATCATCTCTTCCATCAGCCGGGCTAGCTAGGCATGCCCATCTCCAACTCCTCCCCTTCCTACCCCCAGCTACTAGCCTCGCCTCGCAAGTTGCCGCCGCCAGAATCTGGAATGGGAAAGGGAGTGAGTGAGTGAGAGAGCGAAGAGAGCTAGGCGGAGGGGAAAATAGGATCAGGGTAAGGATTCCGGCTGGTCGTCACAGAGTTAATGCCTAGAACTTATGTATTTCTATGCTTAACCACGCGAAACAGACTTGAAAATTGAATCACACCCGATGCAAGTATTGTGCTTATATACCTGCATATTTGTACCTGTCACACGAATATCGCACCAGCACATACTATACTCATACGTATATACTTAAGTGTACTACAACTAACTTGTCTAACGTTTGCTGCAATTTGATTCCCCTGATGGGTTTTCTCCTCAAAGGGGGTCAAACAAGGAAGAAAGATCTAGCGAAATCCGCGGACACGTACTCGTTCGGTCGGGCGACGCAGGGTTGCAATTAAGCCCCCGCTTGCCGAGTCACCTTTCCTAAGGGTATTATGTCAAGGCCCATTCTTGCAATTACCCCCACGAGCCTACCTGAAATCCCATTAGTCATTCGGTGACGGGATTAATTCGATTGTCGCCGTCGCCGCTCGCACGTCAGGTGAATGCCGAATGAATCGCGGTCGCGGTCGGGAACTTCTAGCTAGACGTCCGCGACAGGCCTTGCATTAAAGTCTTGGACATGGAACATAGGAATTGACTATACGCCGACAAACATACACGACGTATACGTACTACAAGTTACATGCTCGGGCAAGCAAATTAGGGATGATGATATCCTCCTATGTATAGGGGCTCTCAGTATTAGCGTACGCATTAGCGAGATGAGCGGGAAGGGAATTACTGTATGTATCCGGCATATCATACGCGCAGTTACTCCGCCCATGAATACAATATCCAACAGGGCTCTGTTTAATTGCGTTACATCCCCTTTCGCACTCTCGCAGTCAGTTTGCTGTCCGTCCAGCTATAGCCGATGTTGATCTAACCTAATTTCTGTCAAGATAGACATCGTATCGGAAATGTGGTGGGTTGAGGGAGGGAGGAAAGAGAGAGAGGGAGGGAGGCGAGTATACGCACTGTTGTCTGGCTGACACCGCGCGGAGGGAGGAAGGGAGGGAGGGGGAGACGAGACCTCATCCGTCCGTCCCTAGGCAGCAGGCAGTGGTTCTCATGGGATGCAGCTACAGAAGCGATGCAAAAGTTGGCTGGCCGAGATGACGATGGCAAAATGTGGAACACGCCGGCAGCATGAGCTCCATCAACTCGGCCGGACCTGATTGGTATTGACTTATGCAGATTGAGGCCGGCTTTCAAATGTATTGCCTGACTGGCTCTCGCTCGAAACGAGGCTGCTCTTTTTTGCCCGCCTTTTCCGGAATATCGACCTGAGTTATAGCAGGAGGAACGAACGAACGAACGGAGCGATGTCCTAAGAGCGCTAAATCTTTCTGCAAACGTTGAGGTGTCAGGGTAATACAATGAATTATTGCCCCTGCTGCTGCGGCACAGGGAAATAAGAATTTTGCAGGAACATAAAGTGCATCATTCTGCATGAGAAAACTTCAGGCATGGCCAAAATAGTTTCGTTCTCTTTTCACCTCCCCAAACCACTGTGTTTGGATATATCCCCGGTCGCTCCCCTCTTCCTTTTCGGCACACACGTAGCTGGAACAGGAGAGCGAACACTGCTGCATGGCCAGCCAGCCAGCTATCTTGGCTAACTCTTCGATCGATCTGAAGCCCCCTTTTTGGCCGGATCGCCCAGCTTGCTTCGTTCGCGCGTTATCTCCTCCAGCGGCGCCATCGTCACGTTCGATCGTTCGTTCGCACCACGGCTAGCTAGGCAAACAAATATTTTCCCCCGCGCGCGGATCACGAAATGAGCGAGCAGGCGAGCGAGGAGAGGAAACAATGAGCTCGAATTTCGCTTCCGGGAAAGAGCTAGGGAGAGAGACGAAAATTTATGGCGCACTCTGTCGCGTACGTATTTGCGCCCGAAAATGCAGCTATGCAAGAGAGGCTATTTACCCACCGAGTGAAGTGAAAAGGAGAGAGCCAGCCCTGCTCCATCAGTCATTCGCTTTTTTAGGAGTTGCCGTTCTGCGAAAGCCCACCACCCTCGCATATTACGCACCAGGACAGATCCCATGCTTGATGGTCCATGTCATTGGCGGCCGGGGATCCATTCCTTCCTTCCGGCCAGCATAATGCATATGGATATGCATCACTCCTGTCCGTCCGTGCGCCCCCTCCCTCTTTCACTTTCCACCATTATGGCATCGGCAGAGGACGGAAGGACGGACCACTCTAGCTCCTGTAGTGACCTCGACACAGATCGAGAAAGAGGCGAGGAGCTAGGTGCCAGAGAGGACAATTGCGATGGGAAATAAACATCCTGAGAGTAGAGGTGTATTTTATACCGTATGTACAATTTAGCAAATAGTTTTTTAAAGTGGCAAAAAGTATGTACGAAAACGGGGCGATCACAGTCGACATTGATTATACATAATAGGGCGCACTCGTACATACGTAAGTCACGCACACCGCAAAATACTCTTCTTATCTCTTCTCATTTCTCCAGTTGGCACGTTTTCAATATTTGCACCTGCAACAGCTAGCCAGAGAAGTGTCACCCGTCAGTTCCCTCCCTCAGCTGCTGTGACATGACGTGAGATGGGTTCCGCGGGGAACCGCTCACTGCTGCACACAAAATAGTTGCTCCCTTCCTCTATGTATGTCCGCCCGTCAGTCAGAAGCAGAGACGTACGCTTTCCTTCCGAAAGGCTCCTCTATATCCTGAATTAGTTTACCCGACGCATGTATACCTTCTCCCGTGGGACCCAAAGCACATACATACTGAACTGCTTGTCAGTCAATTTGTTTTTTCGACCTTTGGCACACACAATGCAATAAGGAGAACACGTACGGATGAGAATATGGGTAGCACAATGAGAAATATGTCAGATCGAAAATGGGCAGTCTTTTCTTGAGCACGGCTTCTTGGGAACGAAGCACCGAACACTTTTTATCTCAGTCTCTCTCCGTCAGATGATGTCCGTTTCGCAGCAGGACGTGTTGGTCTCCATTAGGATGCACTGCGCCGGCTGGCATTCCGTCGTGCAGCACTCGTTTTTCGAAGCGGCGGCGGCCTCCACGTCGAAGCAGGTCACCAGGCTGACGTGCGCCTTGCACGCGTCCACCCGCTTTCCCAGTATCTGGGTCTCCCTGGCGAAGGCCTGCACGCACGACGGGTCGGGATCGGGGCCGAACAGGCTGCCACCGGCCTGTCCGCCGACGTGCAGGTCGAAGCTCCAACGGCTGGGATCTGCAAGGCACGCATGAAACTGGTTCCTTCACTCGCCGCCACCGCACCCACCTGACCCGATCCTCTCCTTGGCCGTCGCCATCTCCTCCTTGAGCGACTCCTGCTCCTTCCGGATGGCCTTGACAGCGTCGCACCGCCACCTCGAGTCCATTCGGGAGACGCGGTCGTCGGTGTAGCTCTGCAGCTCCAGCGGCTCCAGGTAGTTGAGGCCGCGGCCCAGAGTCAGCTCCACTATCTTTGCGTCCTCTGCCGGCGGCCTTTCGTCCGCCTCGACGCCGAAGCAGCTCTCGTATCCCGAGCTCTGGCAGTGCTCCGCCCGCGACACCTTTGCCGCCCCGGCTGCCGCGCCCCTACCTCCCCTCATCCGAACGGACGGCGACGAGCTCGAGCTCTCCCCGTTGCCGCCGATGCCGCCGTTCCCGTTCACCGAGTCGTGCCCGGAGTCGTTGGACGACGTGTCCGCCGTCCTCGCCTTCCTCCCGGAGACCGGAGCCGAGGGGAAGGAGTAGGGCGAGGGGATGTAGCATTTGCCCGGCACTTGCTGCTTCTTCGGATGATGATTGTGGTGATTACTGTTCGGGTTCGTGGAAGGAGGGGCGCCGGAGACGTTTTTTGACCTCGAAAGGCTGCCGCCGCCATCATTACCGCTTCTCAACGACGACGGCTCCTTATCGGCGAGTTTCAGCGGAGAAGAAGAGTTGTTATCGCCTAAAGACGCTTTGACTGACGGCTGCGGCGGACCCGCTCCCCTCCTTTTGGAGGAGCAATTTCCCGGCTCCCTCTCGCCGCCGCCTTTTACTCCGAGTTGATCGAGATCGGCGGCCGTTGAACTCTTTGAATGGGATCTCTGGCCTTTGCGGGGAGAGTCTTTTGACTTGTTCGAATCCGCGGCGGGCGTGGACGGCGGAGTGGAGCTGGATCGGGCTGAGGCTTTTTTCGGGCTGCGTGAAAGCCCCGCCGCCCTGCTCAGAAGGCGCCCGATTTTCGTCGCCTTCGTGGCCGCCGCCTTTTTGTTTGGCGTCGTCGTCGTCGACGGCGAGGAAGAAGGTGACGTCGGCTTAACGTCGCCCGACGCGGGATTAATGTCGGTCATTTGTTTTGATTTTCCCCCGCCGGAGCCGCTTTCCCTTCCTCCGCCATCCTTGAGCTGTTGCTGTTGCTTCTGATGAGCGGAGGCGGAGGTGACGACGACTTGAGCCTTCCCATTCTGCCTCTGTCTTCCACACTCGTTCCTATTTGGAGCCGGAGTCGGCCGCTGCTGTGAGCCGTGATTTAGGTCACAGCTCCTCGCTCCTGTTTCGCCTCGCGGTTCTGAACTTTCAGTGGAGTTTTGCCGTCCGGCGGCGGCCACGGCGGCGGCCGCGGTTAGATCAGAAGCCAGCATGCGGAGGGCGCAAGTTTCGGGCAACTCGTCCTCCTCCCGCTCTTCCTCCTTTTTCATCATCATCGTCGTCGCCGCCGTCGTCACTTTGTAATTCAAGTCAGGATTTGGTGAGGAAGCCGCTGCCGCCTCGTCCTGATCCGCATTCCTCTCCTTTCTCGCCTCCCCCGGCCCGCATCGCACGCTCCTCCTCGAAGAAGAAGTCGCCTCGCTGTAGGCCTGCTGCAAATTCTTGAGCTTAGCGTATTTGGCCAGCTCCCGGTCGATGCCCTCCAGGACGGGACTATCCGAGCGGTCGGCGGCTGCGGACGCGGCGACCGGAACGACCCTGCTGGATTTGGGGGAATAAGGAGAATCGGATAGAGAGAAGAAGACACAGACTTGCGCACTTTGGCGAAACGAACGATCGAGCGATCGACCTACCCATTTTCCGCATTGCCCCCGATCGCCGGCTGCTGTCTGTCGTCGAAGAAGCCGAGATCGGAGAGAGAGATGGAAGTCACGCCACTCGACTCCGCTCCTCCTTCCGCCGTCGACGCCTTCCTTCCTCCGTCCGGCCAGAGGTTGACCGGCTCGCTGCAGAGGCTGTTGATATCACAATAAGAGGAGACGACGCCGGCCGTAGTCCGTTCTCCGCCGTCCTCCTTCCTCGCCTCCGCTCTCCTCATTTCCGTCCCATTGAGCACGAGCGATCCGAGAGAAAAGGTGGAGCCGCCGTGATGCTGCTGGCCGTCGACGCCGACGCCGTTCTGTTGATCCCGCTGCTCCTGTTGCTGTTGGAGATGACACTGCGCAGGGGATATAGAAAGAAAGGCTTTCGTCAATATTAAGGATGATAAGATACTGGGATACACGTAGCGTTCGCTTCGGTGGCGCATAATGGGATCAGTATACTATATACTGCGCTCCGCATGATTAACCTCGCATTGGCCTTGCCTGGCTTTTCGCGCTGATTGATGAGACGCTCGCGTAGAGATCGTGCAGCTTCGCCAGCTGGTCAAGGTTGCTCTGGTTGAGGTAAGCCTCCTCCCGGCTGTCCTTGGCCGCCGCAGCGGCAGCCGCGGCCACGCCGTGCACGTAATGCAATTTGCCCGCGTCCAGCGCCGACAGGTTGTCCGACTCCGCCGAGCCGGTGCTGCAGTGCGTCGCCGCCTCCGACAACGCCGCCTCGAGCACGGCCTGCGGCGGCGGAGGCGGAAGCGGCAGGTCGTCCTCGGTGACCTGGCACACCGAGTCCGCGACGAGGACGGCGGACGACTCCGTCGCCGACGCCTCGTTTCCGTTTAGAAGCACCACCTCCTCGACGGTCTCGATGTTGGCCGGAGCGGAGGAGCAGACAACCCTTAGGATCTCGTCCTCTTCGATCTCCTCTTGCTCATTCCGTAGAGGGTTATTGCGGCAGCCTCCTCCGGCCGGAGGCGGCGACTTCCTCGCTTCCTGCTCCGCCTTCCCTCCTCCCGCTGCTGTCGATATTGGCTTGACCGATGCTCCCTCACTTTCACCTCCTCCTTTGAGGCCAGCTGGCGCCGCTATAGATGTAGGGGAAAGGAGAGAAGAGAGAGGAATAAGAATGGGGTGATTGAGAGCAAGAAGGATGGGGTATAAGGGAGGAATTAGGAGTGCGTAGCTAGGCGGCGAACGGGGGAGAAAAAGGAGGGGCCAGTGTGCCTAAATAACAATCGACAAGCAACGTATATGTAAAAGCAAGAGCGCCGCTGGCCGACTCGGAAACGTGCTCTTTGCACGAAATCGTTATCAGAAAAGTGCAATTCTAGGCACCAACATAACATTGCGATTGGCACTCGAGGGTCTTTTGTTAGCCCAAATGCCGCTAACATGCCGAATCAGCACTAGCCGAGAAAGGCTTATCTTCATGCACAAAACTGCACATAAAGCTCCAACGGCCTCCCGACCCAATTGTATAGTTACAGCACAGAGAGAGCGGCGTTCCGTTGCATGAAATTTGATACGCGCGGAACAGAACAGACTCTGGACGTTTATGGCCTGGCAGAGGGAGGGTGAGAGCCTGGATACAACCGTCCGAATAGTAGGTCAACTCCACAGCGGCGTACGTATGCCGGGAAAAGAAAGCCAGATCGGCACGGGAGGGGAAAAGGAAGCGAACTTCCAAAAGTACGCAATATTCTGCTGGTGCCTTGCGGTCTCTGCTCTAGCTCCCCTTTTTACGCACACTCGTACTACTACGTAGAGATCCCTCGTAGGGCATCTCCCCGTTGGTTACTGCACGGCATACTGATTACTGCAGGCGCAGATAGATGAGAGGGAAAGCCACATTGGTTGCGGGTCATTTTCTCCTCCCAGCGACGAAACTTTATGACTTACCGTTAAATCTTCCCAAGGGTCGTTCTTCAAACCGCCGGACCGTCTCCTCCTCCTCGCGTCCATCCGGAAACGAGCGGCAGTTAGCGAGCCCTTTTATTTCTCCCCCCAGTAGTTCTTCTCCCGCCGCCCCTTCGTTCCCCTCGAAAGAGGACGAGCTGACGACGGGGCTCGGCGGGACTGAGTTGTCGGGGCGGCCGTTCCGACGCTCCGTCCCGTTGTGCACGTCGACGGAGATGGTCCTGCCGCCTCCGCCTCCGCCGCCGCCGCTCGACGACAGACTCCCGTCGCTGCTGTTGCTGCTGCTCGAGGCCGTCTTGAACTGGGTGAGCACCTTGCAGTCGCCGCAGTCGGGGGCGAGGCCGTCACGCACCCACGCGAACGGTTCGGGGGCGGCGGAGACGGACGCGGAACTGGCATCGTCCGGCCTGGCTCCACCACCCACGGTGGACAGTCCCGAACCCGAGGATCCCGAGTTCGACGGCGAGACGGGCATCTTTCTGGGACGCTGCCTCCTCCTGCCGCTTCCGCTCCCGCCGCTGCTGTTGCTCTGGCAGTCTCCGTTCGCCCCGCCTCCTCCTCCCCCGTTGCTCGACGACGAGCTCATCCTCTTGATTTGCTCGCTCTGGCATTTAACCCATTGTCTGATCATGCTCTTTTTATGGTCGTCCATATAACCGTATAGGGCCGCCGTCGCAGCCGCCGCCTCTTGGTTTCCATCTCCATAAAATTGATCGACCTCGGCTTCCACCCCTCCTCCTCTCTTCTGTCGAGCTGCCGCTCTGTGTATTGGCGATGGCATCTGCCTGTAGCCGGCCACTCTCCCGCATAGGGGCATCTTACCCTTAGGCGTCCGAGGCAGGCTGCCGCCGCATCCAATCACGCGGTAGGGGTCGGCGTTCGATGGATGATACTTGGTCGGCGTGCCGCCCACCGAGCTGACGCCGTTGGCGAAACCCTTCAGCCTCGAGTGTCCCGTACCTGCACCCGTCATCGTCATCTGATGGGGCGATATCGCCGACCGACGCCTCTCCACTTTGACCGGAGAGTGGGGGTTTCGGGCGGCGAGCTCGGCCGTCGACCCCCTGAGCGCTTTCGCCATCACCCCGCGGTTGTCATCGCTGCAGTTCATGCTGGGCAGGTAGACGGGCGGGTGCTCGGCGTCAGTGCCCTCGCCGTCGTCGCCCCTCGCCCCGACGTAGATCACGGTATCGCAGGACTGCTCGCTCGACGACGTGAAGTCGGAGCTGGAGCAGCCGAGGCGCTTCCTCGCCTCGTCCGACGAGCCGGTCGACCCCGTGGCGCTCCCGCCGCCGGAGCTGCCGCTGCTCTTGCCGGACTTCCGGCGCCGCATGCGGTGGATGCGCGATGCGAGCTGCGCCGTGTGCAGCGTCTCCGAGTAGTGCGCCGGCGCCGGGGAGACGTGCGCGATCATGGTGGCCTGGCACGACAGGGGCCCGAGGCACTCCCTGAGCAGCTGGGTGACGCGGCTCTCCTTGAAGGGCACGTGGCGCTGGCCGTTGAAGATGCCGAGGAGGACATGGCCGAGGCCGGACAGGGTGATCCCGCCGCTCGACGTCTTCGTTCTCTCGCAGCTGCCGAAGTCGATCAGGTGGAGTTGGGACCGGCCGCCGGCAACGCTGCCGTTGTTCGCCGACGTCGCGCTGTACTGATACACATGCAGCGTGTACACGAAGTGGGTGTCTCTCGCCTCTGCGCCGCCGGCCGCCTCCTTATTTCCCCTGGCAGTCAGGGCGGCGTCGAGGAGTTGGCCAGCGCGGTCGGCAGTGGGGCAGCGGACTTCGCTCAACTTATCCATGATGGCAGCGGGGGCGGTCTTGCCGTTGGATACCGACTTCTGGGCCGCAATGTTTGGGAGGTAGGCGCTCGGAGGCGGCTCAGACGAGTCCTCGCCGGTGGGCAGGTGTGTCAGAAGGTCGCTGAGCTCCTCCTTCGGGCCGCCGATCTCGAAAGCGGACGCGCGAATGGAGAAGCGTGAGTTCGAGTTCTGCTTCCTCTCGGCCACACACCTGCAAGAAGATTGTATACGTATTTGTTATTCTATAAATTGCTCCTTTGCCCGACCAATTAGCGCATATCGGTGGTCTGTCGATGTCATTTTACGAAATAAAAGGGCCTGCATTCGCATGCAGATGCAGTAAAAACGGCACTGGGCTGTCCGATATTCATTCGCCGCTCCCATGATGTATTAACATGTTATTCGGCGTTCAGGCAGCGCGGCGACGGATTCACGATCTGACAAAAGTAAAATTAGCCGCTTAAGTCCAGTGATATCTTTCCGAACTGACATTCGATCTCTAACGCATGAGCACCTGTTCGTTTATTGCAATGCCCTCTCCGACGAGCTCGGTAATAAAATACGCACTAAAAGCGAACGTGTTATTCATTTATAGCGGCCCTACAGTATATGAATTGGTGATTAGTCTCTACAGCTTAAGTTAATTTCACTTAAGTAAAGATCACGCAGTACGTACTAATTCCAGTTTTCAACTGTCTGCATGTTATTGTAAAATTTCCGTGAACTCGAGTAGCGAATTAGAGCGTAACTCGCTTTTTCGAACACTCGTTCGAACCGAACCGAATAAGCGGCGAGAAAGCGAGTTACGCTCTAATTCGCTACTCGAGTTCACGGAAATTTTACAATAACATGCAGACAGTTGAAAACTGGAATTAGTACGTACTGCGTGATCTTTACT
>JAAUYK010030244.1_pt1 | contig 11379 bp, 9 predicted proteins | sample 7278021 | NCBI WGS metagenome assembly JAAUYK01 (sample SAMN14350223, study PRJNA611818) | marine sediment metagenome | isolation source: surface marine sediment (1.8m) | place: French Polynesia: Moorea | collected 2018-08
ATCACCAAGTCTTGTACCGCTCGGAAGTCAGTGAGCGGTGGAGGAGTAGGAGGCGTCGGCGGGTTCCCCCGGGACTCCACCACGGAGAACTTTGAGCAACTGGAGCACGACCTGAGCAACAACGGCGACCACTACCAGGCACACTACGACCACGGGCTCGCCGGCGTCGGGGCGATGGTCGACGACGAGGACGAGGACTTCTACAACCACTTCTCTCAGCCGTCGGACGAGAACAGCCAGATAATCATCCAGGACTACCTCTACAAGCAGGCGAACTTCAAGATCAAGGGCTGGAAGCAGCGGTGGTTCATCCTCGACGCCACGAAGCACCAGCTCCGGTATTCGGACACGCGAGAGGACTACCGCGACAAGGGCTTCATCGACCTGTCCGAGGTGACGAAGATCTGCAAAGTGAACGAGGGTCCCTCGGTGGGAGCGGGGGCGCCCAAGAACGCCGAGGGGTGCACCTTCGAGCTGCAGACGGTGCGACGAAACTACTGCTTCTGCGCCAAGAACCGACAGGCTGCCCAGGAGTGGATCACCAAGATTCAGAGCTGCCTCATGAACGAGTAAAGCCTCAAACAAAACAATGTACGAGATTGCACAAAACCAACCAAGGCCTGCCTTAAACTTAATTTACGCCTTGTCTCCCGCAGCGTATGCCCGGGCTAGCTGCCTCCCCATTTTCAGCGCTTTTCCGGGCGGGGTCGATATGCTTCCGATACGTAATAAGCACAAGAGAGAGAGTTACCACTGAATGCGTGTCCGACCCCCTATCCTCCTCCTCCACATCGCCTAAATCTCGCTACGGATATGTGATACCTTAATTGCAGTTGATATTACGGCACTCCGCACTGATCGAGGTGGCAGGAGAACCTAGGAAGGAAGTAGAAGAACTGGCGTTCGCTCGCTTACCTTATGGATCGAGCGTTCAAGTCATTTACAACAATTGTATTATCCGATTCATGACCGTCAAGGAAGGCTTCCACTCGAAATTTCTACGTACGTAATGTATACCTGCTTGAAACCTACATTGTATCCTTGTCTGCTGGACGTTGGTAGGCAGCGCGGGCGACGGAAGCAGCGTTTATATCTCAAGTCATTGCTGTCTACACTTTCACCTACGAATCAAAGGCAATAAATACATACGAGTATATCCCGTATGGTACTAGGACACCTGTGCTAGAGATGCATATTGCATATATCGTATCCGAGCTTCGAACTTTCCCGCTCGGTTCTGATGATTCAGAGGCACCTAGCTCTAGTCTGGCTTGAACGTTTCCTTTGCACTCCTCCTCCCTCCCTGTCGCCCTTGTTGGCCGCCGCCGCCGCGGCCAGCTGATCAGTTGGCTTGGCAGCCAAGCAAGCTGTGCTAGCTGTGCTGGCTGCTAAAATAAGTGACGCAAAAAGCCAAACGGAAACAAACTCTGGAAACTTTGACAGACAGACCTGCACGTAGATTCGCTTGTTTCGCCATGGCTGTGGACTCGGATGCCTACCTGACCTCGCTGAAGCTGCTCATCATCGGCGAGAGCGGCGTGGGAAAGTCCTCTCTGCTGCTCAGGTTCACAGACGACGCCTTCGACCCCGAGCAGGCGGCCACCATTGGAGTCGACTTCAAAGTGAAGACCATTCACATCAACCAGGACAAGGTAAGGCTCAGTGGGATCTTGTCGGTCATAGTCATTTATTATAGGGAGCACAAAATTAACACAACGGGATCTCGTTTAATACATATTAGGAGAGCAAATCACTCACGCAGTGTCGCATCGCATCGTTCTAGTAATGTAATGCTAATGTGTACGAACTGGTTCTCTACAGATCAAATTAGCCATCTGGGACACTGCTGGTCAGGAGCGGTTTCGCACGCTGACTCCGAGCTACTACCGCGGCGGCCAGGGCGCCATCCTCGTGTACGACGTCACAAGCAAGGAGAGCTTCACAAAGATCGAAAATTGGCTCGCAGAGCTCGAGACGTATTCGACGAACCACGACATCGTCAAGATGCTCGTGGGCAACAAGGTATACCAAAAAAAGTTCGGAGAAATCTGACAATCTGGTATATGCCTCAAATACGCTTCTTTTCAGTGTGACTTGGAAAATCGCGAGGTGTCCAAGGACGATGGCGTGAAGCTGGCCCGCAAGCACCACATGATGTTCATCGAGGCGAGTGCCAAGACCAGGGAGGGCGTCCAGTGCGCCTTCGAGGAGCTCGTCGAAAAAGTCATTCAGACCCCGGGCCTTTGGGAGATGTCCTCAAACAGGAAGAACAAAAACATCCAGATCGACGGCAGCGGAGCAGTGCCCGGAAGCGCCTGTTCATACTGCTAACAGCAGATCCTATATTCGGAGTCTGACATTCAACCAGGATTATGCAAATTGATGCCTTCGATCGAGTACCCCCAGCTAGCTAGTGGAAGATTTTTTTCCAGTCGGCGGACCCTCCGCTTTCAAGGCCCACTTCAATTATGCACCCACTACGTATATGGCCCTACGAATACATCGCGTTCTATTACATACAGAGGCTTGAAATACAGATATTAGACTTAGAGTGTGTAATTGAGCATGTACTTATGTATGTGCGAATACATCGATTCACGAACTTGTGCATGCCTATAGTACGTGAGTCATGCTACGTATATGATCTCACTTGATCCAATACTGCACACGTCAAGAAATCGCATGTAACACGCGAAAGTTATCAAGTCGTCGTCGTCGTCGTCGATTGCTCTGCTCAGCTGGCAGCGCGGCGGCCATGGTCGGTCCGGCGGGTTTCGTGCAGACAGCTGTGCCTTAAGTGCTCTCATCGCGGCTTCGCCGTGGTGGAGGAGGCGGTCGGAAAAATCGTCGGACGTGAATTGTCATTTGTCACTTCGGTGGAAAACAGCCGCTGGTGACACCATATCCTTCATATCATTATCAGGTCGGCGTGTGTGACGTGGTGCACTCGCGCTCGCTGGGCAACGCATCCAATTAAAATTACACGTGAAAAAATTTCGTCAGAAGGATCATGATGAACTGAGGGGAGTTGTTAAGCGCCACAAAAGCTGCCGCCATTTCATCCGCGATCTCGGCCAACATGACGTTCCGCAGCGTGACGGTGTCTGCCCCGAGCAAGCTGATCCTCCACGGTGAGCACTCGGTGGTCTACGACAAGACGGCCCTGGCCGGCAGCCTCGACCTGCGCACGCGGATGCGCATCGCCAGCAAGAAGGACGTGATCGAGGTTGACTTCCCGGACATCGGCATCCGGCAGTCGTGGAAGGCGAGCGAGGTCAGGGAGGCCATCTTCGACAAGCGGCCCCGAGAGGGACTCGGGACCGACGTCGATGACGAGCAGCGAAACTGCTTCCTCGGCGTCATCCACGCCTTCCTCGGGGTGGACGAGGACAACCTGGTTATGGCCTCCCTGATCTGCTTCTTCTACCTGTACGCGACCATCTGCAAGGACGACGTCGTCCCCATGTCCATCAAGGTTGAGTCGGAGATCCCGATCGGCGCGGGGCTGGGCAGCTCTGCCGCCCTCTCCGTCTGCCTCGCCGCCGGCCTCCGCAACATTGTGAGGCAAATTGAGAGCAAGGCCGAGTCCGAAGAGAACCTCGATCTCGAGGAGATCAGCCGACTGGCGTACCTCTCTGAGAAAATTCTGCATGGGACCCCGTCCGGCGTGGACAACTCTGTCAGCGCCTACGGAGGAATAATCAAGTACGTCGCCGGACAGGTTACCGTTCTTAAGGAAGTGCCCAAGCTGCGCATCCTCCTCATCAACACCAACGTGTCGCGGAACACGAAGCAACTGGTGCAGAAGGTTCGCGAGCAGTTCATCGCGATGCCGCGCGTCGTCCGGACCCTGATGGAGGCCGTCGACAGCGTCAGCCTCGCAAGTCTCCGGACGCTGGAGGACATGGCGAAGAACGGCGACACTCAGGATCGGTACAAGCGTCTGGAGCAGCTCATCGACTACAACCAGAAGCTACTGGAGGCTCTGAACGTGAGCCACACGGCGTTGGAGGACGTCGTGGGCACCGTCGCCGAGTTCGGCCTGCACGCGAAGCTGACTGGCGCTGGTGGCGGGGGGTTCGCCTTCGCGCTCATCCCGCCCTACGTCCAGGAGAAGTCCGTGTCCACGTGCAAAGAGACGCTGTTGGAGAAGGGCTACACGTGCTGGGAGACGGACCTGGGCGTCACCGGTGTCAAGCTCATGATCGAGAACAGATGATGAAGGGAGAAGCTAGCCAGCCAGATGCGACTTTGATCTCAGACAGCTTCTTATCGCATTTTATACGATTCAGGACGCTTTGACTGAGTACTGCTAGTACTCTACGTTTTATGATTAATTTTCAAGAATTCATTCACTCGATCGTCTCATATGGACAAAGGATGTTTTAACTCCGGCTAGCCGTGGCCCGGTAGCCGGCCGTTTTAAATGCATAAATAAAGGCTCGTACGTACTGTAGGGAAAATAAGACATGTCCGCATTACGATTATTAATTTCCTACGTACTGTATTTGTATGACTTCTATTCCATGGTATACAGTCGACGTCCAATATATGTACCCGTTCCGTATGTATGCGATATACCGAAATACTAGTCCAAGGCGCTTGACATGAATCCCTTAATTATTCCATGCCTTGTATTCATCATGTCAGTCGTACACATGTCTTTGTATGCATCTATGCTCCTTCCTTCCCTCCTTCCTTCGATCGTGTCAGTCCAGCCGCCGCCCTGTTTCGAGGAATCGAGACAGCCAAATCCTTCTCCGTCGCGTCCGTTCGTCTCCGCCTCGCCCGACCGACATGACATCACGCCTGGCAGTGGCAGTGGCAGGCCAGGCAGCCCAGCTCGCAGTCGCATCACGCACTCCACAGGCAGTTGTTGTTAGTCGACGCGAGCGATCGAGCTTACGTAGCGTTATACGGTAATACGTGCTTCAACTTCCATCCCACACCACAGCCACAGCCACAGCACGACAGAATAGAGGAGCCTTCGAATACGTACAGCCACAAAGAGGCCTCCATTTCCACTCCGGGCCCCACGACGCCACCGTCCGCTAGCGAGCTCGCGACGACGTCATACGAACACTATAATCGCACATCGCTAGCGAGTGAGGCCGAGACTGTACGGATCGGATGTTACGTACATCGTGTGCCTGCCTAATGCTCCTCCGGAGTCCGTACGTCCCGCCCGCATGCGGTAATCAGCCAGCGACGCGAGATTAATTTGAGTGAGCGAAGCGAACACACTCGCACGGTGCACGCACGCAGCCAGACGAAAGGCGGAAGTGGACCAAGGGAGTGAGTTCGAGCTAGTCTTGCCTGAGATGCCATTGTCGGCCGGGGCAACCCAACTCCGCTCGGCATAACTGCTTCGCTTTGAGGCCGACCGGCCAGCATCAGGCATTAATTCAAAGGGAGCGTCGGACGGACGGTCCCGCTCCTGGATCGCGTTATCGACGCTTACTACGTCCGACATGTACTACTACATACCGCGCCCGCTAAACCTAAACGAATGACTCAGGATCGATCCTAGAAGAGTGCAAACTGGTGGACGAGAGTGACGATTTGACAGCGCAGTGTTTTTATGATAGTGCGAATAAGCTGACCTAACCCAGCTATACCTAATCGCGAATGACTTAAAACGTTCGACCCGTATCCGCTGAGATGGATCCCTCCGGCCAACACGGTTCGGGGCGCCATCCTGGCCACGGCCACCACGATCCGGCTCCTCCGAGACCGTACCGACCGCCGGCTGGTGGCGCGGCGATGCACCGAGGCGGCGGCGGCGGCGGCGGCAGCGGCGGCCACCGCGATGACAACAGCCTCAGCCCGAGCTCCCCGTCGCCGTCGATCGGTTCCTCGAGCTCCGAGGGCCCCGACCTGCGCAGTCCGGCGTCGTCCACGGGGGCCGGGCTGCACGGCGGCCACCACAGCGGCATGGGGAAGGGAGGCGGAGGCGGCAGCGTCTCGCTCCAGCAGATGCAGATTGACGTTCCCCTGCTCCCGGGGGAGAAGATCGAGGCCGTCTATCCGGACATCACTTACCTCTGCCCTTACAGTCTTCCTGGCACCGTGAAGGGCACGCTGACGGTGACCAACTACAAACTCTACTTCCGGTCCGCCTACAAGGACAGTAACGCCCTCATTCTCGACGTCCCTCTCGGCTTCGTCAGCAGGGTCGAGAAGGTCGGCGGTCAGAGGAGCTCGGGCGAGAACGCTTACGGGCTGGAGATTGTCTGCAAGGACATTCGCAGCCTCAGGTTTCGGCTGAACAAGAGCGACGCGCAGAATCCGAGGAAGGACATTTTCGATATGGTGAGTGACTGACTACCCAAAAGCCAAGTATGCCCGCGCCGCGCCGCACGCCCTAAAAAATGAGCGCAGTCGTCAAGGACTACGTAGTTCAACTGCATAGCAGTTATGAACTAATACGCGTAGTAGTGAATGCTTGTTCGACGTTCTCTCGGCGTACATTTTTCGGGTGTCGCATACCGATAAAATGTTCATTCGCGTATGCGGTGAATATGTGTGATATTTGAGAAACACCGGCCGCTGCCGAAGCCTCGCTGCGCAAAATAACTCACACGATTACTGCATGTAAAGGGGCAGCGTAGATACGTGTGTTCTGAACTTCTGAAATCACCAGTGCTGCTTAATTTGCATCACTATTATGTCTTACTAATAGGCTTCGATATGTCTTACTAATAGGTTTCGATGCTTTGCCACATTTCAGCTCCGCCAGCACAGCTTCCCGCTGAGCTATGGCCAATCAGTGTTCGCCTTCCTCTACAAGGACAAGTACCCGATTGACGGGTGGACCGTGTACAACGCCGTCAACGAGCTGAAGAGGCAGGGCTTGCCTAACGAGAGCTGGAAGATTAGCAAGGTCAACGATCAGTACCAGATCTGTGACACCTACCCCAGAGTCCTCGGCGTCCCCAAGCTCGCTTCGGAAGAGGACATCGCGGAGGTGGCCAAGTTCCGTAGCAAGGGACGGTTCCCGGTACTCTCGTGGTTGCATCCAGACTCCTTAGCCACGATATGCAGGTGTGTTATGTTTTATGAGAGACTTTTTATGGGACGATGATGACATTATTTTTTCTTCTTCCTTCCTTAATTGCAGGTGTTCTCAACCACTTGTCGGCGTCCAGTCGAACAGGTCTCGCGCCGACGAGAACTTTGTCCAGGCGTTGATGGACGCCAACGCGCAGTCTCACAGAATCTTCATCATGGACGCGAGACCCAAAGTGAACTCGATGGTGAACATAGTCAACGGAGGGGGGTACGAGAGCGAGGACGTGTACCCGAACGCCGAGCTCCACTTCCTTGACATCCACAACATCCACGTGATGAGGGAGAGTCTCAGGAAGGTCAAAGATGTCTGCTTCCCTGTGATCGACGACGCAAAGTGGCTTTCAAACGTGGACAACACACACTGGCTAGATCACCTGCATTGCATTCTCAGCGGAGCACTTAAGGTACGTTAATTGGCTCTATGCACGGCGAACTTTTTAGTCACATTTTCTTGTTGATTTAGGTCGCTGACAAAGTGGAGACACACAAGACGTCCGTCATTGTCCACTGTTCCGACGGGTGGGACCGGACGGCGCAACTCACCTCGCTGGCCATGCTCTTCCTAGATCCCTTCTACAGGACTCTCATTGGATTTGAGGTAATGTTCCATCTCTTCAGAGTTCCTACAGTCTTACTAACTCACGCATGTTATTTAAGGTCTTGATAGAAAAGGAGTGGCTTGGTTTTGGCCACAAGTTCGGCCACCGCATCGGCCACGGCATCGACAAGCACAACGACAACGACCGGTCGCCCGTATTCCTGCAGTTCATCGACTGCGTGTGGCAAGTGACCAACCAGTTTCCGCAGTCGTTCGAGTTCAACGAGTACTTCCTCACGTTCGTGCTGGACCACCTCTACTCGTGCCTATTCGGCACCTTTCTCTACAACAGCGAGAAGGAGCGGCGCCAGGCGGGTGTGTCGAGCAGGACGCAGTCGCTATGGAGCTTCGTCAACCACAATAAGGAGATGTTCCTCAATCCCCTGTACAACGACGGCGACCTGGAGCCGCCCGGCCAGGGAGGCGCGGCCGCGAGGGTACTCTTCCCTGAGACGTCTGTCCGCTACATGCGACTGTGGACCGGATACTACTGTCGATGGAACCCGCGGATGCGGCCACAGGACACCGTCAAGCACAGGCAGTCGCAGCTGCTCGCCATCAAGGACCAGCTCCGCAGCAAGGTGGAGCACCTGCGCAAGGAGCTGGAAGGAAGGCGCAAATCCAAAGATGAGCTGGCCCTGGGGCCGGGCGGGAGCGGCGCGTCTGCCGCCGGCATTGTCGCCGGCGTCGGTCCACCACACCCGACGATGATCAAGTATGACACGGTGAATATATGATGTGGAGCGGGTCAGTAAGTCAGTCGCTGATTCTGGTTGACCGCAAGCAGATCGAGTACGCAGTGCCTTTTGTTGCGAAAATTCCGGGTGCTCGTGTGAACGCAGTATGACGATTGACGAATATGTAGGACAGTGACAGAATTCTCCTGTCCGCGCTGGCATCATTTCATAACACATACATACGATATTTCCAGGCGGCGAAAAACAGAACGAATAACCTAATACACTTAAATGCTATGTACTATGAATGTCTGCTTCGTGTGAAGTACGCTTACGGTCAAATATGTACAGGAAAGAACACATGTATATAGCTTGGAGGGTACACTTTTCTTGATATGTTTTATCCGGATCCAATCCAATCAAAATGCAGTGATCGTTTCACGCGAGGCTGGCTTTGCTTCTTTATCCACCTTTCCTTTGCCTTTTACATGTGGGAGCTGACCAAGCTGGCATAAAAAGTCTCTACCAGCCAGTGGGTCGAGATTTTTTCCCAGCTGATACAGCACAATCCAATCTCCAAAGTTGGCAAATTGGCACACGGCGGCGACGTCGTCGGGTCCTGCGAGTCTAACTCGGGCCTGAAGCAGAAAAGACCTAAGTCGGGGCACGGTAGCCATTAGAATTCGGCAAAAGAGCTGCCCTGCCGACGCGACAGCCACCACGATGAAGTAAAACCACAGGAACACGTATATCTTCTCGTTGACGTTGTTGAGCGGCATGACGCACAGAGCGTCCAGCTTCTCCACTGTGCCCGACGGACCAAACTTGCGGAAGATGCACTTGGTCATCTTGGGGAAAAGTTGCGCCATCGGGTCCGCTCTCGACCTGGCATCCTGCTCCGTCAGCGCGAGGACGTCCATGCCGTAGGAGGCGAAGTGCCCTCCCAGAAAGTAGTCCATAAAGTAGATCTGGCCGAGTACGTTGATCAGGTTCAGAGTCTCGCAGAAAATAAGCTTGGCAATGTAGACGTTGTGCTCCCTCCGGCTCTTGGAGAAGTATTTGAGCAGTAGTTGGATTTGATCGCGCCTCTTGTCCTTCTCCTGTAATGGTGCTTGAAGACCCTGCACAAGCATGGTGATCAGGCCGCCCTCCCACTGATGCCACAGAGCCTTCGGCACAGTGAAAATCAGAGCTTGGAGGAAAAGCGTGAAGCAGACCCACTGGTAATATTTGTGATGTCTGATGTCCTCCCTGGCCACGGGCGCCACGCCGCCGTGCGGCATGTCGGCGTTCTTCCATCCCGCCTCGCCAAAAACGGAAAAAGTCGTGTGAATCCAGCAGTAAGTGTCGATCGCCGACGGAGGAATAGTGTCGATGATGCAGTCTATGGGGTCGCCGATATACTGGCGAGCGGTCACGAGTAGTGAGCATGTGACCAGGATGAGAAAGGTAACTTTGTAGTGGAGTTTAAATATGATGTTGTCGGCAAAGTCCGGACCGGGATTGATGTAAGGCTTGATTTGGAAGAAGATGTCGAACATGGCTATAGTTATATTGAGGAACGATCGAGGCTTTCTCTGCTGATATTTTAATCCACTGTAACTTAAACTGCAGCTGTGATTCGTGGGTCAATGTAACGCGAATGGTTTCGACGACTGGGAAGTGATGCTACAGGTGGGCCACGTGGACGCTTAACCTCGTTGCAAACAGGTGGCGGCGTCCGTACACGAGTGTGCGCCATTTGTAAGCAACAGAGCAGGAATATCACGTATCGTTTTCATAGCTCATGTACAAAATACGGTCGTCATTCTGCGAATTGCGTTTATTTTTCAAATGCGCTGCTACGGTTGCCGTTAAGTCTACAGTTTATATGATTTATATTACGACATCTAAAACTCGCCAAATGTTGGTTTCAAGCTAATTTTCGCTCTTCTTCTCTGCGGGCTCAACCTCCTTTCCTCCCTTTTTCTTATCCTCTTTCCCTTTGTCCTCGCCGCTGAAGAGATCGTCGAAAGTTTTCGCCGTTTCGCTCGCCTTTGCCGTGGCGTTACTAAAGTCGTCGTCGCTGTCGTCGCTGAATTTTACCGGGTTGGAGGAATTAGCGGGAGCTTTCTTCTCTTCCGCCGCTTTTCCATTCTTCGTTTCGCTCTCCGCCGGTTTGCTCGGCTTCTTTGAGTCTTTCTCCTTGCGCCTCTTCGTCTCATCTTCCGAGTCAGAGGAGGATGTGAGGACGATCTCTTTCGATTGGCCAGGCTTCGGCTTCTTGGCCGATCCGAGTCCATTTGCCGAGGAGGCCGGCTTTTTCGACGGTGGCGGCCGCTCGTCTCCCGAGGCGAGAGGTTCGTCGCCGACCGGCTTCCCCGCCAAATCAGATTCGTCGCAATACTGAAGCACGTGCTTGTGAGTGAAGGCGTAGTGCCGCATCAGGGTGATCTTGTCCCTGTTTAGGGCTCCGCAATCGGGACAGGGGAACGGCTTTCCGCTGGGGAGGGCAGCGAACAACTGCTCCTTGAAGTGGTTCAGCACGTGATTCTTCACGCCCGCCTTGTTGTCGAATATGAGCGTGCAGAGGGTGCACTGCCGGCGGTTGCCGGGCGTGGCCGCCACCTTCTTTCTGCCCTTTCCAGTCGGAGTCTTCCCGTCGGACGGTTTGAGATCGTCGTCGCTGGAATCCGCTGCTGCCTTCTTGACTGGCCGCCCGGGCTTCTTCTTGGCCGACAGAGATATTTTGGTCTTCTTGGACGATGCGTTCTTGTCGTCTTCGTCGTCCGAGCTGGCGTCCGAGGAGGAGGAAGAGGAGCCTCTCTTGCTCTGCTGGCGCTCCTTCTTAATTTGAGCCGGAGTCTTCTTGTTGCTTTTCGGAGATGTCTTAGTTCCGCGGTCTGAATCCGAGTCTGAGCCAAGTGCCCCAGACGCGTCCTGGCCGCCCTCGTAGGCGTGCTTCTTGTCGCGGTGGTTTTTCAACGCGTCCGCCGATAGGAAGATGGCGTCGCAGTCGTTGCAGTATTGAACCGACTCAGTCACGTAGATCCC
>JAAUYK010203315.1_pt1 | contig 11379 bp, 6 predicted proteins | sample 7278021 | NCBI WGS metagenome assembly JAAUYK01 (sample SAMN14350223, study PRJNA611818) | marine sediment metagenome | isolation source: surface marine sediment (1.8m) | place: French Polynesia: Moorea | collected 2018-08
GCCTGATCGTCGCCAGTCCGTCCAATCCGACCGGCACCATGCTGTCCCGCGAAGAACTGAGCGCATTGGCGGCTTATTGCGCCGAGCGCGGTCTGCGCCTGATCTCCGACGAGATCTATCACGGCATCAGCTACGGCCGGGATCCGGTTTGCGCCGCCGAGCTGAGCGACGAGGCCGTGGTGATCAACAGCTTTTCGAAATACTTCTCCATGACCGGCTGGCGGCTCGGCTGGATGATCGTGCCGGAGGCGCTCAGACGGCCGGTCGAGTGCCTGTCGCAGAACCTCTTCATTTCCCCGCCGACGATATCCCAGATCGCGGGCGTGACCGCGCTCGACTGCCGGGACGAGCTGGATGCCTACGTCGCCGCCTACGCCCGCAATCGGGCGCTGCTGCTCGATCGCCTGCCGAAGGCCGGCTTCGATCGGCTCGCCCCGGCCGACGGCGCGTTCTACATCTATGCCGACGTCGGCGCGCTGACCAACGACAGTCGCGAGTTCTGCGCTCGGATGCTGGCCGAGACCGGTGTCGCGGCGACACCGGGCGTCGACTTCGACCCGGCGCGAGGCTACCGCTTCGTCAGGTTCTCCTTCGCCGGTCGTGAAGCCGACATGGTGGAGGCGAGCGACCGCCTGGAACGCTGGCTGGACGCGACCTGAGCCTCAGCTCCAGCGCTGCCACCAGCCTTTGCGTTTCGGCCGATCCGGGTCGTCTTCCCGCGGCTCGCTCATCGCCGGCGACGGCTCGGCCAGGGGTAGGGAGGTGTCCGGCTGCGGCCCGGCCCCCGGAATGTCAGCCTCGCTGAGCGCCGGCTCGGCTGGCTGAATCACTGGCGTGGCGGCCGCGAGCGGTATGGCGGGCGGTTCCGCTTCCGACTCCACGGCGGGCTCGGCCGGCTGCTCCGCCTCATCCGCCGGCCCGGGCGGCTTTGCACGGGTTCGCCGCCGCGGACGCCGGCTCGGCGCGCGGTCTTCGGTCGTCTCGCTAGCGTCCGCCGCTTCTCCCTCGGCTGCTTCCGCTCCGTCGGCCGACGCGGGGTCAGCGCCGTTCGTATCGGCCTTCGCGGCGCGTCGCGTTCGGCTCCGTCGGCGTGGCTTGGGTGCCGGCTCCTCGGTCTCGCCGTCCACCGCTTGAGCATCGATCACCGGCTCGCCGGATGGCTGTTCGGCCCGCTCTTCGCTCGGCTGCTCGGCGCCCACCGCCTCAACGGGTTCCGCATCCTCGCTGGGCTCAGCCGGCGGCGCGTCGGCCACGGCTTCCTGTTCCTCCGCCGTTCGGCGCTTGGCGCGCCGGCGGCCGCCCCGCTTGCCGCGCCGGCGGCGCGGCTTGCGCCGCTCCTCGTCGTCTGAAGACTCGATGCCCTCGTCCGCGTCCTCCTCGGTGGCAGTCTCGAGCTCTTCGCTGGCCTGGTCCTCCGCGGCCGCGGCCGACGACTCCTCGTCCTTGCGCCGGCGTCGGCGCCGGCCGCGACGTCGGCGCTGGCCGTCCTCCTCCTCCACGATCTCCGGGAGCTCCTCCGCCGACAGGCGCGGGGAATCCGACGTGCTCAGCCGCTCCAGCTTGAATTCCGGGGGCACCAACTGCTCGTCGCTCTCGATGCGGATCTGCAGCCCGTACTCCTGTTCGATCTCGACCAGGCGGTGCCGGCGTTCGTTGAGCAGGTGGAGCGCGACGTTCGGGGGCATCGCGACGGTCAGCTCGCCTCCGCCACGGCGCAAGGCCTCCTCTTCCAGGCTGCGTAGGATCTGCTGGCCGGCCGAATCGTTGGTGCGGAGCCTGCCGGTCCCGTGGCATAGGGGGCACTGTTGCGTTGAGGTGTCGAACAGGCTGGGGCGCAGGCGCTGACGCGACATCTCCAGCAGGCCGAAGGGGCTGATGCGGCCGAGCTGGATCCGGGCCCGGTCGTGGCGCATGGCCTCCTTGAAGCGCCGTTCCACGTCTCGATTGTGGCGGTGCTCTTCCATGTCGATGAAGTCGATCACGATCAGGCCGGCGAGATCCCGCAGGCGAAGCTGTCGCGCCACTTCCTCGGCGGCCTCGATGTTGGTGTTCCGGGCTGTTTCCTCGATGTGGCGCTCGCGAGTCGCCTTGCCCGAGTTGACGTCGATGGCGACCAGGGCCTCGGTCGGATTGATGACGATGTAGCCGCCCGACTTGAGCTGGACCGAAGAGCTGTGCATCGCGTCCAACTGGGTCTCGACGTTGTGCTTCAGGAACAGGGGCGCGCCGCCATCCTTGAAGAGCTTCACCTTACGAGCGTGGCTCGGCATGAGGTTCTTCATGAAGTTCTTGGCCGCCTTGTAGCCGTCTTCGCCCTGGACCAGGATCTCTTCCATGTCACGGTCGTAGAGATCGCGGATGGCCCGCTTCATGAGGTTGGCTTCCTCGTGGATCAGGGCCGGCGCCGTCGACTGCAGGGTCTCTTCTCGGATCTGGTCCCAGAGCCGGATCAGATACTCGTAGTCGCGGCGGATCTCCGCCTTGCTGCGCTCGCTGCCGGCGGTCCGCACGATCACTGCCATGCCGTCCGGGATGTCCAGGTCCGAGACGACCTGTTTCAGGCGCCGTCGGTCCGCGGCGCTGCCGATCTTGCGGCTGATGCCGCCACCGCGCCCGGTGTTGGGCATGAGGACGCAGTAGCGCCCGGCGAGAGACAGGTAGGTCGTCAGCGCGGCGCCCTTGTTGCCGCGCTCCTCCTTGGCGACCTGGACCAGGATTACCTGGCGCCGCTTGATGACCTCCTGGATCTTGTAGCGCCGCAGGAGCTTGGCCCGCTTCCGCGCGGCGTCCTCCACGTCGTCGCCGCCGACCGTGTCGACCTTGGTCTCGACCGCGACTTCCTGGACCTTGCCGCCGCCGTTCTCGCTCTCGGCCGGTTCTTCGGCAGATCCGTCGGGGCCTTCCGACGCCGCCTCGTCTTCCGATCCGGCGGCGACCGGGGCCCCGTTGCCCTCCTCGTTGTCGTCGCTCTCGGAATCGACCTCGTCGTCGCCGTTGGCGCCCGCGCTTTCCTCCGCGATCAGGGCCTCGCGGTCGGCGATCGGGATCCTGTAGTAGTCAGGATGGATCTCGCTGAACGGCAGAAAGCCGTGGCGATTGCCGCCGTACTCGACAAAGGCGGCCTGAAGTGAGGGCTCTACCCGCGTGACTTTCGCGAGGTATATGTTACCTTTAAGCTGCGTTCTTGCAGTTGATTCGTAATCAAACTCTTCGAGACGGTTGCCGCTCAGCACCACCACGCGCGTCTCGTCCGCATGGGATGCATCGATCAGGATTCGCTTGACCATAAAGAATTGACTCCGATGCGCGCCCGGCGAGTACGCCGCCCGCAGCCGAGCCGAGGCCGCGCGGGAACGTAACGTTCCGCCACGGTCGGTCGTCTGCTGGCGAGGGACCTCGCGGCGCGACGGCGACGCCGCATCCTCGATGCGTCATCATGGAGCTGCGGAGCGTCGCGTCACTGTTCATGTCTGTCGTGTCTTCCAAGCGCCGGTTGGCGCCACTCTGACCCGCCCGAGAGGCGCCGTGTGAACGGGAACCCATCAGGACCGGACAGCGGGCCGGAACCCGCCAGGAATACGGCGTTACCCTAGGCGATACCCGGCCGCACTACAATCTTTGCTCGCAGAGGACCGCTGCGTGGCCCTTCGGACCTTGGCGATCCCGTCTCCCGAGCACTCGTCTCTGGAGCGATTGAGTTGGCAGTGAGGGTCGCGTCGTGATAACCCGGTTAACATAGGCAGAGAATCGGACTATCTCAATGCAATAATGGCGAGATCAGCCGGACAACTGCCTCCAATTGTGGCGGTTTCCGGCGGCAAAGCCGGACGTGCCACGCGTCAGGCAGGACAGGAAGCGGATGCGAGGGATGACGAAACGGTGAGGTTCGGCGCTCCATGACAAGGCTCTTGGCCGCGGCTGTTGTTGTCCTGCTGGCCTCGATCCAGGTCGGTTACGCCAAGCCCAGCGTGACCGCGGCCAGGATCGGTCAGCATCCGGACAAGACCCGATTCGTCATCGAGGTGTCCGAGGCCACGCCCTACCGGGTGTTCACCCTGCCGGATCCCTTCCGCGTCGTGATCGATCTACCCGAGGTCGCATGGCGTCTGCCGCGCGGCGGCGTGCCGCGCGGTGTCGGCATCATTCAGGACCTGCGCTTCGGGCTGTTCGCGCCCGGCCGCAGCCGGGTCGTGCTCGACGTCTCGGTGCCGGTTCGCGTGGCCGGCGTGCGCACCCTGCCGCCGGGCAACAGCAAGCAGGGCCATCGCCTGGTGATCGACCTGCACACCATCGAGCGCGTCACCTTCTTCGCCAGCGAACGGCGCCCGATCACGTCGAAGCAGCCGCTGCCCCGGGTTCAGTCCGCCAGCCCGGCCAACCTCGAGGCCGCGCCCAAGGGAGACACCCGTCCGACCGTGGTGATCGACGCCGGCCACGGCGGCGTCGACCCCGGGGCCATCGGCGTCTCGGGCGCCTACGAGAAGGATCTGGTCCTGCGCTATGCGCGGGAGCTGCGCCGGCAGCTGCTCGCGACTGGGCGTTACCGCGTGGTCATGACCCGGGACGCCGACGTGGTCCTGCCGCTGCGGACTCGCACGGCGATGGCCGAGCAGGCGGAGGGCGACCTCTTCATTTCGCTCCACGCCAACACCCACCGCAGCGGCAAGATCAGCGGCGCGTCGGTCTATACCATCTCGAAGAAGGCGTCCGACGCCGAGGCCGAATCCATGGCGGCGAAGGAGAACAAGGCCGACGTCCTGGCCGGCGTCAATCTTGATGGCCAGACCGACGACGTGACGATCATCCTGCTGGACCTTGCCCGGCGGGAAACCGATAATCTTTCCAAGCGCCTGGCCAATACCATGGTGGCCAAGCTCGCCGGCTCCACCAGGATGCTGCGGAACTCCCACCGTTCGGCCGGTTTCGCCGTTCTGAAATCGCCGACGGTTCCCTCCATCCTCGTGGAGATCGGCTACATGTCCAACCGCAAGGAAGAGAAGGCGCTGAGAAGCAAGGCGCATCGCAGCAAGCTCACCGCCGCGATGGTCAGGGCGATCGACAGCTACTTCGAATGGCACGAAAGGATGAGCCGCTCGTGACAAGGCCATGACTTGGCCACATTCTAAACGCTTTCTTTGCAGTTGCAGACCTAGGGTCCGGCCGACCGGGCCTTTACCGCGGGAAGCCCCATGACGCTCACACTGCGCATTCTGGCATCGCTGTTCACCGGGGGCCTGATCCTGGCCGTGATCGGCGCCGTCGCCGTCGTCTATGTGTTCTACGAGTACGGGCAAGACCTGCCCGATTACAAGCAATTGGCGAAGTACGATCCGCCGACCGTGACCCGTGTGCACGCCGGCGACGGGCGTATCCTGGCCGAGTTCGCTGTTGAGAAGCGGGTCTTCGTGCCGGTTGAGGTGATCCCGCAGCGCCTGATCAACGCCTTCATCTCCGCCGAGGACCAGAACTTCTACCACCACCGCGGGGTCGACTTCTTCGCGATCGGCCGCGCCGTCGTGACCAACGTGGGCAATCTGCTGCAGGGCCGGCGTCCGGTCGGGGCGTCGACCATCACCCAGCAGGTCGCCAAGAACTTCCTGCTGAGCAACGAGCTCAGGATCGAGCGGAAGATCCGCGAGGCGATCCTGGCTTTCCGGATCGAGCGGGCCTTCTCGAAGGCGCGCATCATGGAGCTCTACCTGAACGAGATCTACCTCGGCTTCGGCTCCCACGGCGTCGCGGCGGCGGCGCTCAATTACTTCAACAAGTCGCTCGACGAGTTGACGCTGGCGGAGGCCGCTTACCTGGCGGCGCTGCCCAAGGCGCCCAACAACTATCACCCGATCAAGCGGCGTGAGGCGGCGATCGCCCGGCGCAATTGGGTTATCGGGCGCATGCTGAAGGATGGGGTGATCAGCGAGAGCGACGCCGAGCTGGCCTGGGAAGAGCCGCTCGAGGTGCGCGCCCGCAGCACGACCGAGGTGGCCGAGGCGCAGTACTTCGCCGAGGAGGTGCGCCGCGATCTGGTCAGGCTCTACGGCGACGAAAAGCTCTACCAGGGCGGCCTGTCAGTCCGCACCACCCTCGATCCCCGCCTGCAGGAGATCGCCGACAGCACCCTGCGCGCCGGGCTCATGGCCTACGACATGCGCCACGGCTGGCGCGGCCCACTGCGACGGATCGATCTCGTGGCCGCCGACTGGCACGAGGCCATGACCAACCTGGAGCCGCCGCTCGGCGCCGGTGACTGGCGCCTGGCGCTGGTGCTCGACCTCGACGAAGAGGGCGCGCAGATCGGCTTCAAGGACGGACTGGTCGGGCGGATCCCCTTCGAAGAGATGGCCTGGGCGCGCTCCTGGATGGAGGACCAGGAGGTCGGCCCCAAGCCGAAGCGGCCGGCCGACGTTCTGACCCGGGGCGACGTGGTCCTGGTCGAGGCGCTCGGCGCCGGGGAAGAGGACTTACTAAGCGATGACTACGCGCTGCGTCAGGTGCCCGAGATCGAAGGCGGCCTGGTGGCGCTCGACCCGCACACCGGGCGGGTGCTGGCGATGAGCGGCGGCTGGTCGTTCGAGCGCAGCGAGTTCAACCGGGCCGTGCAGGCGCAGCGCCAGCCGGGCTCCGCCTTCAAGCCGATCGTCTACCTCGCCGCGCTGAGCGCCGGCTACACGCCGTCGACCATCATCCTCGACGCGCCCTTTGTGATCGACCAGGGCGAGGGCCGCGGCAAGTGGAAGCCGGCCAACTACTCGAAGAAGTTCTACGGGCCGACGCCGATGCGCGTCGGCATCGAGAAGTCCCGCAACCTCATGACGGTGCGCCTGGCCCGGACCGTGGGCATGGACCCGATCATCGAAACCGCGGAGCGGCTCGGCGTGGTCGACAACATGCGCCCCGAGCTGGCCATGGCCCTGGGCGCCGGCGAGACCACCTTGCTGCGGCTGACCACGGCCTATGCCATGCTGGTCAACGGCGGAAAGCGCATCATGCCGACCCTGATCGACCGGGTTCAGGACAAGAAGGGCAACACCATATACCGGCACGACCAGAGGCTCTGCTCCGGCTGCGAGGCCGAGATCTGGGGCCAGCAGGCGGTGCCCCGGCTTCCCGATGAACGCGAGCAGGTGGCCGATCCGCAGAGCGCCTATCAGGTCGTTTCCATGCTCCAGGGCGTGGTCCAGCGCGGTACCGGCCGGCGTGTCGCGGCGGTCGGCAAGCCGCTCGCCGGCAAGACGGGTACCACCAACGAGAGCCAGGACACCTGGTTCATCGGCTTCACGCCTGACCTGGCCGTCGGCGTCTTCGTCGGCTTCGACGTACCGCGCCCGCTCGGTCCGCGCGAGACCGGCTCCAGCGTCGCGGCGCCGATCTTCCGCGATTTCATGGCGGGCGCGCTGGCCGAAAAGCCGGCGATCCCCTTCCGCATTCCGCCTGGGATCCGCCTGGTCCGGGTCAACCTGGAGACCGGCCAGCCAGCCAAGGCGGGCGACCGGCGGGTCATCCTCGAGGCCTTCAAGCAGGGCACCCTGCCCAACGGCCGGGAGGCGCTGATCGACGGCGGCTACGACCCGCGGGTCGGCGGCAGCAGCGTGCCGGGCACCGACGGCTTGTACTGACGCGGCCTCCCGGTCTAAAAGCTCCCGACTTTAGATGAACCAGCCTTATCCGAGGAGGTAGCCCTTGCGCGCCGAGATCGAAGCGGCGGTCGGCGACATAAGGCAGTCGCTGTCCCTGCTGAGGAGGCATCTTTGACCTGGATGCCGCGACACGACGACTGGACGAGCTGAACGCCCGGGCCGAGGATCCCGATCTCTGGAACCAGCCCGAGGCGGCCGAAGCGGTGATGCGCGAGCGCAACCGCCTGGATCGCTCGATCACCGGCTACCAGAAGCTCGAGCAGGATCTCGACGATGCCCTGACGCTGCTCGAGCTGGCCGAGGCGGAATCCGACGCGGACACCGCCGGAGAGGCGGAGCAGCAGATCCTGGCGCTAAAGGAGCAAGCCGAGAAGCGCCAGCTCGAGAGCCTCCTGTCGGGCGAGGCCGACGCCAACGACTGCTATCTGGAAGTCAACGCGGGGGCCGGCGGGACCGAGGCGCAGGACTGGGCTGAAATGCTGGTGCGCATGTACACCCGCTGGGCCGACTCCCAGGGCTTCAAGGTCGCCTGGCTCGAAGAGAGCCCGGGCGAAGAGGCCGGCGTCAAGTCGACGAGCCTCAAGATCAGCGGCGACAACGCCTACGGCTGGCTGAAGACCGAGTCCGGCGTGCACCGCCTGGTGCGCATTTCGCCCTTCGACTCCCAGTCCCGGCGCCACACCAGCTTCGCCAGCGTCTGGGTCTATCCCGTGGTCGACGACTCCATCGAGGTGGAGGTGCTGGACAAGGATCTCAGGGTCGATACCTACCGGGCCTCCGGCGCCGGCGGCCAGCACGTCAACAAGACCGACAGCGCGGTCAGGATCACCCATGAGCCGAGCGGCATCGTGGTGCAGTGCCAGAACGACCGCTCGCAGCACAAGAACCGCGCCCAGGCCATGGCCATGCTGAAAGCGCGTCTCTACGAGCACGAGTTGAAGCGGCGCGAGGCCGAAGCCCAGGCCGAGGCCGATGCCAAGACCGACATCGGGTGGGGCCACCAGATCCGCTCCTACGTCCTCCAGCCCTACCAGATGGTCAAGGACCTGCGCACCGGGGTCGAGACCAGCGATACCCAGGGGGTGCTGGGGGGCGAGATCGACGGCTTCCTCGAGGCCGCGCTGGCGCACAAGCTGGCCGGCGGCGAGGCGGGCGGCGAAGAGACGCCGGCCTGAACCGCCGGGCCCAGCAGGCTCCCGTTCACCTTTTTTCAACGCTAGCGGTCGCATCTTACTGGCTTGCCAGGGTTTTCGGGGGCTGGGCCGCTGCTGGCCGGTGGCCGTCGATCCGTCAGGTTCGGGAGTGGGAGTCTTGCTGCCCAGCATGCTCTTCGTCAGGGGCCGGCTCGATTTCCGCCGGGCGTCGGAGGCCATCTTCCTGGTCTTCCTGTCGACCGCGGCGATCTGCGTGGCCTACAACCTCGTGGTGCTTCACCTGATCGACGAGGAGCCGGGCCTCTGGGTCAGCCTGAGCGGCATGGCCCTGCCGGCGGTGGATTTCATCGCTTCTGTGGTGCCGAGCGTCGAGGGGTTTTCGAGAAACCTGAGCCGGGCCGCCGGCGGCATGGGCGCCGAGATGGCCAAGCACATCTATTCGATCAACTGGGCGGTGATCGGCTCCGGCGCCGCCCTCGCCCTGATCCCCTTCGTCCGGGTGCTCGCGATCGTATGGCGCCAGCCGATCTCCATGAAGCGGGTGCCGATCCGCGGCCACAACCACAAGCGCGCCACGGTGAAGTACGCCCGCCACCTGTCGAAGGTCTACGCCGCCTTCTCCTCGATCACGGGCGTCGGCATCATCCTGGTGTTCGGCTCCGACAACATCGACCAGATCACCGCCATCGCCGGCCAGAGCAAGGCCTACTGGAGCCTGGAGCTGCACCGCGTCGCCGTCATGGCCAGCATGGGCGTGGCTTTGCTGTTCTGGTCGGCACTCTGGCTGGCCTTCTACCTGCGCGTGCGCCGCAACGGCCTAGACCAGGTCAAGTGGCGGGAATAGGGGTCACTTGCGGGTCGATCGAGCCATCGACTTACGCGTCGCCAGGTAGATCCCCGGTAGGACCAGCGCCGCGCCGGCCAGGTGATAGAGTTCCAGGCGCTCGCCGAGCAGCAGGAAGGCCAAAAGCCCGTTGTAGAGCGGGATCAAGTACATGAGCAGGCCGGCCGGCCCGGCGCCCAGGACCGCCTGGATGCGGGCGTAGGCCAGGTAGGCGCCGAGCGAGGCGACGACGGCCAGGAACAGCACGGCGCCCACGGTCCGGCCATTCAGGCTGGGCAGGTCGCCGGACCAGGCCTCGGCCAGGGTGAAGGGCAGCAGCACGACAACCCCGCCGGCGGTGATCGCGGCGAAGCGCGGCAGGAGGGTCAGGCGGCTCGGCCGGTGGCGCAGCAGGATCGAGTAGAGCGCCCAGGCCGCCATGGCGGTCACGATCCAGAGGTCCCCCACCGTGAAGCGCAGGGCCAGCAGGACGGCGAGGTCGCCCCGGCAGATCACCGCCAGGACGCCCGTCAGGCTGAGCGCCACGCCCAGCATCTGCCGCGGCCCGAGGGCCTCGTCGTAGAACACCCTCGCCATGACGACGATCAGGATCGGCGAGGCGGCGTAGATCAGGCCGATGTTGGTCGCCGTGGTCGTGTCGGCGCCGATGTAGACGAAGGCGCCGCAGACCCCCATGCCCAGACCGCCGAGGATCAGCAGATCCGGCCACTCCCGGGCCACCGCCGCGCGCGCCCTCAGCAGGGCCGCGGCGGTGAAGGGCAGGAGCAGCATCAGGGTCACGCTCCAGCGCCAGAAGGCGAGGGCGACCGGCGGGATGAAATCGTGGGTCGCGCGCGCCATCAGCATGTTGCTGGCGAAAAGCGCCGGGGCCACGAACAGCAGGATCAGGGCGATCCGGCGGGAGCGGGCCGGGACAGCGGTCTCCATCGTGCTGCCAGAGCGTCCTTGCATGGCGGCGCTTACTGACCGGCGAGCGGCCGGTAGTAGGCCTCGGGCAGGCCGGCCGCGTCGCGGCCCTCAGTGTTGAAGGGCGGCTTCAGGGCGCCCTTGAAATGGGTCCGGACCAGGTCGCCCCAGGCGGCGGCCGGATCGAGGCCCTGCCGGGCGCAGGCGAAGGCGAACCAGCGCTGTCCGGTGGCGACATGGCCGATCTCGTCCCGGTAGATGGTCTCGAGCACGCCGGCGCTCTGCCGGTCGCCCGCCTTGCGCAGCTTGGCGATCATCGTTGGCGTGACGTCGAGGCCGCGCGCCTCCAGCACCAGGGGCACCACGGCGAGCCGGGCGAGCAGGTCGTGGGCCGTGTCCTCGGCGGCCTGCCAGAGCCCGTCGTGGGCCGGCAGGTCGCCGTAGGCCGCGCCCAGTTCCGCCAGGCGCGCCGCCAGCAGTGAGAAATGCAGCGCCTCCTCGTCGGCCACTTTGACCCAGTCGTCGGCGAAGTCGCGCGGCATCCCGTTCGCGGCGAAGCGGGCGATCAGGTCCCAGGCGAGATCCACGGCGTTAAGCTCGATATGCGCAAGCGCATGGAGCAGGGCGATCCGGCCCGCGCCGCGGGCGGCGCGGCGCTTGGGCATGTCGCCCGGCCGGCGCAGCACCGGGCGCTCGGGCCGGGCGGGGCGCCGCGGCACCGCGACAGGGTCGCCGATCGGCAGTCGGTCGGCGCGCCATTCGGCCGCGAGGTCGCGCGACAGGCGGACCTTTTCTGCGGGTTCGGCGCTGCCCAGCACGGCCAGGGCGGCCTGGATGA
>JAAUYK010000499.1_pt1 | contig 11373 bp, 10 predicted proteins | sample 7278021 | NCBI WGS metagenome assembly JAAUYK01 (sample SAMN14350223, study PRJNA611818) | marine sediment metagenome | isolation source: surface marine sediment (1.8m) | place: French Polynesia: Moorea | collected 2018-08
CGACTCAAAGCAACGCCCTTGACGGCCTTCGAGTATCTCAGCGCCCAAATGCTCTCCCGGCTTTTCCTGCTGATGTTCACCCTGGCGGTGGTATGGTTCGGGTGCGACCTGATTTTCGAATTCAACGTGCTGGGCTCCCTGGCCGATATCTTCCTGATGTTCTTTCTGGGCAGCCTGAGCCTGACCGCCCTGGGCCTCGTTCTGGCGGCCCGGGGCGTGAGCGAGGAATTCACCACCGGCATTCTCAATTTCATTTCCTGGCCGATGATGTTTCTCTCGGAGGTCTGGTTTTCACTGGAAGGCGCCCCTGAGTGGGTACGTCAGCTCTCTCAGATATTTCCTTTGACCCAGTTGCTGCAGGGCATTCGCAAGATCACCAACGACGGGGCCTCTCTCGTCGAGGTCCTTCCGGAGATGGGGATTCTGGCGGGTATGACGATTTTGTTCCTATCGGTGGGGGCCTTCCTCTTTTCTTGGGACTAACCTGGAGGCGCAGTGTCCAGGTTAATCCTTGCTGAGCGATAGGAATCTTTTTAAAAGATCATGGGCTTTTATCGGTTCGGCCCCCATGGCTATCAATGACTGATTGGCCTCATTTTCGAAAGTAAAAATCTGATTCCCAGTCTTTTTAATGCATTTAGCAAGCATTTCGGTTCGGCTTCCGGGTGCGGTATAAGGAATAAAAACGTGGCTTGCAAGCCGGGCAACCAGGCGGTTACGCGCATCAGAAAGCGCTGAGGTGACGCGCTTAAATTTTTTCACGAAAGGAGACAAGACCAGCAACCTGTCGTTATCGATGGCCACCTTCCAGGCATTGGGGATACGCATATTTTCGATGCTGCGGGCCGCGCAAACCACAATTGGCTGAGATCCACTGAGAAGAAGGTCAAAAACGTCCTTTTCGATGGGTGAGCGGAAGCCGCTGATAAGTGGGATTCCTGCATCTCGAAGGGATCGGTCCAGTTCATAGGTTTCGAGTATGATGCCGCCGGGCATTTAACCGAACCAAAGAAACCAAGCAGATTACTGTATAAAATGTCAATATTGCCGATCGTCCGGAAACTATTATATGGAGGCTTTTTATCTTTGCCGACTTGCTTAAAATAAGTCATAAAATCAGGGGAATCGGAGTGGATGGTGTTTATTTTATACATAAATAATTTGCAGTTAAGGACCACCGGCGCACGCTAGGTTGTATATTGATTCGGCACGCCGGTAGGAATGATGAAGCTATTAGAGTGCTATTGGGCATTCCATTAGAAATTATTGCGAATAGACAGCTAATCGTTTGGCTGTCATCAAGGTGTTTTCATTTACCCAGAATTATATCCAGAATTTCTGGGTTAAATTCTGGATATAATTCTAAGAAACAGTGTATCGTCGCCCTTTCCCTTTCTTTTGTGCCCTTATTTTTCCTTTTTCGGATAGCTTCCTTAAAAGATAGTAAGCGCGAGCTTCATTAACATTGAGGAACTCCCGGCATTCACTATTGTTGATCGAACCGTGTTTACTGATATAGAAAAGGATCTTTTCCTCGTCGTTCGCTTGGACCGGACTGTCGATGCCGCCATCTTTAATTTTCAGGACATATTTTGTCCATCGGCCAAAACCTGATTGTTTGAAGAGATCAGACTGTACCATACCGCGAAGGTCCTGCCCGGCAGTAAGCATGTCAACACGATTCAGGCGGCGATAATCTCGATTGTCGATAACAGAATGTTGCCGAAGGTAGACCAGTGACAGCCGTTGGCGGTCATTGAGTGGTAGGTGGGAAAACTGATTCAACCAGGAGACGGCCTCTGGTGTCATCAGGGTATAATTGTGGAAGGTCCCTTGAACGATGCCCGGCGGTCATCAAACCGGGGAGGCTCCAGATTGGCCTCACCCATGGCATGGAGCATGGCGCTTATGCCGCTGCCCCGGTTCTCCATCACCTGTATATCCTCCATTATACGCATTAACCGGGTGTTGCGGGTGGATTGCTCATCTTCCAGGTTGTCCACGGTCACGTTTCCGAAAAGTCCGCCAGGGCTTGAAACTTCGAGACGGTCGGCAAACATGTGAATTTGGATATAGCTGCCGCGCACATGGGGGCTGTAATCGCGATGGGCCACCGCATTGGCAATGGATTCTCTTAATGATTCCCGTGGGTATTCCGTGATATCCCGTCGGAACCTGCCGTCAATCAGGTAGGATTTCTGCATGGCACTCATGATGTAGGTTTCCGCCTCATCCACCATTTCAGTGATGGGGCCTTCGAAACGGCGGTTGTCGACAAACCTGGCACCTTGGATAATACGCCAAGAGATTTATCCAAAAAAACCGGCAGTTCTCAGCAAACGCGAACCGGTGACAACGGCTTTGACCTCTCTTCTGAATGCACTGAAGCGTTTGTATTTCTCTGAATAGAAGAGATGCAGTAGTTTAATGGCTTTGTCATCCTGACCCATCGCCATATGGGTTTCGGCCAGAGATCCGAGCACCCGGGCAGCCCGCTCGTAAGCGTTCCGGTGCTTGTTGGAAACGATGTGGTCAATGCGGTTTTTACCGAGCCTTTCCGCCCATGACAAATATTTCCCCTTTTGCGCCTTGGTGTGTTTTATCGATTTCAGCCCCTTCAATATCTCCTCGTAAAAGGAATTGCCCGCCGTATCACTGATTGTAAATCTTCCCGAATAAACGGATGTTTCGTCAGCATAGCCACGGAGAAGGGTCTTGATGGTGGTGGCCTTTTCAGGATGATCGGACAAGACAGACAGGATGGCACCGAAAACAACTCCGGCATTTCCGGAATATGTCCAGCCCACGCTTTTTTCCTTTTTCACCAGGGCAAAAGCATCGGACAGTTTTCCGGCCATCAGGAGGGTCTTGATATAGAGTGTCTTCTCATCATGGGAATCTTCGGGGGTGCTCGCCTGAAAAAATACGATGGTCTTTTCCAGTTCTCTTTTTCGTTTATCCTGTCGGGCGGATTCGTTTATCAACGCAAGCAGGTTTTGATCGCTCGGCCGGGAAAAAAACCTTTCGCGCTTTCCCAGCAGAAGGTTTTTAGCATCCTTTCTCTTTTCAGCGGCATCGATTAAAAACTGCGCCACCCGCTCCCTTGGCCGGCCCTTTCCTATAGCCTTAAGGCCTTCTCTGCCCGTCTTGATCATGCCTTGTTGATCATTTTCCCTTTTCAGGGCATCGAGCCAGAAAATATAGCCCTGCGGCTGGCGGTTTTTCCACTTTCGCGCCAGCTTAGCAACACCGCTGATGCCATCAAGGCGGTAAACCGTCTCCAGCAGCAGAACGGCAGGCCTGCTGTCCGTTCCCATTCGGCCTAATCGTTTTTTCCATTTCGGGAAGAAAACGTCCAAATCAGCCATTTCACCAGATTTCGCATCGATCACATCCTGTAATAAAGGGTAATTTCCATTATAATCATCCGGATAGTACGGGTTGGTCGCATCGATTTCCATCGCTTCGGCAAACGTATCGAGCCGGTCTTTCTTTTTGGCGGTTTCATAAACGCAGCGGCAGTATCGAGCCCGCTCCTCTCGGATATCGATTTTATCACTCAGAAAAGCATCGGTAACCGCTTCAATCTCCCGAATCAGCTCAAACAACGCGGAATAGACCTTCCGTGACTCCGCCAGTCTGTCATGCAGGAACATATCTCCGGCCTCGTAAAAAAACGATGCCAGTTCATCGAACTGGTCTTCGCCGACAAACTCGGGGCCTTCATCATAGTACCCGTCGCTATCCCATGTATCCGGATGGTCCCAAAAGGTTCCGTCTTCAATGGACTTGATTCGCTCTTCGATACTCTCCTTCAGCGCTTTGACATCGTTTAGGATCTTTTCAACAGGACCCGCATCATCTATTGGCTTTGATTTGATCCCAGGAAGACAGGACTCGATCTTTTCCAGCAATTCGACCCGGTCCACGGTGGAAACACCCTTGGCGAGATGGATAATGGCCTCTGTCAGTTCGGCCTTCGAATGGGAACGGCAGTACCCCTGGATGGTGTCCAGATAGGGCTTTAGCGCGATTTTGGATTTTTTCATTTTATATCAATTTTTTTCACAAGCCTGGCGGCAACCAGCTCGCTCGTGTCTTAGGATGCAGGAATCTTGACGACTGAGAACGCTTCCTGAAATTTTGAATCGGGGATATGTTCAGTCAGGCACAATGTGTTGACTGATTACTAAATATACGAAGGCCGGTCAAGAATGGCCGGGTTTGGACTGCATGATGGATTTATACGCTTCGGAAAGCCGTATGAATTCGGTGGGTTTGCCCCCCTGGTCCGGATGGCATTTCAGGGCCCGGCGTCGGAACAGCCGGGTTACCTGGCGGCGGGTCATGCGGCGGATTTCTTCGGGGTTGACGCCGAAGATGCGGGCGGCTTCGTTCAGCGGCACGCGTTTGGGTTCCGGCCAGCGATGGCGCCGGTGGGCGTTGCGGAACTGGTTGATGAGGTTTTCAAGGAAATCGCTGCGGCCGTATTCCAGGTCGAAATACATGATCAGGTAGCGCACGAGATAGTCCTGGAGGTGATCGCGCAGCGGCATTCCGGCCCAGAAGACATCGTCGGTGTTCAGGCGGCAGAGCTCTTGGACAAAGTAGTTGTCGACGGCCTCTTGATTGAGGCCCTGGGGCATGGTCTTGGCGCACAGCTCGCTGAAAAAGCGCTGCAGGTCGAAGATCACATAGACATACGCCTTGCGCTCATAGGGTTTCAGAATGCGTTCGGCCTGGAAAAAGTATTGTTCGATTTCGTCGCGCGAACGGTTGCGTATAGGGCGAAAGATCTTGGCCGGCACCCGGCCGATGTAGCCCTGGTCCATCTGGCCAAAGCGCAGAAAGTGTATTCGGCGCTTGTCGAAGAGATGGACCGCTAGGCGTTTATCACGATCAATCTTCCGTTCGGGGGGCTGCCGCCGCCGGCGGAATGACCCGACGGCATAGCGCACGTCTTCATCCACAAACGGCCAGAAAAGATCTTCCAGCTCGTCGGCGTCAAAGGTGCCGCCTTGATCCAGAATCAGGTCCTCCAGCTCCGGATCGACGTAGTACGCCCGCCCCCCGGGATAAACGATGTGCTCGGTTGGGTCGCAGCCCAAGTCGACGAGGTCGCGACTGCGATAGCAGTTCCGATCCCAGTAGGATTCGCGGATCACGAAACGGAACCATTGTTTTTCAGGGAGGGCGGCCAGGTACATAAATCACGTTCCACGTGATGCCGGGCTGGTGCAGGCTGATGGCCTGGTGAACCAGCCGTCCGTAAACATTAAATTCCGCCAATCTGCGCTTGGTCCCCCTACAGGGCCCCAAGGGCGGCGTCATAGTCGGGTTCTTCGGCGATTTCGGAAACGAGTTGGTTGTAGACGACTTTGCCATTTTCGTCCACCACCACCACGGCCCGGGCGAACAGCCCCTGGAGGGGACCGTCCGTGATGCCCACGCCGTAGTCTTCGCCGAACGCGGTGTTACGGAAGGCTGAGCCCGAAACCACTTTCTCGAGACCTTCGGCACCACAGAAGCGGGCATGGGCGAAAGGCAGGTCCATCGAGACGCAGACTGCCACGGCATTGTCGCGTTTTCCGATTTCGGCGTTGAAACGGCGAACCGACATGGCGCAGGTGGGCGTGTCCACGCTGGGAAAGATATTCAGCACGACCTTTTGGCCGGCGTAGTCTTTGAGGGAGATTTCCTGGAGCTCTTTGTTGACCAGCGTGAATCCGGGGGCTTGTTCGCCGACGGCGGGCAGGTTGCCGATGGTTTGCACGGGATTACCCTTCAGGGTTACTTGGGCCATGTTTTCCTCCTTGGTTAAAGTTGCGGAATACTGCACAAGATCATAAGTCTTTTTGAGCGGAAATAAAGCGCCAAGTGACGCTCGCCGGTGGTCCCTTGTCGATAACCTGATGGTGCCTGGCCGGCGCGGCGCCAGGCGAAGGGCGCGCGACCCGTCTCCATCGCTGTTTTTCAGGGGCCGGCCTACTGTGGGGTTGCGCGGCGTGCCGTTTATGGTTGTCGGCCGTCAGGGTGTGCAGTCATCCGGATCCTTGTCGCAGGCGGCTTCCCGTTTTTTCTCGGCCAGGCGGGCTTTGCGCCGGGCCTGGGCCATGCGGTGACGTTTGATCCGTTTGTCATCGCTGAGGCGCAATGCCGGGACATGGGTGGGGTGCCCATTGGTGTCCAGGGCCACAAAGGTTAGATAGGCTGAGGCCACGTGCCGGATCTGGCCGCTCAACAGATCTTCGGATTCCGCCCGCACGCCCACTTCCATAGAGGTGCGGCCCGCCAGATTGACGCTGGCTTTTAAGATCAAGAGATTGCCCACGAAGACCGGCTGGACAAAATCCAGCCGGTCGATGGAGGCCGTGACCACGTTGCGGCGGGCATGGCGAAAGGCCGCCACGCCGGCAGCGCTGTCGATGTGTTTCATGATGACCCCGCCGTGGACATTGCCGGCCGGGTTGGCATCTTCGGGCAGCAGAAAATGGGTCAGGATGGCGGTGCCTTGATCAGTCGGTTGGGCGGACATCGGGTCTCTCCTTGCTGGAAGTGGTAGTGGTATCGCCGTGGGATACCGGGTCTGGTTTTAGTTGACAGAAAGTATCGAAATAGGCGGCATTCGCGCCCATCGTCGACAAGCTGTCGACGGTCAAGGTATTGACGGCGCCGCTTTGCAGCCACCAGCCCTGGTAGATGTGCACCACGCCGGTCGGGACCCGGGACGTCACCATGGCCGTGGCGGCGAGCCGGCCCTGGGGGCTTTCGAGGGAAATCCGCTCTCCGGCGGTGATGCCCCGTTGGGCGGCGTCCTGTGGATTGAGGTAAACCGCGGGGCGATCGTGGCGGTCCATGAATTGCTGGGAATGCATGGCGTGCCGGTAGTGGGTGGTGAGCAACCGTAGCGGATACACCCGGCTCGGTTCGGCCGGCGGGACGAACACGGGCAGGGGGGCGTGCCCATCCGCCTCGGCCTTTGCCGAGTAGAACTCAAATTTTCCGGAGGGGGTCGCAAAGTCGCCGTCTTCCCAGGGAATATCATCCTGCGGGATGCGGATGGCCCCTTTTTTGAGGTCATCCCAGTCCAAATCGAGTTCCTCCAGAAGCGGCTGGGCCGTCTGCTGCAGAAAGGCGGAGGGCGGCATGATCGGGTAGCCCCCGAGCCCCATCCGGCGGGCCAGGCGCTGGAAGAGATCATACTCGCCGATGATCCCCGGCGGCGGTTGTACCACCCGGCGGGAGTAGTTCAGATAAGGCGAGAACATGGAGGAGAAAACCAGGTCCTCCTCCTCCAGCACATGGGTCGCGGGCAGCACCAGGTCCGCGGCCCGGGCCGTATCGGTCATGAAAAGATCCACGACGACTTTGAAGGGCACACCCTCAAAAGCCCGCCGCAGGCGATTGAGGTCGGGCATCTGGACCAGCGGGTTGGCCTTGGCGATCATCATCATCGCCACCGGTGGATCCTGGGCGGCTTCAAGGAAGCTTCTCATCTGCGGCAGGGCGAAGGTCCGTCGCCGGACGGCATGGGGTTCGCTGGCCAGGGCGTCGGGGTGCATGCGCCGGCGGATCGAGCGGTTGGCAAAATTGGCCCCGCCCCCGGAGATGCCGATCTGGCCTGTAAGGGCGGCCAGGGCGTCGATGGCGCGTACGGTCTCACCACCGTTGGTATAGCGCTGCAAACCGTAGCCGATGATGATGCTGGCCGGACGGTCGTCGGCATAGGCCTGGGCCAGCGAAATGATGGCGTCCACCGGGATGCCGGTGGCGGCCGAGGCCGTCTCGAGGTCGAATCCCCGCAGACTTTCGCGGAAACGCCTGAAACCGATTGTGTGCCGATCGATATAGGATCGGTCGATGCGGCCGGTGGTGATCAAATACCGGGCGATTGCCAGGGCCAGGGCACCGTCGCTACCGGGTCTTAGGCGAATATGGCGGTCCCCCCAGGCGGCGGTGGCGGTGTGCAGCGGATCGATGACCACCAGTTGCCCGCCGCGTTGGCGCACGGTTTCCAGGAAGGGGATCAGGTGGGGGCTGGTGTCCAGGGGGTTGCGCCCCCAGATCAGGACAGTGCGCGCCTGGGCGATGTCATGGGGGGCATGCCCGCGCACATCGCCGAAATCATAGCGTTGGGCGGCAATGCCGGCCGCCCAGCACAGGCTGCCGCGAGGCACCGAAACGCCGCCCAGATGATTGAAGAACATGTGGTCCACGGATTTGACGACCCCGCCATAGCCGCTGTCGGCATAGTAGAGAATGGCGCGGCTGTCCCATCGACGGCAGACCCGTTCGATTTGGCGGGCGATCTCGTCGATGGCCGCCTTCCAGGAAACGGGTTTCCAGCCGTTGTCCGTGCGCCGCAGCGGCTGGCGCAGCCGCTCGGGGTGATTAAGGCGTTCCAGGAGTTGCTTGCCTTTGGTGCAGGCTTTGCCCCGGGTGAGCGGATGGGCCTTGTCGCCCTGGATGGCGGTTACCCGGCCATTTTCGACGATCGCCAGCAGGCCGCAGGCGTCGAAACAGTCCAGGGGACAGGCAAAAGGGATTTTGGTTTTCATAGCGGTATGGTTCCCACCAGTACATGGACGGGCTGGCCGCCATGCGACATTGTGAAACGGCGGGCCCTGAAACCGAGAAGGTCGGCCAGACGCCGGTTGGGGGCCAGCACGGCCGCTCGCCAGCCCCTGAAATGGGATTGCAGTCGACGGCCGATCGCCCTGTAGGTCTCCTCGGCCATGCGGCGCGAACCGAGGCGTTTGCCATAAGGCGGGTTGAGCACGACGATACCGCCGGCCGGACTGAGGGATTCCCCCTTGAGATCGTCGAAATCCTGCTGCGCGACCCGAACGACATCGTCCATCCCGTAAGCGGCCAGGGTTTGCTGCAGCTTGCGGATGGCCGCGGCGTTGCGGTCCGAGGCCAAGATCGTGGGCTGCGCAAAGGCCATGTCCGGCGGTGCGGCCGTGCGGCGGATGTGGCGCCAGCGCCCTGGCCGGAAGGCCGGCCAATCCTGGAAGGCAAATTCACGGAACCACCCCGGCGGGATATTTTTGGCCATCAGGGCGCCCTCGAGCGCGAAGCTACCGCTGCCGCACAGGGGGTCGCAGAGAATTTCCCGTCCGCGGTAGCCGGCCCGCATGAGTACGGCGGCCGCCAGGGTTTCGCGCAACGGGGCTTGGCCGCCTTGCCGCTTGAGGCCCCTTTTGTGCAGATTGGCGCCGCTGCTGTCGATGGAAAGCAGGCAGTGATCGTGGGTCAGACGGGCATGAATGCGCGCCACGGCCTTGCCCGTCGTGCCCTGAGAATCGGACGTTGTCAAGGCGGCCAATCGTGTCTGGATGCCCTGCTGGATGCGCTCGGCCACGGCGGCCGAATGATAGAGGCGTGATTGGCGGGCACTGACGTTGATCTCGGGGGCGCAGCCCGGTTGCAGATAGAGCTCCCAGGGAAGGGCCGCGGTTTGGCGGACCAGGGTTTCAAAGTTCGCGGCCCGAAACGCCTTGATCCGCATCAGGATGCGGTGGGCGGTGCGGCAGCGCAGGTTGGCTTCGTAGACCTCGTGGAGCCGGCCCTCGAAAGCCACCCCGCCTTTCTCGATGCCGGTGACCTGCAAGGCACCCGGCAGGGTGAGCAGTTCATGACGGCAAAGCGTTTCCAGGCCAGGGGCCGTGACGGCGAAAAAGCGCTGTGGCCGCCCAATCACCTGCTGTTTGATGCGCCGCTCGAGAGCGGCGGCCGTTTGTGGGAGTGTAGTGGTTTTCATGGCAAGTATCGAGCCCGAATATTTCATGAATATTTTCTTTGATGGTAAAAAATATACTTGAAATATCCGGGATAGGGCACCGGTGGTTTGGCGATTACGGTGAATCGGATGCGTTCATTCGCGGGCCTATGGTTTTAATAGGTGATTACCACGCAGCAGGCAAGTGGGACGCCGAGGTGCTTGCTGCGCAAAATAAAAAAAGGGCAGCGCTTTATGGCGCTGCCCTCGCTTGACAGTTGATCATTGGGTTGCGATCACCATGGACGGAGGGACTTCATTCCGCCTGATCGCGGGTTTTAAAAAAATTATTGTTTGCGGTTCATCACAAAACCCAGGAACTTTTCCTGGGGAATCATTTGAAGGGCCGTTTTGATCTGGTGATTGGACGTCTTGCCGTCTTCGACCACGATCAGGATGGCGTCCACAATCGGGGCAAAGGCCACGGCATCGGCCACATTGATCAGCGGCGGGACATCGAAGAGCACATAACGGTCGTCGTAGCGGGTTTTCATTTCGTGCACGAGCTCACCCATGCGGCTGCTGCCCAGCAGTTCGGTACTATTGTCAATGGTACGACCACCGGAGATGATGGTCAATTTTTCAATGCCGGGCCAAACGATCAAATCGTTCATGGGAGTGTCGTAGAGGAGATAATCGCTCAAGCCGGCCGGACTGGTGTAGCCCAGCTTCTTGTGGATGGCCTGCTGCTTGAGATCGGCGTCCACCAGTAGGGCCGTGTTGCTGAATTCACGGGCGAAGGTCAGGGCCAGATTGATGGCCGTCGTGGTCTTGCCCTCGCCCGGGTTGGGGCTGGTAATCATGATCGTGTTCCAGCCCTTGGCCCGCGTGCGCTGCAGGATCTGCGTGCGCAGCAATTTATAGTGCTCCACGATCGGCGAGCCGGGATCGATGCAGATTAAGCGGTTGGCGGTCAGCACGGCCGGATTCAACTTAATCTTTTCGGACTGGGTGTAGGCCGGTGAATTCCATCCTAGCGTATGGCCGTCCGACCCATCAGCCGTATCGGTTGTTTGGCCTCTCTGGGGGGGCGATTCGACTTTCTTCAGTTTTTTAAGCACTTTGGTCACCATTTGCTTCTTTTCCGATATCTGCAGGTTGGTCCGCATTTCACCGATCGTTTTGTTTCGCATTCCCGTGGCCCGATCTTAGAGTGCAAGTCGCCGCATCAATTTTACCCAGAAAATATCCAGATCCATCACCAGGAAATGAAAAATGATCACGCCAAGGGGAATGGCCGCAACAGCTGATATGATTTTAATCCGGCGCATCTTGATCAGGCGGGCGATCTCCGTCGGTGTCACGATGGCTGGGATCCCCGAGAGGACCGGAAAACCAGTCTGGCGCGTCAGCATTTCAGCGTTGCGCACGGCATCGTCGGTAAATTCGCGCAGCGCGGCCCATCCCGTACCAACGCCGATGCCCAACACCAGGCCGATCAAAACGATGGCCAGGCGGTTGGGTTTGAAGGGCTTTTCCGGCAGCCGGGCCGGGTCGATCAGGGTGAAGCGCTCACCCTTCTGGCCCTTTTCGAGTCCGTGGGCCACCTCGGCCTCCATGGTCTTTTGCAGCAGGTCGTTGTATTTTGCCCG